>WLWD01006181.1_pt1 | contig 350063 bp, 257 predicted proteins | sample 6712731 | NCBI WGS metagenome assembly WLWD01 (sample SAMN12718690, study PRJNA576275) | sponge metagenome | isolation source: marine sponge | host: Mycale hentscheli | place: New Zealand: South Island, Marlborough, Capsize Point | collected 2014-11-01 | reverse complement strand
TGGAAAAAAAAAGTATCTAAAGTGAAGTGGCTCATTATAAACAGCTAGTTCTTGTGTGATTCAATTAAAGAATCTGGCTTTTTTTTTTAGTGAGCAAAAAAAGCAAGCGAGACACTCTCAGGGCTAATGCAGTCAAGATTCCAAGTTAATAAGAAAGTTGTTTTTGTCCCCCCCTCCCTCCCATGATCCATTTTTCTGTACACAGCACTATTAAACTATGTAAATAATACTCTTGATCGGCTAAACTAAACTATAGTCTAGCAGTTAGAATCCACAGCCAGTTCAAAGATAGTAGTCACAGTAGTGTGAACTTCAGTGACCCCACCAGCAATTACCTTAGAAACAACAAACACAAATGGAAGCTAGAACTCAACCTGATGAGTAACAACATTTCTAAGAGAAGTACAACAGACTACAATGTCTACCATAACATACAAACATGCTGACCAATACCAAGAATACGGAAATACGTAGCAGCTAGGAGACTGGAGAAAGAGTTCCATTATCCTAAAAGCTTGAGACAAAAGACTCCTTGACAGTTCAGGTTCTGTTTATCCTTGCAATAACCGCCATTTTTTCCTGCCATTGCACCATTAGTGTTGATAACACTCCCACATTTCACTACAATACTTGATGTCAAACCTCAACTCAAAGTATTAATTCACAGACTTGCACTTCTAAGATGTGCTATCAGTGTACTAAACCGAGATTATAAAGTAAAGTTTTCCATATAATATGGGTGACTTTCTTGGAAGATCACATTATGTTATGATGTGGGAGGATGATAAATATACCGGAGTAGAAAGTGGACTGAATAACAGAGAGAGTGTCTACAATGCCCAGAGTACTCAGGCATTTGTTGTTACATTTATGTATGTGTTTGTCTGATCGAGTAATCATTATGGGGAAGACAGGCAGGGGCTTGGTGGGTATTGGTATGGCATTTTTGGCATACCTTAGTCAGTCTGTCAGGGTTTCTTGTTGTGTTCAGTTGCTCCTGCAGTATCTCTGTACTCATGTTGTACATATGTGACCGTCTACAGGAAAACCGGGCACAACGCGGCGTGCGTAAATATCGAGAAAAGATCGATCGATTTCTTTAAAATGTATTGTTTCAAGCCGACGGAAGGGAACGGTTAGGTCTATTATAGCGGGAACGACTTAAGCTACGACGATAAAACTTGGAGAGCTCAATATCTGGACGCCGACAACTCTGTAAGTGCCAAAAAAATTTTTTTCGAAGGGTGCCGCGTTGTGCCTGGTTTTCCTATAGACGGTCACATATTTAGTTGTTAAGCATGTCAGTGGGTCTCTCGTAGCACTCGATCATGGATTACAGAAAAGTCTTTAGCTGTACTTAAGTAAATGTACATGCCCAGAATTGGGAGTAATTATATTGCATGCACAATTCATCGTTTGTTGTTGTCTGATTGCTGTGTTTCAGTTAGTTTCGTTATTAAAATCTAAAATTTTTTTTAGGTCATATTAATCAGATAAGGTGAGCCCCATATGTGAATTTGAATTGTATTTTTTTTTTTTTTTTTTTTTTTTTTTACAAAAAATGAACACTATATTGGTGCAACCTGTTCTTATAATGTTATTATAATTATTGTGCATACACACACACATACCCTTGAGCCCATCTGAGAGAGTATTATCGATATCAGGTTGATCTGTGAAATAGAAGACCCACAAGTCCTTGGCCTCTCCACTGAATCCATCTGTGCACGGGTTGAGACGACGCCAGGAGCATGCATACCTGCATCACACACACACAAGAATGTACCACATACAACACAATCATTGCCACATGTAAACTGACACACTACACACGGTTTGGTGTTTAAAAAAAGAGGGAAAAAAGGTCCCTCAAATACTGCAATGAGGCTGAAAACAACAACAACAAAACAACAACAAAAAACAACAACACAACAACAACCTGTAGCTACATAATACCAGCTTAATTGTCAGCAATTTCTATTAGTGAAACAAGCCAAAACCCATCATGTCTGAAAACTTTGGAGAGAAATTGACTGATAAAGGAAAGGTAAAATGATGGGTTGAAACACAAAGTGCATTTCTCTAGTTTTTTCCCCTAGCTCCATAGCATTCAGCAATTAACACTATTAACTAGCACTAACACAATCTCTAGTTCAGTTGTATTCACTTGATGACCCTAATTGTATCTGAAATAAAATAAAACAAATGAACACCTAGCTTGCTGTGAACATAAACATTTAGTGGCGTTTGTATTTAATGAGGGATTAGATAACTATGTAGCACTACCACAAGCAGCACCTCCTTACTATTTTCGTAAACCCTCTTTGAATATAAAATCTCATTAATAATAATAATAAAACTAACAAACTTACCCCTGATTGAGTAGGCGTGCGTAGGTGATGAGGACTGGGTCGTCCTTGGGAGCTTCCAGCGTGCTACTGTTGGGGCCAACATACCTTACCCACCTCAGACCACTTACATCAGCCTGCGAGGACACGTAGAAACAGAGAGAGAGAGAGAGAGAGATGCAATAAACATGAGTTGTTACAAACAATGAAGAGATTTGCAAGCAAGATACGTAGCTCGGCAAATGGCTTTATAGAATTCAAATTCTAATTTCACGTAGTGTGGGCAACGCATTTGTAAAGACACGCCATACTTTAAAGCACTTCTGCTGATTAGAGCTTCTTCTTTTTTCGTAATGAAAAGCCAATGACGATGTTCTTTACAATACCATCTAAACAAGCACATGGCAGTGGACTAGAGCAGCACAGTGAGAGTTGGTCTACAGTTCTAGTATGAATGCCAACATAGCAGAGATTGGCAGCATTTTCAGTGCAGCCAAGCTTTGAAGCACTGAGAATGCAGTGCTTTATCCCGTGCTACTACAAAATTCTGCCTATAATATTACATTGAATTGTCCTACGTTGGTACCTAATATGCATTGGTGTCCAGTTACATGTGTGCGTTCGCTGCTTTTTCTAGCCATCAGTATATTTTCGATCCCTTCATTAGAACGAGAGCACACACCCATCGACTGCTACTGAATTACATGTGTAGCTACCATCGCTTGTCGACCAGTGAAGTTGCAATGTCTTCCCCCACTTCCTGTAAGCAAGCTTCTGCAGCACCAGAATGGGTTAGGTTATCTAGTTTACCACTTGATCAAGGCGTGAATTTAAGAAGTGTGAATTCAAGAGGCGTGAATTTAAGAAGTGTGAATTCAAGAGGTGTTACTCATAGTGTCAAGCTGCATTTGACTAGATTTTTTTGGTAAAAAACTAAAACATCCTGGCACTTTAAAAAAAAAACATTCTAAGATAATTCTTTTTCTCAATCACCATCTTCAGGATCCACTGTTGCCAAAAAAAAAAAATGGTGACAACTTTTAAGCATATGCGCACTGAAGGCTAATAATCAGCTTAGCTCTTAGCAATCCCCACCATGCCCACATTGTTATCCATGGTAACAAAGATCCATACCCTACAACCTACTCAGGAAATGTGCAATGCTAATCACACATGTGTACACATGCACACACACACACACACACACACAAACTCCCATACATACATACATACCATACACAAAGATTGAAGTACCTGCTCCCAATATTTCCATTCCGAGCCAAACACAAAGTTCTACTAGACATCTTCAAATACACAATTAAACAAATTAACCCAAATAAGACCAGATAAACCAGACAGGAGACTAGACCAAGCTAGAAACATGGTAAGCCACTTTCTATAAATTCCACCCACACCTGTTGCCATTCTGACTTCGTATAAAAACATAAAAATAAAAAAAAAGTACATACATGTCAGGGAAATTAGAAAAGAAAGGGAGGGAAGGGGGGGGGGGGGGGGGGGAGTAAGGATGAAAAACTTGCTCCTTCTCGACAGCTGTTTTAGTGGTAGAGACATATGCACCTCACAAGCTAATACATCTCACAAGAGCAGTCATCTGACAGGTAAGAACTCAAAAAGAACTTTTGCTTTAGCTAAAGTGTACAAGAGACAGTGCAACCACCAGGGATTGGGAATGAGAGCCTCCTGAGTGGTTAGAAGATTAATGGGGGGAAAGTCTACGTATGTAAAGTATCACATGAACAAGAGGTCTGGAGACAAAATAGAAAATAAGAGGGAAGATGGGAAAGTACAAAAACAATCGATGGCCAGAGTAAAGAATACATTAATAACAAATCCTCAACATTGCCCACTCTATTATTATACACTTTCATTCACTTTAAATTATCAGATTGAAAGGGGAAGATACGGTCAGGGGAGAGGGGGGGGGGGGGGGGGAGGCTTAGTTTCACCACGAAGAGTTTTATCAGCAATATGTCTTTAGGTTGTCAAATATTCACACACTGCCGCATTCATTTTACGAAGAATCAGTTTAAAAATAACAGGGCTTGTAATGGATTAAAAAAGAAGGTGGTATCAATAGCTCATTCTGGTGCTGAAAACAACAACAACAAACTCCACCATACAACCAACTGTAAAACTGTAACCGCAATAACACTGTGGGTTTCACCAACTGATAACAGTATCTTCCAACAGGCACGGGTCAGAGACAGTGTAAGCGTCCCGTCCAGTGGCGTATCAGCTACGCCATCCACACCTTGTACACGCACACACATATGTACATAGCTAAGAATGTATTGATGACTGGCAAACAGACTGATCACTTCCTATGACAGGAACAATAGCAATCACACGTCCCCATCAGCTGCCATGCACAAATACATATGTACTTGGATGCACTCAATGTAGTATCCATATCTGCTACTGTGACACAAATATTAGAATTGTACACATGCATTCTCTTTTGTATACAAAAAAAAATGCTACCAAATATTGTAATTCTGATTTTGATGCTTCTTCCTACTTGAAATGCACCCTATCAACCAACAGTGTAGTTTAGAGATATCGCAGCTAAGTATATATGTATGTATGTATATACATAATATATTAACAAAGTGAAAACAATTACTGATACCAAACTTTGAGTTCTATTGAATGAGGAGAAAGGATGCAGGATTGCAAACTTTTTTGACGTCGATCCAACGTCAGAGAATTGAACGACTCCCTTTAAAACAACATTAACTGTACTGCTTCTCCAGTAGACAAAACAAGCCTGTCTTCTTACTACTGTGACTCTTACAACTCAGTCCAGTCCCAATCGTTCTCCTCTCAGCATGTCACCACAATAATTTCACTAATACTTTCAGAAGGTGAACTACACATTACGTAGACATTCACTAATTAAGGGGGAGCAAGCACCCATTATGACAAGTTATAAACCTCTACACTGTTGACAACTCAAGCATTCATGCTTCTACCTACCCGTAGCAACAGAGTGGTATTACTTGTTCAATGTTTGCTTAGCTGCTCTGCCAGTGAGCTTTCACACTGCCAACCACTTCAATATGGGCAATCTCTATCCCACTTGTGGTAGCATGCATACTTGTACATAGCAACCTACAGGATACTCGGTGAATGAATGGTGACAAGTCTTCATTTAATGCCCACCAAAAGCACGTGCTAAGTAAACACTTCCAATGTGAATAAAATAGTTACCAATGAGTGACACAAATTAATAAATAATCCTCTCACCTCAAAAAACTTCTTTGGTGCTATAGGCTCATAAACTGGCATGTTTCATAGCTTCCAACCATACAAAGAGTGAAGCTTTAGTCTAAAAGAGACTCCTTTTCTTTCAAGATTGCATGCAGTCCTTTTGTTGCACCATTTTTTATTTTTTATTTCAACTTTCTAGTCAAACATAATTCATACTAGTGTTTGTTTTCATACTAGAAGTACCTTTTGGCCAACAAATTTTCTACCAAATGACCATCATTAGCATATGTATGTCATCTTCAAGTTGAAAGAGCAAGTTACAAAGCTACATACATCGTTTACATCCTCAGACTTACCTATAAGGGTCTCAAAGCTAGCTCACACCATCATTCCTGGACAGATAACCTGCAGGCTATGTGTTAAAAATAGGCTAGTGATTAGAAATTGTGGTAAAGGGTCTTGGTATACTATACACACTAAATGCTAGCTATAGCTAATGTAAATAAACCAAGCCACTCTCTCAGTATAAATATTAGAGTTTTCACATCACTGCTAATATCAGACACACGAGACAAAAACAAAAAACAACAAAATTAAACGTTTATCTCCCCAAGTAAACCTACAAAATGGTGTAATTAGACATGAACTTCTACATCGTAGGATAGCTGATGATAGCCACTTTAATACCATTGACCACCAATCCAATTACACCAGCACATGAAGCCATGGGTCACTGACAGAGATGAAGAGGTTGTCAAAGATATTCACTCCCTTACTGATTCTGAATGGCACGGGCTTAGGAAACAAATGACTTGATGTAACACAATCACTTGTTCTTTCACTGTCCGAGATTAAAGATAGAACTCCTTGAACAAAGCTAAGTGTGCAGCACCATGGGAAAGAGGATTGCCTAGGGGATAAACTAGTTACTCGAATTTTACTCAAACCTCTATTGGTAAAATTTGGTCTTCAGATCACAAGGCAAAATATGAATTAAAATTAGTGAGCTTACTAGGAAATTTACTATTGATGCACATCACCTTCCCCCCCCCCCCCCCCCCCCCGGAAATAATATCAACTTGTAAAAAAGCTCCTTACCTAATCAAGCAGTCATCATGGGCTGTTTCAGTCTTTCCCTTCCTACCCTTTGAACTCTCATGCAGCTGTCGCAACTGTATAATTTTTGCTGAATAGTCAAGTGACACTTTATGGTACTGAGACCTTCCTTGGAAACCATTGGGAAAAAAAAATAAATTTTTTTTACCACTCTTCTTCCTTCTAACAGCTTCCAGGCACTTTAAAGTTGCCATATTCCTTGACTTCCTCGACATCCACTTCAAGTCAAGTCGTGCACTTACACCACTTTCAATAATACTCAAGCTGAAGTGTTCGAATGAACCAAGACATGGCTCCCTTGCAGGACAAAAAGCATAAAGTCAGGCACGTGTTTGGAGTGCTTTGGATTTATAACAAGATTTGTAGAAAGGCAAGTTAAAAGAGGGAGCAATTTTAGCTGACAATTCAAAGCTAGTTTGTCTTGACAGTGCATTATACCTAACAGTGTCCAGTGTGGGCAAACTGGTACCTATTCTAATAGAGTCCCACCACTAATAATTAAGAATGCATAAAATAAGAAGTCATAACACACACATTGAATAAGAAAGGGCAAAGGTGGCTCGACTGAATCCTATCACTAGGTTGCCAGCACCAAAAAAGTCAATTGGGGCCAATGCAAGAAAACACCAAATATATCACTATTATGCACATATCCAGAAGTAGAAATCAAGCCACCTCATAAATTTCTAGCATTTTTATAACCTAATTTTGCTGATGAATAAAAATTCAGTCTTTTTTTCCCCTTCAAACAAGTTTGAAGTAATTCTGTTGAACTACAGTAGCTGATACAGTAGTACAGCAAAGCTTGCATACTTCTATAATACCGAGTGTTTTCAGTAGGAGTCAAAACACTGTCTTAAAGCTTTCCTGTATATACCTAGATGCAGCCACTACAGAGAGTGTTTCAAAGTATTAATTGCTGTGCTGCAAGTTAGAAGTGTGCAGAGATACTACAACTTGAATCACACGTTACTTATGAGTCAGCCATCCAAACGAGAGGAAAAAAAAATTTGTGACCTCAAAAAAAAGAAAAAAAAGATGCTTTCTAATTATTATTTAAGAATGTAATAATATGCATTTTATAAGTACAAACAAATATTCATACACTTATACAAAAGGATGCTTCACTAACTGGAGAGCGTAAGGTCTCTGTCAATTAGACAAGAGTACAACACAAACAAGAAAAATTTGATGAAAAGACAGCATTCTTAGTAGTGCCCATCATTACCCTAACCTTATACCACCAGCCAAAGTGACTGAACTAACACATAGCACACTGCCATACACCAATCTAAACTTACACTCAATGGACTCGACCAACCACAATCATAGAACTTTATTTCCTTTCTTTTCTTCATTTTTTTTTAACCACATGTGGGACCATAAGCTCATTACGCAGTAAATCATGCATTTCAACAACAAAAATGATAATGTTTCAGTAATTCTCAACTAAATCAATTACAATAATAGCAGTTTTTCTCTGTTTTAATAGCCAGTATGTCTACTTAAAACTTAAGTCAAAACTTCGGGTTAAGTTTTAATTATACACACACGCTGTTGTTGTCGTCATTACTGACACACAAGCGTTATTATATAACAACAGCAATAATTAAGTTGGTTTCTTAGTTGATACTGTTACTTTAGTGCTACATAAAGAGGATTTCTAAACTAATAGAGGAAAACAATGGTTAACCCAATCATCACTATACAGTATAGGACTCAGATCAACTGTATCCCAATGGATACACCGAGCTAAGTGGGTAGCTGCAAGGTCACAGTAGACAGTGTGAAAGAAGTACACAGTCAGCTTCTTTAGCACCTCCACACCTCCTAACTCACGTCCTCTACAAGTCCCAAACTACTTTAGCCTACTGAAAACGTTGAAACGTACTTGAAGTTTGAAAAAAAAAAGTAAAAAAAAAATTACTTCTTCACAACAAATCAAGTTTACAAAAAAAAATCCTTATATAAAAATAGTACTACTACCAAAAAAACTTCCAAATATTTCAATCCTCATGACTGACAGCTGATCTACCCATACCAACAAATTATAGTAACTCCTTTAGAAGCCCACCTTGACTTTAAAAAAGCAAAATCTTAGACCAACAACTTGGAAAACAACAAAATAAAGTGCTATAGGAACAGATGACACCACTACAACTTACTAATTTAAACACATTAGAGAGTGAGTTTGCCAATCCAAGGTTTGGTTTCAAATCAGAAGTAGATGCTGTCATGACTTTTATCTACCTTTGAACTACGAACAAAAAAAGGCACAAACAAACAATATTTAATGCGCAAAAAGAATACGACATTCATTGGCGGTAGTACTAAAACATAGTCAGCCATATTGTTATCTTACTCGTATAGTTACCGAAGGTTATCCAAACCTTCAAGGAAGTGCCATACGGCCGTTTCTTCCCCGGAGCGGAGATTAATTCATGCCAGACCGGGAGGGAAGACTGACAGCGACAAAGTGATGTAAACCCTACCAGCTTAGAGAAGACGCCGAAAAACAACAGAAAAGAGAAGATTTCGCTTGAAAATGAATTCCACACCCACTAATTACGTCACGCAAACCCCTGATGATCACCACTTCTGAATGTCCGCATACTATACCTGCACGGGAAAGCTCAATAATTGACAATATTTGCTGAATTAGCAAAGCCTTGCACGCGCCACACTTGAAAAAAAAAGGGGTTCACAGTTAGTAGCACAGTCGATTTTTGCCTGCTGTTTCATTTTGTTGGCACTTCAGAAAAAATGGAGGGCGAGAGTTCTAGTTTCCAGATTCAGTGTTTTACCTGTGGCGGGTGGTACTCCAACGACGATCCCGACGTCAACATCAGTCTGGAGTAAGTTGCAAATAGCTAAATGTCTCTATTGGCGTTGCACTGTCTGTAGAGCAGCTGGCTGCCTTATTATGCAGTGATCGGGTGTGTTCGTTTAGGCACGGGTGTGTAGCAAGTGAAGTGTGTGACTAGAAAATATAATATATATATTTGCAATTGGAATTCCGCTGTCTAGCATAATACTGTTGAACTACCTGATCATCTAATATTTGACTGATTGTAAATACTGGATAGGCCAGCCACAAGTGAAATCCACTATAGTTGCTTGTAATGAAGACATGAATTGCCAAGAGAATGTAGGTAAGTTATGCTCTGGAGCTAATTCTCCAGTATTACGATCTTGACCTGGCTCTTGAATATTGCTACTCCTGACTATCTTGTGCCTTTATATTACAATCTTAAACCAGTCCTCGAGTATTACAAATCTTGAGCTGCTGTTTGAGTACATATTGCAAGTTTCAACTTAATCCGTTACGTCTCTAGCTAGTGATCTTAAGCTATAGTCTCTTGCCACAAGTCCATTTGGCACTGAACTCTATTTCATCAAGGGCAGGTGGAATTGCTTGCCAATGCTAATTTATTCTATGTGGAATTATAAATTACTTTAGATGCTCTACGTACGTGCTTGAAAAAGAGTGCTTACTTTATCATGCATGCACATTCTTGCAGTTTGTTTGTTTTTTCAATGCAATTAGTTCAATTTTGTTTATAGCAATTTTTTTTAGCATACAATAATGCTAATGTTTGTTTTCTTTACTTTTGTGGCACTAAGTGCCGCAGCAATTACCAAATGAGCTATTTATCCTACAATGCCTACACTATAACTACTCATTACACTATTTCGCATGTTTTTAACTGAGAAAATTTGGCTGTCACCGGGGATCGAGCCCGGTTTCTGCTAATTCTGTATAGTTTGTTTTTTAAGTCTGAAGAGAGAGAATATATCTAATGAATATAAGCAGGTCAAGACAAAATGTAAAGTACTCCTTGACTGTTGGTATAGTATCACTACTGTAGCAGCATTTATTCATATAATTATACACATTGAGTCAGTTGAAATTCTGTCTGCAGCCTCCTCCAAAATAATTAGTTTTCATTGTTTTATGATATGCAATTTTTATTATTTATTTATTTATTTGTTTATTTTATTTATTTTCCTGGGACATTGCTTCTGATTTGCAGTGCATCTTCTTTTCATTGCATTCCAAAGTGCACAAATTATTAAAGGGTGTGGCCTACATATATTGATCACGTGACAAGTCATAGGGTATTAATAGCTGCGCTTTTACATTGCCTAGTTGTAATGATCTGCTATTGGTGGTGAAAGTGTTAGCATAGAAGTTATGCCCAGTCTCATTCTTGTTTATTTCTACTTACTTTAATTAATGCACACAATTAGGGGTTATATCCCGTACATGACGAACTACGAGTATTGCTGCTGCCAGTGTGGCACTGAGTCCATCTCCAAGAAGCCAGCAAGTGAGTCATGCATGTTTATCACTGTCGTCGTTAGACGGTCAATGTTGTGCTTGGCCATTTAGGTTTCATCCAGGTAGGCATTACCGCATTGGCCAATCTCACAGCTCAGAGTTCCCAAACTGACCAGCCAAGAGACTATTTTTCCTTGGAGGATGTGAGTTCTGTACTAAGTTATTTATGTCTGTACTTTCTTTTTGTAAAGGCAGCCAATATTCTTAATTAAACATAACCCGATGTTTCGACTTCTTGCCGAACTAAAAGGCTTGAGTAGAGAGTGAAAGAACATCAGGATGCTTGTAAGAGAGGTGACGAGAAGGTTTCAGCCATTGCTGAACATGCTTGGCAGCAGCATCACCCCATTAAATGGGAAGAGGTAAGAGCTGTAGACATAGCCAGTAAGAATCGTGAGTTAAAGATCAAGGAAGCTCTACACATACAGATGACACCTGACAGCAACAAGTTTAACAGAGACATAGGTTTAGAGCTTCCAGGGTGCTGGCTGTCCATGCTGCGTGCAAATCACCCTCCAGGACCTCAGTTGACCCCTGAAGAGGACTTCACCAAGAAGTCGAAACGTTGGGTTAAGTTTTAATTAACAATATTGGCTGTTAGAATGAGAAAAATTTGCTATTATTATAATTATTTCAGCTGAGAATGACCGAGTCATTGTTTTTATTTATTTTATTTTTATTATTATTATTTTTTTATTTTATAGTTTTTAATGGACATTGAATTCATGAGGCACTAGTAGTTAGTTTACGCTACCGAATAAACAACTAATAAATCTCATTAAATCTCTGGAATTAGTAGTATTCTAGTATTACAATCTCGGTCAACTTTGGGAGGGAGGCCGGGGGTTGGAGAGGAGGAGGATTATAGCTATTAAATTAAAAGTTGTTTGTTTAGTTGTGAAAGTTTGTCGTTTTATGTGAACATTTTTGGGGGCCAATGTCTCCATATAAAGATAAGAATATCTTTCAGTGGGTAGATGCCTAGATTATTATTAGTAAGTGCTCTGAGTGGTGGGGAGCCCACTAGTGTACTGTATATGAATGGCTGCAGATTGAGTGTATTGTTTGGCCTGGTATGGTATACATCATCAGACTGTGTCTGGCTCGAGTATGTCTTTTTTACACAACATTGAAAGCTACTTATTTGCAGGAGATCTTCCCTTTCATTTGGGAGAACTGGGACATCATCTGCACCAAGCGGAGCAAGACCAGCAACTGGAGGCACAATTTGGCTACTAAATTGGTAAGAGCTACATTTCTTTCTTGCTTACTAATATACAGTAGACCCTCAATTATCTGAACACCTCAGGACCGAGGGTTGTTCGGATATTTGAAATGTTCGGATTTTCGAAATAAGTCATTTTGAATGGGGTCTTAATTAATCTCTTATCTATTTAAAGCACAGCAAAATTCCAATGAATATCATTATAATTCAAAAAAAAAAAAAAAGGTGTTCGGGTTAGCGAGAGTTCGGATAAACAGGGTTCGGATAACTGAGGGTCTACTGTACATACTATACATGCACATACACCCGTATACACAAACATTGATGTATTGCACAGCAACCGCCGGTTTACATTGTTTGTTGTTGTTGTTGCTTGCTTGTAGTCTACAGAGACTCGTATATTCCGTGTTGACAACGAAAGTCCAGATGAACAGTTTGGTCTAGTGAATCAGGTGCGACCATGTAACTTTTGCCTTGCCTACAAATTGTGGGGTAGTTGTAGTATTTATTTTTTTAATTTATTATTGTTTTTTGTTGTTTTTTTTTGTCTTTTAATGGAAAAGCTAGGCATTGGGTTTAATACAATATTATTCATGAGTCAATGTACAACATGGGGAGATATTTTAAGAGCATGCGTAAATATTTCCACAAGCTGATTGTGCATGGAAATACAACCGTGAGAGTGAAACGTCGTCCCCATTGTATGAGTGTAATAAATTGTTTATTATACATTGGATATTTTCCCATAACAACACCTTTTCCATGCCTTTTTTAACGGTTTTCCTCTTCACTTTTAATGTTTGGCAGCACCCTTCAAATTCTTTGTCCATCAAAATGCAGTACTCTTTTCCTGAATCACGAGTGTGCCTACTCAAGCTTCTTGCTAGAGAAGATAAGCTACCAAGTTCTCTTCTTCTTTACAGCCTTCAAAAATAGAGCATTGTCGTTCAGAGGTAACTCCACTTTACTTCTAAGAATCCAGTTGTCCAGAACTACGCAAGGGCATGTTGGAGTGTTCAATATGGAATATTGAATGCTCGCATGATGCAGAAATACTGAAGGAAAATATCCAATGTATAATAAATGTATTTTTTTAAACTGTATCGAGTCCCTCTTTATGTCACTATTGTTGAAATGTTTGTTGTGAGTGCTACCTATATATGCATATGAGCTAGCCCCATTTTACTTTACAAAAGGAAAGCTACCATTTTTACAGCTTTATGTGGCCTAATTTTATTTTCAAGTTCTACCCATTGATAGTAGTGTTTGTTTGTGTGTTTGTTTTTACCAGGACCTGACCACCATTAGTCCAAGGAGATATGAGAGTAAGACGGTGCCTGGCAGGTCTGTGGTGACCAAGATGAAGAGGAAGCCAGTGGACAACAACAATGACAGTCCTTCTATCATGCCACTCAAAAGGCCTAAAATGTGAGGGCTACAGAGGCTGTCATTTTATATAATAGACAAAATAGGTAGTGGTATAGGAAAAACTTCTTTTTTCTTTTTCTTTTTTTTTTTTTTCTTTTTTTTCTTTTCTTTTCTTTTTTCTTTTTTTTATTTTCTTTTTTTTCTTTTTTCTTTTTTTTCTTTTTTCTTTTTTTTCTTTTTTCTTTTTTTTCTTTTTTTTTTTATAGATAGTCTGATATAGGTAGGATCTGTAAAAGTGCCATTATGAAGCTGGTTCTGAGTGTTTCATTTGATAGATAATTTATCCCCCTAGTGATCGAGAAGACAGAGGTCTATGTCTGGGATATCCTGTGGATCATCCCTTTAACAAGGTTAGTGATGTTAATGGTGGTTATGATAAGAATGGGAAGAACTTAGCCACTAAGTGTGCTGACGGTTGCTTTTATTTATGCACGTATGCGTGAGAGGGTTATAGTAGTCATCCTGTCTGTCTGTCACGCTCTGTATTTGGGGATTACAGGCAATCAACCGTTGATTTAGGTACTAGAACAACGATTTAAGACATTTTGTTGTGCTACTTTTTTTTTTAATTTCGGGCTTGTTTTTGAGAAAGCTATCGGCTCTGGATACGTACTAGCTTTTGTGAGTAACGCCCCCTATCGACACATCGTAATCATGTGAGCAATAATTTCTTGCTGCCCGCGGTATTTTGTTTATACTGGAAAGTTAACGGAGAGCTGAAAGTGGAGTTTTGCGTTGAAAAATATATATCGGTGAATGTCTCTGGCCTGTTTTGTTTGTTTGTTGGGTTGTTTGTTTGTTTTTTCCTTCCATTTTTACATTTACCGTTTTCATTGCTCAAGCTATATTGATACCTGATAAGAATAGCCACTAAATTATTCTTTTGGTCTGAGATGATTTTGGAATAGCTAGCTAGTGTATAGTAGTGCTGAGGGTTCACACCTTTGGTGCTTCATTTTATTGTTTTTATTTATCTTTTATTTTATGTGTTTTAATTTTTTTTTATAAAGTACTAAATTAAGCATTCATTCACAATAAACAATACTGGTAGATCACAATCAACACTTCCATAGATGTATCACTACTAACACTTTCCTTTATAAGGCACTTCTGCATATATTCTCGTGTATTTCACTCCCTTGTCATTCCTCAAAACTATAGCTCGAAATAGTATAGTAGGATCATCATAAGGAGAAATCTTTCTTCAGGTATGGGAATTTCTCTTTCTATCTGTATTAAGTGTGGTAATACATTAATCAGTTGATAACACCATTTGATCACTCATTCAATCACACTGCGGAATATAGAGATTGTCTGTAGTCTTTCCTAATTCCTTGATAAGAAAATTATCGTAGAATTGATGCAAGACATGATTTTGAAAGAACTCTGATGACTTTTGCTTCAAACACAAAACACGGTACAAAAGAAGCTACGAAATCCACTTATTGGATGGTTCAACTAATTAATAAAACAGAAAATTATGTCCATTATGCCCAGACATACATATCAGTCCAGCAGGAGTGACTTAAAAATGTTACAATAAAGCAGCTGAACTAGCCACTGTTTAGCTCCTTGGCCTTCTGTGAAGTTCTCTGTTTGTGTGCCTTGACTTATACTTCAATATTTTCATCAATGGCAGCTAGGAATTTCCGCACTACTCGTCGTCAGCAGGTAAAAAATTACTGCTGCAGCTAAAATACTGTAAGGCATTTACTTTGGTCGACTTACTTTTCCCAATTCTTCTTCAAACAGATTTAACCAGCAAGTTCTTAGTGCAAATGTACTTACATCCTCTCTTTCCCAGACATTATTGTAAACCATCTTACATTTCTTCCTGCATGTGCTTACAGCTTCCTGTCATTTGTCATCTGATAGCTCAAGGTCAACCACATCTGTTATCTCTATCTATCTGCTCAATATTCTGACTGACTGGGAGTATAATATCATTTCCGAAGTATTGTGGACCACTTTGTGTTTAAATTTGTAGTGTTATTATTTACATTCCTTTAAGGGTGGCCGCACATAGCAACGCGCACCGCCTGTAGATCCGGACATTAATTTATTCCCCGCCAATACCCCACCATTCGATAATACGCGAGCAGAAACAATCGCGCATTAGTAGCAGAAGTATACTTTGCGAAGTTGTGGTGTTTTAGTTTAGCTTCTTGTTGTCTCATATTCGTTTACAGCAACTCTCCATACGTCGTCTGAGCTCACGGGCAAGGTGCACCAGGCTTCCTCTCCTCCAGTAGCCGTTCTCCGGACTCTGCGCACCTGAACTCAAGCGGATGGATCCACCTACCAGGCTCTATTTATGCGGAGCGAAGACTTCCCAAGCTGCGCAGATCTAATACCTTCACCTCTGGCTATCTCCAATAAACTGCTCTCTCTTCTGACTTTCTTGTTATTGTTGTATTGATGTTTGTTTACTCTTGATATAGGCGGGCTCTTTTTAGAACCAATACAAACTAATTGAAAAAAAAATTGCTCGCGTACTCATAGTACGAGATATGGGGGTGGGGCTATTTCTTAAGAATTGCGAGTGGAATAGAAGTATCCAATTTTGAATCAGTTTTTCTTGGAATCAAATAATGAGAACCACTATATTTTTTGCACACGTGTAGAACACAAAAAAAAGAAGGGCACCACAATTTGAATTTTTCAAAATCTTATAAAAGAAAAATAATGTAAATAAATCATTAAGTAATATTGAAATGGCAAAAAACTCGTTGTCTTGACCTAGAGTATCGTCTTGGCTAGCGGCGTACAAAATTCTGGAGCTCCAACTTGCCGCACCGCTCCAAAAAGTTGTTTCAAAGTTTTACATCGGGGCCATGATATTTCCTTCAGATTCACTCCAAAGTCGGTGTGCAGTATCTTCGGCAGGTACTTTATCCTTCTAGTATAGTAGAGTAGCCCTGCAAATAAAGAAAGTAGCAGAATCGTGCTTAGCAACCAACCGGTAAAAATTGCGTAGGCGGTGTGCGGCCACCCTTAAGTAGACTAATACAATAATGCACACATGAGACAAGACCGTGCACACAAACACACAAACTTTTTCTTTTTTCTTTTTTTTTGTGTGTGTGTGTGTGTTTACTTGTAAGCTTTTATCTTTAGATTACTCTCAAATGAATAATTTAAACCACAATCAAGATTTTTCTGCTCTGTGGAGCCTCAGTTGATAAGCACAAAAATGTTATTGTAAATAATTTTTGTGTGTTTATATACTGAAAAAGGCTCCACGGAACAGAAACGTCTTGATTGATTAAAATTTTAACACCACAAATCTTCAAATAGCTACTACAAAAAAGTTATCAATCATAATTTCTATATTATTTACATAGTAAAAATAAAACGTCTCTCTACAATACTGTATATCATACTTGTATTGATCAATCCTTCTATGTATTCCAAATAATGGGTGGGCTTTATTCAGTAGATATTTTACAATTATGGTTGCTATTCTAATTTCATAGGATGGTTTCAGGTACACTCTGGCAGAGAGAGACCCACACGCACCGATGGACATCAGTCCAGATGATGCGGCAGCTTATCGACCCATTGTGTCGGACTATATGCTGCTCTCACTGAATGATGCTGGTGAGTGGTTTTGTGTATCAATTGGTCTTATTACTGATAGTGGCTTATGTATGGAGAGAGTGGGGGTTATAAACCCTGACAGTGTGTAATTTTGTATTCTTTTATTTTGTATTTTTGTATTTTGTATTTTTTTTTCCTCATGTAATAATATGCAAGTGCCTCTGTAAGGGTTTCTTCCATCTGGTAGAACAAGAGATGATTGATTCTGTCCTCTTACATAATGTTGTGTCATATAATGTCAATTTATTGATGTCGCGTTGTATTTCTGGTAAAGTGTGGAATACACATAGAAAGCAACTAAGCTACATTTTATATTTTATAATTTTGCGTCATATAGTGTCAATTTATATATGCAGGGTTTCATACAGGATTTTTTTCTGGGGGGGGGGGGGGGGGGGGAGAGAGTTTAGGAAGGAGGGAGGAGGGCCACACGGTTGTTTGGCCACACCTACTTTTGCTGAAAAAACACCCATTTGATTAAAAATCGTCTCAGGTCTAGAATTAGTGACATCAATTTTGGAAGAAGACTAATGCGTATTGCAATTGAAGGACCTCAATTAACTGAAGTGAACTTTCACCAAATATTAGATATATACAAACAACAAAATCACAGAATACCATTAAGTAGTAAATATTATTAAATTAATTTATTTCATGAAATTCTGGGGGGGGGGGGGTGGAATCCCAGGGCGCCCCTACCTCTGTATGAAACCCTGATATGTCACTTTGTATTTCTGGTAAGGTGTGGGATACACATAGAAAGCAACTAATCCTGCATTTACTAGTTCACAATCTTTCTTAGCCTTAATTTACTCGTTATATATAGACTCTCTCTTTCACAGGCTTTACAGAATTTAAAATGTTTGGCTGTCACTGGGGTTTGAATCCAGGACCAATTGCTTAAAGCACAAGCTAGTATTGTTTAATAAAAGCCTGTGAAAGAGAGAGAATTCATACATCTAAATTGTTACAGCACGTTTCACATTAATCACACTTTTGTGTGTTTGTTGTTGTGTGTGTGTGTGTGTGTGTGTGTGTTCGGACATACGTACGTACATCAATGTGTGTGTGTGCATGAAGCTCCTCAACTTAAAGTGGGTATGAACAGACTGACAGTGACTGGAGAGAAGGGATATAGCATGATCCGCGCCACTCACGGTAATCATACAGGGGTGTTTGTGGGTGGGGTTTGAGCGTAAACGCATGTTTCACTTGTTTAATTTACTCGTATTTCCAGGTGTCTCTCGTGGTAATTGGTTTTATGAGGTAAGTAGTTCTAGTGCCATATCATTTTTATGCCTTCTTTAAAAATCTATTTAATTGGTGGCTGTTTAAAGGTCCATATAGATGATCTACCAGATGGCAGTGCTGTGAGATTGGGATGGTCCCAGAGTACAGGTGAGATGAAAACCATAGAATGGTATACTACCTTCTTCTTTTTTCTTTTTCTTTTTTTTTTTTTCTTTTTTTTTGGCTGACATTGTAGATGTATTTGTACTTGCTTCAATCTGAATAGATGGTACCCTCCTGCTTCATGTTGTTGGTCTTGCTACCTCCTTTCATAAAACAACACAATAGATTTATTTAGTTTAGAGTCCATGTAGCTACGCATGTCTCCTCATTATTTCAGGTAATCTCCAAGCTCCTTGTGGCTATGACAAGTTCAGCTACTCCTGGAGGTCGAAGTTTGGTACCAAGTTTCACCAGAGCTATGGCAAGCACTACAGGTACGTATGCATATGATGTATATAAATAAATGATAATGTGGGCATTCCTAGTGGCTCACTCCAACTCAATATTTCCTCCTGTGCTGATTGTTTTCAGTGATGGCTATAAGACCAATGACATTGTGGGTTTCTTGATAGAGCTTCCGGAGTCCTCTGTTGGTAAGTGTGTGTTGTTGTTGTTGTTGTTGTTGTTGTTGTTGCTATCTCAGACTTACTCTTTTTCGGTCTATATTTCCACTTAGTGAGAGATCTTCCTCGAACTCACAAAGACAAAGTGAGTCTATTTGTTATACACTTTTTGTATTGTCAAATTTTGTCTCTTTGATTTCATTATAACTTTTTTTTTTCAGGTGATAATTAAGTTCAAGAACTATTTTTACTTTGAGGAGAAAGACGAACCAGTTGAAGAGGTGGAAAAGGTATTTTATAGTGATTTTCTTTGATTGATTGATTATTTAATTGGTGGATTTTGATTCACTTGCAGTCTCTACATCAGCTTCCAGGAAGCAAGGTACGTAAGATGCTTCTGTTGATCTGTGTATGCACATGTGCGTGTGCTACTGCTGGACGATGTATACATGTCAAAACTGGGCGTGGCAATAGTGGGCGTGTGTAGGATGGGGAATTACATGTGTGATTATTTATATTGAGACCACGTTGTTATTCTTGCTACATGTGTTCTCCTAGTACAACTCATCGTTACATAACTTATTTATATGTGTTTAGATCACGTTTTATAAGAACGGTGTTTCACAGGTAAGTTAATAAAGTGTAATATGTAATAACGTAGCGAAAGGAAGCAAGATACTTTTTATTGAATTGAATTGGTGCCAGAAAACCATATATAATGGATATTATTCAAAATCCCATATTACAATGTTGTTGAATATACATCCTCCTTCAAAGTTCTGAACTTGTGGTTGACGAACCTCTATAATGAACTCAAGACATAATTATGTTGGGGGTGTTTACTGAATGCTTCTTCATTGAGTCTTGTACCCATGCTAATAACTTGGTCTAATTTTCTTTAGCTAATTCCAAATTTGTTTAGTTGAGGGCACAAATTACATTCAAAACTTTGTATGCATCGAGTTAACTTTGTTGGTGGAACTATTCCTGATAGACTGCCACTGAGTGTGGTAGGTTAAAGTTGAAATCCTCAGCTTTGCACATGGTATATTTAGTTTGAAAGAGTGTGGCCTTGGTCTTAGGGTAGTTCAGATTTTTTTTAAATTTCGGATCAGTGAAGTGATGAATAGTTATTCTAAAGCAATGGATGTCTATGATGCTACTAATAAAAGAATTGCTCAAAGCATGCAGGTCATAGTTCAATAGTAATGTTCAGTTTTTTTCTTGAATTAGTTCATTAGTTTTCTGTTCTTTTAATCCACTTAAGCACTTGTACTGCGTATTCTCTAGGTCTGAAATGGTAGATATTTCGAAGATATTTATATTTCAATGCCGTATTGTTGCCATTTTGATTCAATATTTCCTATTTTTCGTCGACGTATTTGTGGGGCATTTTCGCTGTTTTTTATACTACTTGTGGGAACAACTGTAGTTATGCATTCACACTCAAATGAGGTATTAATGCACACCTTAAATTTTGTTTCAAACACATCAGAACATTTCTGTTTGGATTAGTATTTAGATTGAAAAAAGTGAGGATTTAGCGTGTGTGTGTGTAATTTAATTGTCTTCTGGTAGGTCATTTTGGAATACTTTTAGCAATGAATAGTTTTCTCATAGCTGGCCTACTGATATTAGACAATATGAAAAGCAGAATTTATTTCCAAGAAAGACTAAAATTTGTACCAGCAAATGGATATATCAGGAAGCAATTACAAAAAATGTAGACTATGAGGACTGAATGTATGCATGGATTTCAACTCTTTTTGTTGTTGTTGTTGTTGTTGTTTTGTTTGTTTGTTTGTTTTTTGTCTGCATATACCAGCACTACATCTCTAATTAATGCCATTTGCTAGCTTTGCTTGCCATATTGATGACCCCGTACCATCTATATTCCTTTCACTAACATCCCGAGACAAATTTTTTCATGGAAAGGGGAGAAGGAGACAGACATATTTGTGATTTTATACAGTAACTGACAAAGAGAGAGAGAGATCAGGTAAATGGGTGTGGCTTTTTGGATTGTCTTATTTCCTATTTTGACCTGTGACACTGAGAGATCTTACTCCCTTGTGCTGTGAATGTTACAGGGTGTAGCCTGGACAGATATATTTGCTGGGGAATATTTTCCTGCCCTCTCTTTCTTCAAAGAAGCCACCGTGAGTTTGTAACGAAAGATTTTTTTTATTATCAAGTTCAAGCATGAATTATGAATGTCTTATATTTTTTAAGTGACATATCAAGTGCCAAAAAAATTCTTTATTCTTTCTTCTTTCCTGTAGGTGACAGCTAACATGGGTCCTGAGTTTAAATTTCCTCCTTCTGGTGTTGAGTTCTCTCCTGTAAGAAATGTGGTTATCTTCTTTACTGTGTTTGCTCATTGATATGTAGTATTTCTACTTATACAAAATTACTATTGTGTTTTGTCTTAATGGTGCTGAATGCATATCCTTAGCCTTCAACTAAATGCTCTTTGACCTGTATTATAAAGTGGTGACATATTTGGTGTGATACATCTTAAGGAGTATGTGTGACTGTTAAGTTATGTCTGAAAATACTTTCATAGCTTCTTGCTCAGCCTTGTTGTATTATTCTCTCTCACACACTTTTTTTAACTACAGTGGAACCTCCAAATAACGGACACTATAGGAACAACCTGATTTGTCCATTATACAGAGGTGTCCTTTACATAGAGGTTCTTATTTAGTTATGGTAACTCCCATCAGTGCTTTTACTATTGTCCATTACAGAGAGATGTCCTTTACATAGAATGTCCATTAAGAGAGGTTTCACTGTATACAGAATTGAAAGAAAATATTGCCTGTAACTAGGGATTGAACCTAAGGCTGCTTGCTTAGCGCACAAATATTCTAGCCATTATTTTGTTTGTTTGTTTTTGTTGTTGTTGGGGGGTTTTTGTTGTTGTTTTTTTGTGGAATTTTAGTGTCCAGTGCTCACCCTAACTCTAGTTTGGATTCATAGTCTTCACCTTACCAACCAATTTTATTGACCTTTAGCTTTCTTTTGTTTGTTTATTTGTTTTAGGTGTGTGAAGCAGCCGAGGTGAAGGCAGTGGAACAGACTGTGGCAGAGATGTTGTTCTACATGGAGACAACAATGGCTACTGGCGAATAACTCCATCAAGGACTCTTACACATGCAGCTTTATCATTCATTCCCTTACCCCCCCACAAGTTCTTCATTACAGCTTTCTCCCATCTATTAAACCGGATATCCATCATCATAACAGTCATCAATAAAAATGTCTAGCACATTCACACTTTATAAATAATTATAACTTCAAAAAAACAACAACTAAAAGATCTTGTCTAAAGGCCAGTTACTGAGTCTTTTCTTTGCTGAAGAGTTTGGAGAGGTCCCTGAAGGTGCAATAGTAGACATACACGGGGATAGTGATCCACACACAGTTGCAGCCCACAAATATCAGCCAAAAGTACTTGAGTTTCAAGTAACTGTCAAATGTTGGGGGCCAAGTCCAGTCCTGTGGGTGAATACAGTGTGTAATGCAATATTATAACACTAGTAAAATAATTTACAATGTAAGTTATGGAAATTATTCATGCCTGCAAAAATCATTTACAGAAGAGACCACAACGGTTAATAATTCATACTATAAATACAATATATTTATAGCATGAATTATCATTATATATAACTTTCGTTATCCAAAGCCCTTGGGACCGAGAGATGTTCAGATAATTGAAATGTTCAGATAGCTGAGCACTATGGAAAAATGTATTATAAACTAATAAAGGGGCGTGGCCAAACAATTCTTTCTGTCTGCACATGGCACTATATTAGATTGAGGGTGTTCAGTTGACTGTAATTGAAATTCAGATAACAGAAGCTTTCCTGTACATACACACAGTAGAACTCTCTAACAAGCAAATCTCTATTTAGCAAATGTTCCGTTAGCCATCTAATTAGAAAAAATGTTGCTTACAACCTCAGATTTGTGAACTGAAAGCCTAGTCTAATTGTTCTCCAATTTGGGAAGTTCTACTGTATACATAAAAGTATTGTTTGTTGTTTTCAATATCAAATATTTCAGCTCCCACTATCCATTCCTCATCAATAGCTACTAAGCATCACAGTAACTTGAACCCTCAGCATCCTCCCTGCGGTTCAACTGTTGCTTATCTTATTAAGAGCAAAAATAACAACAATCAATTCATCGTAGCAATTATGCTCACAAGGCACGGGGGCGCTTTGTAATAAAATCAATTTCCTGATGCAACTGAGCAAATCAAAATAACTCGGTGAGGTTGGTCAAATTTATCACAGTCATGTGATTGCCAGCTTGCTTGTGGCTATGATTGGTTACTTAGGCAAACATAGATGTGTCAAATTGAAACCAATATTATTTTACAATTTCTTTCTTACCAATTACATAAATCGCTGTTCGGTTCAAAGGTATAGAAACTCAAATTAAAATTAATATATTATTGGAGCTCACTTCAATTGATTATTTGTATAATATCCTGTTTTGTCTTGAAGATTGTATTAAATTCTTTGACATAATGATTGAACACCATGATGATAATAGTAATAATATTTTTATTTTTTATTTTTTATTTTTTTTGCAAATCTGAAAAAAAAATTTTTCACAAATAAGTTGCCTAATTTCCCTTAAAAATTTGCCCAGGTAGGTCGTAACATAAAGGTGTGACTTTGAACGGTGTGAGTAATCAAATTGTTAACTTACATGTGTAGGGAGGTGAACAAAGCCCACATGCCACTCTGCTCCCAGGTAGATGATGCAGCCCATCAACTGAAACGTGGACGCCACCAGAGCAAAGTAATGCTTATACCACTTGTCTTTAACAATGCCATGATACCTGGCCACAAAACAACAACAACAACAATAACTGATAAATCCCCATTAGTTCTGAAGGTGGCATTTAGTCTATTGCATACGTGCTATCAATATAGTTCTTTCTTTTTGTTTTATTTTTCTTTTCTTTTTTTCTTCTTTTTTTTTTTCTCTCTCTCATAGCTCTAACTCATGAACTTTAACCCCAACTGAAAATGTCACATATTTAGTAAACATCCTCCGTAGTAAATAAGAAAAAAAAAAGAAAAAGAAAGCTAGACGCAGGAAAGTTATATAGTAAGAAGAGATAACTAATGCAGGGAATTTAGCATCACAGCTATGTCAAATTGGAAGAATTTAACAAATAAAATTGGAAATTCAAGTCATTAGCTAAAACCTTAATTATGACTCTAGCTTGCTATTGTTTTTTTCTTAGGAGGATATTTGTACCATTACAAGATGAAAACTTAATTTCCTATGCTTCCACCTGTAATATAATAGTACACATTTTATTTCAACATGAGGATAGCTCTAAATTGAATTAGGAGCTACGCTCATATGGAATTGAAAAATAAAGTGCTAACTATCCAACGGTTTGGGTCATGGAATATTTTAATTGTTGTCCAATTAGTGAGCAATCCTTTCATAATTCATAGTGCGTACCAAACCAAATAAAACTGGTGTCTCTAATAGGCACAATCCTATCAATACATGCATGTCACATCCATCCCACGCTGTACCACATGTAGCACAGAGGAACATAGATGACAAGCTCCATGTATGATATCCACGTGATGGCGGGATCATCGGTGGGCCAGTATCGGGTGTCCATGATGGCGTACTCATCGCTCATGTACTTGAGACCTCTGCCCATAGCCCCCACAATACTACACAACACGTATATCACATAAGATGACACTGGTGAACAAGGTCAGTCTCACCTCTTCATTAGTACCATTTCTGTGTATTAAATATAAAGAAAAATTCAGCCCCCCCCCACACACACACACAGTGTAATAGAATCATCACTCTCATCTATGACATCTGATGGAATACAAGGAAAAGTTATTTAAAGTAATTCACGAGTTTTAGACTTTACTGTGGACAGTGAAACTGTACATAGGCATGCCACTATGGGTTTTCCAACTATGTCCATGTTGACCACTTCAAGAAACATTAGTAAATAATATTTACTAATGTTTCTTAGTAAATTATACCTTCAGTAATATATCCCAATGTATTCCAAAGCTAATGCTCACTTTCAGAGTTTCAAGTAAAAAATAAGGTAAGAGTCTCAGCCAACATAAAAAATGGTTGAGTTGAATCAGCTTTGCATGATTGTTCTACAATAATTACGATCTCATCACATCATTTAATTGTAGAAAACAAACCACAACAAACATAAATCACTTACAAGTCCATAGGATGAATTATGGCTGTGTTGATAAAAACCCACCACGCCAGGAAGCCTTTGGGCAGGCCAGTGAGCAGGCATAGCACTATGAGTACCACGTGAATGAGGTGGAGAGGGTCATCCCAGTTGTCTAAGATAATACCGGTGTAGTTGAGATCTCTGTTGAAGTCGGGCAATGGCGCCAAGTTTTTATAAACCAAGTGAGACATCGTCAGTAAAAGTCTGCTTCAGGGTAGTGGGGGGGTTGGTGTAAAGAGTTTGATTATATTATGTGCATGTGCATGAAACGCCCCACTTTTTTTAGTTCAGAAATCACCTGATCCTGATAGCTACCTCGGACACCGCTTAGAACCCCGGCCCAACATCTCACTGAAACACCAATTAATGGAAGCTTTCACACACCATAACAAAATGTTTCAGAGTTGTACAGCAAATACGACGAGCCAGCAAAGCACATCAAACGCTTCTGCCCGCTGAGTTCTACCCGTCCAACGCGAGTAGGTAAGGTGTCGCTGCAACTATGGAGCAAGTGTCTGTGAACAACTTGGAAGAGTTGCTAAGAGAAGTCGGAACCCGGAAGGGGAAAGGGGGTAGAATATTCTTGCTGTTTTGTGGAGATGTGGATGCAAATACCGGAGCGAGCTGGTGTCCAGACTGCGTGAAGGGTTAGTCAGACGAAACTTTCACTAATCTCAAATTCTCATACATACAGTTGATTATATTATCATTAGCTATACACTAATAACTACCAGCAAAAACCAGAGTTTTAGAGTTTGTGCCAATATGGAAAAAGGAAGTCTATGTCCATCAGCATTCGATTCTGTAAAAGTCCCCCTTATCAATTATTGCGTAATTAAGGCCTTTAGACACTTTTATGTCCCTGTGATTTCTTTTCAAGGCACACCAACAAGTTGTAATCTTATTTGACTCTGAATACTTCCCACTACGTTTACACTGAAGGGAAATATGAAACTCAACAATATAAAAGATGCATGTTTTCTAAACTTGTTACAGACTAGGGACATACAGACTCAAAATATTTGTAATAATTCTTGTAGATTGTTTGTTGAAACTTGTGTGTGTATGTGTGTGTGTAGCTGAACCAGTGATAGATGGAGTGTTGCAGAGTGTAGAGTCTGGTGAAGCTGATGTATTCATCAAATGTACTGTAGGCACAAGAGATATGTAAGTCCTACTATTACTGGTCATTCATGTTCAAGAAAAAAAATTCCCCTTTCTCTTGCTCATTTTTATTTATGGACTGCTGGTCATGAAGCATCATCTTCATCAAATTATATTCTGAGGCTAAAGTCTCAATTTATAACACACACTAGACACTACAGTTGCTCTGTATTCCACGTCTTTACTAAATGCTTTCCTAAAAAAACCTTTACTTAAACGTATTCAAGTGTTTGAATTACCACATTAATTTTTTTTTTTGTTCAGACCTTTTTTTTGTTTTATCTTTATCTGCCAAAAGCTAAACAAGAACCGGCTGAGGTGGCTTAATAATCAGCATTCCAGTAGACTTATATATTAGCTATAGATGGAAACGATACGTCAGAGTGATAAAAGTTTATGTCTCTTTTTTTTTTTCCCTCCTAGGTAAGATTGTCTTCTGTCCAGTATCTCTGTACTGTCTTCCAGTATAATGCATTGGCAGAGTGACATGAGCAACATGCTGAAATGTACAAAAACTATTGTGCCAGTAATTGGTGAACTTGAAATTGAAAGTTAGAATTGTGTACTGAATTTGACACATACTCATATCAATGAGGTAATCTCGTCTTGGGTTTTTTTTTTAACTGGGTTCGTACCACAGCAGAGGGGAGTACTCAATGGTACTGTATTTACTTATGTGGATAGAACTCGTGACATACACCAAAACAGTTAAACAGTGGACTAGGTTGCTAGCTGTCTGGGAGCTGTACTATTCTCATGTGGGTTGTTGTTGTTTTTCTTTCCTTTTTTTAATTTTATACATTTAGTTTTTTTTTTAATTTTTTTTTTTTATATAACTACTTATTGCACGAGTCAACGTACAATATGGGGAGACATTTCAAGAGCATGCATAGATATTTTCATAAGCCGAAGGTGAGTGAAAATACAAGTATGAGAGTGAAATGTTCTCCCCATATTGTACGACAAGTGTAATAAATTGTTTACTGTGCATTGGATATTTTTCTAAAACAGTAAAATTGTTGTGCTTCAAAGCCTCATCGTTCAGAGGTAACTCTGCCATACATCTTGAAATACAGTTGTCCAGAACTACTCACAGGCACATTGGAGCATTCAATAAGGGAAAATATTGAATGAAAATACTCAAGGGAAAACATCCGATGTACAATATATATATATATATATATATATATATATATATATATATAATAGTTGACCACTTTGTTTTTGTTTTTTCACTATTTGTTCAATTTAATTAATCCTGTTTTTGTGTCATTTCTTCCTGCCTGATTAAATCTCCTACTCAGCTGTTTCACCAGTGTATGTGTGTTGTTGTTGTGTTAGGTGGAAAGATAGTGAAAATGTGTTTAGAGTGCACCCTGATTTGCAGCTGACTGGAGTGCCGACATTAATGCAGTGGGGGACGGTGAGTAAGATATTCATAAGTTACTCTTATTGTTGGCAAAGAGGCCTACATACAAGCAGCAGTTGCTTCAGTCACTAGACTGGAGTCTGGAACAGCTTTTAGTGCATGGTGTTACAATGTGAATCCAGTGTCTTGTTTGATTTTTTTTGTTCCTTACCATTTCCTAATGATGGTGTGCTGTATGTTATTGTTTGTACAGAAAAAGCGACTGGGGGATGAAGAGTGCCAGAAGGAAAGTCTTGTCAAGTTGATATTCGAAGATGACTGAGACAACACACACCCACAGACCATTTACTTGTTATATTGAATATATGTTCTTGGTAAATGAAGCTATATAAGCTGGATGTCCAGTTTGTGATTACACGATCTGACCCTTTACCTCCCCGTGGGGGTCAAAGGTTACCGTTACTATTTTTAGATTAGCGCACTTTGCTGATGGTGTGAATATCGTCCCTGCCCTGTGGAAACGAAGTTTTGCACCTTCAGTCAATAGATTCCATAAAATAGTTAGCTCCTGTGGTTTGTCCGGGAGGAAGTGAATTTGTCAGTTGTTTCTGCAGCGTGTTCTCCGTCAGGCATTGATTCGTCTCTGTAATCAGCCCAGCAGCGGCAAGGCCTCCATGATGTCGCAGCTCAAGCACGTCAAATGCGTAGCTGTGGGCGATGGGACGGTGGGCAAGACGTGTATGATGATAGCCCACGTTAACAACACATTTCCCGGAGAGTACATCCCTACAGTGTAAGCTGAAGAATAGTGGAATGGGTGGAGGGTTTTTTTAGGTGTGTTTGGTGTAGCTTATACAGAGCTGAGTAAAACAGCTGTTTGTTGTTTATTAAAAACTGAATGGTGCATGGAAGTATTAATTGTGCAGGCGCAATATTCATCTTTTGGACAGAGAAAAGTTCTTGATGGGCAGTAGTTACTTATTGCAGCATCTTTGCAACAAGTATAGTCTCAGGCAGTAGAGACAATAAGACGTATGAATGCTGTGATGTGAAAGTTGTACGATAGAGAGATTAAATTGGCCATTTTGTCAGCAATTTTTATTTTAATTCATATGCCCACTGTAGCTGTGATCTGTTTCCTATGACAGTGTATAACCAGCAAACCCGGCTCCAACCAACTATTGAAGTAATTCACTGGTTATGGTATGCAGGCGTGCCTTCGTGAGAGCAAGAGCATTCCATTCTTAATGAGTTACAAAAAAAATGCACTGAGCTTGAGCCTTTCTCTTTTCCAACTAAACCTAGTGTTTGTTTATGTATGGCTCTGTAGATGTTTACATAAAGTCCTGTCAAGTACACTAACGGGTATTGGGGCATCACCATCGATTCTAGCAAATTGCTTCTTCTGCCCGTACGCAAGTCGATACAAGACTAGAGCTCATAGCACAATCCTTGCACATATCATAGAAGGAGATTGTGAATCTTCTGTTTAATATATTCAACTCTACTCTTTTATTTTAAAGGGGGGCAGGAAGGAGGGTGTTAACTGAGGAGGACAGGTTTAAGGGATGGCGATGCACTGACCATGACTTGGGGGGGCAGGGACATTTTGTTGCTCACAACTTAACCAAGATGAGGACAGGTTTGGTGAGAGAAGTGGGAAAGTGACAGGTAAGAGTATATAGTCTATGAGGTAGTTAAATCTTGCCAAGTCATCTAGATGACCAGATATGGTATTTGTGGGTTTGCTCTCATGCTGCTACCTTTTCCTGAAGTGTTAATATTGCCTTCCTATAACACTTTCTTGGAAGCCTTTGTTGAAAGTTTGTCACGGCGTTCTTTTTTAATTAGGCGAGTGACTCAGTTGGGCCATTGGGTTAGATTATGTGGGATGAAAATGCTTGTTATGGTAAACTCAGCAATTGAATGTCTCTATGGCTTGTGTGGGCAAATCAGTAGCTGGGAGATGTTCAAATGGAGCCCTCACTGAGCCAAACAGTGGTGCCAATTTCTTCTTAAGTGTGTATATGTTAAATAGTGTGAAATAATATTTAAGGTTGGGAGGGAGGGGGTGATGAAGGGTGAAACGCATTCTCTGGAACCGAGAGTTCCTATCTTACTGTCTCACCTCAATTTACATTTACACTAGTTTTGTGTTCATCGGTAGAATTTTTCAAGGAGCACTTAACTTGACAAATTGCCGAGTACTGGAATTTAATTACTTGCACATGTTGATCTCCTTATATCAATGTTTGTTGTGGATAATTCTAAACAGCCGGTCAGTGTACAGGAGTTGGCACGTAACAGAGAGTCAGCAGTAAATGGATAAGAAGCTCGTGTTCACACTTTGTCCAGGGGCATGCGGGCCTTGCTGAGTAAATGTGTTTGTGTGTGCGCATTTGTTTGTGTGTGTATGTGTTTGTGTAATGATACTTACTGTAGAGTGCAGGGATGCCCGTCTTGCGAGTGTGTGTGCATACGTGCGTGGGTTCTCTGTCATTTGCTGAGTAACTTGCCGAACATGTGCTTATAGTGACAGTGTCGAACTACACTGCACATTGTTCTAGAGTCACTCTTCAACAATGCTTCCTCCTACAATGTCATGTCCATACAATGAGATAGGGGTGTGGCAATGCTGAGGAAGGTCTATTACAACACACTAAAAATGGCATTTTTTTTTAGAATCATTGTTTTATTGTAAATGATGCCCACTGTTTCCTTGGCATATATGCTTTAATTATTTATCATACAATGAGATAGGGGCGTGGCAATGCTGAGGAAGGTCTGTCTATAACAATATTAGTACTAAAAATGGCACTTTGTTCCAATCTTTGTTTTGGTATAAAATGATGCCCACTGTTCTTTGGCATAATTACTGTCATTCTAAAATTGAAAATTGTCAGTAGCAGTGGTGTTGCCTACAAGATCATCCCGATTTGTGAATAGAGAAGGAAGTTTGTGGAATGGGTTCAGGCTCTATAGTCCAAGCACAGCAGTGAAGTGATTCATGACACAGTCTGAACCTAGTCTGTAGTTTTATGGATACTGTATTCCGGACCATTTTGCAATAACATCTTGATATAGCTTTTCAGTCAGGGTCGCTTTGCAATCTGCACGTTCAGTTTATGAGCTAGCAATTCGGGTGTATGTATTTGCAATGCTGGTATTGAAAGGTTCTTATTTTACAAGTACTGAATCTAGTCAGTGGACATGTTAGTACCGCGAGCAGTGTAGCACAGTCCTTGAGAGTATCTCGTAAACTCTTGAAATGAATCTGAGGGTTCGAATATGCTTTTTTTTTTCTTCTTCTTGTGACGGCAGCTACACTTACAAAAATTGTAAGAAATATTTTTCAGCATTCCAATTAGTCTTTCTGAATTAGCAGAAGAATGGGTGGGGGATAAAATTATTTAAATTAATAGTGTACTATAAAATTTTTGATATGACTTGGACAGGATTACTTTCTTAGTGGGTGGCAGTTAGAGACTGAGTTTATGTTTTGATTGTTAAGTGGTTTTAAAAAGTACATAAGTCCATCTGCGTTGATTGTATGAATGAATGCTTAATTTAGGCACTGGATAGTCATCTCTTGTTTATTTTATTTATTTATAACGAAGCCTTTTAGCTTGTGTATCTGAGTTCACACACTCTTCTTTCTTTCCTCTCAATTAACTCTAAGCTCCCTCTTAACAGTTAATTAACGGCTCATTTATAAAGTACTTTGCCAGTGAAAAGCATCCAGTAATGATCTAGGTAATTTCTACTTTGTCAGCAACTAGTTGTGGCTGGAGTGGGCACTTGGTGAGATGCTCTGGGCAAGAGTGCTGGCTGGTGCTGTGTGGCACTAACTTGGTATATTAATAATAGCCCAGGGCTTCCCTTGGCACAATGTGTGTTACTATTTATAGCACAGCTGCCTGGGTGTGTTTCATTGTAGTATTAGTACTGGGGGGAGTGTTGAATGCCATAGATAACTTATGTTTTGGTATGACTCTGGAAATGCAAAGCCAAATGAGAACAAGTCAAGAGCCAAAGGTTGACCTAAAGTAATGGCTTCATTTAGTCTTGTATACATTTCAGCAAGGCTGTATGATTGATAACCAACTGTTGTTGTTGTTTCCATTAAAATATTTTTTTGTTCTTTTATTTCTTGAATTGGCATTATAGTAGTTACAGTATGTGTGTGTGAGTTGTGTATATGTGTGTGTGTGTGAGTTGTGTATATGTGTGTGGTGTGAGTTGTGTGGATATGTAGGTGTGTGAGTTGTGTATATGTGTGTATGTATGTGTGTGTGTGAGTTGTGTATATGTGTGTATGTATGCGTGTGTGAGTTGTGTATATGTGTGTATGTATGTGTGTGTGAGTTGTGTATATGTGTGTATGTATGTGTGTGTGTGAGTTGTGTATATGTGTGTGTGAGTTGTGTATATGTGTGCGAGTTGTGTGTGTGTATGTGTGTGTGAGTTGTGTATATGTGTGTATGTATGCGTGTGTGAGTTGTGTATATGTGTGTATGTATGTGTGTGTGTGAGTTGTGTATATGTGTGTATGTATGCGTGTGTGAGTTGTGTATATGTGTGTATGTATGTGTGTGTGAGTTGTGTAGATGTGTGTATGTATGTGTGTGTGTGAGTTGTGTATATGTGTGTGTGAGTTGTGTATATGTGTGCGAGTTGTGTGTGTGTATGTGTGTGTGTGAGTTGTGTATATGTGTGTATGTATGCGTGTGTGAGTTGTGTGTATGTATGTGTGTGTGAGTTGTGTATGTATGTGTGTGTGTGTTGTGTAGTGACGAAGGCATAGTTGAAGTCCTATTGTGTCACACTGTATGAGTATTTGTGAGTGGGTGGGTTACAGGGCATTTGACAATTTCATAGTGGGTGTGACACTGAAACTTGAAACTGGCTAATTACTGCTCTCACTTGACTGTGTTCCCCAGTCGTACGAAGTGTGTGTGCATGCATGTGTGTAAGTGTACGTGTGTGAGAAGAAAGGTGTGAGATATGAACTAATAGAATGAAGCACCAAAGGTGCAAACCCTCAGCGCTATTAAACACTACCTAGCTATTGCAATATAATCTCCTTCCAAAAGAACAAGCAATCTGTTAGCTATTTTAATGAGGCATCAAAATAGTTCGACCAATGAAAATGGTACATGGAAACCTGTTGTCATAAGAGAAGAAGCTAAACTAGCCAAAAACACTCATCTATACACATTTTCAACGCGAAACTTCACTTCTTTCAACTCCATTAACTTCCCTGAGCATAAATCAAACTACACCGGGCGCTGGCTGCAAGAAATTATTTGCTCACGTGATTATGATGTGGCGCTAGGGGGCGTTGCCCATAAAAGCTGGTACTTACCGCGGAGCTGAAAGCTTCGCGTTTTCTCAACGATAAGCCCGAAATTAAAAAAAGTAGCACAATAAAAGGTCTTAAATCTTTGTCCTGAGTAAGTTCATACTAAAAAATTAATTGTTAATTGCCAGTATTCTCCAAAATCAGAGCATGACAGACAGACAGACAGACAGACAGACAGGACGACTACTATAACCCTCTCGTGCATGCGTGCTGAGGGTTAAAAATGTGCTTTCCCATGTACTGTTAGTTATCCGTATGTGAATGGTTAGGAGGGACAAAATCTATTAATTTGTTTATGATGTTTTTCTGTACTACTTGCTAGCTCCTTATCTGAGTATAAACATAAAGCGTTATGGGAGGAACCTCTTTATTTATGTGTTAGGTGAGAATTGAAAATTAAATATTTTGGAGCCAGAGTGGAAGATGTCTAACATGGTTTATTAAGTTAACAAACAAGAAATGTATCAAAAAGATGCTGGACACTCATGACTCCCGGCTATGTCGTTTGGTCTATAATGAGCTCTACTAAATATTGAGTTCTACTCTCATTATCAGGCTGCTTTGCCTTAGGTTGCCATGACAATGCACTGTTTTTAGTGAGAAGTGGATGTTCTACTCTTTTTTCTTTTTTTTCTTCTTTTTTTCTGCTCTGTTGTTGTTCTAAGACTGTTTACTGCACAATATAGTTCTTTAGCTTGATGCTTACAGTTCTCTGACCTCTTTTATCATACATAGATGCAAGGCTGAGTTGTATGGAGCAGAAACCCCTATAATTGCTAGTTGACTCTCTGGATGTGATATCTGTTGTGTTTTGTACAAACTTTTGATAAGTCTAGTCGGTTGGAGGGAGCTGTAGTGTGTGTGTTTGTGTGTGTGCGCGAGTGTCGTGACCGTGCAGTACTATCAGACTACTATAGAATACTAGAAGAATTTACTACTACAGAATACTAGGATTTTTCTGGAAGATTCCATTATAGTCCAGTTGTGTAATATGAAATTTGACCTGCTGTTGTTCTGCATTTCTTTTCCATACATTCAGTTTGACAAGAAAGTAAGGAAGGGTGGGTGGGTGGGTGGGTGGGTTATCTTGTTTGTAGTGGCCAAACATACTTCGACTGCAGCATTCTTACTACGTAATCCAATTGTTAGAGTTTCTAAAATATATACATATATTACATATAAATCTGCCCATACTGTGAAATTAAAATCAAGGTATAATTAAAGTGCATGTCTCTATATTTTACAGCCAATTTTTTAATAACTTTTCTATCTCGACCCAATAAATTGAGACTTGGAGTTAAAATCTTCTTCCGAGTGGTCCAATCTTCACGGAGGACTTCAGTACGAAGTCGAAACATCAAATTTAATATATTTTATTACTTGAAATATACTGTTGTAATCATTATTTATATTCACCCAAGAATCAGTACTTCCATTTACCAAAAATTAATTAGAAACAGTGAGGTATTACCGTTTAATGGACCAACCAATCAATGCCCAATATTCTTGCTCGTTAAAAATTATCATGTCCATTTTTGAGAGACACAAGAACTGTTAGTGAAAAGTAATTCAACACACTTCCAAATTTGAAAGCATAGTGCATATTTCAGTCTGAATGCACACAATTATACAATGTGTTGTCAATTACTACGTGGGTGGGCCCACTTCAATAGTTCCATATTTCCGTCTGATTGCAGTCAATATGATTAATTAGTGGTTGGTTGACACAGCCGGGAGACTAGACCCAGGTAGTGCAATCCCACGGCTTGACAAATGTACTAATAGTAGTAGTAGTAGTAGTAGTAGTAGTAGTAGTAGTAATAGTAGTCTTGTCTCGGCACACTTGTTTACAACAAAGTATTGATTGGCTTACAATAGCTTATGAAGTTTACAATGCGCCAGTGAGTCAACAAGACTTGCCATCTAATGAAGGAAACGTTTTCAGGTAATTGTTGTTCTGTGGTTGGTCTGGCATTACTCTTACATGTATTGAGGAAGACTCCCACAGTAGTATAAGACACCCTAAACACAAGCCAGCCGTTACAATTATTTTGAAAGGGCTTTCAATACATTACTATAGTGGACTTTACTCGTTAAGTTTATTTCTATATTGAATGATGATTATGATCTATTTACATGTTGCAGTAATTCTCTCGATATATATTTTTTTAAATGTCATTTCTGGATCCAACAACCCAGTTGTTTTTGACCAGCACTAGCCACAGTGTTGTTGTTGTGTGGAAGGATAAGAATGTTGTAGTACAAGGTGTAACCTGTCACTCAAGTTATCCTTGAATACAATGTGTGTGTCGGGGAATCATGTTCCTTGTGTGGATAAGTATTATTGCAGTGTAGTCTGTGAAATTGTCTAATTGTATCCTATACAAAATACAGCCTTTTGGGTTTAGTGGTTTAGAAAATGACGACAGAAATTGTGCTGGTACTGCACATTTAAGTGTATATGATTTAGGTGATACTTTACCCAACCGCAAATATTCATTTGACGATACTTTACCATATATCATTGATCTGAGTGTTCCCTGTGCAGAAGTGCCTATGTCAGTGAACTGTTCGTTCCTTTGTCCTTTGAAGTGCTTCCTTTGTCTCTTGAGCATTCACTTTCCCAAGCACCCATAGAAAATGCTGTCATTCAAGCAGCATTCAAATGGCCACTTCAATTCATATGATATCCATTCAACTAGAAATATTGAAACCATACTACCAAGTCAGTAAGACATGAGCCTTAGTAATTATGTCAAATCTTATCCTCTCAATGTTAAGCAGTCAGTCACTGTAAGAATAGACTCCTACACATTTGCATTAGCTTACCTTCAAACCCAAGGGGTGTACAGTGTACACTTTTAGTTCTTTTCAAGAGTTCACGTGGAATTTATTGTCACTCTCACTTGACAGCTCTGAGGAATTACCCTGCTCTGGTATCATTTATTGGCTAACGCATGTCAATAGATGCAATTTAATATTTAGTATATTGCATGTGCATGCTCAGCCACATGTGATGCTGTTCATGGCGTTTTAAACAAACAGTCACAACAAAAGGAACATGATCGTCATAAATGGTCATTTAATGTGTCATAATGAATTGGTTGAGAGAGGCACTTTGACTTTTTGTCTGGTAATTTAGCAGTGATTGAAAACAAGCACTGCCATTACAGTGTCTAATTTTTTGTTGTTGTGATAATTAACACTGAGTTTTTCACAATTATGTTGTGTGAAATAGAAGAAGAAAGCCTCGTCAAATTTTGCATGTACATTATTTTGAATACTAAAGAGTAAGTGGTGCCCAGTTCAAATGTGTTTAGATAAGGGAGAATGAGGTTGGCCATGTTTGATGCAAGTTGTTTAATATACATCAAGATACATGTTGGATCACGTGGGTTTGAATCACATATATTTCTATCACAGGTTCGACAATTACTCTGAAAATATGACTGTCAATGGAAAGTTTGTAAGTTTGAACTTATGGGACACAGCCGGTCAAGAGGACTACGATAGACTCCGCCCACTCTCCTATCCCCAAACAGACGTCTTCCTGGCGTGCTTCTCGATCATCAGTCCCATCTCCTTCGACCACATCGAGCAGAAGTGGCATCCAGAGATCAAACACCACTGCCCTGACGTTCCAATCATACTGGTAGGCAATAAGATTGACCTTCGTGAAGACCCCTCAGTGTTGGAGCACCTACATGAACTGCGGATGTCTCCCGTTACCAAGAATCAGGGAATTGAGATGGCCAAGAAGATAGGAGCTTTCAAGTATCTTGAGTGCTCAGCGAAGACGCAAAAGGGTCTGAAAGAAGTGTTTACAACTGCAGCAGAGGTGGTCGTCTGTCCTGAACTTTTCCGTACAACAATGCAGAAGAAGAAGAAAAAGAGATGCTCAGTACTGTAAAATGAAATTCATTTTTTTAGACATTTTAAAATATACAACTCATCCTCTTCAGTTTGTGTCACATTTTTGTGTTTTTTTTTGTTCATAAAGTTTATTTTCTGTATCTTGTACTATGCTATGCTATTCTGCACTCTACATCAGCATACCACATGCTTTTATGTAAATAAACACAGATATAAAAAAAAAATTGTACATACGTACATGTAATGCAATTGGTTGAAAGCACGCGCGTTTGAATCTTGATTGAGGGGGCGTTACTGTTTTGTTTGTGTGTGGTAAAAAGCCAGCGTTCCTTGATGCTGGTGTGCCACCTTGTGGTTGGCAAGTTTTTAATCTTCGAGGTGGACGGACTGGGTAACAGAATAGCTGACGAGAAAGCTGCGTTTTGTTAATACAGGTATAAATCTAGTTCTTTGTTTTACTTGTTATTAATCCAGTTAGCTAATATTATAGCTATAGCTAGCTCTCTATGTATATAGTACGTACAGCTTGAAATGGCAATTACCGAGTTTAAAGCTACTATAGCTATACCGGATGTTTTTCTAGCAATACTTTTCTTTTTTCAGTAAGCTTCACTGTGCCTTAAAGTCGCCTTAGCTAATAAACGTGAAACTTATGAATAACATATCAATTCATCACATTAGTAGCTATTGGCATAGGAATTATAGCTACAATAACATATCTTTCAACTAGTAATGTTGAAAATGACCAATGTCCAACTGCCCTTGGAAATAACTTTCACTATCTATCAAGGCAGTGTGAAGTAGTGTTTATTGATAATTATATATTGTAGCTATAAGAATGCTATAGATATAGTAGCTAAAATTAAAAAAGTGCATGTTCTGTGTCAGTCTCTAAAGTGTGTAAATAAATAATTGTCACATGAATCAACTTGGATTTCTTCGTAGTATTCAATGGTCACATGGTTTCGTTGTCAATTTCTTTCCTTTTAGGTATCAATATATTCTGATTAAATTTGCTTACACCTTAACAAAAAATGTTATTGCTGTTGTTTATGTTAATGGATACATTTCATTTTTTTTTTTACTGTGTATTTACAACTATGTATCTTACATGTTATTGTTGTTAAGCCTGAAATTTAGTGCTTGCTCATGATAACTTCACTTAGTTACTGTAAACAAATTATTGAATACCACTTCTAATCATTAAACAAATTTAAAGCTACTCGTGTATTTGCAGGAAGCAACAAATCAAGAGAGTGCAATGGCAGGAGCAGATGTTTTGATCAGCAGCCTCAAAGAAGGCAGGATTCCACTCTGTCAGGATGGCCTACCCTTGGAGCCTCTGGACTATTTGTCTCTCCTGTTCCCTAACAAAGGTCCCAATGCAACTGGAAACAATGTGTGCTTCGCTCAAAAGAGATTCCAAATTCCAAGCCTGAGGAAGCTTCTCCCAGAACCCACGAAATATTTCACACCGGATGACTTTGTGGATAGCATCGCCTGCTCCCTCCTGCTCTGCCTCCTCATCTTTGTGGGACTTTTAATCGTCAAGTACGTGTTCGGCGAGAAATTGGAGAAATTGCGACTCAAACTTCGCCGCCATCAACCCTCTCACAGACAGTGCCGTATGTGGTTTTGCCAATGTTATACCAGAGGTTCTGTCCCTTGACTAGTCCCTCTCTCAGTCACAGATCACTGGCCTTGGAACGTACGGGACTTTATTTCCTACGACCATTCCAGACCCTATGAAGATCAAGGATTGGGTGTCATTACGATGGAGGACAGAGTTCGCGGTAGCCTTGGGTAGGAATTGCTCAGGTTACCAAAGCATCCCTGAGTAGCAACCATCATTCACCACCATTCGCCACCATCAATTTGGTGGAATAGTATTGCCACCATGAACCTGGCACGTAAGAGGGCTGCCGGATGCGTCTTATAGGAGTAACAAAAGATGGCGTCCTGATGCACCATATTCAGCCCGGTGCCTTCAGTGTGAATGCTTACTACTGGCTCCAGAGGAGTGGTGCTACCCTAAGGGTGCTTGGCTCAAACTGGACTGGTTGAAAGTCAGTCTGTGAACGTATATGTTGGCCTGTGCATTGACTTCGCAACTTGGACCATCCACTTGGTCTGGTTCTTCAACTTATTGTCACTTTCAGTATTCAATTTACAATTTGCCTACATACTAAAGTATTGCCCTCCTTATTCATGATGATGTGTAGTCTCATTAAGCTGGCTTTCTAGCAAAGGTTCTCTGCGAGCAATTTGAAAGAAGAAGCAGTGACAAGGAATAGTAAACATTGCATGCAATAATTACTGTTCTTCTTTTCTTTTCATAATAGTAAAGTAAAAAACAATGGATAAACGTATGGGCAAAGACTACTGATTAAGGAGAACAATACTATTTTTTTTAATATATAAAAAAACACGCATGCGCACTTAGAGACCAGTTATAGATACTCGATATTTTTAGAGCACGAAGGAGTTAGTTGTCATAGTTAGTTATATCCACTCCTCGCGGCTGAGCGAATACTCAAGATGCCGGACATGGGCGTTGTATACTCCAAGTGTCCACAGCATATTACTACCTTGCAGTATTAATTGCTTCCTAACGGAGAAATGAATTGAGCCATCGATTTGCTTCATCATCTGATTCCAAACGAAGTGAAGAAAAATGTTCGGAGGATATGTCTGCTTGTGGCTCGAAAATTCAGCTTTCCAATTCTCAGGAGAATCTTTCTACCTCCAGCGACTCATATTACACACCAGGAGATTTATGTGGACGGACGGAGTTATATCTCTGTTGTTATGAGTACAATTTGACAATATTAATACTATTCTCTGAAAATTGTGAGACTCTATTGGATCCAAAATTATACAGGTCAATTAACCCACCTAACAAAGAAACGTGTATATGTACTGCGCGACTGGCTAAGCCCCAATTTTACTTGCGCTTTATATTAGCCTGAGCTCCTCGGATATTGGCTGGTTCCTTTCGGTTTATTCTGACAAATTTCAAGGCGTCGAAATCAACGGGAGTACTGATTAGCGGATTATTTAACATTGATGACAGATTTTGTGCCTCTTTTTATGGTCCCTAAGCTCCCAACGAAGTACTCCCTACACAACATGCACCACATCCAGTAATGGCAATAAGTAGTCACATCAGCTGGAATTGCCAAAATCGCCGGCTAGAACGCGTTAACTAAGGTGTCGCCACCACCAAAATGCGTGAATTCGTTAAGACGACATATTTAGTTCGGAAGCGTTCCCATCGAACATCCTATATGGCCATGCGTGTGGTGTACCCAATGCAAGTGTGAATGCCGGTGTTGGTCAATGTGAGGTCTGTGGGAACATAACATCTCTATGCTGACATCCTGAACTGTAGAGCATACACGCGTGTGGGTGTTAGGTGGTCTCCAGTGGCAGTAGTTCTCTGTCATCACAATCTTTTACTTGGGAGAGCTGGTGACTCCATGGTCAAAAGATGACATTATATTGCTTTTGTATTGGCTTGTTAAGAGGCTACGACAGAAAACCTCCTAGCATTGTTACGAAAGTCACCATGAAAAGGCGAGATCCAAGTGAGAGCAAACAGAGGATAACAATGGATATCACATTGGATTCTTCTGTTTACAATACACAAACCAAGTATGTAAGCAGGTCATCATTCACTTAGTTTATTTTTTGTCAAAAATTATTTGGACTATGGGGGATATTTTTGTGATATTATATATATGTAACATTGCATTTGGCCAATTATGACACAAGAGGTTTACGAAAGAGGTTATTTGAGGCCTTGGAAGGCATCAATATGCAACCCAATACAATACCCTTATTTAGGAAAAGCAGCTTGGATAGAGAGTTTAGGAAAAATAAAGCTTCTGGAAACTGTGCTATGTGCCAGTTGCCAAGAGTGTGTGTGTGTGTGTTGTGGATGGTGTGCCTAGTATGAGTTTGTAACTCTAATGAACCTGTTCTTAATCAACTTCTAGTAACATGCATAAGGCCAACTAACAAAATCACAAGTAGCGCCATAACAAAATCACAAGGTAGACCACCAATTTATACACTGTGCTCAACCACTTCATTCAAATACATTTCACATTTGAGAACAGAGGGATCTCAAGAATGGATGGATGCAAATACATTCTAGCATATATATAAAAGAACATGCCAAAGATACAATATAATGCACACAGCCTCTCAAGGACCCATCCTAACTACCGCAATCTGTCAGAAAGTACATTGAAACATTTAATAATAAAAGGGCGCATGGCAAGGGCGCCTGGCCTTGAAAACAAAAAACAACAAAATACTCAATTATGAATCATCTCTTTAAATTGTCAAAACATAAACAATCGTCACTTAGGTCCCCGACGATTTGCTGGCTTGGGCAGGGCAGTGGGCGTCTTTCTGGTTAGGAAATTCTGAAACCGGCAGGCATGATTCTGTAGACCTCCAGTTCTTCTGTCTGCTAGGCCCCTGTGGAAAGTCCCTGCTGATCTTCGTCCCCAAGTGGTTCCATATATTGGAGAAAAAAAAACAAATATAAACAAAACACAACAAAAAAAAAACAATAAAACCTCATATTTATTTATCACACTAACATGGTAGCATATGCCGAGTGATAACAAATCCTCACAGGAAGTAAAAATGATCCTGATATAGACTAATGTGGGACAGAGAGCCGGATATTGTGACTTTCCTAAAACAAAGTGGTTTCCCTAAGTAGTTACAATGAACCAGTACACGCTTTGTTGACACAACTAAAGCCATAATAACCTACTTTCCAAGGTCCTTGCCAGTTGGTGATGTGAACTCATGAACACACATCCCCAAGTGGGTGGGTTATCACTAGGCCAATCATGAGAGCGTAGGGAACACATTGTGTCACTGAAACAGAAGCTATGCTATAGCGTTCATGATCAAATGGTGAATGTGCCTGGCATTATACACAACCATGGAGATGCATGGATTAGATACAAGGCTTGGAATGGTGACAACACAAAGAAAGAATCCATGATATCCATGCAGTCACAAATATGCTTGAACAGCAACACAGCCATAATAAAAAAACATCATACCATAACACAAAGATGAACTAAAGCGCTCTTTGTCATCTTGAAACACAATCCATTATTCTCCATCAATTTCTAAAAGAAAAGAAATCACAACTGCCCAACTAGTTTATGAAGAAGGAATACCACCAAACTTCATTGAAGTACGAAAACAATTTTTAATCTATTAGACCCATGTACTGAAGTTGTCGTAACCACAATACCGTTAATGATACCAATGACTAAAATCACCCCATAATTATTGGTAACATTTTCAAATGTTTAGCTCAACAACACCAGATGAAGAAAAAGCTTAATTTTTAAATTCGTTGAATAACAAAACTTTCTCAGAGAATCATAGGCAGGATAGAGGGAGGCAGGGAGGGTGCCGTACATAAGACAGGCATGGGGTAGAGAGGAGGAAGCGGATCGAGAGGTGAAAGTAAAAGAGACAGGGAGGAGGGAGAGCTCGGGGTAGAGGGAGGAAGGGCACGGGAACAGGCATTGGGTACGGCAGGGAGGGGTATGGGGGTTGGCGGTAGACGTACATAGCAGGTAGAGCGGATGGCAGGCAGGGGTATTGACAGTACATAGGCAGGTGGAGCGGGAAGGCAGAGGAAGGGAGTGACAGTACATAGGCAGTAGGCCAGGTAGTAGTAGTTATTGAGGGAGGACAGGGAGGGAGGGGTGACAGTACATAGGACAGGTAGAGGGAGGCAGGAAGGGGTGACAGACTACATAGGCAGGTAGCGAGGAAGGCAGGGAGGCGGAGGGGTGACCAAGACTACATAGGCAGGTTTAGAGGGAATGGCAGGCAGGCAGGAGAGAGAGACGTTTGAATCGTACATAGGGACAGGTAGAGGGAGGCAAGGTGGAGAAAAAGGGGTGACAGAGTACATAGACAGTCGTTTAGAGGGAGGCAGGGGGGGTGACCAGTACATAGCAGGGGAGTAGAGCGGAGGCCATAGGGAGGGGTGACGAGTGCACATAAATAGGCAGACGTAGAGGGATGGCAGGAGGGGGTGGTGACAAGTACATAAGGCAGGTAGGAGGGAGGCCAGGGATGGTGTCTGACAAGTACATGGGACAGGTAGAGGGAGGCCAGGGAGGCGGGTGCCAGTACATAGGCATGGTATAGAGGGAGGCAGGGAGGGCGGTTGAAGGGTTGACAGTACATAGAGAGGCCTCAGTAGAGGGAGGGCAGTGGACGGTGGTGACAGTAATAGACAGGTTAGGTTAGAGGAGAGGGCAGGGAGGGTTGACAGTAATAGACAGGTAGAGGAAGGCAGGGAAGAGAGTAGGTGTGAAAAGTTACATAGGCAGGTAGAGGAGGCAGGGAGAGGGTTAGACAGGAAATAGGCAGGTCCTACTAGTGGGAATGTGGCAGGGAGGGGGCACAGTAATAGACAGGTAGAGGGATTTTCTTTGTTTTTTTTTCTTTGTCCTTTTTCCTTCGAGGCCAGGGAGGAGGTGACCCAGTACATAGGCATGAGGAAGGCGTGCAGCTACATAGGCAGGTAGAGGTGCAAGGCTAGGGAGGTGCACAGTACATAAGGCAGGCCTAGAGGGAGGGCAGGAGGGTGACTGACAGTAAAATATGCGCAGGATATAAGGGTAGGGGGTAGAGACGGAGGGCCAGGCGAGCAGGGAGGGTTGACAGTACATAGGACAGGTCGAGAGGCAGGGAGGGGGTGACAGTACAGAGGAGGTAGAGGGAGGCAGGGAGGGGTGACAGTAACATAGGCAGGTAGAGGAAGGCCAGGGAAGGGGTGACAGACATAGACAGGTAGAGGGAGGCAGGGAGGTGGTGACAGTACATAGGGCGAGGGAGGGGGTTGACAGTGACATAGGCAGGTAGAGGGGAGGGCAGGGGGGGACAGTAATGGCGGTTAGAGGGAGGCAGGGAGAGCAGTGACCAGTACATAGGCAGGTAGAGGGAGGCAGGGAGGGGTGACAGTAAATAGGCAGGTAGAGGACAGGCGGGAGGGGGACAGTACCATAGGACAGGGAGGGGTGAAGTACATAGACAGGTAGAGGGAGGCAGGAGGGGTTTGAGGGACAGAAGTACAAGCGGTAGAGGGAGGCAGGGAGGGGTGGCAGTACATGGGCAGTAGAGGGAGTAGTATGTATAGAGGGAGGCAGGAGGGGGGAACGTACATAGGCAGGAGGGTAGAGGGAGGCAGGGAGGGGTGACAGTCAGTACCATAGGCAGGGGTAGAGGGTCGAGGAGGGCCGGGGAGGGTGACAGGAATGGCAGGTAGAGGGGAGGCAGGGAGGGTGAACAGTAAATAGGAGGTAGAGGGAGGCAGGGGGGGTGACAGTAACATAGGCAGGATAGGAGGGAGGCAGCGGAGGGTGACAGTACATAGGCAGGTATAGAGGGAGCAGGGAGGGGTGACAGTACATAGGCAAGTAGAGGGAGGCAGGGAGGGGTGACAGTACATAGGCAGGTAGAGGGAGGCAGGGAGGGGTGACAGTACATAGGCAGGTAGAGGGAGGCAGGGAGGGGTGACAGTACATAGGCAGGTAGAGGGAATGTATTGTAGTCTTGCTATAAAGTTCATGCTACTAAGTTAATAACGAAGTTGTATTCAGTAAACTCTGTCGACAAATACTGTCATGCTAATTAGCAAGTAAACGAGGCACATCCAATGAAATGCCACCATTTTATACAAACATCAGGCAAAGTTATGTGACCGTTCCCATTTTGAGTTTAGACTACTCAGGCAAGAAAAGTTTGTTCAAAGAGCATTTCAAGTAAGTAAACTACTAAAATATCAGAGTATATGGAAAAGCAACAACAAAAAACAAACAAACAGGTACCACTAAAATTCAGACCTGATTCTATGAAACCATTCTTTAGTAATACAGTAGATAAACACATCCTTGAATGCCCTCAACAAGCTCCTCCAAAAGACTGTGCACATATATAATTACATGCCAAATGAGCCAGAATGTTGACAAACCCACAGCAGCAGCACAACATTAAACCACTTGCAATATATGGCAATGGCATCCTATACCAGATCAGTGGCAGATGCATATGCAACCGAAAGTAATTCTTGTATCATCACAATACGGTCATCCAAACATAGAGAATCTCCACGGACCATGTAGCACATCACATACCCACACATACTGACTGACTGACTGCTGGGTTCAATAATTAACCTGAGCAAACGAGAGGGGATGTAGACATAATTGAGAACACATGCCACTGAATGCAGCTGAATGTCCAAAGGGACAAACACTCGCATCACTAGGAAGAGTATCACAAAATTATCTTGCTATTCACTTAGAAACCTAAAGTAATTGATTAGCTTTCATTTCAGTAACTCCTTCACTCCTGAATTTCTAGTAAAAACAAAAACAAAAAAACAATGAACAAACAACAACAACAAAACAAAACAAAACCACAACCACAAAAAGAAAAGCTAACTCCAGCTTTTAAGATGACTCCTCCTACATTCCTACTGATCATACAGCCACAGTAACTGACAGCATATATAATAGTGACTGCATGCGGGGAGAGATGCAGAGGAGGGAGGGGAGTGGGGGGGTGGCATGACCCCCACCCTATCAATAGGGTGTACCAAGCTTGAAAATTCAACCACAAAGAAGGTTCCCCCCCCCCCCTCCCCAAGAAATTAAATTAAAGTTTTGGTGGTGGTATCCCATGGAACAATTGCCGCACACCGGCTGCCAGGATAAAGGATGTACCTGATGAACAGATGGATACACACACCACATATTTGGAAGAGATACATCCACCACAGACAACTTAACAGACACCCCTCCCAACTAACACAGATGCCCCTCCTAATTAACAAATACCTTTCCAAATTAACCAACATGTATCATAACAAACATAGACGCCCCTACTAATTACAATAAAGTTGGGCCCACTGCAATTTTGGGTCAGTCAAAGTTGTTTATTTACTCTTCACTACACCATGCACTGAAAAATAAAGCATCTAAAGTAATATTGAAATTTCAGTTCACACGTTTCACTCTTACAAATCACATCTCTCACAGCAGCCTTAGAAAGAAAAGGGTCAGACGCTGTCTCTCACAACATAGTGTGCTGGACTACCATGCTTGGGAAAGAACACACAGCGATCCTTCTGAGGGTCAGTCCCAAGCTAGTGGAAGTCGACTGCTGCCTCGTCACACTGTGTTTATGTTTTAATGATGTGTTTATGTTGGTCCGATCCATTCTTCTATGCATTGTTTCTTTTTCTTCCTTCCAGGTTTGGATTGTCCCAATGGTACACAAAGATGAAAGTCAATAAGCAGGGTCACAGTGCACACAAACAAGCTCTTGGATGGCTACATATTGACGGCACAATAATACGGGCAGCAATAGCGTCACGAGGTAGCTGAACAATGCTGTTGATATCACTTTGTAGGAGGAAGGGTAAAGAAAGTGAGGTAGTCACTAAAAACTCGTATCTTTGCTGTAATGTGATGTATGTAAGTACACATGCATGTATGTATGTATGTATGTATGTATGTATGTATGTATGTATGTATGTATGCGTACAAAACGACACTTAAGCAAAAATGTAATTAGTAGGAATAGTTCCTGAGCCAATTACACATATTGGCAGTAAAGTAACCTTCCCATGCGATACCACGAGCACAATAAAAGAGGTTTATAGCAGTCTTAATACTTTACCCAACTAGTTTCAGTACACACCCATAAATTCATATTCTATTATAGCATTGCCATTCCATTGATATTGCATTCCGCCATTGAATGCTGCCATACGAGCCAATAGCAAGTACCATCAATTGGAGCAGCCCCACCCCTCAACTAAAGCTTCCTCAACTACAGGCTCTGTGGACTGATTTAGCTGTAGGTGCACAATGGACCACCTACTCACTAATTAGCTTACCTTCACTGCATTCATACAAACAATTATTCTATTCTAACTTCGCCTTTCTCATGCCTGCCCTTATCTTAATATACTTGTAACACTCTCATTCTATTCAGTTCTTTAACTCTCTCATTCTGTTCAGTTCTTTATTTTTTCCTTTACTATTTTGTGTTTTCTTTTTCTTATCTGATCTTGTCCATACTTTTTATAGTTCTTGCTTGCTTTTGTGTATCATTTATTTTATGTTCTGTAATTGTACTTTGTTCTTTAGTTCTGTATCATTTTGTTTAAATTTGAGACTGAGTACTGATAGGGATCTTGAGCATACTGGGAATAGTGGATAGGCCTTAGTCAGTGTGTTTAAGTCTGGAGATATTTTTGTCTTTTTCCCTTTGTTTTGGTTAGTTATTTTTGCGTGATAGTTTGGCTGAGATTGTATAGCTTTACCCAATTGTCGTGTGCTACCACATCAATATAATACAGTAGCATAGAACAACACTAAAAATGAGGAATTGCACTAAACCAGTCGTTGAAATTATCATACACTGAAGATATTAGTTCACTCACAGACAAGAGCATTATAAAAATGCCACAATAGCATTACAACTAATTTACATCCAATATTGAGTCAGAGTTTCTGCCAACATATTTGAAATATTATCACTTGTCAAAACACCCAAACAAATTTTACAAAATTTTTCAAGGAAATATTGGCTTACCAATTATAAATTGTCAAGCCAAACAGCTGTCATTGATTCTGAAGCAAGGAGAGGGAAAAAAAAAAAGGGTGGTTTAATAAGGCAGGCGGCACAATGGTGACAGATTGTTAACACAGGGCAGAGCCATAGTGTACAATGGAGAGGGAGAACACCAGTTATTGAAACTGCCTGCACTAGCTGCAGTGAATGAATGGCATCAAGCAAGAAAACAGCAACACAACTACATGTGATTGCAGATGGTGCCGAGAAACTGGGCACTATACTGTACATGTACAGTCAGTAGTTCTGCCTCATTAGGTAAGGTGTGACCTTAACTGATTATTGTAACCACAACACAGAAAAGGAAAGCCATTCACGAGTAATATTTTCCTTTTTGTACCTACCCCATCTCATCTTCTCTGTCTATGCTTGCCACTACAGTCTGCCTTCACACTGCCCAGCATTCCCAAACCTACTACAGTAGGCTGAATAACCATCAACTGATGGAGAAATGTGAGGATTCATTGTTAGTTAGCTGTAGCAGGCGTGGTAGGGAAGGAGATGTGGTGTGACTAAAGGGAGTTTTAAGCCTTAGGTAAAAAAAATTAAAAAAATTAAATACTGGTTAGGTAAAGTAATTGTCCATAAGGCAAGCATTAGCCAATTTAGAGGTTGCATCTCTTACATAATGCTAGCTCATTAAATTAGTTCGCCTCTAGAAGGATTTCATCGCACTATGTGTGACTATTTAGTGATGCACATTCTGCAGTATAAACATGTTATATTAGTACAGCCATCCCTTTAAAAGGCTACAGCTGGATACACACTAGAGGTACAAGCTAGAGTACCTGGGACATGGCATTGTGATACTGGAGTAACAAGAATGTCATCAAGACCAAGGCGATGATGGTGTCAAGGAAGCGGCGCCCCCCTGTTTTAGAGACCAAAGTGGGAGAGTCGCCTATTGAGTGTGTATCTTCTTATAGGTATCTATCATTATCACTTCAAACCTTTCGTGGTCGCTGCATATAAACCAAACCTGCTGCAAGGCCAAGCGAATGGTGGGTTTCTTGTACCGCCAATTCCGTCAGGCTAACCCTCACAGCCTCATCAGACTGTTCAAGACCATCCTCCTCCCAATTTTGGGCTACGGGGCTAGCATATGGGACCCCTACCGCTCTACATATGTCCGCAAGCTAGACAGAGTGCAGGAGTTCGCAGCTAAGGTGGTGACCAGGAAGTGGTCTGCTACGGGTTCAGACCTTGTCAACCAGTTGGGTTGGCCTAGGTTGCACCTGCGGCGTCAACTCGCCAAGTTCTGTCTGTGCGAGAGGATCCTCAGTGGGGAATCCTTGATCCCAGCCTCAGTCTTCGAACCACACCCATCTACTTCAGTTCGTCATGCCAACTCAAAGCCCCTGTTTCTACCAAGGGTGCACTCAGACTATCACCGTGGCTCATATTTTGTGAGTACAGTCTCGCTATGGAACTCAATTCCAGACAGGATTTTAACATCCACATCCAGAAGATCATTCAAATTTCACTTAAGAAATTATTTGTTTAGTATATAAATAGCTAGCTTGTATCATAGTATCATATCATCCTCTTGTCTACAGGTCACTTTGCTTTTGTGTGGGCGGCCTTGATATTAGCAACTTGCTAGTTGGCTTGTCATGTGGTTACCCACAGAATGCATAGAGAAAAAAAAAAAAAAAAAAACAAGAAAAAAAAACAATACAGCATTAGTGTTTGTCAGCCCAGAGAGAAGGCACTCCATCGCATGCCGCTGTACAGTAGTGTCTTCATGAAGCACTCATAAGTGTAAATTAGTTCTATCTGACCAGACTCGTAGCTACTTTGTGACTCGTGCATGCAGTGGAGAATACTCGTCCAGATACAAATGGGAATGACACAAAGAGCAACGAGGAGAAACTGAGAATGATTGGAAAATAAAATTGTGGGCTGAACCTAAATTGATCCAGCTTCTCTTGTCTAGCTTACAGAAAATCCATTCAAATGTTCATCCGTAATAAAATTCCTCCATTTTTTTTCTAGCTTACAACTTCTTTTAACACCCTCTCAATATAACACTTCTTATATTGGCTGATAGTGTGTGTGCTATTGGGGGGGGGGGGGGGGGGGGGGGGGGACTAGTCTTTAAATGAATCTACCAGGCTTTATATTAATACTGTATGTGCTATTAGAGAGGGACTAGTCTTTAAATGAATATACCAGACTTATATTAATAGTGTGTGGGCTATTAGAGAATGACTAGTCTTTATAATAACATTCTATAATCAATGTATAACTCACCATTGACTGGACTCCGAAAAAGATGATGGTTTGGTACTGAGAAAGATCAACCTGCATCAGAAGGAGCAAAGGGAGAGGTACATAAAAACAACAATAACAATACTATAATAATAATGATAACAACAATGAGTAGTATCTGTCTATATACCTGTATATGCCTCACAGTATCAACCAAAATGTGTGTGTGTGTGTGTGTGGGGGGGGGGGGGGGGGGGGGGGGAGGGCACTCACTGAATCATTGAATGCACAGTAAAATTTATTCTCTTAATACAACACTCTTGAAATATTACATGCACGTATTCTGTACTGCCACAAAAAAATTTGACAGCAATAAAAGAGAAGAGGGAAAGAAAGTAAATGGTTCTTTAAATTTAATAAATAACAAAATGCTTTTATAATCCCAGAATTCTGTCACTAAACATTGAAGCTAGGATTTATTAAACTGATGCGTGATAATTCATTTCAGGCCGATAGTTGCATTGCTTTAATAACCATAGACAATTATCATGGAAAGAATTGATCAAAAACTTTTCTGTGCCCCCATAGGGTGTTAGGCATTACCTTACAAAACATTCAGATATAGCTATAAAGCTCACATAATATTATGTGGTGTATTCATTATTGCATTAGTGCACAGAAATTTAATCACTTGTTTTATTGTACACAATTGTCTACTCATATCAGTCTAAACAAATTTCAAAATTTCTTTGTTAATCCACACATCATACCTTCCACAGATCATGCTTGTGAAACTCTGTGTTGGCATGGACACCACTTAGAATTGCTCTCCATTTGGAATACATCACCAGCCACACGTTGAGCTCGTAACCAACAGCATAATGACCCTCTTTTGCAGCTGCAATCACCTCAAGCACACATAAATGTAATAAGCACATCAAATCACACTGAAATTTAAGACACAAGATACTAATGTATTAGGTAAAGTATCGTCAACTGCCGATTATTCTCTTTTACCCTGAGCTTACCACTCTACCGTCGCCGCTTCCGACATCAACTAATTTCCCAGTTCTTCCTTTTAAATAATGAAGGACTTTCTCCATTTGTGCGGGAGTGGCTGGCACGTAAGGCAGGCAATACTTGCGCAGTGCAGGCAGAAAGAACGGGATTGTTAAACCAAATAAAGCAACACACGACCCACTCAACACCCAGGCCGTCCAAATTCCGAATTTCTTCCATTTTTTAGCCTTGTCGACTTCTTCCACGCTGTTCCGAGCCATCGTCGTATTTCTTTGGCTATGCACCATTCAAACGACCTTTTCCATGATAGTTGAGATGTCTTTAGCATGAGGGACATGGTCACCAAATTTTATTAACTGTTTTATAATATGTTGAGTATTATTATTATTATTATTATTATTATTTTATTATTATTATTATTATTATTTTATTATTATTATTATTATTATTATTTTATTATTATTATTATTATTATTATTATTATTATTTTATTATTATTATTATTATTATTATTATTATTATTATTATTATTATTTTATTATTATTATTATTATTATTATTATTATTATTATTATTATTATTATTATTATTATTATTATTATTATTATTATTATTACTATTATTATTATTATTATATATTATAATTAATCATCACCATCACCACAATGGCAATGCATATACAAGCACATATATAAATATTGTTCACAGCAGTCTATGAGAAAGCTGCTTCAGTTAGAGCTGTATAAAATTAAACAACAACAAAAACTACTATAAATCCAGAAACATGGTAAATTATCAAAATAACTCACATGGGTTTTTGAAACAATATCATGCCTTTCATCTACTGAATCTGCTAGTCTGAATTCTCCTATTTTCCTCAGCATGGTCCCAATTCTCTGCCATGTAGCTTTATTGCCTTCCCTCTCAGTCCATTTAAGGCAGAGCTTCTTCAGGCGGTCCTCGTCTGTCTCAATAATAGTGCTGATATCAGCCAATTCACGTGTTGAAAATTGAAGCTTAAACCCTATATCGTGCCATCGGCTACAAATGCAAGCTATCTCCTTGTACATATCTGATGCATCAACTAGTTGACCACCATCACTATTGTCACTGTCATTGCTGTCATCACTTCTGTATCCTTAAATTGTCAAAAACAAAAGCATTTCAGGAATTTTTTTAATTAAAAAAATAATCATGGCTGCTTAATTTGTATGGTATAGTTACCTTCATTTTTTACTCCTTCTGATCTTGTTTCTGCAATATTAAGAAGCATATAAATTTTATGATAATAGTGAAGATAATGATCTTACTCCATCTATCTAATATCCTATGATAATCTCCTGACTTGGAATCAGTTCGATGAGTTATCATTGTAGGTTCTGAAAGATAAGATCAAGAATCTTATGCAAAAAATTTTGAAGCATGCCAGGTGATAATGAAAGGAAAGTTTGTGATGTCAAATTGTAGTTACTTTGAAAGAATTGCTGGTGAAAAGACAAGGTTGCAAGTTGCTATTACAAGTTATCTACTATACAGTTCATTTGACATGACTTGAACATAGCAAAATGCCACACTTAGCTACTTTACTAATTATAGACTGCAATCAATTTATAATTTCTCATATTTGTAATTACTACTTTGTAAAGTACAGTGCAACCTACCTGATTCTTTTGAAAACTTTGTTTCCTTCTGCTGAGTGTAAGGGACTGAAATGAAATGATATGATTTGGCAATATAAGTTAAAACTGTAATCTTTAGCATTGCAAATGGCCCGTGTAAACAAATACATTTAATGTCATTCAAACAAAAGCATAAGAGAGCCAATATATATTTGCAATAGACATGTCACAGAGTATCCACATTCATTACATCAAAACCACACTCTTCAGAGTATTTGCAACAATCATCAAATCATATCCTCGTCAATTGGCCTAGCTAATCCATACCTGGGATTGCTCTGTGTTTTCCTCCAGGAGTGTATGAAAACAATTCAGAAGTTGGAGGCCTTTTTTTGAATAAAATTGCCTCTTTCAACTTTGTGTCATTACCAGCAACTGGAGCTGGCTTCTTCAGATATGGAGATGATCTGTTGTCTTTAAACTTGAGTTCAATTGGCTTTTCCACTAAAAGAGTTCTGTCATTGGAATTATCTACATCACCCTGTCCTATTGCTCCTTGATCAGCAATGTTGGCTATAGCTGATGACCCAATGGTAGGCACATCCTCCTCATTAGTGACTGATATTTTAATATCATCACTGTTCTTGTGCTTTCCTGGAACAATATGTGAATATAATTAATTAATTGACCCAATCATGCAGTTTAAGCTATAAACACCTTCTTGCTTTTTTGTTGCTTTTCCACTTGTGGAATTGTCTCTGTAGTGATTATCAAAGTTCTATATAACAACCTATCATCATTGAATTTGTTATTAGCAAACCTAGTCTCATTCTTCTGATTCTTTTGTCCAGCAGTCCTTCTATTGTGTTTTAAATTTAAAGATAATGGAAGCTAATAACATAACTGAGAGTATTCTAACCTTTCTTTATGTGCCTGCTGCTGGTTTTTTGCAGTCTCTCTATTATTCAAAAACAATGTTATAGCATGCCACAGTCTAACATATTAGATCAACTATTTACCTTATTTCACAATTCTGCTTCCTTTTCCTTCTTATAGACAACCTGTGGCAATACAATTAGCCAAATAGCTAGTGTCATTCATGTAGTACAAACTAGTGTCACTTACCTCACACAAACAGTTGCTATACTAAATACCATGCAAGAAGCACTAAATAGTCCAATAATCCCTATCAGTATATACAAATCCCATTGATAGTCAATCAGATGTTCTCCGGAATTCTCTGGAAATATACAAATCAACAAAACCTGACACTGTAGCTAGTGATTTGACACCAAGTCCAGTAAGTACCACATGTATGATTAGCCAAGAAGAAGGTGTTTTATTTTAGAAAGACTGTGACTTCAGCTAATACTTACCTGTTTGAGCACATGAAGATATGCAAAAGTGAAGATAAAATGATACTTGAATGAATACAGCTGCTGCAGATTTTTTTGTGAAAAACATTCTTTGACCCTTCAAACATTGCCTAAAGTTGGGTGTGTCTGACTAGACTGTGATGTTTATCATCGCAGCCAGCAGAGGGCAACATCTATGAATTCCATTGAAAGAAAAATGGATGAAATTAACTACAAGTTAGAGTCTCTATATGAATGTTGTTTATTTTTCTTTTAAAAGCTCCATTTAGATATACTTTTTAAATTTTTTAATTAGGTGACCAAAAAAAAATTGCCATATATTTTATCTAGTCTTTCAATTTGAAGCCTTCAGATAAAACTTTGTCAATGAGCTGGATGACATACTCAGGAGAAACTTGGGACATTTGTACTTTATTCAGCTCTTCTGTTGCAGTTTCAATATTTAAGTTATTGGGTGGTGAACCTATGGCAGACGACATCGCACTTTCAAACGAGCGGATGGCATCTTCAGCCTGAAAGTTGAAGTCAGCTCTTGATAATGGTTGGCTTCCACTATATATCGCTGCAGTATTGCTGGGGCTTTGCCAGTCAGGCTTCATTTGCTGCTTCTTCAGAAGTGGATGCTGAGAATGATTCTTTTGTTGTGAGAAAGTTTGGTCCTGAAAATGTGAAGCAATTTGAATCTCAGGTCGATAACGAAAGCTGTTCGTTTTTTCCTTAGATGCTTTCCTCCTTTTGTGGAGATTAAGAAGCCAAATTGACTTTGGCTTCTTCTTTTCACGAGCTTTATTGACTTCTACCATGTTTGCAGATATCCTTTCCTCATTGTCACCATCATACAATATTTGGCTTATGTCGTAAGGTGTTTTTTTCTTAAAGTGACTCTTCTTTTTCACTTGAACTCGCATCGGGTCGTCACACTGAATCAATGAAGCATTGGATAATTTTATATCTCTTTTTTTGTCCTTATTTCTGCTACCAAGAAATGATTTCAATGATTTTACTGATGGTACACTTTGAGTTACATTTGATCCTCCCTTATTCCTAGCAGACACAGATTCTTTGTTGTGTTTGCCAAGTTCACATTTTGATTCTCCACTATCCCTTATGAAAGAGTACTCCATAAGCAAGATATATATAGTAGGAAAAAAAATTAGGAGGGTTTTATTTATTTTAGTGCGTGTTGATGAAGTTGCCTGGACGTAATATGCCCTGAGCACACAATCGCTCACCGCCTCTTTGCGTAATAGTTGGGTAAAGGATCGCCACAACTAAATATTGAAGCGGGGGGGGAGTATGCAATGGGCGGGGAATGATACAAATTTTGGCGGGTGTGAGGAAAACAACCTCTTCTTTGTATTGTGACGTTCTTTAGAAAACTTTAAATGATCAAGAGAAGGTCGAGCAACCTGAGGCAGTCCTTGGGCATGCCTCTTATAGGAAGCGGAATTGGGAGGCCATCCCTAAATGAATTTGGGAGGCCATCCCAAAATGAAATTGGGAGGCCATCCCAAAGTGGAATTGGAAGGCCATCCAAAAGTGGAATTGGGCAACCATCTACTGCCATGGGTCGACCATCTACTGCTGCCATGGGTCGACCATCTACTACCATGGGTCGACCATCTACTACCATGGGTCGACCATCTACTGCTGCCATGGGTCGACCATCTACTACTATGGGTCGCCCCTCACAGACTCTGCATAGAGGGTCCTCCAGACCATCTGCTGGTAGGCTGTCTACTGGAAGGTTAGTAATGATCTAGCAAGGAGCTGTTCGGTGGTACTGGTGTGACTGATAGGTATTTGATTTATCGACATGCTCTGCTGAAGATGGCTGCCATTAGAAGCCTTCATTGGAGTAAAATTGTGAAATTAAGCCTTTCCGATTTCTGAGAGAGTATGTATAGTTAATTAGATATCAGTTCGTGTATTAACACTCTATTTAAGTTGGCCACTACTTGGCTAAATAAACAAATAATTCATTATGTCCAAAATATGGACTTTATTCTTGTGTTTCTAATTAACTTTTAAAGTAAATTATAAGTAACATTTCAAGAATGTACAATGGAAAAAATTGAAAGAACATAATTTGCACTTTTATAGCAACGTTTATAATATGTAAAAGCACAGACTCAGCAGTTCTCCCTCTCTTCCGCCCAACACACACACACACACACACACACACACACACACACACAACCTCATAAGGTGTTGATGTGTAGGGTGTGGATGTGTTCATGGTTGTGTACGTATGTTTGTGTTCATCACAGGTCGAGTATCTACGGTAGTTCACAATTGAAGAAAGATCCTCGGAATTTATCTGACAAAGGTAAGGATTGAAACCACAGTAATGGCATGTACGGTACTATAATTAATTATTGTGCAGGTTTTCAATTGGCTACTATAAAAAACTTGTTGAAGGTAAGTGAGAGAGGGGACATAGCAGCACATGATTAGGGGGCGTGGAACTGCACCACTTCCAATAGCTTTCCTTTAGAAACATAATATTTACAATAATGACTGTTGTTGTTGTTTTTTTCAGTTTTAACAGCCAACTTTTAAAAATATAGGAAAAACTGCTATTATTGTAACATTTCAGCCGAGAATAATGAATTAATATTTTGCCTAAAATTGTTTTCTATGTAACATCCATTTTTTTTAGTGACAATTCTTTTTTCCTTGCCGTTTGCTTGGCTAATTTATTCTGCTGTATGTAGTTGCTGTTGTGTTCACTTGCAGCAGCAGCAGTAGTAGTAATAGTAGTAGTAGTAGTAATAGTAGTAGTAATAGTAATAGTAACAATGGCTCCTATCAATGAATGTAAGTGGTTACTGCATGCACACTGACTGCATTTCAAGAGGTGCGGTTAGCTAAACGAGTAAAATGAGGACACACAGTAATTCTGTCACTCATTCATATTACGAATTAACATTTACCAAACACAACAACAACATACCGCTGCTGCTAGTGGGTACTTGAGGTCACGCACTGAGCAAGTTAGCCGAGCAAATGAATAAGATTAAGACAAAGCTACAATAAAATGGGAGCATATTTAATTAAGTCGAACAGTTAATGTATTGTGGCAGCACTTCACTCCTACAGACTTGTGAGTGTGTGTACTTAAGACCTCTTAGCAAGATAGCATAAAAAAGACCAAACATTTATAAGGCAACAGCTCTGCTAATATAGCTCAGTATTAGATCAATAAAAACAAATTTTTTCATGAGTGATGGTAGCTCCTGCACTATTGCACCATTGTCACTTTTTTTTACTAAGTCGTAGTATCATAGCTCTGTACAGCAACTTATGTTCTATTAGCTGTGCTTTGTGACAATTTTGATCCGGTAAAGGGATTTCAATATCATAGATACCATTAGGACAACTATGTGCCAGCACTGCTGACATTGCACCACATACCTTCCACTGCTGACATTGCAAATTTAGGACTGTTGAATGAATCAGGTAATATTTACGTATGCCACTTTTCTTGTTCCTGTATTTAACTCTAAATCACGGTGTTGTGTTTAAGTATTTTCATGCTCACAAGACAACATATCTATTGTTCTATTGTTATCACATGCCCCCCACCCCCGGCCACTTTTTTTTTTGTGCATGTTCAAAATTTTTGATACTGACACCATTTCCATGATACTTTTTATAAATCTCAATGTCACTGTTCTATCAAGAGTACCACTTGTTACATGCTAGTACAGGTGCGAGTTCACTGTGGCTAACATTTCACTAACTGAGGGCATGATAAGCAACGAGCATTTATGTTTTTGTTGTTACTTTTTTTGTGTTTTGTACAGAGCTTTTGACTATGGTGTGTGTGTGTGTGTGTGTGTAGTTCCTGTCAGACAACAACTTTCCTAAAAGCATGACGGTAAAGGGTCTTCAGTCTCCCACTTGTAGGGACTTTCTACACATTTTCAATGTAAGCTCAAGACAACAAGTATTTTAGTGTGCTTGTTAATTCTCTCAACTTCTGTTGTCTAGCCATACAAGAGTAGCTAGATTTGTGAGATGGTGATGCCAATTAGAGCAATAATTTGATCTAATTTGCTGTGAGCTCACATTCTTGGACAGTTCCACAGATAACTTGCCTGAAGTCTTCACTTTTCCACTTCTCTTTCTATTTCTTTGTGTTGTAGTTGTTGTTTGTGTGTTTGTGATGGTGTGTGTATTGGTTTTGTTGTTGTTGTTGTGTGTGTGTGTGTGATGGTGTACCGTTAGTTTCTCCTGGAGCACGTTGATGACACTCTCCATGTGGATGGTATGAATATTGTGGAGGAGGTGCCCGGAGTGCTGAGGTTGCTAGGTTACCCCTTCAACATCAGCAAGAACCACTTGCTCAACGTGGGCAGTCCTCACTCCTGGCCACACCTACTGGGATCCATGGCATGGCTTCTAGATGTGAGATGTTCTCTCTATCTCCACCCATCCCCCTCCCTCTCCCCCTCCCCTTGCATGTTTAGCATCTCTAATGAAGACCGCATTTGCATCTACCATTTTTATCGCACCTATATTGATACCTAATTGGTCTGAGAAATGATTAAATATCTAGCTTGTGTATAGTAGTGGTGAGAGTTCACACCTTTGGTGCTTCATTTTTGTTTTCTTGCACTTCTGTGAAAGAAATCAATTCAAATATTGGTCTTTAAATTTTTTGTTGGACTTGTCAGCTCTTTCTCCACAAGTTCTTTATTGACTCGTTAGTAAATGTATCTTCTTTCCTGATAGGCGTGTGCCATACCTTCCAACACAGAACAGATCTTGTTCTGCAGAAGCGGTAACTTTGAAGACATGGACGACCAGAAATTTAAGGTTAGGAGGCAAAAGTAGTGGCCAGTGGTAAGTGGCTTTGTATTCTGGTAAATGTAAACTGCAAAGAGGATGAGGATTGGGTGGGTGGTAAAATAGAGGGTAGTGGGCGGTAAACTGGAGGGTAATAGGCGGTATTATGGAGGGTAGTGGGCGGTAAACTGGAGGGTAATAGGCGGTATTATGGAGGGTAGTGGGCGGTAAACTGGAGGGTAATAGGCGGTATTATGGAGAGTGATGGGGCATTAAATAGAGGGTAATTGGAGGAAGGTGAAAGTATTGAAAGGTTAATGGAGTGTGAGGGATGGTATAGTCGCCGGTAATGGGGCAGTGGTGGGGAGGAAGTGGGTAGTGAACTGTGTAAGTTACATTGTTCTGTATTAACTCAGCATGATTATGAGGAAGAAGACCGTGCTTATGCTGGCTACGCCATGCATGGACTTGAATCAGAACAGTATCAGGACATCAGAGAAAACCGCATTGCCATGCTCAGTAAGTCCATACACACACAGAGCCGTTCTTTTTTTCTTTTTTTTTTCTTTTTTTTTTTTTTTTCTTTTTTTTTTTAAACAAATGTATTTTTCTTTTTTTATTTATTTTATTTTTTATAGATACTGAATGTGAGGAAACAGAAGCAGGTGTGTGATATGATACATGCATATGCACTTGTGCTCTGGGTAGGCACATGCACTATGGTTTAGTTTATATATTTGTTTGTTTGTAAGCCAATGAGCGGCTGAGACTAGAGAATGGAGAGCTGAGTGAAGCTATTCAGGAACTCTCCAAGTCGTCCGTAAGTGGAGGGAGGGGCCATCTGTCCTTGGGTTGTTTAGTGTTATTGGTGTTGTTATTATTATTTGTTGTTGTTGAGGAAGTTAGTTATTGGTGGGTGACCTTGCTAGAAGGCCATTGTTGGTGTACAAGTAAAGGTGTGAGTATATATAACATAGGTATTTCAGAGAGTTGATTTTCAGTTGCTACATTAATAATGGATGTATTACCTGCTACCTATATGATGTGTGACGTGTGTGTGTGTGTGTGTGTTTGTGTGTGCAGCTCCCAGTCTTACAGGGTCAAGTGGAGCAGAACGACAGAGCCATGTAAGGAACATATTGGCAGTAACCCTACTAAAAGCTCATTCGTGTGTTTGTAATCTGTTGTGGTGTTCCTACTCTAGTCAAGAGCTCGAGGACCATCTGAACAATGAAGTGTTGCCTGCAATTAAAGCAGAGAAAGACGGCAAAGTTTACATTGATTGCAAGTGCAGCGAAATAGGTGATAAAAGCATGTGCAAACCATTTAACATGTGACCCTATAATTAATGTATATAACGAGATTAGACCACACCCACACACATTACAGGCCTGGCCCATTGAATCAACTTCCATTACTTAAGTTCACTGATTTACAAATGTTGTTGTTGTTGTTGTTGTGTGTGTATATAGAGACTCAGCTGGAATCTAGCAGGGAGAAAGCTAAAGGGTTGGAGGAACAGATTAGACTGCAGCCCATGAGCACGGCTGAGGCACAGGAGCTGCACCAGAGCATCAAGGACGCGGAGAACTTACTCAGGACCAAGAGGATGCAGCAGGACCAGAGCATGCAGAGGATATCCGAGCTACAGATGCAGCACAATAAGTGAGGGGGGCGGGGTTTATGGGTGGGGTAGGGTGAGCATGGGTGGGAGGAGAAGAATGAGAGGCACATTTAAGTGTGGTGGAGAGAGGAGAACAAGGGTGTGTGTGTGAGGGGGAAGGGGGGATTTTAGGTATCTACCGGTTAAGCATGAATTTGTGTTGCATGTAGGAGTGTGTCAGAGATAGACGAGCAGTGTCAGGTGATCAATCACAAGATGCACAGACTGTCTGCTCTCTTACCAGACGTGGCCTCCCTCACGCCTCTGGACTACGACAACAGCAAGCGGGCTGACCCGGAAATTCTGCAGCAGCTTGTGGCCCACGCCAAGAGATTGCGAGTCAGTTATAGATTTGTTTCGGGATTCTGTAGTTTACTCTTATAATTAATACGTAGGTCATTTGATCAGCAATTTTGTTAGAACAGACTCAGTGACAGGGAACAGTACATGGCTTATGTAATTATCTGGAACAGCTGAAACTTTAATTATCATTTTATACCTTCAGTGAACATGCACGAGAGGTTATAGCACTCGGTTTGTCTGTGTCAGTCTGTCACACAACGGCAAGTCTCAAAGAAGGCTGCCTCCCGAAGATTGAGATAGGCATCTAAATGTTGTACTGGACAATTTAAGTCCCTTTAATGTGCCAAAATTTTTAGTGCTTGAGTCTAATGTTGAAAATACTGGTGAGGTGAGTGGTCCCTAGCATGCTTGTTTAGCTTCTCTTACGAAGATGGCACTTAGGTCTATCGTTTTCATTGCATGAGCTACATACTGACCTGGTGATGTTTTGTAATAGCTAGCTAGTGTATAGTAGCGCTGAGGGTTTGCACATTTGGTGCTTTATTATTATTATTGTTGTTGTTGTTATGGCCATTATCTTATACTCTTCTTTTTCTTGATGTGTAGGATGACGTGCAGAAGCTTCATGAAGACGTGGCTAGCAGCTCCTTGGAATACGAAGGGAAAATTAGATCTTCCCATTCGGACCAAGGGATAGTAAGTGCCTGTGTGGGCGGACAGGTGCAGGTGGTTGCGGTTGGGGGGGTTGAGGTGTAGGTGGTTGCTGTTGGGAGGGTTGCTCATTCCTAAGCAGGCAAGTGGTACACAAGTTGATTCCGGTTCTTGTCTTCGTGTTTGTTAGTTGAACACAGAATTGCTGAAAGTGAAGCTGGAGGTTGACAACCTGGAGCATACACTGGACAAGCTAAGAGAAAACCTGGACAAGAAGAGAAAAGTGAGGGCTTTAGGTCTAGAGATTTTCGTTTCTAATTCACACATGGCTGGTCTCCTTAGTCACGCTTTATTTATACACCCACACACAAAGTATTGATAATTAAGCATTGAAAGGTTACTTTTTTACATTAATTAGTGTCCTATATAATTATTTTATTTTATTAATTTCTCAACTTGTCTGTACAGAAGTAGATATTACTGTCGTAGTTCAGAGACTTGCTGTGTGTTCTGCTAGGGCTGGAGTCTTATCACTTTATTTTATATGAACTAAAGTCAGCAATGTAGTGTTTTTCCACACTTTAGATATGGCTTGTCTTGGATTTCATAAGGAGCAGCAGTTTTGTAGTGTGTATGTTTGATAGTGCCCTCCCCCCCCCCCCCCCCCCCCCCCCCCCCCCCGTTTTTTTTTTTTTTTTTTTTTTTTATTTAGCTCAATGAAGATGCCATGAAGTCTGAGATGGTATCGAGGCAGATGCTAGAGAACCAGTTGATGACTCTGCAGCAAGAGCATCAGCAGCTCTGCGACGAGTCTCAAGCCGAGAAGAAGTACCTGGTGGCATGCAGCAGGTAAGAAATGAGTTAGTTAGGAAGGAAGGAGTAACGACTTACAGTTTGGCATTATGTGCCATCTTCAGCTTCTTGCAAGTGTCCTTGTTTGGTAAAGGGTTGTTGCGTATTCACAGTGTTGGTGTTTATGTTCTTTGTTGTGAAGGAATCAGTCTGCTATGATTTCTAAGAATGAGCAGCTCAGAATGAAGACAGAGGAGCTGAAACAGCTTTTGGTAACTCTCACAGACTTTGTGGAGTCAGTGCGGGTGAGTGGTCATAGAAACAGGGGCGGTGTGGATATTATGCAAGTACCCTGCCACAAATAGCACCTGACATACTAATTAGGAGTAGTAGCATATGGTAGTTTTACCCATGGTTTCCCTCTCCTGATCTCTTTTTTTTTTTTTTTTTTTTTTTCCTCAGCCTTCCTGGTCCAGTTTTTCTTATTCCACTTTTTAACTCCTGGATTCCCCTTCTCCTCCTCTGTCTACCTCTCCTGCTCCCCAGTATCTCTGTCCTTTCTGTGTATTTCTTTCACTTCTTCGTTGAAGTAGTTACATCAGTCAGCTTTTTCGCACCTGCTTCTGTTTTTATTGACCCTTGTACCTCCTGCATCTCTACCTCTGTACACTCTTTCCCAACTCAGTTCAGCGACCCAGTGTTCAGTTGTCTAGGATATAATAGATTAATAAGGCTCTTCAAGATACCCTAAGCTGGGTTAGAATGTGTACTATACAGTCGACGGTTGCAGGTTCGAAACCCTAATACACCTTTTTTTCCCCTTGTCAAACTCCCCCCCCCCCCCCCCAAAATAATTCCAGGCAATGACAATGCTTAACCAACTCTGACCAGCTCATGAATTATTCATGAATACACACCATCGTTGTTACTGACACACAAGCGTATTATTATATAGACTAGCAAGTGCCCTGCCACACATGTGGCCTTGACGTATTGAAAAGTAAAAATGCAGTAGCATACGTTGTTTGTTTGTTTGTTTGTTTCCCCTGAACTATCTCAGCTTTTCTTGTCCCTTTCCTTTCTTCAGCTCTTCCTTCTTGAGTCATGGAGTCCCTTCTCCTCCTTTATCTATCTCTCCTGGTTCTGAGTCCCTCTGTCCTTCTATCATGATTGTGGGCTTGGGTTTGCGAAACCTTTGCCTTCTCTTTCATACTTTGTTTACCTTCCTTATATTGAAATCTATGCCGCCTTCCCTCGCTAATTCCACCCACCTTTTAAGCTCATGAATTATTCGTGAATACACACATTGTCATTACTGACACACAAGCATAATATTATTATATAGAGTACAAGGTAAAGGTCATTATTAATAAATGAGTTTGTTTGTCTCTATTACCTCACAGAGTCTTTGTGTGTCTAGCTATGTCACTCTATGTTGTGTGTTTTCTTGTAATGGTGTAGAAAACTGAAGATATGGTGGTAAAGGAAGTGGATTCTCTGGCCAAGGACTTCAAAGAATTCAATATTTACCTTCCTCCTGCGAAATACCTCGCACCTTTCAAACCACAGCTATAATACTGTATTGATATGTAGCATTTTCAAGTCAATTCTTTAGAGCACAAGATTGTTATTATTTATTAGACAAACTACCAATTGAATGGAAGACCCCCACGTGACACACAATTAAAGTAAAAAAATAATTCAAAGAACAATGAAGATAATTAGGGGGAAAAAAAGTAACATTTAAATTAGATGTTGGCATGTGTAGCTTCACTAAAACTTGAGGGGGGAGGAGGGAGAGGGAATGTGCAGTCTGCAATGGACAATAATTAGTCTATATTGTCAAGATGCTCTTACATTTAACAGAAATGTTAAGTAGTGGTGGGTACTTTGCTCAATGCCACTACATTATTTCTTAGCTGCGTTTGTTTTGAATTGGCTATATAAAAGCTTGTCCATTAGGAGTAAAAGATTGAAAGGTACATATATAAGATGACACAAGAACAATGCATTAAGTTAATAGAGTTAAAATTGTGTCTTTTTTTCTTTTTCTTTTTTTTTCTTCTTTACTATCTCATGGAAGTTGTAAATTTGTATTATAATTTGAGAATAGGCTGACTGATCCTGAGATGAATGTATTTTTTGGGAGTTATCTGAATACAAGTAAGTTCCTCAATTGATAAATTTGAGTCTATTTTTTTCCAGTCAATTAATGACACGTTTACTTGAAACCAAAACTTTTTATTTGAGCACAATAAAAGTTGTTTTTTTTAAAGAATATGAAATCAAGTAATTTAGAACACATAGACACACACACACACACACAATAATGAGCTGGTTTAAGTTATCTGTAGTAATTAGCACAGTTGGCTTTGTCCATTTGCCAAGCCTTGTCAAAAGCCTCCACCACTCCTATAAACACACACACACACACACACACACACACAGCTAGCTCATCATGAATGGACACAGAGGTTAGAGGGCACATTAAGCCACGTCTTACTAGAGTCTAAAGGTCCTTCCTGACAGGCATCCATGTTGGCCACCATATGCTCCATGCTACCACAGCCAATGATTATTGCATCTATTGAAACACATGATGATAATATAAGAGATTTCTTATGTCACAGGAGCCATCTTAAAAAGTAAATGCAAAACTAGATTGGTGTGGAAAAGTGGGAGACTACTTGCTGCAGAGAGATAGATAGGATAAAGTAACCTGCCTGATGAACAAGGGAAAGAAGTGGGAACAGTAAATCAATTCCATTAGCTCACTGTAAACATCGAATGTAGAAAATAGCTACAAGTGAGTGGAAGCTTCTCTTTTGAATCGTGTGATTACAAATATTACATGGCTGGTCATCCTTCATACAGATATATGCTCATTAACAAATCCAATAATTGAGGGCAATTAAATATTTTATGAATGTAAGGACGTACCTTGACTCTGCATTTGTGAGTGATGATTCATCCACCTGAACACTGCGCTGACCAGGCTCACCTGACCACACCCATAAGCTTCGTCCAGACTACGCCGTATCAGTTCCACCCCATCAAATACACTCTCCCGCCAAAAGCGATTTCGATATCTAATAAAAAAATAAAAAAATAAAAAATAAAACACATTTTCAGAGAATAGAAATCTTAAAAATATTCACCTCTCTTAACCCGATTCACGAAATGATGTAAAAATATTTTGCTCAATACCAAACAAAACGTTTAGGTACTAAATTCAGATTTGTATGTGTCTAAATTAACACGACTCACTAGAACATCTATATAATATGTAACCCCCCCTTCCTCCCTTAAAAATGGTTTTGACTCCCTGAAAATTATTGACCTATATAGAAAAATTTGCCCAGAAAATTTTGAAAAGACAAATTAAGGACACAAATGAAACCTTGAAATTTAGAAAATTAGACTTACGCATTTGTCCACTTTGGACCTCCTACAGTCCAAAACCTTCCTTCCTGCTCCTTGTCCATGTCTTCTTTCTTATACCTGCCAGTGAGCAGGCCACCAGCTAGCTACACACAGAGAGATGGGACATTGTAAAACAATAAATCCACACACGAAGGGGTGAAAAGTGTACTTACAGGATTGTAGGCATAGAAACGCAGTCCAAACTTTCTAATGGCAGGAAACAACTCTCCTTCGACCATTCTGTACAAGAACAAAAAGGACATACTTAATGGAATAGGACATGTTTCAATTTCTTTGGCTTTACCTAGTGATAGGATTGTACATGCCCTGGTAGACCGTTGGCAGGACCCAGCCGTTCTTCTTGCAAATGTGATACACCTCAGCTACTTCCCAAGCAGCAAAGTTGGACAAGCCAAGCTCCTTGAACTTTCCCTCTGTACGAGACATCAACAACATTAAAATGAAAATATGGCACCAGAACATTTGACAAACTATAATTGCACAGTGCTCTATATAAATGTAACAAGGTGTCTCCTTGGTGAAACTGACCTTCATAGAGCAGCTGCACTCCCTGTAGGGTTTCCTCCAGAGGAGTGGCATGGTCTGGGGCATGAAGGTAGAAAATGTCCATGTATGGAGTCCTCAAGCTTTCCAGAGACGTCAGCGCTTGTTTCATTACGTTGTCTTTGGTCAGTGGCGATGTGAATGGGTTGGCTTTGCTTGCTATCACAATCTAATTAAACAAAAATTTAGTAATTCAGTTATTCTCGGCGGAAATGATTATAATAATAGCAAATTTTCTCGTTAAACTTAACCCAACAAGAAGTCGAAACGTCAGGTAAGTTGTAATTAACATAATATTGATTGTTAGAACAAGAAAATTTGAAATTTGTATTATTACAACACCTCCAATCCATACACAACCATCTACACACTAAATTAAAATAGATCCCAAGAACTTAAAAAAAAATATACTCTCAAAAAAACATAACCAAACAACAAAAACGAAACAAGTAAATCAAATGATTGATTACCTGATCCCGGCAACCTTTCTCTGCTACATACTTGCCAATTATTTTCTCCGAGTTTCCTCCGGTATACCTAAGCAATAGTTGTACGATTACATTCACTGGAAATTTAAATCATTGTTGCTGTAAAAAGGGGCAAGCAAGATAAACCACAAGAATAATGGCCCTAAATAAATTCCTTCGCAATATTGCTAAATGGAGCTGCCTTGGGCTATTGTATTGTAAGTGAACTTTACATTGTTATATATATGTATTATGTGTGTGTATATATATATATATATATTCCACGCTAGATATCTTCACAATGATATTTTTAGGTACGCTCATTACCAGAGTAGTTATAGCAACAGGGCCTGGCGGTTTTCTGGGTTTACAGCTTTATTCTAGAGGAGCCTACCCAGCCAGGTTAGAGCAGCTGCTATAATATCAGCTGGAGCCCCTAGTGAGTTTTGGCTAACTTTACACCATGAGTTACCAAAAAACTACTTCAGTGAAGATATCTAGTGTGGAATAAAACCACTTATTACACTCATCGGAGTGATATGGCTAGATATTTCACTCTCAGGCTTATAGCCTGCTCGTGAAATATTTCACCATATCACACTCTGACTCGTGTAATAGTACTATTTATTATAATATACACTCCTATGGTGCACTCAATATTGCAATTACTAGCATATTATTATGTTGCTCAGTGATTGTTTAAAGTGGAGTCAGAATCTGTACTGTGAGTCTCACGTAGCCAGACCCTTTACCACCCTTTACCCACTACACGGTATACTGGGGGGGGGGGGGGGGGGGTCTAAAACACTGCCATTGACTCAGTGGTTCTAGCTCGGTGGAGGAAATCAAGCTTCAACACTATGAATAACATTAAGTGACCACATGCGGTAAAGGAGAAACTTCATTTAAAATTGTGAGCGAAAACGTTCATAGCAAAATGGACCCATGCTGTCTTTGCTGTCAAAATGTGTATTTGTTCTTCTTTAGACACGAGTAACCCAGATGGCCGCAGATTGTGCACAGCATCTAACGCAGTCTCATCAGAGATACTCACCACTGTCCACACATAAATAAATTATAGCTCGCAGAAAGAGTGGTTATACAGTTACAATCCCACCAATGTTATTCCCACCAATTTTCTGGTGGAGCTAGAACCACTGAGTCAATGGCAGTGTTCCAGACCTTCCCTATCCCCCCCTCTCTGTGCAGGTAAAGGGTCTGGCTACTAAGTGTATGCATGTGTGTGTGTACGCATAGGGATCCTCAAAATGGCTAAGCTGTCCATGTACTTTGGAGACTATTGCAGGTTTTATGATTGAGAAGTGACATCAATGACAGGACAGGAATGTGTGTGTGTGTGCTGATGGGGGTGGGGCTAGTAAACTTGCAGGCATGGTGTATAAACACTTGTACTATTTGCAATGGCTTACATGAGAGCAGTATCAAGTTCGTTGCAGTCTTTCTTTAGGAACACATCTAGTAGTTCAAAACACTAGAGTACACCCAACATTTACAATTGCTGCAGGACTGAACGTCATAATTTCGTTATGCACTCACCGACGCCTCCTCTACCAGCTTGTTCCTACCCAATTCCATAGCTCCCAATATAACCTTAGACATTTTTTGCTTTACACCGACGTAGATAGACTCAGGAGTTACAGCGCAAACCCGACCAATGACACTCAAATGACAGCCAAGAATTTGCCGAAAGTCTGGTAAGCATCGTGAATAACGTGAATTTAATATCGCGTTGCCACACCCTCTCATTAGCACGTGGCCGTGAAAATTTCTATGTACGATGGAGTGTTCCGACAAACTCCCTCTAGCTTCTCTGTGTATGCTTTTCCGTATAGCTTGCGTACTCTTTTAAGGATTGAAATATTCCAAATAGCATAATATCAAATAATAAGCAAGTGAACCAACAGTTCAGGGTTTGAATACAGTATTTACTTCCATTCTCGGCCTTGACAGTGTATTACAGCTAAGTCTATGGCAGTAGAAATTTACACTTTGAGTAAGCTGCTGATGAATAGTCAGTAGTTCTTTGGGAGTAATTAAGCCCTCAAATAGTCATATGACAAAATATTTGTAAGAGCCTTCTTGTCATGAACAGTAAAATTATGACAACCGGGTACCATCCTCTTCCCCTTTAAGAAGGGGCAGATGCCCTTCACCCTTTACTGTCTACCCCTTACCACTTAAGAAACTTGCACTCATCAAATTATAATAGATAGATACGTGTCTATCAATCAAATCCTGAGAGAATTTTTTTTTATATCGTACCGTGAGTTAGTAGCACTAGAGCAGACTAATAAATAAAGTTCATGTCTATGCAGCACTTTCACTATACGATGCTAGATGTTCTCATTTGCCCAGGCACAATGTTTCACTCCATTGCCCCTCTCTTCCGCCCCCCCTCCCCCCACCTATCCCACCCCCTCCCCCCATCTACCCCACCCCAAACCAACCCCCAATGAATCTGTTGTGAAAAACAAGCATAAAGTTATCTGTAGTAATAGGCACAATTGGCTTTGTCCATTTGCCAAGCCTTGTCAAAAGCCTCCACCACTCCTATAAACACACACACACACACACACACACACACACACGCTAGCTCATCATGAATGGACACAGAGGTTAGAGGGCACAAGCCACGTCTTACTAGGGTCTAAAGGTCCTTCCTGACAGGCAGCCATGTTGGCCACCACATGCTCCATGCTACCACAGCCAATGATTATTGCATCTATTGAAACACGTCATGATGATAATATAAGAGATTTCTTATGTCACAGTAAAGTCCACTTAATCAATCTAATAACAGCCTAAACTCAAGATTCTGTATATATAAAGGGAGGGGGAGGGGGAGGGGGGGGGGACACAAAATATTGCAGAGAACCAGTCGAACCCCAAGATTGATGGGACAAAGAGAAACCTCCAGTTTAGATCTAGCCTGATAAAGAACATGGAGAAGTGTGAACAGAAACTTAAAATCGTCCACCATTAGCTCACTGTAAATATTGACTGTAGACCAAACTAGTGAGTTAAATCTGCACTTTCAAATTATTTGATTTATTTGATTCTACAAGATACCATGCAATCGGTGTCCTTTCACTCAGTAACAAGATTAATTTTTTTTGTTTTGTTTTTTGGAAGGTGTGTGTGTGTGTGTGTGTGGGGGGGGGGGGGGTGGGGGGGGGGGGGGGGAGGGGGGAGAGGGTCAGGATAAACTTGGTGAGAATGAAATTGGAACTGAAACTAGTGAAGAGGACAATCAAATATATACCATTACCATTGAATGTAAGGACCTACCTTGACTCTGCATTTGTGAGTGGTGATTCATCCACCGGAACACTGAGCTGACCAGGCTCACCTGACCACACCCATAAGCTTCGTCCAGACTATGCCTTACCAGCTCTACCCCATCAAATACACTCTCCCGCCAAAAACGATCACGGTATCTAATTAAAAAACACATCTCCAGTAAAATTGAAACTAGTGGTGTGCTTGAGCACAAATGGCGAGCGAGCCTTACACTACACTATTGTTAAACAATTGATTTTAACAACTAATATTCAAACTACTAAAATAAAGTCGAGTTGTTAAATTACGCATATGCGGTGAAGGGAATTCAATGCCATAGTAACCGCTCCCCTCAACTGTTTGAATTGACAAAGAAAACAAAATCAAGTCACGTCTATTTAAATTTTTCTTTGTGATATTTTTAATAGTAGTTGTAACGCACAATACTTTCACACAACTGAACATACCTACGCAAGACTTATCTTCGTGGTTCGTCTAGTGGACAATGAATTTTCAAGTAAATACTGTTGCGTAGGGCTTATAACTGTGACAAATAGCATATTAACTTACCACCACCACTAACTCGAATAGAATGGTGCTCCCATAAGTTTTTGAGTTTTAACTTTACCTGCAAAACAATTTAAAGCGGTAACAATTCAATTTCTAAGGTGATACGGGTAATGGTAGCTAAACCGGAGGATTCTGTTTAGTGAAGTTTGGGACGGGGTCGAACACGGAGCGAACACAAAAATATGCGAGGATCAAAGTACAAAATGACATACGTACGTCCAAACATATATATAAATAAACAAACATTCCCGATTTTCAATTGTGATACCCCTGAGAGTGTCTCACTCGCTCGCCAATAACTAATTGGTTAATCACCAAACATGATACGAGTACGAATTTTCAGAATACTATGCTAATAATTGACTACTACTGTTGGCAAAAATTAATTCACCTCACAAAAAATTCAAGTGAACTCACAAATTTGCCATCCAAGAGCCTCCCACAGTCCAGAACCTTCCTTCCTGCTCCTTGTCCATGTTTTCTTTCTTATACCTGCCAGTGAGCAGGCCACCAGCTAGCTACACACAGAGAGATGGGACATTGTAAAACAATATCCACACACGTAGGGGTGAAAAGTGTACTTACAGGATTGTAGGCATAGAAACGCAGTCCAAACTTTCTAATGGCAGGAAACAACTCTCCTTCGACCATTCTGTACAAGAACAAAAAGGACATACTTAATGGAATAGGACATGTTTCAATTTCTTTGGCTTTACCTAGTGATAGGATTGTACATGCCCTGGTAGACCGTTGGCAGGACCCAGCCATTCTTCTTGCAAATGTGATACACATCAGCTACACTCCAAGCAGCAAAGTTGGACAAGCCAAGCTCCTTGAACTTTCCCTCTGTGTAAGACATAAATGGCACACAAAGATCAAACCTTAACAATAATTTAAACACTAGCTACGCAAACCTTCCACACTAGCAATGCATGTCAGGTAATCACAAGGTAAAAGTGGTCCAGACTTAAGCTAGTTTGAGTCTATAAAAAAAAATTCAGTAGAAAGTTTCTAAGTTTGTCGATGAATATTAACTTCAAATCTTCTCACCAAAGAAGAAGCTCAAGTCATACTGGATCAATACACAACTGCAAGAGCAACTTGGACAGGTAGTTAGTAATCTTGGACAGGTAGTTAGTAATCTTAGGATGATTAGATAATTATACAAGGAAATCAACACCAGTTCAAGTGTACATCTTACACGCCAAATGTCGGCATAAGAACAACATTACGACAAGCAACTAATCCAGTGCTTCGTCAATGTTTAAAGACAACCTATAATTTAAGCCATCCTATAATTTAAGCCAATATTTAAAGACAACCTAACCAATTATAGTTAGTGATCCACTAGAAAGAATGTGCTTCAGTGATGCTGTGTTTATTGTTGTTGTTGATCCCCAGATAACTCTGACCTTCATAAAGCAGCTGCACTGCCTGTAGGGTTTCCTCCAGAGGGGTGACATGGTCTGGGACGTGAAGGTAGAATATGTCCATGTACGGAGTCCTCAAGCTTTCCAGAGACATCAGTGCTTGTTTCCTTACGTTGTCTTTGGTCAATGGCGATATCAATGGGTTGGCTTTGCTTGCTATCACAATCTATAATTACACCCACATATAAGAATTATTATAACATAACCTTACCAATCTATACACAGCAACTTCTGTATTAAAATATAGCCTACGACCTAATTAAAAAAAAAAAAAAAGATAAATACAAAGTTAATTATAAATAATTTACAAAACTTGATTACCTGATTTCGACGGATACCTTTCTCTGCCACATACTTGCCAATTATTTTCTCTGAATTTCCTTCAGTGTACCTAAAGCAATAGTTGTAAGATTATATTCACTGGAAATTCTAATACTGTTGCTATAACACAGGCAAGCAAGATCAGAAGCCGCCAGTGTGTAATTTTCTCAGTTTTACAGCCAAAGTTTATGGTTATATTTTAATTAAACATATTAGAGAGTGAAAGGAGAAGAGAGTGGCATGTAAGAAGAGGTTTCTGAATTAGGATACACACAGAACTTTGGGAGGCTCTCCATGACTTGCTCACCATCGGAAGTGATGTAAATATGACAGGATAAGATTGTGTGTGTGTGTGTGTGTGTGTGTGTGTGTGTGTGTGTTTGTGGATGGGGGTGGGGCTAGCAAACTTGCAGGATATGCATTAAATGCTTGAATGTAATTTCCAATGGCTTACAAGAGAGCAGTATCAAGTTCGTTGCAGCCTCTCTTTAGGAACACATCTAGTAGCTCAAAACACTAGAGTACACCCAACATTTACAATGGCAGGACGGAATGTCCCAATTTCGTCAAACACTCACCAATGCCTCCTCTATCAGCATGTTCCTACCCATCTCCATGGCTCCCAATATCACCCTAGACATTTTCTCTGTTTCACATCAACACAGCTAAACACCACCACAAGGAGGAAACTTTTAAAATAGCCTGGTACGCATCGTTAAAAGGCAGTTATTATCGCGTTAAACCGCGCCAGCTCTCTAGCGCGCACTGGCTTCGATCACATTCTATCGATGGTCTACCTTTCTTTTGTAAAGTGATATGTCGTCGGTTTATTCATAGGTAATGGTTAGTATTATGAATTACAACAATCATAACGACAATCATAACAACAGATAAATGGTGTGGTGTAAAAATTTAATGCAAGGATACGCGTGGTTTTGATCTTCAACACATGTGTCACAACAGCTCCTGTGGGTTTGCTAATGTTCGCTAACAATTGTTAAAATAAGCAGGAACTGTGATCATTACATCTGTCACAATCTGCCTATCTATGGCTTTTGTAAAAACTATTGAGCTGATCCAGAGCTAGCCACTGGGAGAGGCCCAAATATATTTAGGTCAAAACTCATGAAATTTTGAAAATATTAAGGATTAATTGTGCATGATCTGAATGATGATTGAAGAGTGTAAGTTAGCATGCAGTAAACAGAATTGCCCCAGTATGGGTACATTTATCCTTATAATTGTTTCAAAACCTTGATTGGGAGAGGAGAGGGTCCTGGCCCCCTCGCTGCCCCGCCCCCCTCCTCTGGTTCCTCCCTCCCTGCTCCTCTCAGATCTCTACTGGTGTAAATATCTTCCCACCCCACTCCCACCTATCCCTGTTGACTAGCAGTTCAAGTCAGATTGGTCTTCATAGCATCTTCCAATGAGAGTCTTGGCATCAGAGGTATTTCCCCCTGGGTTTCTTCCTAGTGACTTGCTGAGTGGTGGCATCTCCGTGAGTCTCTCAGATTCAGAGTGTGTCTGTTGCCTTGCTCACTGGCAATTGACCTTGCCATTCTGAAACTCTTACGATACAGAAGAAAATGTGCTTGAACAAAGTTTCACTTCGTGTGTCCGCCATGACTGAAATTTTTAAGGCGGCCATATCAATGAGATTTCCAAAGCATTACAATGTATTGTGTCATCTGATTATGTTCACGTCCCAGTCGCTAATTTTATAGTTAAAAAAGTTTCCCTGCAAGGAAAGTCAGTTGGAAATATTAGGAACCACAAAATCAAGGGAGTCAGCTGCATCTTCCATGATGATGATGTGAAGGATTGGTTTGATCAACTGTATCTCAAAACACTTTAGCTAACCAGTTTTGCTGGCAGTAAAACTTTATTTATTCTCATGTTTTATTTGTTAATATCAATTTAGTGACAGGCATTGTTGTTGTTTAGTAATCACAAGGAATGCACACACTCCCAGAAACGTCAGATACCTCTAAAAACAGTAAACACACACACACACACCCGACTGTAATCCTATCACCCCAGCTATGCAGCAATGATTTTATCATTCTTCTTTGTTCAATCATGAATTTCTTGAAACAGGAAGTGACTTAAGTTTTTGGCAGGATGTTGGGCTTTCACACCCTAAACTTCCCACCCCACCCACTCATACGCATACATACTACACATATCTTGGTTTATCTGAACCGTATAATGCTAAAACATGTAGTGGGAAAAAAATCTTATACTTGAGTGTTTAGTTTTTCAACTGTCGAAAACTTTTCAAAGCTGAATCGCATTTTAATGCCAATTAAAATGTTTATCAACTTCAGTACTATTGCTGTAATTAGCTACTTGCTTTAGTCTAGACTTCACATGTAACACTTCTATGTTAAGTGGACCTATGCAGTGGCCGTATAAAGGAGAGCTGTGGACCATAGTTATGGGGCACACTCTAAAGAGGCAATTTCTCACAACTTAAACCCACTCATCTGCACAGTGCAAAAGTCACATATGTAATCAATCTCAAAATGACTTGAGCAAAGTTTAAATCTATCTCACTCCACAAATTAATTCATACTTTTTTAACACAAGAGTTGTGGAAGTAATCAGGTTGCTAGGATATAACTTGCCCAGTTGCTATGCCAGGCAGGAAGCTTGTCAGGTTTCGTCATTCGAGGTTAAAGATGTCTTCACAGTCTACATTAGCTGGTTTTGGTTGGCTTCCTATGGTGTTTACGCCATGGTGACAAAGGTGCAAGGTTGGAGACTTTGCCCAGTCATAACTCTACTTACTCACCATTTGAATTACACAAGGCCAATGGCGGAGGCTTGTGGAGTAGCATGGAAAATATTCTCCCAAAATAAACATTTTCCTGTCAATTTTTTTTTGCCACATTCAGTGACAGGAAAATATTATGCATTCATAGTTGTCTGGAAGATGTGCCAAATTTTTATGACTTATCACTATTTTTTAAAGTGAAGCCACAGATAGTAGTAAAACCAAGTGTTGCATTGTACTTGGCCTAAAATGACGTCTCATAGACGAGACCTTAGTTGTTGTTTTTTTGTTGTTTTTTTTCATGCAAACTACTCCACAATTGTCTGGTTTCTAGCATATTATGATCAAGTGGTTACCATGGCAATAATAACCTCAAGAAATACTATGACCAAATATTTGAATCCAGTTCACAAGTTCAACATTGTTGCCACTATGAGACTCAGCCCAGGAAGTTATCACCAAGGTTATATTTTCAAGGGACAAAAAAATTTAATAAAAATAAAAGCCTGTAAGTGAGTGATGATTGAGGCAGTTTATTTCCCCCAAATTCTTCCAAATGGCGTATTCTCACCTGTGAGCAATCAACTGATGCTGCCATGAGCTCCCCCTCCACACCACTCACATGGAGACAAGTATAGATTCTGGATATGCCCAGTATGGATTCTGGTTATGCCAAGATATGAAGTGAATGTAATTTTCCAATTGCATGGATTTGGTAGGGATGTGAGAGATAACCGTGCTGATAATTGATGCCCAACATCCTCTCAGCTATATTAGCTAGCCAAGACTAAAGCAGAAGACGTGAGAGGTTGATTTAAAGACAGGCGCTGATCTGTGCTGAAACCATACACACTTCTATCCGCCCCAAAATGGAGGAAGAAAACAAAAGCATGAAAGCCCCCTGAGTTTCTACAGAGCTACAGTATATATATTATTTTAAACCAGTTGACACTCACACCTATTTAAACAATTGGCCATATGAAGAATTCCCTAAGGACTTCATGAATATCTTTTACACAATGCCAACATACAAAGTAGTACTGCCCATCAAAGATTCTAATCAAAGACACTGTAATAGGATTAGTCTGTCTCTAGTCTATGCATTGCATTATGAGTGGTGTACCTGTCATGCAGGATGAAGTTGCACTGAATATGCAGTTAGTCTGCTTAAAGCTGTGGCACATATTCAGCGTATTGGAGACCTTAGATTGTAACATGGTGTCCGGTCAGTCGGAACGTTTTGATGACCCTTCCCTCCCACTGATTGGAGGTTATCACAGTTGTGCGTCGTTTCCTTACTAACTAAAAAAAACTACAAGTGATATGTCAACGATTAAAATAATTTTAAAGTATATAATCTGAAATTTCAATTTCATTTTAATTTTCATTAGTGATGAAGTGCCGTATAAGAATCATCTCATGACATAGAAAATTACAAATGTTTAGTGACATTGGAATATTAGTATCAGAAAAAAACTTGGAATAAATAAATTTAAAATGGTGCTGTTTATAATAGGAAAAAAATACATACGAAAAATGTGAGGATAAATTGAAAAAGTCTATGAAACTAACAACAATCTATAGCTCACCCTGCTCTATCTCAGTGCTCTCTCCCACAATTTCTGTCGTCTCGTTGCTGTAATGAACAGGACCCATAATTTCTGTTGTCTCATTGCTGTAATGAACATGACGTAGTGGAGTGGAAGGTTCTGGGCTGTTACTAAGGGAGTCATTGGTACTATGAATGCCGTCTATATCAGCCTGGGTGATTTGACCATAAGTTCTCATAGAAATGCTACCCCTAGAGTACGTACTCTTGGAAAGTTCTGCCGCTGAATATTTTGGCATGTATATGCTCTTTATGGACTTGTAACCTGTCCCTGTGTCCTTCTTCAGAACAATCTTATAGAACTTCGGAAGAAATATGCAAATCAGAGTAGCCGAAGATGAGATGTTGACCCAAACTGCGCTAGCCAGGTAAGAGAGAGTTTGGAACCCCCCAAATAAGAACACTATGAATGTCGACAAACCAACTGCGAATGCAGCGGCCGTGATGTACACTGCTGCCGCCAGAGATCGCGAATCATCAAATATCTTTCTCCTCACCACTCCTTCCCTGACCAAACTGATGACAAATATCCCTATGACGATGAAGATGATTTTATACAAACTAATCGCCCCAAGCCAGACAATACTAGAAGACGAGCAACTGTAGAAACTGCATCTGGTGTACTGGGCGTAGTTCACAGGATCGCTAATAATCGTCCTTTGGTAAGGATCAACAATGGTCCAAGGGATCAAGATCACCACATCAATGGCTGTAGCCACCAGCACCATGAGGAGTAGGTGGTAGTCCTTGTACAGCTTCGACTGAGCCCAGGGATCATTAAAGATTCTGTAGATCCTCCAAGATCTTGCAAACATGATGCCGTAAGTGAAGGTGAAGGAAAGGGGAAGCAGCCAGATTCGTATGAGGCACAGGACTTTGAAAACGTCCTCGCTCATTAATTCAGCGAGAGGCGAGTTTAATATAGACAGTATGATGATCGTGGAGTAACCGAAGAACACGCCCACAATGATGATGTAGTTCAGCCTCTGGGAGGATGCCAGCAATATCTTGTTGTGACCGTAATATCCGTTGAAGATGCACATGCATATACCAAACACAAAGCCGGCAGCAGTGAATACAGAAACAATGACCAGCCAAACAACATGCACAGTTTCCACAATAATGGCGGGCTCATCTCCAGGAATGGAGCTGCTATCCGATCCATTCCACAAAAAGCTGGCACCAGGCTCCACTACCAAGCTGTCTTTGTAATGTGCCACCACAATCATCGAGTTGCCCTGAATCTGCTGGACCGTATCTGGTCGGCCGTGCTGACCATCTTCAAAGTAAAACAGCCCAGTGACACCTTGAAAAGTGACCGATTCTAAAGCTGCTACTACGCTCCCGAGGACTGAAGGGTCATACCGCGAACCACTAGCCACCATGGCATCAATAAGAGGGACACTTTTGTTCAAGGCCAAAGCAAACGCCCAGACGGCATCGTAAACCGAGCCTGCCACAGTGTCCGTCACCCGGCGAGAGACAATGGCCTCATCACACCAGGCGGCAAGCTTCTCGGCATATTCCACTTTAAATTCATGAACAGTTCTCCCAGACAAAACCTTACTATCAACATCCGGTTGAATGATATGCCCAGATATCACAAGAGTAGACTGCACATCCTCGTCCGTTATGTTGCAAAAATCATTCTCAACCTTCCACCAGTTGCTAGCGTACGACCCGACAAACACGTACACAAACCCACTTCCCGGGATGGCTCCAGACGCCTTCGCCATGCACACGAGCTCGGCAGCATTCCTCTGAGTTAGCAGTGCCAATATCACTCGAATATTCTTCTCCCTCACCGCCATTAAAAACTGCTTCACAGACCCTTCGTTAGCCTGGGTAGTCCTCACGTCTATTTTGGTGAACTGGTTCACGGCCACGGTAGTCCCAGACCCTTGCAGGCTTATACTACTATTGACATTTGTCAGGATGACATTTTCTGCTGTGAGTATAAAGGCATCAGTGTCTTCTGTTATGAATGCCACGTTGTGGGTCCAGTTAAAGTAGCCCATGACGCCTATAGCACTCTTCATGGACAGGAGAACTGAGCGAGAAGTGTCAAACAGACTAGGAAGTCTCTCACTCAGGACAGGAGGTAAGCCATAGGAAATGATGGGAAGCTTGAGGAGTCTTCCGTTTACTCCCGAAATAGCTTCAGTCGCAGACTCACAGCCAGGTCCTACAATCCCCAAGTTGAAAGATGAGGAGCTGTTTGAAGGGTTGGAAGATAACAGCTCTCCTGATAAAGTTGAAAATTCAGAAAGGGCATGAATGGGGTCACACATGCTATCCCTGACATCAAGCTGCAGGTGGTAGCCTCGCAGAATTTCTGTGGAATTATTGATTTCGTCCATTGCAATGAGAGCAGCTGGAATGAGGTGGCTGGTGGGCTGAGCGCCATTGACATTTTCCAAACAGGAACCAGTGTTAGTGTTGAAGTAAAAGAACGCAGTCAGATCTATGTACACCGGTGTCTCGTTGATGCTGGTATAATTAGAGTCCGGAATCAAAGCGTACAGGTCGTTGCTGCAGCCGCATTGTTTCACATTGTGCAGCGTGGGAGCTTCAATGAGTAAGCTGCGGACAATTCCAATAAAAGATGATGCTACAACTAGTAATATCGCTCTTCCCACTAAACCTGCTTCCATCATCAGTGGATTTCGCTACACACACAGTTTATCGTTTGAGTTATTTGACATGCACGCAGTTTTCCTCCCAACAACACCTTTTTTTTTTTTTTTTTTTTTTTTTTTTTTTTTTTTTTTTTTTTTTTTTTTTTTTTTTTTTTTTTTTTTTTTTTAACATTTCCTGCTCTGATGGTGGCGCGCGCATGGAGCGTAGTTTGTTGTTAGGTAAAGGTCAACTATGTCCCAGACTCTATTCTATTATACTTTAAAGGACCTTCGGTATGTCTACAATTCAGCTGTTCGAGAAGACTTCTCATGCTCTGAAGTACTCCAAGTACAGACCTACGTATCCAAAATCTCTGGTAGATGTACTACTACGTTATCTTTCCAAGTACAGTTGCTCCAGAGATACGGTTGTGGACGTGGGATGCGGCTCGGGCCAAAGTACGTTTCAACTTGAGGAACATTTCGACAAATGCATTGGCGTCGATATCAGTGCCGCCCAGGTCAAGGAAGCCCAAGAGAAGTCCAAACTTAGGCCCAGAGAGAACGTGACATTTTCTGTGGGTAGTGCTACTGATATTCCTGTGGAAAGCAACACAGTAGACTTAGTGACCATTGCACAGGCTTGGCACTGGATCCCCCAGATTTCTAGTTTCTATTCTGAATGCAAGAGAGTGTTAAAGCCCAACGGTTGCCTTGCTGTATATGGATATGGCAACGTGTGCCTGCTTAACGAAGCTGCTAATGCTATAGTTAAAGACTTTTACTTAAATACACTGAAGGGTTGTTGGCATAGTGAAAGAAGCCACATTGACAATGAATATTCTGAAGTAGTGCTGCCATTTAAAAATACAGAGAGACATGATTTGGTCATGCCAAAAGAAATGACACTTTCAGATTTCATAGGATACGTGTCCAGCTGGTCTGGATATGAGAAATACTGTGAAACGACACCGAAGAACAACACTTTAGCCGAGATGGAGGCTAAAATCAAGGCAGAACTTACCACAGAAAGTGTTTGCAGTTCAGATATTGAATTAAACATGGTTTTTCCTTTGTTTGTGATATTGGGACAGTCAAGTTAATTATACTTGTATATACTATACACCTTATTAAACTGTGCACACAAAGACTTGGGTCAGAAGTAAAGAGAAATGCAATGTGAGGACTTAATCTTCTCAATTGTGTGTTGTTTTTTTTTGTTCTTTTAAGCATGGCATTTTACTCTACATGTACACCATATTAGGTATTATTATTGTCTATTCTAATAATGTACATTGTACAGATAGTATATGCATTTGTTATGGGAGCTGTAGTATTGCCTAAAAAAAATCTTGACTTCTATTACAAAATGTACTTTTTAAAATTACTGTCTGTATTATTGCATCTCTCCTGTACTACGAATAATTTTAATCATTAACAGCTATTGAGAAATAGGTAAAGGATCTCTTGAACCAGTGCATTGTACGTCCCTTACCATATTGTTGGAGAGCAATGGCGAGTAGAGTGAGAGTACTTCTTGGTGGTGGTGACTTTGGAAGAAATAAGTTTGCTCAGGAAAATGCGGTGAATATAAGTCCTAGTTAACACCTCAGCGCACATGCATAATAGCACACAAGAGGATTGGTCACGCTTTAGCGAGGTAAAATCAATTGATTGTATAAGAAAAGAAAAGTCATCAAATGGATTCACAATTATTGAAATATTTGAAAAAGACTACCACCAAATGCAGTCCATTTGCAGGATTGCTTTTTATGGCTGGGAGCATTAATCTTTTCTGGAGAAGTCGCTTCCTTCCCACCCCCTCTGTAAAATCCTGTACAGAATTTTAGCTTAGCAACATGAAATGAGCACTATGCCTGTGTTTTATAGTCATTGCTCCTCTTAAGTCTGAGAAGTTTTTGCCCCTACTAAATTTGTTTTCTGTCCACAGCTGATGGGCGATATTGGGACATACTGTATTACGATATTTAAGAATGAAAATATTGTGATATAATATATATAATATATATATATATATATATATAATATATATATATATATAATATATTTATTTATTTATTTATTTAGGAAGCTTGCTCTGTAGGACATACGTAAACCCTCGGTTAGTAACACTTTCACACATGCCTTGGTATTTTTCCCATCAATTCTGTAAGCTAAAGTTGATCAACTGGTCACTTCTTCAAGGATGAACCTACCACTTTTCAAACTTGAGAACTTCTGAGTGGAGATTGTGTGCAGTAAACTGTTTGGGTTTCTATAAAAACAGGAAATAGCTGTCTCCTTCATTTCTATACGTAAGGCTCTACACATGCCTTTAGCTGCCCAGTTTCTGGTCCACCTCATAATTCTTTAAAAAAACTGCTTTCCAATTTGGACGAACTCCATGTTGGTGTAGGTGTGCTTTTTTTTCTCCACCTCAGTCGATAAATCTATATTACTGGCACTTGTGGCAAAAAAATAAAAAATTGCTATCCTGACTATATTTTGATAGATTGCCCCAACTTCCAGCTAATTTTATATATTTTTATTGTGTTTATGTTTAGTGTTTCGCTGCATTGGATGCTTTTACTGCCAGAGGCTACAATGAATTCGATGGAGCTATGATGTATGAATTAGTATAAGCTGGCTTATAAAGAGTATCATACTTACCTGTAATAATAATTTTTATTTATTCATAAAACTTTCCTGAAAAATTCACGACCCATTCACTTATGTATTGTGTTTGAAGTTTGAACTGTCAATAGTCTTTGTACTTGGAAGTTGTACAATTGAAGTGTATCTGATACTCCATTCATCAGTACTGTATGTATGTGTGTTTGTGTACATGTTTTAACGTGTGCACGTGTTTTGTGTGATTTGTGATAGGTACTCTCAGGGAAAATGTGACAGAATGATCGGTGATTACACAACGTCCAGGCAGAATAAATTGGTATGTATTTTTATATGAAAGGTAATCAGTCCCATAGTCTTAATTTTTGTAAATGGTTTGTGTTTTTTTTATTATCTCTGCTTAAAAAAAAGGGTACCATTTAATATACTGATTAGGGTACCTTCTTTTTTTTCTTTTTTCTTTTTTCTTTTTTTTTTTTGAAAATGGATACAAACTTTGAAAAAGGCCAAGGTTTTTTTTTTTTTTTTTTTTTAAGGGTATCAGTAGTTTTGAAACAGGATACTATTTATGAAAAAAAAAGTGCACCAAGAGAATGTTATTTGAAAGGGACACTGTTTAGCATTGTTTTGAAAGGGCACTATTGAAATAGGGTAAAAAAGCATTTTTAAAAAGGGCACTGTTGAAACGATTTTTTGAACTGTTATTATTTTTTTTGTAAGGAACATTTTCGTACATTGTTAGAGTAGGGGATTAATTTGAAAGGGGTATAATTTTTACAAGACACATATATTTGGTCAGCTAGGAGAGAGAGCTGTAAATTATAGAGCTAAACTCAACAAAACTTGTTTTCTACATAGTGGGCGGAGATTACAAACAAGTGAAAAGATTCACCTTGTACAAACCATTATAATGTTTGTTTTAAAATGTCATATTGCTCAGGCCAGTAGGTGGAGGCCAGTAGGCGGGGATCATACCTTACCTAATTCCCTTTGTACACGCGAGATGCTAAGATAATTGGTGGTTAGCACTTATTTGCATTAATGATTATTAGTTAGCTGGTAATGGTCAGGGGCGTAGGAACAAATTCTAAAGTGGTCCGTTTCTTAAGCTCCACCCCCGTAAGTCACACCCATTTCAATTTGTTACACCTGCTAATGTCATGATTGAAAAGTGTACTATGGCGTGATATATCAAGGATGTTGCTAATTTTTATAAAATAATGAACTTGAAGTTGTATTGTTTGTACAATTATATTAATATTATATTAATTATAATTATATGTTCCAAAAAGCAGAATTTCTAAGCTCATTGCTTCTTTATAACATATTTTTAGTAAAACCTTCTGTATACATGTTGCACCCTCGGGCTCAATTGGCACTCTGTGTTCTCTAAGGCCTGTAGCTCACTTCTTTTTCTATCTTCCAGTGTAGTCCCTACTGCGATGAAGTCATCCACATAGTGCCTTACCCTTGCCACTCCTCTTTGGTCTATCAACCATTGGATCCTGTCTGCTAACTGCTAAAAATATAAGTGGGGCTGACTTCAGCTCTAATGGCCGTGTTCTGTTGTCTATCTCTTCCCACCTCATCCTCAGAATTATTGAATTAGCCAAGTATACCAAGATAGTCCTATAGGTTTGTTTGACAACATCCATCTTTGCCAGGAATGCCTGCCCCCCTTTTCTAGCTGCAAGATGTGGATTGCCACTTCATTGTCACACAGTGGAATGATGGCATCACAGAGGATGCACTGTCATTGATGCTGTGGTTCTGAGGAAATGAGAGATATATGGTCAGTCGCTATTTTCCAGGATTGCTTCTTTTGATATCACTCCAAAAGAACTTATGTGAATGTCCATCTGCTTTGCCTCCTTGAAAAAAAAACCTCCACCACAAGACCCTGTACTAGTTCGTCTCAGACGTACACACAGTTGACACTAAATAGTTAGTACAAGATTTCAGGCTACTCTGTGGCTCCTGGAAGTCAACTTTGCCTCCTGATTCAACCTAAGCAGGGAAAGAAAGCTGGTAATAAGTACTAACTTGTGTGTATAAGCACAGAAAATATTTTACAACTGTTTTCAAAATTACACCAGCTGCTTTCTATAACACTGTATTTTATCTACTCTTCATCAACCATTGTTTTCTAGCTGAATTTATCGACCTTTACTCACTATTTTGGGTGTGCTTCTAGGCAGCTGGGACAGTATCCAGACCAATAGTTGATCATATTTAACCTAGTAGCCTTAGAATCTGTCTATTCTAGTTCACCATACATCAAACCCACTCTAAAAGTTCTAGAGGATCTTTAAGGTGGAAACCTAGTAAAGAATTAATCTCGTAGTCCAGACCCTTTACCTAATCACTCCGCTTGGAAGGGTCTGGCCAATTGCCCGCACTCAACTTGTTCTGTTCCCCCAGATTCTGGAGGAAGTATAAAAGTGTGTATAGCTTATGGGAAAGGCGTTGTTTTGATTAAAAGTAGGTGGGTAGATTATTTTGCAAGTACTTCGGTACTGGCGAGTACTTCGGTTTCTATTCGTGTGCGGCTGGTACAATTTTATTCGTGCATGCAAATGTTAAATGTTATTGATAAACCCGCATTAAAGATTACATTCCAGCAGAACCAGTTGAGTGACCAGATACTCCCAGGCAAAGCAATAGGTAAAGGGTCTGGCTTGCGAAATTACAGAATATACCAGTATGGTACTACCAAAATGTACCTAATTCTTAGCCAAAATGCTATATCTTGTTGGTTCAGTGTGCTCATCAAAGCTACTCTTTGTTGTTGTTGTTATTGTTTCTTTTCTCAATCTTTCCAGATTGTGGCCTCAAAGATGAATCCTTGGGGAGAAGGTGGTAAGTATATTATTATTATGTATCCTTATAGGCTGAAGTAGCTTTTTTGGATGAGTGGCCATGCACTGCGCATGTGATTGTGACCAGTTTTTCTCGTTCACACCCCCAAGTCTCCATTGCTAATACAACATCTGCGGTTGTGGCTGCATTCCTCTCTGAACAACACAAGCCACCTTTAGCGCTACAATGCAAAATAAGTTCTCCATGTCGTTTTCCACCATTAGACCTGCTTTACTGTCTCTCCCTAACAAATACCTGCATTGTTTCCTCGTTCACTACCTCTGGTGTCAGTTTTATCTATGGTTATTAGCAAAACATCACACCAGATCCTGCTTATTACATCAATTTTTGAAGAAAGGCAGGCTTTTAGAAAGGCCACTATTCTCCTTACTCCAGGAGACCAACGGTGACACTGTTAGAAAGTACTTCCTTAGTGGACAACTCTCTCAATCCCAGACTTTCTCAATTTTAAACTATCTTTAATCCTAGCCACTATAGCTGGAATCACTTGGATCTCCCTCTGTCCATGGGTGTCTGAGTCAGGTCCAGGTTTTCTAATCCAGGTGATGCAAAAGCCTGGTACAACTTCGAAGGACCAAAAGATAAAACTCTCTACAACTTCGTCAGAACCTGCAGTGTGCGTGCAAGGCAAAGCCTCTAACTCTGCAATACGCCCAGGCGGATTGCAGGGGGCTGTTTGCAGTAGTTGGGGGGGGGGGGGGTATTTGCACACTCTCGGCACTGACTCATTGTTTGACATACAGTTTACAACATTTAAGTAGAGTAGAACAAGCTGATACATTCAGTGGATGCATTGTTGAACATGATTAAGTCTGTGAGAAGATGGGTAATGTATTGACAGGGTATGAGCTAGCTAGGCTAAGAAATGTTCCTTTAGCTCTAGTCCTATTCAGGGCTTCTTGAGTCCTGAACATTCTCCTTGCACCACATCCCCAGCTTCCTGAGTGTATCAGATGTCAACATCTGTCTCTGGCCTTGTTTCTAGCAGGGAGTGACATTATGCTATTCCAGTCCTGCCCTAATTTGAAACCACTATTCATGGTCTGCTCTAGCCTTGTTTCGAGTCTGACAAACCTTTTCTGCTATTGCATGCTATTTGACTGGTCAATCAGTTTTCTTGCTGTATAGCATGTATAGCTCCAAATACCTACTGAAGTAGCAGCTCAAGAATAAAAGAACAAGTAAGCACAATATGAACAGTGCCTTTAGTGGTATAGGAAATTGAATTATAACAAGAGAGGAGGAAATAATTTATTTAAAGGAAGACTTTGGAAGCAATATTATATATTATAGTACATATTACATGAGTCAGAGTGTGATATGGTGAAATATTTCACAAGCAGGCTAATTTATTTTCACTAGCCAAAGTGAAAATAAAGCCTGAGAGTGAAACATCTAGCCATATCACTCTGACTAGTGTAATAAGTGGTTTATTCCATACTAGATATCTTCACTGGAGTAGTTTTGTTGGTAACCCAGGTGTAAAGTTAGCGAAAACCCAACAACCCCAGCTGGGAACTCACTAGGGGCTCCCCCCCCCCCCCCCCCCCCCCAAAAAAAAAACTCAGTAGCCAGGCCCAGTTGCTATAATTACTCTGGTAATGAGCTTGCAGCAATACAGCCATGAGATAACACTTTGTGATATCTTGAGATATCTCTCACAGGTCACAGTACCTAAAAATATCATTGTGAAGATATCTAGCAACGGAATAAATATATATATATATATTCCAAGCTAAGCTAGATATCTTTGCAATATCTTCACAATGTTTACATTTAGGTATGTGGCCCATGTACTCACAGGTATCACATAGTGTTATCTCATAGCTCATTACCCTAGTAATTATAGCAACCTGGGCCTGGCTTACTAGTTTTCAGGGTTTTTACAGCTACCTTACTGGAGCCCCCCCCCCCCCCCCCCCCCCCCCCCAACTAGGTTAGAGCAGCTGCTAAAATATCAGCTGGGGGTGTGGGGAGCCCCTGGAGAGTTTATACCTTGAGTTACAACAAACTACTTGGTGAAGATATCTAGTACTGTATGGAATGAACCACTTATTACACTAGTCAGGGTGATATGGCTAGATATTTCACTCTCAGGCTTAATTTTCACTCTCCTCTGGCTCATGAAAATAAATTAGCCTGCTCATGAAATATAATTCTGCCATATCACACTCTGACTCCTTGTTGTGTCTTTGTCTGGTTTCATCTCATTTTATTTCCTTCCCCCCCCCCCCCCCCCCATTATTATTCATTTTGTACCAATTAAGTTCAATTAATGAGATCCCTGTTGCTTTGCTGTAATATATTATAATCTACCTACTATATTATGATGGCTGAAAACTTTATTTGTGTCAGGTTTGACTAGAGCTGGTGTCTTGGACCAGGCCAGGCAGATCTTGGAGAATCTGCAGACCAACTGTGTGGATCTAATGTATCTCCACGCACCAGATCACAACACACCATTCGAAGAGACTCTAGGAGCAGTTCAGGAATTTTATGAAGGTGAGCTTATCTGCATGTGAGTAGGTGGTATGTATGTGTGTGTATATATACAGGGTTAATTAAATTATTATGTTTATTGCTGTTCTTAAGAATTCTCTTGGTAATTAAAATTGGAAAGATTTTTTATCAGTGAAATGCTCTGAGTTTTATAAGTGTCATTTGTGAGAAACCTTGGGTTTTGTCAAGCCTCTTTTAATGCTATAGATTAAATCTGGTTTGTTTTCTAGATATTAGAAAACATTTTCCCCAATTAAAAAAACTGTAGTTCCAATGATATTGGAGTCTTCAATAGTTCAGATGTCATCAGTTGATTGCTTCATACGAATTCACTGAGAGCTTCAAAACTTTCAGGCATAGTAGCTGAATTCATTCAACAAGGATGACATCATTTTGGTGTTTTCGTTTCTTCAAAAAGTGATCATAATTATTAGTTTTGAATGTCATAGCAACCATTATTTACACTTTTTGAAACTGGGCTCATTTTCCTCAGAAAATTGGGCAGTAATTAGTTCCTACACATTGCTTTATTAATTCATGTAGAATCTTTAATTTCACAATTTCTACTATCACAATAGCTATGTGATAAAAAAATATTGGGTCTATATTTTTATAACTACAAGATTGAAAGAACACATGACAGACACTATCTATGTAGGTGGGTAAGAAGTATAGAATTAACAAATGTGCAACAAAACATTACACTACAGAGGACTATAAAATCTTTGATGTTGGCTTACATCTTCCATGTATTTTACCTACTTTTCACACATAATTTATGAATACAAATTCTGGGTTTGCCAAAACAGCTGCAAATCAGCTTGCTAGCCACATTGCACTGCTAAAGCACATCCTATAGATAGTTATAAACTTACTCTTGTTGTTGCTGCTGTTGTTGTTGTTGTTGTTGTTGTTGTCTCAGAGGGCAAGTTCAAGGAGTTTGGCCTGTGTAACTTTGCCTCTTGGGAGGTGATGGATATCCATCATATCTGTAAAAGCAACGGCTGGGTCTTGCCTACAGTTTACCAGGGCATGTACAATCCTGTCACCAGGTAACCTAACTGACTTGTAGGGGAGGAAGGAATTCAACATGGATGTTAGTGTGAGAGTGTGAGCTTAATTAAAGTGTATTGGTTGATTCCTATCTATCTTTCTATATCTCTGAACTTTGTTTTATTATAATAAACTCTGACGACAGAATGGTGGAAGGTGAACTGTTTCCTGCACTACAGCATCTGGGGATGAGGTTCAATGCATACAATCCGGTAAAACGGGATAATTTAGTATTTTCTAATTTATCCACAAGCCTTGTTATTTTTAGACAGCCTGTGGCATGCTGACTGGTAAATACAGGATGTCAGATTTGCTTCAGGTTCCAGAAGAAAAGACAAATGCCAGGATGTTTACTGATCCCAAGTGGTCACCAGTGTAAGCACAATGTATGGAACCATTTTTGCCTCTGTGTGTGTGTGTGTGTGTGTGTGTTTTTGACAGTTCTTGTTGAAGTTGAACATGATTGTGGTAATAATAGAGAATTGAAAAATCTTATTAATTATTATAAGAAAGCTGACTCTGGGAAATTCCCCCCTAAGAGTAGTATTTTTAATTTATAAGCACCATTAAAATTTCTGATGACAGAATAGCTACCCAGTTATGGCTTGCCATTTATACACTTCAGTGTTTTACAATGTCATACACATTTCAGGTTTAGGGAAAGATATTGGAGAGAATCTATTTTTGAAGGCATTGAGTTGGTACAGAAGGCATTGGATAGTGTGTATGGGGAAGGTCAAGTGAGTCTCCTTAGAGCCACCTTAAGATGGATGTGCCACCATTCCAAACTTTCTCCCAAAGGTAGCGTCATGGTGTTATGCTTTTATATTTTTGAATTAATAGTAATTTCAGCTGAATATGTAATACAGTATACGCAGCAGTATTTGCATCCCATAGTAACGGGCTTTCCAAGTTGTTGTTGTTTATGTTTGTATTTGCTGTGTATGTTTGTAGATGGAGTAGTTCTGGGAGCCAGCTGTATGGAGCATATCATTGCTAATGTTGATGCTTGTGAAGAAGGCCCTCTAGACCCTAGTAAGATAGAAATTAGTATAGCTTTAGTAAACAAGTTTAGTTATTGTTGTTTTACCAAACTTTTCTCATAGTCTAAAATATTTTCAGTTTTAGGTATAGTTATAGTTTTACCTAAAAAAATTTCCAATTTAGTTATCATTATTATTTTACTCAGTCTTTTCCGATCTAGATATAGCTTGTTATTTTAGTTTTAGTTTTTGCTAAAAATATTTTATCCAAATTAGCTAAGCTAGCTCTAGTATTGATTGAAAATTGAAAACAATAATAGCTAAATCCATTCAAAAATTGTAACTAATACCACTACTTCTTTTTTTTATTTTATTAATCAGAACTTTTTTAAAGCTCTAAATTTTACTTAATTAATTCTAATAATTTTAGTTATAGTTAGTTAATTAACTAAAATGGCTGGCCATTTTGATTTAGTTATAGATGGAAACTAAAACGGTTGGTAGTTAGTAAGAACCATAAAGAGATCAGACCACTATCAGTTTTAATGATAGTTAACTAAAACAACACTAGCTAATAGAAGTCTGTTTTACTCTGACTCTAGTGTGTCTTTAGTTTAAGTCTTGTTTTACTCTGACTCTAGTGTGTCTTTAGTTTAAGTCTTGTTTTACTCTGACTCTAGTGTGTCTTTAGTTTAAGTCTTGTTTTACTCTGACTCTAGTGTGTCTTTAGTTTAAGTCTTGTTTTACTCTGACTCTAGTGTGTCTTTAGTTTAAGTCTTGTTTTACTCTGACTCTAGTGTGTCTTTAGTTTAAGTCTTGTTTTACTCTGACTCTAGTGTGTCTTTAGTTTAAGTCTTGTTTTACTCTGACTCTAGTGTGTCTTTAGTTTAAGTCTTGTTTTACTCTGACTCTAGTGTGTCTTTAGTTTAAGTCTTGTTTTACTCTGACTCTAGTGTGTCTTTAGTTTAAGTCTTGTTTTACTCTGACTCTAGTGTGTCTTTAGTTTAAGTCTTGTTTTACCACAAGACACCAGAGGCTGTTTTATATGTTGCTCTGCCTCTTAAGGAATATTGGAAGCATTTGATCAAGCATGGCAGAAGGACAAGCCATATTGTGTGAACTACTTCAGATGAAGTTCTTGCACACTGAACGCTTTCTTTTATAACTAATCCACAATTCTATAAGTTGATTTTATTATTTTCACTATGTAAATATGTATGTATTAGGAGAAGGTTAAAGCAATCATTTATTAATGGAGTATGCGGATCAGGCTGATGTTTGTTTATGAAATGCTAGATGGGTCTTCAGTGTATTCAAGTCAGAGCCAATCAATAATGTGCTACCAAATGAAAATTCTGGGAAAAGTGATGTAGCTACCAGATAAAGCATTGGAGATGGTTCAGTTGAGTCTTAAATTCAAAGTGTGACTAGCTAAATCAACATTGAAGCAAATTATTCATTTACAGAGTCCACAGTTAAACGTATTAGCTATGTCACAGGCTTTATCCAAGGAGAGAGACATCTGTTACACTAGTGCATTCATTTTGCAGATCCTAATTTAAATTTGAGTTAGAACCAGATGACTCATTAAGGAGAGGAGTCTTTAGTTTCCACATTTACTTTAGCTTTCACAGTCAGTGATGAGGTACACGGGTCTCTTTACAAAGAAGCAAAACATATCAGTGAAATACTTGCCAAATGCAATGATGTTTCAGTGCAGTCTGATAGGAGATGCTGCCTCTTTACTGGCAGCATATAACTGAAATATCCTTTGACTTTTTGTTTTCTATTTATTGTCCATTTTTCTACTCATGAATTTTCTAGCCCGGAGTCACAAGCTTTTTGTTCCACATTTTGGGATGATATAAGTATTGCTACTGTTTGCGAGTGCCCATAGCTACATATAAAAAAAAAATAATAATAATAATAAATTGGAACTAAAGCAGGCACAGGAGAGTTGACATCATTAGCAGCTTGTGGAATTGATCTGGTAGGGACAAGATTGGTATATCTTGTGACCTGTGTCTCCTTCATATGGGCTCTATTCATTTGGAGAATGTAATACAGTTTGGGTCAAGCATTTCAAACTGCTGGTACTTTGACGTACTCATTGGGAAGTTCAGGATCCTTCTCCTGAAGACTTTGCTTTCTTTTTCTATGAAGAATTGTGTAGAAGTGGGCACTCCTCCCTCGCTTGCTCTCCATTGTGCAAAGCAAAGAATCAGTAGTTACACTTCCTATATTGTATTCATTCACAATATTTAGAGATATTATTTCCATTATGTTTTCAATGAGGGGAAACAGTTCAGAATTACCAGTGAAACATATTGCTCAAAGGGCTAAAAAAAAAAAAAAAAGCACTACAACTAAATATAATATTCATTACCAAATGTGCAATATTTGCAATCAACTATTTTAATGCTTGGAATCACTATATACAATTGGCACAACAGAATAATTATGTATACAATAAATTTTCAATTTACCAGATTAGGCGACCCTTTTCCATGCAATTTTCAACCAGTTAGAGCTCGAGCGTTTTCTCGAATGGCCGGTAGCGGGAACATTCGAGAAGATTCCAATTTTGTTCGAACAAATCTAGACTTCGCTGGGATTGTTCGAGATGTTTAGTAAGTGTTCCCCGATGGAGTACAAAAGGGAAGGTATCTCCTTCACCCATCAAGCTAGTCTAAAAAGCAAATTACTCCAAATTGTTAAGACACAAATACTGTGGAACTTAAATCTACTATTTCTACAACAATGCCTGGAAGGAAAGCACCAGCTATTGGAATTGATCTTGGCACAACCTATTCCTGTGTGGGAGTGTTCCAGAATGGCAAAGTGGAGATTATTGCCAATGACCAAGGCAACAGGACCACTCCAAGTCACGTAGCCTTTACTGACACCGAGAGACTTATTGGAGATGCTGCCAAACAGCAAGTCGCTAGGAACCCACAGGGAAGCATCTTTGATGCCAAGAGACTCATCGGAAGGCGCTATGAAGACAAAGCGGTACAGTCTGACTTGAAACACTGGCCATTTGCCATTGTCAACAAAGGAGGAAAGCCCCTCATCAAAGTGCCTGTCAAAGGAGAAGACAAGATCTTCACACCAGAAGAAATCAGCTCCATGGTCCTCACCAAAATAAAGGAAACAGCTGAGGCATACTTGGGCCAGATGGTGACAGACGCAGTGATCACAGTTCCAGCTTATTTCAACGACTCACAGAGACAAGCTACTAAGGATGCTGGCCATATTGCTGGTCTTAATGTTCTGAGAATCATCAATGAACCTACAGCAGCTGCCTTGGCATACGGGCTGGACAAGAACGTCAAAGACGAAGAGAAGAATGTGCTGATATTCGATCTGGGTGGAGGAACATTTGATGTGTCTATATTGAGCATAGCCGATGGCTCCGTCTTTGAGGTGAAGTCTACTGCAGGAGACACTCACCTTGGAGGAGAAGACTTCGACAATCGTATGGTGGACTTCTTTGTGGCCGAGTTCAAGAGAAAGTACAAAAAATATATCAGCGGCAATCAGCGTGCAATCCGCCGTCTGAGGACTGCTTGCGAGAGAGCCAAGCGAATTCTCTCATCCAGCACAGAAGCAACCATTGAGATAGATGCACTCCACGAGGGTATCGACTACTACTCCAAAATCACCAGAGCTCGTTTCGAAGAGCTGTGCATTGACCTGTTTCGCTCTTGCCTGGAGCCAGTGGAGAAGGCTCTGCGAGACGCCAAGATGGACAAGAGCAAGATCCAGGACGTAGTGCTGGTGGGAGGTTCCACTCGCATTCCCTGCATCCAGAAACTCCTGCAAGATTTCTTCAACGGGAAGGAGCTCAACAAGTCCATCAACCCAGATGAGGCTGTGGCCTACGGCGCTGCAGTGCAGGCTGCCATTTTGTCTGGTGACAAGAGCGAAGCCGTTCAGGACGTGCTCTTGATTGACGTGACTCCGCTGTCTCTTGGGATCGAGACGGCAGGAGGCATGATGACCAAACTGGTGGAGCGCAACTCCAGAATCCCAACACGAGCTGCCAATATTTTCACCACCTACTCTGACAACCAGCCGGGAGTCACCATTCAAGTGTACGAAGGAGAGAGAGCCATGACCAAGGACAATAACCTCCTGGGAACCTTTGCGCTCAGTGGCATCCCGCCTGCTCCCAGAGGTGTGCCCCAGATAGAAGTGTCCTTCGATTTGGACTCCAACGGCATCATGAATGTGTCGGCAGTTGACAAGAGCACAGGCAAGAGCAACAAGATTACCATCACCAATGACAGTGGGAGACTCTCCAAGGTTGACATTGAGAGAATGCTGGCTGAAGCGGAGCAGTTCAAAGCCGAGGATGACGCTCAGAGAGACAAAATGGAGGCCAGAAACAAACTAGAGAGCTATGCATTTGGCGTGAAAAGTGCAGCGAGGGATTCTGAAGGAAAGCTGAGCAAGACAGACAAAGAGAAGGTCGAAAATGAAGGAGACAGAGTCTTGAAATGGCTGGAGTGCAACCAACTAGCAGAGAAGGAGGAGTATGAACACATGTTGGAGGAGATACAGAAGGTGTGCTCACCTCTCATGACTAAACTTCATGGACAAGGCCAACGAAATGGAGGTTGCAGCAGCACTCAGGGTGGAGCTAACGGTGGACCTACCGTTGAGGAAGTGGACTAATTGCATTCAGAAAAGCTATTAACTGTTCATTCATTTATCAATCTGTCATGTTTTATGTAACAACATTTTCTAATTTCTGCTGTTGTGTTGAGTGTGTTATTGTAATTCATTAAATTTAATACAAAAATAATGTACAGTATAACTGAGAAAGGTTTTAAAGCAGAAAAACATTTCAATTTTATTTTCAACAGTTTAGTTACCAATTTTAAGTTTAATTCATTCAAATAACAATCGAGCTTTAGATTCAAAATTTTATCATACATCCAACCCTCTGAGATGACAACAATAAGTTAAAACGCATTATTATGCATTTGCCATGTAAATATTTAGTCTTACAATCACAAAAATTAATTTGATTTGGTTAAACAGAGCCCTTGAAACTTGTCAGATATTAAAGGGCAGAATACTCATAATTTATGACAACTACATAGCGAAGCTAACGTGAGTGAGTTCTGATGAATCCTTACACAACTACTGTTCATGCATGCTTGAAATGAGAAGAAAACACATTGTATGTAGATTGTTTTAAACGAGCCAGTTCCTCAAAATCCTTTTCCAGTTTCTGTAAGATGTGGGGACTTGTACAGTTTGTTTCAAAATACACCAACACATGTTTTCTCCACTAAAATGCAAACTTCCTTTTATGTTTATTTAATTAACATAGCACTCCATAAAAATAAGTACAATAAAACCACACTAATATACACTACATCACATACATACATGCCACTACAAATGGTAAAGAAACAGGGTTGGATGGATGGTGGTTAAATATGTTTAAAAAAACAGGTCCTTGTAGAGACAAAAATTGTATACCAGTCAGTGTGTTTCATTCCATGTTTCCTTACTGTGAAGTTTCTGTTTGATCCTAAATATACAGATGATGATAGAAAGATATAAATATCACATCTAAAAAAGACACTTCAATTCAAGTTAGGATGGTCTCAAATGCCATACTTATGTAAGCACAAACAGGCTCGATATTATAGTGTACTCACACTTTGGCGAAACAAAGTAGTGTATATCTTCTTTTTTGAATAGAATTATTGGCATAGTTGCTACAATCTACTGTAGAACATTCGCCATAGTGACTGACTATAAAGTTAAAGGTTAGTTTATATTTTTCTTCTTTCCCTTTCCCTCTGTCATTAGTCCTAGCATGCAACTATTAACTTCTTCCTCCTCCCTCTCCTTCCCCCACTGGCTACATCCATGTAGTACCTCCACTTCCCATCCTTCACTGGCCCCAGCGAGGTGATAGTGGATTTTGCGGAGCTCCGCCAGCCTCGTCCTCTCGTCTCTCAGATCCTTCTCCAGTTCCAGAGCCTTCACTTGAGACTCCATCTCCAGCCTCTTGGCCTGAGTCAGGGACAGCTTGGAATAGTCGAACTTGCCTTCAGAACCTTGCCTTCTAAGTTCTGATCCCGACTGTGCCGAGGCAACAACTTGACCGGTTGCTTCCGTCACTATTAACAACAGCAAATGAATAGAAATTTCAATTGAAAACTTCTCTTGGGTGGAATTAAATTTAGTGTGGAATAGAATGTTAAAGTTACGGAAAAATTATTATTTTTTGTTAAGTTACTACTTCAAAATCAACAAAAGCCTCTTTGGATGATTATTTTTAGCTACATTATACTCAAAAATTGAATTGTTAAGAAGAAAAGTAATAGTATAGTAAAAATACTAGTAGCTACTATTAGCCCAATGGAGATTAAAAAGAGTCCCAGATATTCCATGCGTTTGTTAATAGAATTCCAACAAGGGGAATTTTAATTGTAATCATGAGCTTCAAATCCATAATTGCATTTATGACTTGTTGATCGTTCCATTAACATCAATAGCAATCATGAGCTCCTTATGACAACAAGAACTTATTCACTGGACACCCTATTAGGACTTTCACTATAATCATGCCCCACAGCATTGCAGGGAAGATTTACAGATAAGCCTTATAAAATAACAGAAATAAATATGCTTCACAGATGTGTGGACACAAACTATTGGAACATCAAATATGGCTGAGTGGCACTATAGAAATATCAGTAGTAGTTCCACTTATACAACAGGAAAAAAATGCATTTGCTTCAGATAGTGAGTTCAGTTTTAATTAATTGAGGGAAGTGTGAGTAAATCTCACACCAGTGATTAGTGTATGTATGTATGCATGTTAGTATGTATGCATGTATGTATGTATGTACGTATGTATGTACGTATGCAGTTTGTTCTGTGTGCAGCACACACCCTAGTAAATTAATTTGAAATACACTTTATGAGTATGTCAATCAAAATCTAGTGAGGACCAAAATATACAATAAGTGCTATAGGATGCACAGAGAATTCAAATCGAAGGAGAACACAATGCAAATATTGCAGCACAGACAATAGCATCAATATTAATCAGGAAGCTCATTCACGATGTAAGAAGACTGCTGCTCATATTAAGAATGGTCTCACTCACCGTCTCTTGAAGAAGCCTTAAGCGCCTTGAGCTTGTCACTGCGAGGTCTGGCCTTCACTCTGGAGGCGGCCACCAACTGGGCGGTGCTGGCTGCTATGTCATGTGACGCTACCACCAGCTCCTCAAACTTCCCTGTGCCAGTCACCACCTTGTCAGCTGCATCCCTGTAGGGTAAGGTGTGGACAACCAAGAAGGACTAAACACAGGAATTCTATGATACACAGTGCTCACAAGTTATTGATTATAAGTATGCAAACTGGCGAGATACACAGTTTCACAAGCCCACTTCATTATATAGTGAGACTTTCATTCATATCTCACCAGATTGCTAATTTAAAATGTATTATTTCATACAAGCAGCTCCAGGTGAAGACAGAAGTGGGAATTAAAAAAAAAAGTCAACACACACCAACTTAGAAATTTTTTTCATAATGCTTGAACCAGAGACAAAAACTTGGGAAACAACTTGTTCTATTTTGTTTCCCAATGCAGTAATTAAATATGACACCGTATTAAGTTCATTTGTGGAGCAAGCTTTACCTACAACCAAGTTGGGATCCTTGCTACCGTTACAGAGCAACATGGCAGTGGCCTTCTTGTGCTGATCAAGCCAACCCACACGCCGACTCGTGTTTGCATACAACCCAGAATGCTGTCTAGCAGCAAGAATTTGATGCTACTTGTCTGTCACCAAACTGAGAGTCGATACACTCCATATATGGTCCTGTCCTGTATTCAGTTACTCAGCATGTTTTGATATTGGTAGTTAATTTAATGAAGTTTAATGCAATCATTAAACGGAGTTAACGGGGAAGCAAGGAGCAAGCAGGTAAAGCGTTGCAGGCTCAACTAATCCGCCCAGTCGAGCTAGCGCGGGCGCGTATAGAAGCACAGTATATGGGCGTGGCACCCGCGTGGACAGCATATCAGTTGACACTTAGCAGCAGTAAGCAGCGTGGCGAGTTCGATTGTCCCACCCACCACATACCCAAATACAGGAGACAAGCAACGCTTCTCCACTGGGGAATTGCAGCGCTCTCCAGTGTGAAGGGCGCAGGGAGTATTTTGGAGTGTGAAAAAGTAGCACCATAGGGTGCTAATTGGTGCTAATTGGTAATTGGCACTCGCTCATACGTTAGCATAATTAAAAGGGAAAATACCTCCTGCCCTCGACTCCAAACAAATCCACTAATATGAGACATTGCGAACGTTAACCTAGATTAATCATATACTTCATCAGCTCCGACTGACAACTTAGTTAAATTGGAGTGATCTAGCACTCCACTAGAGCCCCAAGGGTCCATAAACAGTCTAGAGCTAGAAAGTGTCGCTGATTATTCTATTCACACTGCTACTACTCTAAAAACATCTGTTAAATATACTAAAATATTTGATTCCCTTTACTTCAAATAATGGACATCACTATTAAGAATGTTAAAGACTAAGTGCTATTACAGACTACAAGACAGGAGGTCTACAGCCTAGTTCAGCCACTGATTGATTTTAAACGAAAAGTTTGTTAAGTGATGGAAGACAATTTGAGTTGGTATGGTAGTCGTGTGTGAAGATGTAGTAATAAAGAACATGCAATGACATATATAAATTAATTTCCTAATTGTTAGTAGCTTGAACACAAGCAGCCAATATGATAATGCGACACACTCACACGAGGACGGAGGCTCCCCAGCCGACCTGCTTGGCAGCAGATATGAGACCTTCAGACCAACGCGAGTTTTTCTTGTAGAATTCTGCAGCATTGCTGTTTCCACTCTGCCAAATAACAATAACAACAACAACAACACAAGATGAAGAATAATGCGGAATGAGCGGGGCAGGAATTGTGTCACTAGCTTAGCACCTATTCTAAACCCAAGCGTACACCACCTAAACAGCATGTATACAAATACTTATGCATGGTTGTGTCAAACACGCCAACAAACACTTACAATCCCTTCTCCCAGGATCTCTGCCTGCAGCTCTTTGCTGCGAGTTATGAGGATCTTGATGGCCTTCATGAGTCCCGTACACGAGTCCAGCAATCTCTCGTTCACCTCCAGCTTCACGCCTGTGTCATCCTGCCGACTCTTCTGCAGCATCTGCTGGATTCTCCGTGCAGCCTCCTCCACGGCCTGGGCAGTGCTGGCCAACTCCTCATCCACTAAGTCCTCCATCACTCCCTCTTTCTCGCCATTGCTGACTCCTTCAGGAACTAGCTCCTAGATACATGTGTGTGTGTGTGTGTGTGTGCGTGTTTTAAAAGGGAAATAGGAAAAGATGATGTCAATAATAATGATGCTGATGGTATATTTCCCCAACTTGACCAAGTTGTTTTATGGTCAATAAATCATAACAGTAGTTTCATTGCCAAGTCAAGTTCATATTCCTGACAAAAGTAAAGATTTAATAACTACAAACTTTGGTTTCTGCTCCATAGTGCCATTTTCATAAACTAACAAACTCTGTACTTATTCAGTTGGACTGCTTGTGCAGATGGTCATCCACCGCCATATGGCTGAGTAGACAATATTTGGGCTTTCAGTGTCAGACATCACACATTTCCCATGAGAGGAGATGTGAAACCAATCAAAGACACCCACAGACCAAACTGTTCCCCTCCCACCCACTCAGTAATGACAGGACAGATGAACACAACATTCAGATAATATAGTACAGAAGATATTGCCAAGTCTTGACAGAGGATAGTTAAAACGATCCCCTCTCTCCCTTCTAGTTTCAATCTGTTTGCTAAGCTGAAATTTTTGATTCATGCAAAAAAAAAAAAAAAAAAAAAAAAAAAAAAAAAAAAAAGTTTGGAGACATATAGACTGGCCACTAGCCATGTCGCAGTTAAGTCTTCTGGATCATCGACGGAGCAGGGATTCAGCGAGTGAGAGCACGTGTTCTCTCACCTCACACACATTCCAAGTGACACTTCTGTCAGCAGCTGGCAGCCTCATAAGGTAATAAACCAGTGCTGGAGATGCTGGGCCAGACTGGCAATGGCAGTTAGGAAACCGTATTATTAAGTCACAGTTAACACTCCGTATTATTAAGTCACAGTTAACATAGTTTGTAATTCTACACTGTTGCTATGGCAAACGGTGCCCTATCTTAAGCCTGAGCCAGCTTGGCATCAATAATACACTGTACAAACACTTGCTTTTAAAAAAAAAAAAAAAAAAAAAAAAGCTGCTTTAGCCTGTATTGCATCACAAGTAAAAATATAGTGAGACTTAAAACAACAACAAAACACCACACACAGTAGGCTACAGTAATAGTCGCTCACTGTAGCGTTCCTCTGAAGAGCTCTGATGGACTTCTGCAGGTCATTGGCCTCCGAGGCTATCTTCCCAGAGCCTGGCTTCTCCAACTTCAGCACCGCCAAGTACTTCAAACTGTCTTCACCGATAGTTTTACTGCTTTCAACTAATTCTGCAAAACAAGGAGAGAGACAGAGAATTGAGTGATACAATAACAATAGAAAGACTGCATGTTCTAAAAGACCACACCCTCCCAGACCGCCCCACCCCCCAACATCCCAACTTTGACATCATTCATTATGATTAAGGACAGTCACAACAAGGTTCCTCTCTCTTTCACAGCTGCTTTGAATGAAATATTTGCTTGTTTACATTGCCAAAATAAACAATATCCGCTTGGAGAGATCCACAACCTAAACTAACAACTAAAGAATTCCCAGGGCCCACACACACACACACACGTGTTCTGGGGTAAGGGCTAATCTTCACTACTGAAAGCTGAAGTTAACCAACTTACTTTTGCAGTCTTCTGCAGATGTCATGTGAGACGTGGCCACGCCCTGCAGCATCACCTCGCTCATGGCATGTGACAGTGACGGCAGGGAGCCCAGTGCCTTGCTCATGGCTGGAAGAAGAGAGGAGCAATGCAGAACGTAGGGGAACAGAAGATAACACCAAGGGAATGTACTATTATCAACTATGTAAATAAACACCTCCGTTTTCCGTTTCATTAAGTGTGAGTCATCAGTTTATCTTGTAGATTAAATTCCACTGCTATACTCTTCATTTAAGAACAAGCCTCTCAATAAAACCCACCTTGCTACTATCCCCAATGCCAAGTTCTCAAAAAAAGTTAACCCCCCATACTATTAAAAGCCATGCTCCACCTACCAATTGAAAAATAAGGAATCCTCACAACTATCAAATCTCCACATCTCCCTTTCTTCACACGTAGGTAACTCCTCCTCCAATCCCAACTCTTCCCCTATCCTTCCAGCCGCCCATTACAATCTTACGTACAGGCAGGATCGTTGTTGTAGAGAGAAAAGTTGGCGGTGGAAGTATCGATGGTGTCCAGACACGCCTTGGTCCTCTCTAGCAGCAACTCAGCTGTACATGTGCTGCCTGCTATACTTGGACTGTCCAGCTCTACTAGCACGCGCCTGATCAACTGCTCCGCCTCCTCCACTGCACTCTCTGCAAAACAATCATGGAATATAGTATTATTATTACACACAAGCAAACACATGTGAACACATGTCACATTGTGGACATACATCATCACATCGTGCACCTGTCATACCATGCACTAACGTCACATCACACACGTCACATCGTGCACACACGTCCCATTATGTACTTACCTATTAGGGCATGAGAAGCAGCTGGCCCCTGACTCTTTGCCTCTAATTGTTCTGTAAGTGATTTTTGTGATTTCTCAAGTTGCACTGACTCCTGGAAGTTAGTGAACAACATGGAAAGTGTGAAACGACATGGAGGGCGTGAAACAATTACAGATTGAAGTGTAACTTACAGCTTCCTTTCTCTTAATTTCGTCCCTCAAGAATGACACCTGGGCAGTTTCATCTTTCTGAGAAGAGAACAAAAAATAAACGCAGAGGAAGATCTATATACTCAGTTAAGTACACAAGGTAAGTATATACTAGGTAGCATGTACCTCAACACAGCTTTACCACAGCATACAGATTGAGCATGTCTGGTTTTGTGACTGTGACGCTGATGAAGTCAGTTGTTTAAGAAAATAATAATAATAACTACAAGTGTGGTCGTTACACTAAAAATGATATGCCAAGGAGATAAAAAGCTCAAAAACAAGTTTAAAATATACCTTCAGTAAAACTATACAGCCGTCAAGGGTGACTTTAGAATGGCCCCTTGGAAAATATTTTACCAGAAACTGTGTGGATAGTAAAAGATTGCTGGTGCAACTCTTCACAAGTGCCCCCCCACATGCTTCTGAATGCAAACAAGTCACACAGAGAGCTATGAATATATAACTAGAAAAAAGGAAGTAACAGCATGCAGAATAAGACAAGAAATCATTAGTGTGAAGATTCGAGTCAGGTAGGGACATTGATAAAGCTTCCTGCTGGGTGCTAGCTGGTAAGTATGGACATAAATGGAGAGTTTCCTCAAACAAAACTGAGGCTACCACAGACTAAACACAGACTAAACACACACACACACAAACAGACACACACACCTTGAACCTTGAAACCGCCCATAGAACCTTGAAACCGCCCATAGAATATGAACCATGATAGAGGGCCTAGTGTAAACTAGGCTGGCAACACACACACACACACACACACACACACACACACACAGCCCTATTCCTCGGGATACCAATGTAAGCTGACAATACATAAACACTCCTTTCAGTTGTGTGCACTACAGCCTAAGGTAGTGAAACATGAGATGTATCCCTGAAACCTTACAGTCGTTTATATACTCACTACAGTGTCTTCTTCACAGCTTGTGGGTATTCATTAAGTTAACAAATCCACACCACTGAACTGCCATCATCCATCACTTACCACTTGCTCCTTCATTTCCTCCACTTCCATCATAAGCGAAGATATTTTATTCTCCAAATCCTAACAAATGAGAAAATAAAAAGGGAGAGAAATTACAATAATTAACAGAGAACAACAAAGTTGTTATGTTGTTGTTATTATCATTATTGCTGTTATTGTTTATTTACTATCATGCTTACCATTGATTTCTCCTCCACCTCTTCCTTCTCCTTCACAGCACTCTGTGCCTGCTTCTGGGACTCCCCGTTTGTACGGAGCAGTACTATGTGCTCTGACCTGAGCTTCTGGTATACCTCGCGCAAACGAGAGAACTTCTCATCACTGGCTTTAGCTCGAGCTACAACAGCAGAGCACAAAGGAGAACAACAACTCAACTCAAGCAACAGAAAACTACAAGCTAGTTAAATAACTGTACTGCAGAAACTAAACGTTTTTGTTCAAGTGCTCACATCACATGACCAAGACAGAAGAAACCCACTGAGCAGCCATTAGTTACTCTAGCAAAGCTGTGCTTCCCCTTACCTTCCAGTTCAACCTGTCCTCCTTGCTCAGTTGTAGATGCTTCAATCTGCCGCTTCAGAAGAACATTTTCCTACAGTATAAGGAACAACACTTCCAACAACCTCAACAGAATCCCTAAACTAAAAACCAAAAGGCCTCACTTCAAAATTCTTAATTGTGCGCACCAAGTATAAAAATCAGTTGGAGGATAAGCTGCATATGAATGTGTATCATGAACACATCGTGCCTGCAGGCTACATTTTCACTTGTCAGTTACACACCAAAATATTGCAGTGTTCTTGTGAAAGATTTTTACTATAACAAGTTCAGCAAGTATAATAGAATAACGACGTTCTACATATCACCCTCTCAAGCCACACCCCCTTCAAGCCATGCCCTCTTCCAAGTCATACCCCCTTCAAGCCACACCCTCTTCCAAGCTTTCAAGCCACAGCCTCTTCCAAACTAAACCCTCTTCAAGCCACGCCCTTTTCAAGCAACATCCTCTCCATGCAACACCCTTTTCAAGCTTAATTAACCCGCACATCAGCTACTGTCCTGGCAAATACCTGTCACACACACATACGTGAATGTGTTCACTCATGCATAACGTACATTGCATGTCTGCTCGGCTATTTCCTTGTAATCATTGAGCTCCGCCTCCAGCTGCTGCAGGCGACTTCTCAAGCCAGCCATGAGGGTGTGGTCAGCGTCTATCTGTTCCTTGAGACTGCGGATTTCCGCCTTGAGCTCAACGATCTCCCTCATCAGCTGGCTAATTAGGTCATCCCTGGAATAGAATAATGGAATGGAAACTTCATGCACTTCAGATGTTTTAGGCACCAATAATGTAAAAATAAGAAAATATAATTATTACTCACAGCAATAAAAAACTTAGCCACCTATTGCACTAAATTACATACTATTGTTTGTGTTTCTATTGAAAAGTTTCAACAACTATAGTGACTTGCTAACAAGAGTAGCCATATGCGGCAGTGAATGCGGCAGATGCAATATATATCTGTACAATATCTCCCAGAGTTGCTGCTAGTGTCACATAACAACATCCAATACTGAAGCATCAAGAACCACCATTGGCTCCTATTGGTGGAGTGTGTACAGAAACTATGGCAGCACTCACTCTACAAATAAACTACTTGCTGCTGAAAAAAAAAAAAAATGGTGATTCAACGATGGTTAACAGTACATGATGGTATCTATTGAAACTGTTTCGACGTTTAAAAAATAAAAACGATATGCCTTATTAAACTGTACAAAACAACTCGGTAATAAATTGGTCATAAAGAACACAAAAATCTACAAAACAACAACAACAACAAACAGACAAACAAGACAACTAACCTTTCATCTCTTTTAGGTACAGATGGAGCAGCAGGAGGGAAATTGAACTGCTGAGAGCTGGAGACGGAAGAAAACTGAGTATCAAACACGCTGGTGGGAACGGATGTGGTGGCAGGCGGAGGTTTGGGCTGCACAACTCGTTGCTTGGGTGGAGATGGGCGGGGAACGGGCGCCGGCTCCGGCTGCCTGCTGACGCTGCGCTCCACTTCCCCGGGCTCTATCAAGGTGCCAAAGGTAGTGATGGATTCTTCTTCTCTGTTATAGGATGCCAGCTTGATCTTTTTGGCCAGTTCCAACTCAATCAGCTGTCCGAGTAGGAGGAAGCTGGGCGGGTCTGGGTCCAGAGAGGGAATCTGAACCAGAGATCGTAGATAGCGCATTTTGTTGGCTTGCATGAAATACTTCCTCAATCTGCAGCAGACAGAACATGAAGTGGCTGCATGAGGCAGTGGTTACTATGTGTACATTGTACATATGAATGATTGAATGAAGAAAAGAGTGTATGAAAATTAACAAAACAAATGGAATAAACAATTCACGTCTTCCCAGGACCAGTTAATTAAAAAAAAAAAAAAAAAAAAAAAAAAAAAAAAAAAAAAAAAAAAAAAAAAAAAAAAAAAAAAAAGACAAAGGCATTAAACAGCACTGAAGAAGCTACAACTTTTATCACAGAATCTGCCAATGGCTTGACCTATTACATGCAGTGCAGTGACACGTGTCTTAGAATATTATGTCATATACTTACGCATTATACTGTCTGTTGAACCTCTCCCGATGGCCCTCCAAAGTTTCAGCAGGAAGTGCTACACACACACACACACACACAGAAACTATGAATAGGCACTTCATATTGAAGTGAGTAAAATAAACATTTTCATTGCTTCCAACAAAATATCCTTCCACCTGTACATTTTGCTTCCTTATCCAATAAATCCATTAAAAAAAAAATACTCTCAACTTCATGGACAAAAACATGCCCCTCCCCCCTCATTAACTTTGTCGAAACTCTCTAAACACACACCAGTCCTGCCAAATTCCTCCCCTAAATTATCACCCTCTCTCACCAGCAACACCACCATCACCCTCTCTCACCAGCAACACCACCATCACCCTCTCTCACCAGCGTGCAAGGCCTTCATGAGTTTGAAGATAAGATCGTAGAGAGTGGCCGAGTCCTGGATGGCTGGGACTAGTGGGACGAGGCGACACTGTACCGGATCAGACATGGGGGCCTGGGACAGGTCCAGACTACCGAGGACGGCAGAGTAGAAATGCAACAGAGTGGACTGCAAGTCAAACACTTCCACAGACAGACTGAAACTGCAGCAACACACACACACACACACACACACACACACACACACACACACACACACACACACACACACACAAAGAGCCCAAATCTAAAAGCACAGAGGATCATAAGCTAATTATATGGTATTAAAAATAGTAGGACTCACTTGGCGCAAGCACACACATATATACCCCCCCCCCCCCCACACACACACATACACACACACACAATGAAGCTACGTGCTGACCAATCAACAGATATGAGCAACTACTCTGTCTTTACTACTTGTTAGCTAGGATGTCACACAGGATAATTCGCTGGAGAGTGGGAGACACGTGTGTACTTACACACATCCATTGTTTGATCACATAACATGATTTTGTAATCTTACTACTCAATCAACTTTAGCTTATGTATTATATCCAAAAAAATAAAAATAAAAATTAAGGGGTGGGGGAGGGGAGATTCCAGCCCACCCCCTCTTGTATGAAACGCATAGCTGTATCACTACAACCAGTGTCGCCAGTGGTCATTGGTACAGGCCATTAATAAGAAAAACAAATAAATAAACAAACAAAACAACAACAACAATAATACCAACTAATGGCACAACTTACACATGATCAATGTCAGTCGGAATCTCATATGGCTTGTCTTCAAAACTGAGCTTTGGTGGTATCTCTGGGTTCTACACCAGAAACAAACACACACATGAATTATTAAATAGTTAAAGATGAATTGTAAACATGTATAACTTCTGAGATACCTTGACAATGAAGCTAACACGAGTCATCAGCAGTCGAACGTATGCCGATATCAACGGAGCATAACCGGCCAAAGACTCATTCTGTAGTCAATATTAGAAACATGGTCAAGAAATATCGAGTGGGATAAAGTAAGGCTATGCTGTGTGCAACACACACACACACACACACACACACACACATACACACGAACACACACACAAGCACACACACACACACATACACATGCTCACACAAACACACCTCATCGTGAACAAGTGCACTTACCCAATGTTTTCCAACTTGTCCTAAAAACTTCATGTGACTGACCGAGCTTTTCACTGCCTGGGAAAGTGAAAAATTAACAACAGTTCATTGTAGTCAGGCCAACTATTTACACAACAAACTTTGGTGAACACTGTTGTTGTTGTTATATATTATTTAATGAAAACAATAATCATGATTAGAACAACACTAATAATGACAACAACGACAATAATATCGTTATTTAGCAAATTTGTGCAATCTAATTTTTTTTTCAGAGTGTTTTCTAACGTCTCATATTTACACCAAATGAAATAGATTATCTAATGCTCTCCACTAACTAGCTTGCTGCCAAAGGTATAATTATAGTACTGTACTCTGAATATAGCCCCTCAGGAAATTAGTTGCATAATGTAGCAACAGCCAGCAGTCACACACATCCAGACATTGGGAACTAGAATGTGTGTGTGTGTGTGTGCATGTGAACGAGTGTGTGCGTAAGCACTTATTGCTTCCTTCCTCCCATTTCCAAATAAAAAATACATAAATAAAAAATAATAATGAAATACTAAAGGTGGTGTGAACCCTCAGTGCTACTAATTACAAAATTATTTCTCAGACCAAAAGAATTAATCGTTTGACGCATCAATATGTCGATATGTAGCTCGTGCACGATGAAAACAGTAAATGTAAATGCTCATAAGAGAAGCTAAACATGCAAGGAACACAACAGCATCCTCCAATTTCTGCACCAAATAAAAACCTTTGGAGACTATAAAGCAATACTTTTGCGGGCAGCAAGAAATTATTCGCTCATGTGTTTATGACATGCCAATAGGGCGTTACTCACAAAATAGCTTACAATGGTACGGTCAAAAAATAACTAGCTTTTTCTAGAAAAAATTCTAGTACATTATAAATTGTCCAGTACAACATTTTGATGCCTCTTTCAATCTTCGAGAAGCTGCGATCTTTGAGATTCACTGTCATGTGACAGAAGATACATAGAAAAACTGAGTACTATAACCCACTTGTGCATGCATGCGGAGGGTTAATAAATAATGTCCTTTTCTCACCTTTGGGTGGCCATCTCTGAACACCCTGTGAAGCAGGAAGCATATTTTCCAGCAGACAACATGAGCCTTCATCATAGGGAAGATGTGCAAGACTTTCCATAGAGTGCCACATCCCTTCTCTCTCCAGGTTGATATAAGTGCCTCTGCAACCATAACAACAATAGAGAATGAGCTCACAGCTGCAGCTTAGGTACCACTGACCTCCCTTTCATCACTCTTTTGTTTGGAGCCTTACCCTTTGTAGTTAACCTTAGCAGGATAGCTTAGCTTGTTGGTGCTTTAAACCTTAGCAGGCTAGCTTAGATTGTTATTCTTATATGTTATAGACTTACTCCTGACGTGCTTTTCCTTGGGCCTTTCTTCTTTGGCCCTCAAGGCTTTCTGAAGGACGTCAATCTATTGAAGAAAATAGGAAAAATTGTTTTAGAAATTTAGCTAATGGAAGCTGGGATGAGGCGATTACCAGCTCTTTCTCGAATTTGTCCCGGTCATATATTTCTTCGAACCTTTCGGCGGGCCCCAACAAATACGACATATTTCTACACCGCCGGGGCTCAAGAATCTAACCTAAACTGGTTGGAGAAGGACCACCAAAAATAATTGGCACTACTGCGGCACTAATAATAGTACTTATTACCCCGCCTCTATTTTCTCCACATCCGGCTAAACGTCTCTAGCCAGACCCTTTACCTATCATTACGCGTTGAGAAGCAAATTTGCAATCAATGCCAATGGGGAAACGTCAGAGTGATTCATTTGTAAATTTAGTAACCTTCAGAGGAAGCGAATCCTTAGGTTGCAATTAGCCAGCAAGCCCATAACAAACCTCCATAACCCTCAGTCGCGTTATATTATAAAAGGAAAATTTTCAGCTATCTCCGACACATTTTTTAACCGAAATTTCACATCAACATTAACAATAGCATAATAATAAATTTAACAACCAACGTAGTCACAGTTAAATTGAATATACTAGAAAATGCTCGTGTAGCATTGGTTGGGCGAGCGAGCGAAGTTCTAGGGAAATGTTGACACTTTGAAGTTCTGGAATGCGCGCGCGTTTAAACGACCATTTATTCAGTTTGAACGACCACGTATGCGCGCGTTTAAACGACCACGTATGTGCGCGAGCGTTTATTTACGACGACGTATTCAGGATTTCCATAGACTACATCTTAGAGTTGCTCCCTCGCTTCGCTCGCTCGCCAATTACATGGTAAATGGTCGTCATTGCTGTCAGGGGGTGGGTGGGGGGATCCCCAGGTAAGTTCTAGCATTATCTAGATAAATACATTATTTCAAAATAAAAACGCCAGCTCGTCGTGTTGTAGGTGTCGAAGTCAACTTGGTAGAGTGAATCTCAACTATTAGCTATGGATACTCCGGAGATGGTATTGTGTAGTAATTGGTAAGTTCGTTCCTGTATACAACTGGGCTTTACTTTTACCGTAATGTGTTTATTCAGTAACAGAGAAATCAGCGAGAATGCTTATATCTTGCATGAAATTCACTGCAAAAGGAATCTTACGCTGTGCAAGGTGTGTAACGAACCTGTCCAAAAGGCAGAGCTTGAAGAACACAACCAGACAGAGCATGGCCCAGTCCTTTGTGACCTGTGTGGCACTACTGTTCTCCAACACAATATGGAGAAACACAAGGTGAGCAAAGTGGGATGAAGAGGTGATAATTAATTGGAATTTCTTTTGTGGATGCTAGTTTGATAGAGAAGTTGTAGATACCAGCTATGTCACCAAAACAAAGGCAGTATACGCACATATTTAACTGATTTTATATTTGTGAAGGATGAGGATTGTCCTCAAGTGAAGAAGGAATGCAAATACTGTGAACTGGACATTGCTCGAGGTGTGTATGATGAACACGTAGAAGGGTGTGGCTCTCGTACCGATTTCTGCGAGCTTTGTAACCAGCGCGTGATGCTCAGGGACATGCAAGAACACTTGGAGAACAAGTGCAAGATGCCGTCCAGGGAAGAAGATACAAGTCCCCCCTCGTATTTTGCAGGATTGGGATTAAACAGCCAGGATCTCGTTAACACTGGGGCTATGCCGCACCACCACAGTGGGTTCAATATGAATGACCTGATGCTGCCCCCTTACCAAGGTCGGCTCCACCCTCCCGCTAGTCAGAACCAGGCCAGCGTACATGTGGACACCCAGTGGCTGACCTCGGTAAGAGAGGCGTGTGGGTCTGACGATGACCTGGACCAAGTCCTGGCACAAAATCTCAACGCCACAGAAGGTGTGGTTGGTGGCTTTGTACACAGAAGTGTATCATCATCGTCTTCCAGTAACAGCGATGCTAACCTGGATAGAGGTGAGGGAGATTTCTCCAATAGGTGTGATATGAGAGTGAGTATAAATGATAAAACAGTTGGGTTTTTTCATGCACACACACATATTATTATATATATATATATATATATATATATATACACACATATAATATATAACTCTGAATTGGAGAGTTGGATGTCAATTATTAATTCGGTATAATATTCAATATTTAAAGTTTGTTTTAGACTAGTGGTGTGCTTGAGCACAAATGGCGAGCGAGCCTAAAACTACATTATTGTTAAATAATTGGTTTTAACTTCTAACACTCAAGCTACTAAAAAAAAGTCGAGTTTTTAAATTACACATGTACAGTAGAGACATTCAATGCCATAGTAACCACTCCCTTAAAAAAAAAAGAGTAAGCAACAAATAACAAGTCTCGTTATTTACTTTGTGATATTCTTAGTTGTAACGCACAATACTTTTCACACAACTGAACATACCTATGCAAGACTTACCTTTGTGATTAGTCTAGTGGACAATGAATTTTCAAGTAAATACTGTTGCATAGGGCTTATAACTATGGCAAATAGCGTATTAACTTACCACCAGCACTAACTCAACTCCGGTAAGCTTTCGAGCTTTAACTGGACCCGCTAAAGACTTCAAAGCTATAAACAATTCAATTTCTAGGATGATACTGGTAATGGTCGATAAACCAGAGGATTCTGTTTAGTGATGTTTGGGACGGGGTCGAACACTGAGCTAACACGAAAATACACGAGGGTCAAAGTACAAAATGACATACGTACGTCCAAACATATATATTAACAAACATCCCCGATTTTCAATTGTGTTACCCCTGTAAGTGTCTCGCTCGCTCGCCAATTAGATAAACATAATGACTATGCACTTGATGTGGTTTTATCGTCTATATGTCAATGCATGTGTACAAGTAGGAGGCTTGACTCGTGAAGCAATTGAGAGAATGGAGAAAGAGAGACAAGATGAGGAACTAGCCCTGAGTGTGCATGTGCAAGAGAACTCTTACAGCCCAAGACATGCCAGTGGACGTGACAGGGACGAACAGCATGTACCGGCAAGCTACGACTTACCACCCACATCGTCTGCCTCGGCTCTCGACCAGGGCAACAAAAGGCGACCTGTCATACCGGATGTTCAGGTGCATGGACGGGGAGCGGATTTTAATGGAGAGGACAGTGGGGGGATGGGCACAGAGGACAGTGGGGGGATGAGCACAGAGGACAGAGATGCTAAAATGGCACAAATGCTTTACAATGAAGACTTGGAGTATGTGAAAAACAATCCTGGGATAAAGAATTCTGGTAGAGGTGACTGGGTGGACCTGGACGATATGGGAGGCTGGCATAGGGACCACGACACCAGGCGATCCCCTGTTAACAAAGCGACTGGGGGCATTCGTGGTGGAGGGGACAGACCCAAGAGTCCTGGTGAGGCCAATGGGAGGGATATGTCTTGGAGGACCGAAAATGATGCCAGATTAGCCCAACAATTGTACCAGAGGGAGAAAGGCTATGTTGAGAAGCTCAGGATAGACAGTGAACTCGCCAAGCAGATGCAGCAGGCAGAAAACCAGAGTGAGCGAATGGAAGCAAAGTATGAAGCTTCTGAAGCAAGTAGAGGTGGAACGATGGTTGGTGAAGAGAGAAGACACTATGAAGTGACTGAAGAAGACAGACGGTTTGGAGAGAGGATGCAGTCTTATAGTAAGAAGCCCCAGCGAGGTGAGGAAGACCTGGGCGTGGCTTGTAGACTGCTGGGTGAAAACGGCAACTCGTCTAAGTACTCCTCGCGCACTTCCCAGGAAACTTACGGTTCCAACAGGGAAGTGTTGATGAACGAGGAACCAAGGCCAAAGAATCCAGTCCAGCAAGAGGAAGTTGCCGGAGAAGAAGAAGAGAAGGTCCCCTGTCAATACTGTTCAGAATTGTTCCCTTTCAGCCTTATCATGGATCATCAAGTGAGTCTTTGGTGGTTTCACTTGGGCATTGTTGAGATTCTATATTATTTGTTGTTATTGTTGTTTTCTTGTTTGTTTAGAACGTATGTACAACAGGTATGCAGGCAGGCAATGCTGAATTTACTGCAGGTATATACTCGAGTATCAGGCAGCCCAAGGTGAAGAGGGAAGAACGGATGCTTGATGATGAAATCCTTCGACAGACAGATCAGGAAGAGCGGCATAGCTTTTACACTGGTCGTGGTGAGAATCTGGCTGTAGTGTTTGTACAGTTGAATTAAATGATAGACTTTGCAAAACCCCACCCCACTTTTTTTGTCTTATGGTGAACTGGTTATATTACCAAGTCTAAATTCCTTAGAAAATACTGGTAAAATGTGAGTTGCTTAAATATAATATGAGTATTATAATTAATTTGCCAAATGTACTTGAGCACAAGTACCAAAGTACTTTGCCGCATATCTGGCCTCAGCATTTGAAGCTTTTTGTTGTTCTAAATCCACTGAATATTTGATCTTAGTTGTCCCATTTTACCATCCATACAGCAGGGAAGGTTTATGTCATTCACTCACTGGTGATGCTTTCTTCCTCTGATTTTAGAACGTGAAAGAAGGGTGTGCCGGTTCTGTCGCAATGAAATGCCGCTGGGAGCACTCCCCGGTCATGAGGTGAGTCAGGGAGTGACCGAGTCAGCATTGGATGAGGTGTGGCTGATGTGGTTTACTGGGAAATAGAATCATTGGCGTGTATGTAGTTGTATTCACTACCAAGTAAGACAAGGCTGTGGGTACAGGGGGAAGTGCAATGTGTTAAGGGGTGATTTCCCAGGGAAAATCCAATCTCTTGTTCTTCTATGCTTAGCAGCTTTATTGTGGTGAAGTGGAAAGATTCAGCAATAAGCGTATTAAATGGCTGAGTGTATACCTGACTCGTTTGCTCTTAGAGTAGATTGGCTCTCATTACAGCTTCTGTATTATTACTATTATTCTTATTCTTATTATTTTCAGGTTCTGTGTGCTTCAAACCCTGATTCTCGCTTGAACAATGTTCTCCGTCGATTGCCTCAGTCTCCTCCACGCCGCCGCTCACCATCGCCAACCCATGTGGTGGCCAGAGAAAGTGATGAGGAGTTTTTGGGACCTTGTGAGAAGTGCAAAAAGCTCGTGCCATTGGCTATACTTGTGAAACATGAGGTAAAGATCAACATGTCACTTGGTTGGGCACAGGGAAGATTCTTTCTTCTTTTTTTTCAATTCTCAATTGTTATAGTTGACACACAGCTAATTGTTATACTTGGTTTGATTTTTGACAGGCTGCCTGTTAGTATACATCCCCTTCTTGGTTCATGCAGCGGATGGATATCACATGCTTCTCTTTTTTGCAGTGTTGCACACTATTAGCTGACTCCACTAGTTTACAGCTTGCTAATAAAAAAGCAGTGTTTTAAGGCTGTACGATCTGATTCATCTTAACCAATGAATATTTTACATTTTTGCATTGCTATTCTGTTTATTGCTGACTCCAACCAAGGGCATTCATAGCTGGAGACTGGTACTTCCTAGAGTTACTACACACAGCATTGGTGATGTGATGTTTATCTAGCAACTACAGTTTGGCCAGCTTATCTCCTCTGCCTAGCAACACTACTATACAACTGGACTGCATCACATGAAAGGCTGTTCTATTTTTAGCTATAAGAATGATGTCACTCAGTGTACCGAATAATCTTGGCAACTTATCAAGTTTCAGTGTGTTGTCATCATACAGCTTGAAGAGAGTAGGCTATTTGACCTGGTATAGCTTGTTGTCAATGAAAGACTGGGTTAATTTGAAAACTAAGAAGATGAATTAGAAAATGCAAAATTTTGTTTGTTGTTTTTTTAGTTGTTGTTTTTTTTTTCCCCTCCAAGACAAAGTGGATGCACCACCTACAGATATAGTTGGGGAGAACGAGCGTGTGTAGGGGGGCTTGCTTTACATGCAAGACAGTCAATACTGCTAGTTGTACTTACTGTGGTGCATCCAGTTTACGATAAAGAAGGAACTCATGTAGACACCTTGTGGGTCCATCAACTACACTGAAACAACAGGGCAGGAATAACTGGAACTTTCTCTTGTGCACACTGATTTACATGGCTGACCACTCACTTCCTTGTCCAACCAATTTTGTTATACTATTGCATGGCCATGTTGCAGGCTATTCTACACATGTAATCCCCAGTTTGTTGTGTTGTAGAGTACATGCCGAGAGCAACCAAGCAGCCATCACGTATCCTACACTCCTCGCTTTCCACAACCCACCTCCACCTCGCACTTCAAACCTTCACTAGCCATTCAGTTCCCGTCACAAAACAACACGCCCCTTTCAACTACTGCAAGCCACTCCCCACCATCCTCGCATGTCGCCACGTATTCTCACGACTCACACTCGAGTTTTCCTACAGCTTTGAGTGGGTCCAGACACTCTGGGACAGACAGGGAGATGTCACAAAGAAGAGAAGACGTAGCTTACAGCTCCCTGCATCGCTCCGAGCCATCGCTGGCTGTCATCGGCACATCTATCGGCACCACCAGGCCCAAGAGGAAGGAAAATGGCACGGACATGGATACCCAGCACCGCCAGCAGCATCGGGAAAGTGGAGGCGATGGCATGCACAGACAAGCACGGGGCTTGAGAGACCTAGATTCCCTAGAGCTCAGGAGGAAGCCCCTTCACAGAGACTGGCCACAAGGTGGCAGAAACAATGGTTTCTCTTAGTTAGCGTGTGCACCTTGGTTGAAACTAGTCAGACCAGTTGAACTGGTAATTAATTTTTTTTTTGTTGTACTATAAATAACTTTTCTATCACTGCTTCTGTCTTGGAATCAGACTGGTAAAATTTATGATAAAAAATATATAACTGAAAAAAAATGACGTTGAAGGATAGAGGGGCGCTCCAAGTTGTACCTGCACCCAATGAAGATGTTGGCCTGTGAAGTCAAACAACCTGTAGTCTCCCAGCATGCAGGAGTGGACGCTTCAGTTCTGAGGCTGCTGGCCCTGCCCCCAGTCAAACCCTCCAGGCCTGTCCTCTGGAGGAGGCACGTAGTCAGGATCTCCCTGAGGTCCATCAAATATTCTCTTCCTGGAGAAAAGGGAGGGAACCAGTAAATTCCTATAGCATGAGCCAAGACAACTCTACATCATAAAACAACATATTCAAATTGTGTATATAATATAGTGGTGTAGGAAGATGTTAGGGTATGGGTGGGCTCTAACGGCATGTGTTTTGTGGTTTGCAGGTGTTCATGCGAGAAATCACATTCTTAATTAAGTTGTGCCAAAAAATTGACTCTACCAGAATAGATTCATCACTTAGATTGGCGCAATGGACCAATTTAGCTGTATATACTATTACTAATAGCAAATTTTCTCGTTCTAATAACCCAAAGTTTCGACTTCTTGCCGAAGTCCTCTTCAGGGGGTCAACTGAAGTTGTTAAGTTATATATTGGCTGTTAGAACAAGAAAATTTGCTATTATTATAATTCAGCCGAGAATGACTGAATCATAATAAATCTGTACATACATAATACTTAAACTTTTCTCAGAGTTATGAATTGCATGCCAGTAAGAATCACCACCAAATAGTAACTGTTAACATGTCCTTTTGAACAGAGAGAACAGAAACAGAATATCCCCAGTGTCTTTATTCTCACACAATGGCTGAAAGCACACTTCCATGAGGTTTCCAACTCACAATATAGCCGGAGTCTGTAGGACCTTGAACCCACCACGCTTCTGTGGGAAAACATCTTCCAAGAAGTAATAGGCGTGGCCAACAGCAATACCTGTCAGTCAGACACAACATCAACCAGGAGTAGTTCACTAAACCTCTTATGAACACACACACACTTACACTTTAAAATACGTCTGACAATGATTGTGTTGTTGTTATTAAGATATAAAAATTGGTTCGGTATGCATTGATTGTAGATTCGCTCAACTACTGGGGAGACACAATAATGCTCGTGTGCTACAACCACAAACCCATAGTTGTGTCAGTGTACATAATACAGTAGGAATCCTTACACACACACATACATACACACACACTTGGAATGGCATACTCACTGGGCACTGGTCTATCACACACACACACACACACACACTAGGTCCACCCATCACAACTGGCCTATCACACACACACACACAAACACACTAGGTCACCCATCACACTCACTGGGCACTGGTCTATCACACATACCCACTAGATCCACCATGATAGACCCTCCGAACAAGACAGAGATGAGGACCAAGATCCACGGCAAGTATGGTGCCTGGAAGGCAAACAAGCCAAAGAAATTGTAACGAACGTATGGATTTCTCCTGCACCAGATATAGACTATCATGGTGGTCAAAGCCTCTCCCAGGAAGATGATGCGCACGAAAAAAGTGGCCACCAACTTACAGGATGTGTTAAGGAAAGCAATGACTGAACAGAATACAACCCTTTACCAAATGCATTAATGCAACAACAAAGTAAGCTTGCAAGGCAACTTCTTACTAAAATATTTTTGCCCTTGCCTCTGTTAACCCTTTACCTGTCAGAGCCAAGTTCTCATCATCTCAGCATTAGACTACTCTCAATTCTCCATTTCTTTTAATTAGTTATCTAATTATAACATTCCTATTTTTGTTATACACTGCTCTGATATAGTACGTTCTGTAATAAAAATAAAATGAGTGCACCACTATTTTAATGTCAGTTGTTTGTCTATAATGGAGGGAGGTCCACTAAGCCTGCTATCCCTTACCTACTGCCACTTTGGTTATGGGCTTACGCTATGCCTTACATAATGAACTGGCCTTGCCCACCTGGTTATGGATGGTGTTAATTGCTGTTAATCCCTGTTAATTGCTTAATTACTGTTGCTTTGTGCCTGTCCGCCTCATTCTTTTGGGGTTTTTTTATACTTGAGGGGAGTATACATCTACAGTAGTGAAGGTGTCTAGTGTGGAAGTATTACACTTGTCAGAGTGATATGGCTAGATATTTCACTCTCGGGCTTTATTTTCACTTACCTCTGGCTCGCTCATGAAATATTTCGCCATATCACACTCTGACTCCTGTAATAAGTATATAATAGCTGAAAACATATCGAAAAGGGTAAGGAAGGACTGGTAACTCACAGGTAAAGTTGGTTGCAACCACACCCCCAGCTGACATTTTAGCAGCTGCTCGCAATGAGCTTGAGCAGTACAGAGTGAAATGACAGCTAACAGGTACAGAGTAAAATAACAGCTAACAGCGTGAAAAATATCATTTATTCCACCTTAGATATCTTCACAATGATATCTTTAGGTACTATGACCAGTGAAATAACTCAATATATTTCAAGCTGTTATTTCACTCTGTACAGCACTTGTACTGTGCAAGCTCATTACCCATGTAGTTATAGCAACCGGCCAAACTTTTCAATTTTCTGGTTTTTACAGCTACCTTCCTCATGTGTACCACTCAACAGGGTTAGCAGCTGCTAAAATGTCTGGCTGGGGGTGTGGGTAGCCCCTGCAACCAACTTTAACTGTGAGTTACCCTTCCTCTAGTACTAACTATTGTAGTAAAGATATCTAGTGTGGAATAAACCATTTATTACACTTGTCAGAGTGATATGGCAAGATATTTCACTCTCAGGCTTTATTTTCACTCACCTCTGACTAGTGAAAATAAATTAGCCTGCTCATGAAATATTTCTCCATATCACACTCTGACTCAGTGTAATAAGTACTATATATATATATCTTCTTTTTTTTTTTTTGTATGCCTCACCTCACTCTCTTTGCAGAGTAATACACTTTTTTTTGCACAAGAGTAAATAGCTTTGTCTTAATACGCTTTAAAATTTAAATTATTGCTGGAATGTCTTCACAGAAAATAAATTAAAAAAATAATAAATTCCTACATTTTCATGTTATCCAAGTCAGGGCTGTATATAAGGGGGTGCATTTATCCCCTTTGAGTAATTCTCATCCCCCCTTCACCCCCCTTGCATTTTTGAAGTTATATGTATTTTTAAACCTGGTGATTAAGTACTGATTAAATGTCAAACTACAAAATTACAGCCCCCCCTCCCTCGGGAAAATCTCTGCATACAGCCCTGCAAATGGTCATCAAAATAATGACAGTGAAAGAGTTAACAAAAAACATGAAATTTACTACATTCACATTCAACACCTGTATCTCTTAGGAGCCACGAAATGGAACACACACACTTCCACTCCCAGCTGGAAGTGGAGTCAACCACCACTAGCTCCAGTCACCCAACCACAATTAAGAAAACAAAAAGGATACAAGAGTCAAGGTGATCCCAAACAAGAGCATTACAATGAAGTCTGCCACTTTTCCAACGTAGTTAGTCTCTTCCAGCTTACGGCAAAACCGGTACAAGAAGATCATATTGAAGAGGAATGTGAACCCGATATGACCGAAAAACAAGAAGCAAGTGACCAACCGCCATACCTGGAAAAGAGAAATTATCAGAATAATGAAATATTACTCACTCTACATGCAGAACAGCTTACCTCCCCATTCATGACAAATCTTGGATGATACAGTAGCTGCAAAGGGGTCACTACATTGAGTTGCTGGATTAGTTAATTTGAGGAAAATAATTTCATGTGTAAGGAAGATTACCCAAGTACTTTTTTTTAGTCGGCATATACTACTCACCACCGCTACAGTAGTCAGGACGCAGGCGGCGGTGTACACCCGGGTCACCACCGGTATTTGCATAAATTCTGTCCGAAATCCTATCATCTTTCCAAGGAATATAACCACGAAGAAGTACACTTCGTAATGGAGTATAGGTAGATAATAGATGGACACGTCAGGTCAAGATGAGGTAAAGTGAAACCACTAGGTGTGCTTTAATAAAAATATTTGTTGCTTTGAATGTGCGTTGATTGGGATGCGCACTCGGAAAAGCTTACGAGTATAAGCCAAGAACTCTTCCATCCACCATCCACTAGTTAGTTTCCTTCCAGAGCTCCATGGCCAGCTTAAGCAATTTGGAAAACGAGTCCGAAGGACCTTCAAGAGAATATACCTCAGATGAAGGTGCACTTTAGTTGTTTTGTTGCTAACTATAGGCAATATAAAGGACTTTACACATAGCTAATGGTATTATTGTAGACACTGAAGATGCGAGTGAGTCAGACCTACTTCATTTGGATGTGCAGGATACTGGGAAGAATATGTAAGTAATTAGAGTCAAGGTTTTTCCTTGTAGTGTGGAAAGGTTCTAATTTGTATTACAGTATTTACAGTTAGTCCAGGCTTTATAGGGAAAAGAGTGCATTAACAACTCACTTCTGTTGTCCCATATTAGTCTGAAGCCAATGAAGAATATCTTAAACCTGTGATCAGAACCATTTGTAATACTTGTACAACAAAATGCCCTGGGGGAAAAAAAAAAGACCACAACAACAAACTTCTTTAAAATGGTTTTGTAACTTTCATGCATACAATAGACCCCTTGCAGGGTGTGTGGTCAATGATGTAATAGTTAATAATCGCGCACCCGGCGCCATATTGGTGGACAGGCGCGTGTAGCTCCACTCGTCGAATAGTCTAAAATGGTGCTTTGTGCTATATTGTTGGGTGGAAATAGAAGTACCAGAGACAAGGATAAGTCCTATTATAGACTTCCTGCAGTTATCAGCCATCAAGGAAGTAAAACTTGTGAGCTTAGCAAACGAAGGAGAGATGAATGGCTGGTTAGGATAAGAAGAGAAGACATCACTTCTAAGCAGTATCCAGAAATTCTAGTATGCTCTGATCATTTTTTTGGAAGTCCTGCAAGGCTGTATGATGTGGACAACCCTGACTGGGCTCCATCTCTAAAGCTTGGTTACCAAAGTGGTCATTCTAGCTGTCAAACCATGGAAAGAAATGAGAGAATTGCTGCTAGAAATAGTAGAAAGAGACCTCAAGTTGATGATGATGTAGCCATTGATGGAGTTAGCAATGAAGACACCGATAAAGATGATGAAATTGATGCAGTAGATGGAGACAATGATAAAGATGATGAAGTAGAGGATGCTGAAGGTAATGCTGCATGTGTAGTTGGTAATGAAGTTGTTGGAGATCAAGAAATGAGATGTAATAGAACAGTACAGACGGATTTAACATCTACCTACATTAGAGAGTTAGAGGAGACAATATATGTAAGTACATCTCATCAGAAGCAGAGAAGGCCCATGAAGAAATCAACAGAAAAAGTAAGGAACAGGAGGATATTTTGAAGAAAGAAGTAGCAAAACTTAAAAAAGAAGTGAATGACTTCGTGTATAATGAGGAAAGTTTTAAGAACAATGATGAAAAAGTTTTATTTTTTACTGGCTTGAGTACTTGGGAGCTGCTTAATGTTTTATTCCATATGTCAAACCTCAACTCAGACAGAATTCTACTTTAACCCCCTTTCAACAGCTTATTATAACTTTAATGAGACTGCGGCATGGTCTCAATGGCCAAGACCTTGCCTATCGTTTTAGGGTCAGTAGTGCCACCATTAGCCGAACCTTTACACATGTGATAAATGTTTTGTATCGGCAACTGAAACCTCTCATCATATGGCCAGATAGGAAAAGACAATGCCCATGGAATTCAGAAAAAACATTTTCCAAACTGTGTTGTGATAATAGATTGTTTCGAGATCTTCCTAGAGCGCCCTACTAATCTATTAGCAAGAGCCCAAACTTTTTAACATCACAACACTGTGAAATATCTTATTGGAGTTACTCCCCAAGGAACCGTCAGTTACATTTCTGAGGGATGGGGAGGAAGAACAAGCGACAAATACCTAACAGAACATTGCTCTCTTTTGTCCTATTTGGTTCCAGGGGACTTGGTTCTTGCAGACCGTAGATTTAACATCTCAGATTCAGTTGGGGCTTATTGTTCTACTTTAAAAATACCAGCCTTCACAAAAGGCAAAAAGCAGTTGAGCAGCATTGAAGTAGAGCAGACTCGGCAATGACAAAAATTGTAAATGACAAGAAATAGGTTCTTGTAGTTAATTTTTTCTTTTTTTCCCCTTATTCTTAAATTGTGGAAGTTTTCTACAGTGTGGACAGTACCAATATTTAGTGCTTGGGAAATCTTCAGACACTTTAGATGAAACCACTTCTTTCACAAGCTCTGTTGTCGCATCCAACCATGTCATCTCCATCACGTACTTGACAATAGCAATACAGTTTAATCTTGCTGGATGTGCTACTGTGATCTTTGCCATCAGTAGTATCTTCTAGTGTTCCACTACCACAGGGATCCTGGGCTGTGCTACTGGTGACCTTAGGTTCTTCTGTCCTAGAATAGAATTTTCCCAACAATTCTGGTAGGATAGCCACAGTAAAGAAATGCTGGACAAGAGCAACTTTGTCAAGCCAAAATTCCCGATTGGGAAAAATTCTTTCAATGTGTATATCACTCTCTGTACACAACACAAAATCACAGTGCTGTCTTCTAGTGCAAAACAATTGGCACTGAACCTAAAATAAGTGCACCAGTCATTTGCATTTACCACTAAAATTTAATTAGTCACATAGCTTACTTGGTAGTAACATGAATGATTACGTTTCAAGCAATAAACTTCAGTACCGTCACTATCACATTTTTTGCAAACAAAAAGAAGGATCTTGCACAGCCTCTGACATTACATCATTCTTATGGCAGTACGGACACTAAAACCAAATATAAAATAAAATAAAAAAGACAACAACAGCAAACAGACAAAAAAAAAAGTTTGTTAAATCAATACAAATAATGAATAATTCTTACCTTGATTTCACAAATCCCTTCATTGCAGCAACACTCAGTCAGACCATCTGGTGATGCACCAATAAATGGGTGACTTGTAGGAATAAAAAAGCCACATTCCTTGCTGGTGATGTTGTTTCATCATTATCGATAAATATTTAGAAATGGCAACTTTCTCATGCTCACACTCCCAGTTTGTCACCACACTCTTAAACTTAGACATTTCTGGGTGGCATATGGCTATGATGAGGCTAATAGAGGGTTGGGCTGAGTTAGTCTGACAAGCACTCTTAAAGTGTGACACAGTAATTCTCCCAGCACGCATCTGGTACCACAACTTAGACTGTGCCTGTTCCTTAGTTTTGAATTCCACCTGCATGCTCTGCTGCTCAGTTACTGTGGTTTGATAGTCAATAGCAACAGTTAGGAGTTCAAATATTCAAATACTCAGGTTTGAATATCTGAGACAAGCATACAGGCACGGGACATACTGAGATGAGTATGGTTCTACCAAAGATAGTATGGCCGGCTTGGACTTGCACAATGCCAACATACCAAGAAATGCCATTGTATCATCATAAGTCGGTGTCTTTTCAAATGTAGTTGGTGACTTTGATGTCCGAGGAGTAGTTGGTGGTGTTGACTGCATAGTAGAGATTGACAGGACAGGACAGGACAAGGTGTGACTGAAGAAGCTCGAGATGAAGATGATGGTGAGGTCGTTACTGGAGATGGTACTGGTGAAGGTGAAGCTCTGAAGTCTGAGGAAGCCAGTTTGGCAGCACTACGCTTCTTACCTAGGAAATTAATATCCCTCACAGGCGCATATTGGACTTCTTTCACACCATTGGGCATTACCCAGTAAGCCTTCTTTTGAGTAACAGTCATTGAGTCCCGAATACGAACTCCACTCTCAATGGCAAACAGTAATGATGCAATGTGGGAGCAAGTCTCGCCAAGGCCAGCCATGCAATCACAATGGCCGGCAATAATTTTCCCACTGTCTTCTGCAATGACCCATGGAGTCAAGGGCTTCTCACTCACTCTCTGAGAATGATTTACCTGAAAAACACCACTACATTAATTCAAAATTTGCAGTGTTATGCATCCAACTTACCTTTCCTAGCACAACTCTCTTCTGATCAAAAACTTTGACTACTACCTCCCTCACCCAGCCAGAAATAAAATTGTGGCAGCAATCCAAACTCTTATAGAGAAGGTCTTGCCCTGTGTATCTGCTTGGAATGTACAGCAGATACATGGCTAAATGGATATGAGTGATGGAGGGCCACAAGTCTATGTCATCTAGCCACTCAGACTTCTCACTTTCATAGGGATCAAAGCCGTCCAGGACACTTAGCTTCTCTAAATATCTTCTTTTCCCATCAGTATCTTGTAGGGATACAAAATAGCCCGCAATAGTAGCTCTTTCTTGCGCTCTGGTGCTCCATTCATAGACATGCTTCTATAATACGACTGAGCTAAATGTCCACCAATATGGCGGCGGTAGTCTCCGCCCACTTATTATGTAATTTAAAATTATGTCACTGCAAGGGGTCTATAGTAAAAAAATGTTTTTACTAGTGGCTCAAAAAAGCACACCACTGGCCACATTGCACTTGTAGCACATCCTAGGTTAGTCGTGACAACTGGTTTACACCTAATTATGTATCGATCCTTTACCTTTTGATGACCCTTACATTTTATACCTCTAAGAAACTAATACTATTATACTATAAAAGTTTTTTTTTTCTGGTGTATGTAATTGTATGGTTTTCCAGAAGTGCAGAAGAGCGACTGCAGCGGTTACAGGCGCAACTGAAGCAGCTAGAAGAAGGCTCTGATCCAGAGTATCTGAAGAAAGTGAGAGACCTGAAGGTCATGATGGACCAGAGAGTGTTTGTGGCCAAGGTATTCAGAGACTACGAGAAAGACATGGCCAACGAGGAGTTCAAGAGGGAGAAGTCTGCAGCTGTGCAGCAGTTTGAGGCCAAAGGCATGGAGCTGAAGGAGTGTCTGTTGAATGATCTCCACGACAAGAGGAAAGCTTACGACCAGTACAGACACAACATTGACCTCTCCTCATCAGGTGAGCAAGATGGCTTCCGTTAGATACATGAACGAAAGTTTTCTTTCATTTTTTTTCTCCGCCAAATAGCTTAAAATTGATTGTATTTCTCCAAAACTGCTTCAAGCTTTAATTGATGTAGGAACCACAAATATATGATTTAATATGTATAAATCTAAATAACCATGTGTAATAGCACAGTTACCTAAACAACTCTTGTTGGTTGGTTGGTTTATGACAGATCCACTTTTTACTCCATGGGTTGTCTTGTATTGTGGTGGCTATGTTTTAGTTAGTCTTTGTGCTAAGGCAATTTCAGTCATATGCTTGTTTCTTTGCAGTTGACTCATTTGAACCGAAGAGCATTGTGACTCGCAAGTTGAGGAGACGCAACTGTGATCCTCTACCGCCAGTAGAGAAGCGTCGCAAAGTCGCTCCACTGTCGTCGCTGGTGTACGTGTTGGAGGAAAATGAAATGGACGAGGATGTTAAAGCTATCTGTAAGGTGTGTTGGTTTGTTTTTGTTGTTGTTGTTTTAATTAATACTTTCCTGTGCAGGGCAAGGTTACCAGTACCTCAAAGAATCCTCCACCAGGTATGTCACTTGTATAACAACTTTTATAAAGGCCACACATTCATAAGCTATTAATGGTATATGTAATTATATGGTACGACTTATTGTAATCCAGAATGATTGGTAAAGGGTTCACACCTAAGTTATTATTATCGTAGTTTGCACTCTTTCCTCAGTCTATTTGTTGGCATTAGTTGTTGTTGTTGTTGTTATGTGTATAAGTACTTGTTATAAATTGTGGTTGTCAACAGTTCCAGTGTCAGGCAATGATCCCGGAGCCATCTATAGCGTGTATGTGGAAGACAGTCGGTTATTCTACGAGAACAAATGGTACCACAAGGGCCAACACATCTTCATAGAGTCCAAGGAGCACGGCCAAGAGAGGTATGTCCTGTGGGCGTGGGTCAAGTGCTGGCTCTGACCTGTAGTGTATGCAATAGTTGTATTTCAACATCATAATATTATATTCATTTACCTAGTAATAATTATAATTCATGATAAAGATGTTTCAACCTCATAAGGTCTTCATCAGTTTATAGTGGAACCTCTGAATAATGGACACTTGAGGAACAACCAGTTTTGCCCATTATACAGAGGTGTACTTTACATAGAGGTTCTTATTTTAGTTATGGCAACTCCCATCGGTGCATTTACTATTGCCCATTACAGAGAGATATCCATTATATGGAATGTCCATTAAGAGATAAATTGTACTTAATATCACAGGAGAGATGTTTTGCCCAAGAATCGTCTTGTGTAAACAAACGTTAATAGGAATCAACTAATTTTCACACGTTGTGCCACATGATTCATCAACACATGTTGTTGCAAGTTCACTCTTGTATAATTGTTGTTGTTTACCCTATCCCTTTTAGTGGTGTTGTGACGTCAATATCTCAGAATGAGATCTGGGTGAAGAGGCTCCCCGACAACTCAAAGCTCCGAATCTACTTGTCACATCTCACCCGAGGGAAATATGTGCTCAAGAGGAGGAGTGCGTGACTTCAGTTCTTTTCAATTCAAATGATGAATAAATAATGCACATATTAAATTTTTAAGATTTCTATACTGTCATATTTACTAATGCACCATTCTTTATGTTGTAATGCAAATATACAGTTATCAAGGGGGAAAACTGTTTGGTAAGGGATATCATTGGATTTATTGGCTGTTTAAGGGATGTCCATTGTCCGTGTCCATTGAAAAGTAAGTTGACTTGCAAGTTGAAACATTACAATTGTTGGGGGATTTATTGTGCAGAAGACCATAAGATAAGGGGTTGTTGCAATTGACTAGGCTATTCAGAGAGCAGGTGAGAATGCCCAACCCAATTCAAAATCAGTCGCTGGAATGAACCAAATGAACACTAACTAAAGTTTCATAATTTTTTAAAAATAAATCTAGACAAAAATCAACAATAAATCAACTTGCAAATGTTTTTCCGTCGTAAGCTACTTCATCTCTTTGCTGGTCATGAAATGTTAAATACGCCCTGAGGAACACAACAACACATAACTCACTCCCAGTACAGTCAAATATACGCAGTAATTTTCACCACAAATTATGGATTACTAGTCTGCTACAACTAGTCCACTACCTGGTTCCATCAATGCCCAGGTGGCTCTTTATGAAAGGAAATATCCCACTGGCTATCTTATTCTTGTCATCCAAGTTTCCAATGGACCCAATATGCATCAGAGCACATGGCTCATCAGTGCCAGCAAAGGTCATCATTTGATCGGTAGTTAGCAAGACAGAAATCCACTACACATACAGAGAATTATTAATGACCTTCAAATGGTAACCCCAGAATAACTCACTTTCATTGGTTTTGCAATGAGTTGCTGAAACAATTCCGTTACATCTTTAAGAAAATTGGCTGGAATGTCTTCTTTTCGTACATTTGTAACAATTCTTAGTTGTGGCATTGTATTTAAGCTGGAGCTGAAAGTGGGATGTTAGCGATCTTTTACCTAATTCAAAATGGCGGACAACTGAACCCTAGACCCTTTACCAAATCGCTAACCAATAATGTACTTCACAGATTATTTCACTTTTAGTCAGTCAAAAATAGGGGTCAACCTACAACACAAATGTTGACTACAGAAATTTCAAAAGTCTCGTGGGGTACTGTGTGGGGGAGAAAGTACTGAAAAACTGTTTTAACCAATGGACTTTTTTTTCCCCATATAAATATATTAATGTAGTCTACAGGAGCTCATTTAGGGAGGTTAAGGAAGAGGAAGCACTTTCCCCCTTGAGTTAATGAAAAATTTTGTTAGCAAACTGCAAAGTTAAAAAGTTTGGTGATTGTGGTTTATCATTATTGTGAGAAACTACAATTAACAGGGGCTCAATTAAGTTGTGGCCTCCTTTAGATACAAGCTCAACTTCCCCCAACCCCAAATTCCTGAATGAACCCCTGGCAATTTTTTTGCCAAACAGGAATGAGATGGAAGATGCTTTCTTAGTGGAGAACATTATGTATCACAAGACAATTTGCTCTCATGAAAACCACTTGTACTTCATGAAAAAAGATATCTCATATGAATTAAAGCTAATGCTATTCAATGCTAATTCTGCAAGTGTGTGGCCCCTGTGCACCCCCCCCCCCCCTCCCCCAACCTTGTTTTATACAAGTGGGGATGGAACTGTTATCCAAGTACAATTTGAAATAAACTGATGTAGCTAAATGCAACAAAATTTGCATTGAAGTGACCAGATAGTAAACAAAAATCAGTTGCCATGATTTCAAGCACATGAAACGTTAGTTGTGTCAATAAGTTTCTCTTACTTCATGTAAATACTAAAGAGCAAATTTGTATCCTACCCCACAAATTTTCATGCAAAAATTTGAACTATAGGCTAATCAGCAATTTGGTCATTAAAGCACTAGAAACAGTGAGCTCAACAGCTACTCCCCAATCTAGACCGAGTTTGTCCTTCAAAGTGGTACAATGGAAAAATGATGGCTGGGAGGTGGCTTAGAAAAGAGCAAGGTGATGTGATGATGAGGTTAGTTAGTACCTAATGTATGTGCATGGGGCTAGCTAAGTGGCTTATGAAATAGAACAAAACAAGAAGGGGAATTGGATGTAATTTATTCTCAGCTATAATTAGCTGGTCTAAAAATGGAATTAAGGCATTATGGCCAAGCCATTTCATTGAACATGTGCATGCCAATTGACTATGCTCTTTGGCTGTTAGCCTATTCAAATTTACAACTCCAACTCTTTTCCTTCATGCAAGAAAATGCATAAAATTGAAACAGTAACATTTCAAGATATTGCCATTTCACACGATTTTGCATTTACTTTTTATGAACTTTTTATGAATGACTCAAAATCCTGCATAGTGTATATTTTAAAAGTACGATAGATCTTGCCTCTTTATATATTATCTTGTTGATGCTTTCCTGCTATATTACTTAAGATTTTAAATGATCTTGGTAAAATTTAATGCTAAAACCTTGGTAAAGATTACAAGACTTTACACATCAATGTTTTTCAGTGTGTAACATTAAATATAATAATGGTATCATACAGCGTGTACTACAGATAATACCTAGTTTTCCTTAATGAATAGGATGTCCAGGAGAGATTGCATAAGATCCACAAGTATCAACAACGTCCAAGATTATGGGTAGAGAAAACAAGATAGGTTATGATACGCTGTGGCTCTTATTCTTTTAAACCACAAGTAGCAAATTCAAGACAACTCGTGGAAAGATACATGAGGAATTTGCATAAGATCCATTAGTAACATAGTAAGATAGCTCATGTAAACGTACATTAGAATCTTGAATAAATAAATGTTCAAGATACAAGAACTGCAACCTCCTAAGATGTGAAAAGTAAATCCATCATAAATCATGGGAAGAAATATAAGACCTTACATAATATCCCAAGGTCCATACAATATGAAACTACCAAGGACATGGATAAAACAAGTACACAAGGGATTCCACTATTTCAGGATCCTGCATAATATTTCAAAATTATTGGGTGAACGTTGAAGATAATATTGAAAAAAAAAAAAAAATAATAATAGTAATAATGGATTGTTTTGGTACTCTAAACTTCACCAGCCAATATTACTGAAGAAAAATAAGCTAGTTCTCGTGTACCATTTTAGGGACATCCTGCATTATCTTCTAACTCATAGTTTGTACCGCATGTGGTAATATCTACACTTTTATTAGTAATGTCTACCTTGATACATTGAGCTATGATGTAGTATGCTGTATTGCTCTGGATAAATTGCCAGATTCATGCACTGAGAGCACACAGAAATGGCTTGTTTAATGGCATTATACACCTAGGTGCTCAAATGAGACCCAACTTATTGGACATATGCATGCTTAGTCACCAACATTTTCACAACAGTATTTGATTATTTTATACATCAATTGATATTATGCACAGCTGGCTTTTCAGTATCATCCGCCTAGTAAAAATTCTTGGCAAGATTTTACTAAATCTCTCATCTGCTTATGTGTCACAAGATTTCACATGGTCAGCAGTAAAATCACAAACTTCTGCTTCGCAATATTTGACAAAACAATCGTGCACTTGCTATTAGAAAGGTTGAGTGGAGTTAGTTCTAATATAAAGCTTACTTGGTGTTCCCTAGTACATGTAATTACACTATGCAGAGAGCCCTTTGTTTCTATGACATTATTTTGGGCTTTCCTTCATGGGATTTCTCTGAGACTTTTGATAAGCTGTAGAGCACACTTTCTTAGAAATATTCAAAAACATTCAGTGTAGTGTTGCAATTTGTGTAAGGTTAAACCAGATTGACTGGATTCTTGTTCATCTGACACTAATAGAACTGTAATGAAATTTGTGTATGTAAAATAATCCCTGGGTGGTTTGAAATTGAAGGAATTCTAGAGAGTGCAAAAGGTCATAATGACATTATTTTTAATTAGATCTACTTCTTATTTGTAGGAACATTCCATCTTTTGGCCTCATTGTCAATCCAAGTTCCAGTTCAAGAGGTTCCTAACAATATCAAGACAACAAGCAAACAAACAATAACATGTATAAACAATATCAGCTGAATATTTACCTTTATTTTATCACTTTTCACAAATGAAAACTTTCTTAAGATTTGAATCAAAGCTATCTTAGTTTCCAGTAGAGCAAATCTCATGCCAATGCAATTTCTGAGACCAGAACCAAAGGGAATATGACACAAAGGAGGTCGCTTGGCCTTCTCCTCCACTGCAAATCTGCAATAGGAAGAACAAACTTAGACCAAGAGAGCAACGTCAAGTGGTATGTTTCACCTAGAAGGATCAAACGCATCCGGATCCGTCCAGTGATTTGAGTCCTTGTGGATTAAGAATATTGGCACAGTCACGGCTGCACCGGCAGGAATGGTGATTCCCTTATAGCTGTAATCGCTGGCACACTCTCTGTTGATGCTGCGGTTGAGAGGCGAGGGGAGTTAAGGTGAGACATGGCAACAGTGATGATCCTTACCTAATAGCTGGAGGGTAGAACCTCAATGATTCTTGAACCACCATGTCCAAATACTCTATTTCCATGGCTGCTTGATACAGGGATAGATTCTCCTGCAAATGAAGAAATGAATGAATGAATTAACAAAATAAACTTGTGAAGGAACAATAAATGGCTAGATAAATGCACAGCATGGAATAAATAATAAATATTAGATTAAAAAATAAAAACACAGCAGGTATGATATTCTATATTGACAATACAAAGAGATAGTTTGAACAATAACTCAGTCATGTGACAACGGTAAAATAAGAATATACTAGGACATTGCAATATACAAACTTGCTTGCCCTATTTAACCCAGACTCTGTCTGCTCTGAAAGAGGTTTGAAGGAACAAGCCTTAGGCTGTAGAAAATGTTCCTTATTGGCCAATGAATGTGGTGGTGGAGTTCATACAAAAGTATCATATTTGTCTGAAGCTCTACATATATGAATAGCACATTTCACCTGGCTTGTGTGAGACCTTATTGAAAATGCAGGGTAAGTAGAGTGTGGTTAGCCAATGACCAGTGGCTAGGAAATGGGGGGCTCTGGAGGCCATAATTTTGAGGTGATTTCACACACAAGAACACTTTTTAAACCACAAAACACATATCCTTGGAGCCCCCCTCCCATTCCTAGTAAGAATATACCAAAATAAAATATGAGAAGAATCACTAGCCACAGAATGAGAGGGAGTCAATGGGTTCTAAGGGAGGGGGGTACTTAAATACAGCCTGTAGCTGGTATTGTCTGTTCCAAGGGTTACATTACAGAAAATAGAAACTACATAGGGTTAGCAAGCAAGGTGCATCAAAAAAAGAATGGATGACACATTATCCTACATCAGATTCTGTACCAAGCCCAGTTAGATAGGCACAATGGATACCTCCCTAAACCAAATACTTTCAATAGGACACTGGGAAGAACTACCCAGTTACAGATATAGGCCTACCTACCTATAATTCCAGCTGCAGCTGGCCAGCTGGAAGGTAATTTAATTCAATACAGCCTCCTTCTCAGAAAGCTCTAGGTTTGTAGAAACAGTGCATTACACTAAAACCTACTGGGAGTCTTAGCCCCCCTCCCCCATAAAACCATAAAAATGCCACCAGTGGCTCTTTCTTAAGGGAAAATGCCACCAGTGGCTCTTTCTTAAGGGGAAGGGAAGGGAAGGAGGGGGGGGGGGGGAAGGGGGGGGGGGAGCGGCTACAACTGTGACAACCAGTATTGAGTGAGTACTGGAGTGAGTACAGTCAAATTTCAGGCTACCAAAGCTTTACTCTCAGAGGAGCTATACCTCACCAAATAGTCCAGGCTAATTCTTCAAAGAAACCATTGATATAGAGAGTACTGGTAGAGATATGGCATGCAAATATTTTACCCCATTCTTGTGGAAGTATTCATCTATTTCCCTCTGCAGTTTCTCCTGAATAGTCTGGTGAGAGGCCAGCAGGTAAGAGGTGAATGTGAGGGCATTGGAAGTGGTCTCATAGCCGGCCATTATGAAGACATTGGAGTGACTGGCTATCTCTGCATCATCCATCCTCTGAGAGTCAGCCAACTCTCCATCCCCGAGTCCTCGGTCACCGACATCCAACATATGCTGTAGCAAATCTTTGTACTAGAAACACACACACACATGCACACACACCTTTGGAAAACTATAGTTTAACTTTTAGTGCAGGCACTGGTATAGCAGAAAATAGCTCATGGATGATTGTGATGGTTTATGTGATGAGTCTCAACGAAGTCAAATAATTATCAAATGTTGAATTTCTCTCTGTGCACAAATGAACACAACATACAGGCAGATGAACACAACATACAGGCAGATGAACACAACATACAGGCAGATGAACACAACATACAGGCAGATTGGACACAACATACAGGCAGATGAACACAACATACAGGCAGATGAACACAACAACAGGCAGATTGGACATTCCGGGATGCACCAGAATATCAAAACCTTAATCCTTTCTTCAGATGACAGTAGACTCACTTACCTTGCCTGGCTCCTGTTCCTTCCTGCGAGCCTGGATGATCTTGAGGGCCATCTGGCTCACTAGCTCATAGTTCTTCTGCCTTCTGCTTCCCAGGGACTTGTATCTGAAGTAAGGCTCTAGCCAAGGGAAATTACCTGGCAGAAATTATAAAAAAATAACACTTATTCATAATAATAATAGCACTATAAATTGCTACTAAGTATAGCAACCCAATTAGCTCACTTAAAATAACTAAGATTTGATCTAGAGAGATTCGAGGTTGCACTTCACTCTGCCTCTTTGCTGTAGGTCTGCCAAGAAATTCTGAAAGAACTTCCACCAAATCATCAGATTCTCCTCTCTGTACGTTCATTTTGCGTCCAAATGCGGTAGCCAGCAGTGTCTCTAGCGTAAACTGCCCGTACATCCTATTTCACAATACACACTTCAAATGAAAACACAACTTCACACAAAATACCAAGCTTACCTCTGCATTTCAACACCTTCACCGTTGTCAGCAACCGCTGCAAGCAGTTCCACCAGAGTCTGAACACTGTCAGCTATCAATGGAGTCATCTACAAAGAGGGGAGATGGAATGGAATTACAAGTATATACCTACATAGTTTCACCATTTTCATTCTATGCAATACAGGGATTAGCTGGTGTTTTGTTAGAGTTAGAAACTTTGGCCTGCTTGTTTCTTAAGATTAACTCTTCCAAATTTGTAACTTAAACTTCCCTGCAAAAATTCAATATATATATTTATAAACTAATTCCGTCACAGTAAGTCTGGAGTATTTACTAAAGTCTATGGAATAGTAGAAAAAGTATTTCCAAATATTTTTTTCTTTAATGGTGAGATAATATTTGACAGGCACTATTATTTATTCAGGACTGGGGATAGTACAATAATTGTAATATAAACATTACTATAGAGTACAGTGACAGTGTGAAAATATGATAGCACTTCAAACGTGTACATTAGCTTAATATTAAGTGTATAAACACACAAACACCTACACCTAACGAAGCAGTGAGTGTAATTTGTTTTAAACTATCTTGCTACTTTAATCTGTAGCAGCAGTTGTTTAGATTTGGTTCCAATATAAAAGCCATTATGTCTGTATTATATCACTGTACACTAAACATCGTCACACCCCCTACCTCACTGAAGTCATATGATTCTATATAGCTACCATCAAACCCATGCAATACTGATGGCTCCAACATTATTTCCACTGAGGTGAACTGTTTATTTATGTATTTATATTACCAGGGTCAAACCCAGTCACCACATCCACAGCTACTTCCTCTTAGCTCCCCATAAGAAACAGTTGATAGCTCAATGTTGATAACACAATTACACAAGTCCTTTATTGTAGTGATTCCTTCAAAAGCACATCGTGCATTTGTGATACTCATTTCTTGGCAGCAGTGACACGCGTGATAGTCATGTTTGGAGGAAGGGAATAATATTGCTCCTTCCTGTTGGGATTATTTCTTCCCGAGACTCACTGCCTTCATCTTGGAGGTTGAAAACGCTGGCGACAGGATTTGTCTGGCTGTACGCCAAGTGCTGTCCCTTGCCTGAAGAAGGCTTCGCTTTTTTGTTGTCTTTTTCCTCATAAGCTCAGGAAAATGCTGCACAAAATAAAAAAGAGTTAATGCTAAATGTTTTCTAAAAACAATGTGCTTTAACATAAGGTAGCATGAGCACGATGGTATTCATCCTGCATGCCTATCATCAGCAGGACCTCGAAAATGAGCAGGTATCTGGCACATAATGTGACATCAAACTGAAACACTCTAATGATGTAAGTGCCTCCAAAAAGCCAGTTTTGTTAGTTTTTTTTTTTTTAGATTACATTTTCTAATGTGTGTCAAGTTTGGCAAGGGGAGCATTGGACTATGAGTAACACTCTCTTGTGTTCCAGTCATCCGTATAAAGGCAAATAATTTGCCAGTTATGTATTTAGCTTTGCATTGAATTAATGAACTAACTGAGAAAGAAAGTGAAACACTACAATTGTAACAATGCAACGGGAAAGAATGATGACAAGACAGCATTTGCAAGTACAGACCACTGCACAGAGCAAGGGAATCTTCTATCTTCCATTCCAAAACTATTAATTGGTTTCATTCTAAAACTATTAATTGGTTTCATTTTTTTTTTTTAAATGTATGAAGGAGGACTTAATGTGGTGATGGAACTACATCTTAGCTACTGACAATGGACAGTCACTAATCATTTAAAGTGTGTGTGCATGTGTGTGTTACTACTTGTATACCTTATGTCAGGTTTGTATCGCCTAGGCTAATCATCACAGCTCCCTTGTTTCTTTACCCATCCCCAAAACAACACTCTATCTACCATTAGTACATACCTGCCTATTAGTGAAGACACTGAAATCCTTCATGGTGACTAGCTTGACAAGCTCCAAGTCCATGGTGGAAACAATGGGTGTGGCCCCCATATAATAACTGCAGGAAAGGAATGGAACATTGTAGCAAGGGGCATGGCAGGTCATGTGACATGATTCAAATCCGATACTTTTGCAGAGAGAAGAGAGAGAGAGAGAAGAAGAAGAGAGAGAGAGAGAAAAAGAATTATTTCTTTATACTTTCAGAGTGAGTAGATAGCAAGAAAAACTATGGTATAGGGAAATAATAGCACAAGTGGTGAGAATCTTCACAGGCAAAGCATGAGTGAAGATTTTCATTGCTTAAGTGCTATTAATACTACAGTTTCATTTGTGATATATTCCTGTCAGTTAAAATTTCATTATCTTGTATAGGCTGTGCCAAACACAATAAGCATATATACTTCATATCACCTTAATGAATAAATTATATTTATTCCACACTAGATACCTTCACAATGTTATCTTTAGGTAAGTGACCTGTGTGAGATAACTCAGGTTACCGTGGTCAGTGTTATCAGTATTGCTCATGCTCATTACCCTCTAGTAGTTATACTAGCATGGTGCTTGGCTTACCAGTTAGCAGGATTTTTACAGCTACCTTACTCGGTGGGCCTACCCAACCAAGTTAGAGCAGCTGCTAAAATATCTGCTGGGGATGTGGGGAGCTCCAAGTGAGTTTTACGTAGTAGGTAGACAACGGAATCGGGGATCTACCAAAATCCAGGGATCTACCGCCCACAGAACCTTGAGGGTCTCAGGCTGTACCACCGAGCGAGGGCGAGGGCGATACTAGTGGCTGAGGGGTTGCCGGCAGGTAGTTCCCAAGATTTCGTTGAATGTAGCAACTATAGCCTTGGTTTTCCCCTCCTGTTCTATGTTGCCGAGACAGAGAGACAGAGACATTACAGAGAGGTGTCCAGTAATTGCAGCAATTCTAAGTAAATATTTTCATGTGTTGAGCTCTCGACTCCAGTGAACCTCTCCATGGCGAAAGTGACGGAATTAGAGTCAGGAGAATCAATATCACTGTGTTTTTCAGCGAACTTAGTCAAAAAGAACATTCTAGCCCACCCATCTACATTACCTATTTTTCACATTTCAGCTCAATTGGTGAGATAAAATTTACAAAGCGGCTTTGTATCTCCAAAATCTTCTTTCAACCAGCTACTCTTCCACCTTCTTCAACTCAATCATCTCTCCTTTATTTAGTTCCTCACAGTCAGCTCTCCAGTCTAGCTCCTCACCGTCAACTTTCAAGTCAAGCCCCTCACAGTCAGTACTCCAGCTTTGATCTTTACAGTCAATCTCCAGTCTAGCTTAGCTTTTGAATCAAGATTTGGTCAACCTTTACACGATGATGATATTTTGAAAGATGTAAGGCCATGCAAAAACTTTGTATTTACAGTATCTGACATTGATGAACAGCTTGAGATGGATAAGGAAGGATTTTGATTACATAAGCAAAATACCATGAATGTAGTGCTTTTACATTGCAAACAATATACTAGAAGGGGTGCCTTTAATGTTCATAACTGTAGTGATATAAACATCCACAAGAATAGTACTAAAACTTTTAAAATAGCATATGCAACATATATAACTGTTTTTTTTATTGTTCATTATGTTATTGGTTTCTTTCTCACTTTCTCATTTTGGTGATGATTGTATTAGTTAGAAAAATATTGTTAGTGTGCAAGGCATGCAATGAATCCATCTATCTTTCGCATCTGACCGTGCAAACAACATTCTTGCACCATAGATAAAATAAAAATTCTTTAATTAATGCTTGCATGACTCATAACCCCCCCCCCCCCCCCCCCCCAAAAAAAACAAACAAACAACAACTAATAAAATGCTAGAAGGGAGTCAGTAGTATCCGCCCTTCTGGCATTTAGTATCCCTGTGCACTCACTTGAACAACACTATGCTGGATAGAATGCCTACTTCACAATACAAAAAGGGGTTAGCTATGTTCTAAAGCCAACTTTACACCAAGTGTTGCCAACAAATTACTTCCAGGTGAAGATATCTGAATAAACCACTTATTACACTCTCAGAGTGATATGGCTAGATATTTCACTCTCAGGCTTTATTTTCACTGCCTCTGACTCATGAAAATAAATTAGCCTGCTCTTGAAATATTTCACCATATCACACTATGACTCATATAATAAGTACTATATATGTATATATATATGTATGTATGTATATGAGCATGTGAGATACACACTCCTCCTAGCTCAGCTGGGCCCAAGAACTTGTGTACCATTTCATGACCCACATTTCCTTGCAAATAAAATCCTCAGAAAAAAATAAATGTAATTTCATGGATACCTGAGAAATAACACAACACTCATGTCAAATAATTAGGACAATGGATGAATTCGGTAGGTGTGGAGTTTCACATTAGGCTCACTAATTATTTTTTTAAAAATTATAAGTGAGTAAGAACTAAGGGCAATTATATACGATAAGATGACAGGGAGAAGAAGACTTACCCAACCGTTGGTCCATACTTGGCATGGAGTTCTTCAGTGTACTTTAAAATCCCCTACAAGAAAGAGACAATACACAGGTTCACATACTAACAGATCCATTGCTGACAAACAGTAACCTTAAAGTGGGAACTTTATCGTATGTACATTATATTTCTTTGTTTGCATTCATATTTTATGAAATCTTGTAAACTGGCATAAAAATTAAGTAGCTGATACAGTTACTATGTAAATGGCCTTACACAACTAACGTATCTTCTCACTGTATATTTATTTATCAACTAAATTTATATTAATGTTAGGTTTCTTCCTGTGTTACATTTCCTGGGCCAGAACCCTATGTTTTTAGTAGACCTAGCTGAGTGGAGTCTTGGTGCTTGACACAATTCCATGAATAAAATTAATCCTTAGAAAGTTGGTACCCCGTTGGTTGTTGTAGCTCAGTGGTTACCGTGCTCGTGCTTTAAGCAAGTAGTCCTGGTAAAATCCCCAATCACAGCCTATTTTTCTTTAAAATACTGCATCGTTGCTTAAAAAGAATAATCTAATCTCTGTGTTCTGGTAGAGTTTTTTTTATCTAAATCATTCACTTCAAGCAAACAATTTCTGGGAGCATAAGCCTAGAAAAATAAACACAGGAGACTTTGATGTCTTATTGATCAATAAAATAACTTCCAAGATAACTACCCAAATTATTTAATTTATTTCCAAAAGAAAAGTCTTTTTGAAGATAACAAGCAGTGTTGCATTTAGCCAGCACAAGCAGCAGTTATTAAGATAGGGCTGAATTACTTGTGTTCTTTAAACCATAGCTACCACATACAAGAAATGTTTCCTCTGATTTAGTCCAATACAAAGCTTACACACAGGACCAACATACCCTGGTATTAATTAGTATAGGGGGGGAAAAGTGAATTTAGTCAGACATCAAAGAAAACTTTCCAGGGTTTGAGAAACAGGTCTATCTTGAATAAAGATAGGCACAACAGTACATGTTCCTTCTAGTGCTTGTATTCATTTGCAATGCAGTAGTGGTGGCCCACTCAATGGTGTTTTGTAACATTATTGTGGATTATTGGCTGATGGTACAAATTGTTCATAAGAATGTAGTAACTTGTGGTACAGAAAATGTTGAGGAAGATATATATTTTAGGTGTTGTGGGTTAAAGGTTGTGCTGCATACAGTGAATTCAATGTGTGTGTGTGTGTGTGTGTGTGTGTGTGTGTGTGATGTACAAATGGTTAAGCTATTAGTGTGGTTTCCCCAGAGAAATTTACTGGAATTAATTTTAAAAAATACATCATGGCTATCAATCTTTGTCATCAATACAAACTTTGAAACTCATACAATTCGATAAACATAATTTGTTATTTATTCCCGTTATTCATTTTATTTACTTTTTTTTTTTTTTAATTAGATGGGAAAAGTATGTTCAATAGCTTGATAAATAAATGAGTAGAAGATGGGACATTTAGGAAAGTGGATTTAAGTAATTGTATAAAATATCACTAACTTGCATAAATCTAGGGGAATCATTATCTAACCATCATTAACCACAAAATAACTACTAACAGCGAAATCAAACTACAACAATAATACGAACACTAATATTGACAACTACTATTTTTGCCAATTATATTTTTCTCCTCATCTACATACATTAATTCTTTATTTTCAAAATTAAATTTTCAAAAATAAATAAAATCATTGACTCTATCATTAGTTCAGGGTTTTTCGACATTAAGCTGCTCTCACTACAACTCCTTAATTCCCTTTCTGTTCCACTTGGAGAATAGATCATGAACTCAAGTCTGTGGAGCTAAAAAGGACTGTAGACCTTATCGGACACCTCCCACTTCTTTGTAGTTTCACATCGACTTGCAACTCCAAGCATACAGGGTACACTGTCACCTATTCAACAGTCTTGCTTGCAGCAACCAACTGCTACCATAGCCAAGCACAGATATTGCACATGTTAGCATAATAACTTACATGATGTGCACATGCACTACAATATCATTAGTGGTGGTTCAACAGTAAAATGTGATGCTTCCCTCCTTATAAGGTCATCATTACAGACATTGCCTCATGCTGAATGAATGTTCTGATTCCAAGACTCTTAATGAAGCAGAGCTCTGGCACAAACTAGATCACATTTTACTCTTGTATCAGCAAGTCATATATATTTTATTATCATAAGATCAAAAGTATACTTTATTTTTATAATTCTACATTTTGGAGAGGAGGGAGGAGTTTGGAGTGTTTCTATTTTTATTATTATTGATAAACCTGTGAGGGGAAACGACTAGAAAATGCCTCTTCCTATCCTCAAATCCCGTTCTTATTTCTTAACGTGGATAAACTTGCCATTCTCCGTCTCTCTTTGTAATTGCCATAGAAAAAGCTGGCAGGAGGACCAGGTATGCCACACCTCTTTAACTTCTTGAAGGGCCAGCATACAACCCTGAGAAGTACGTGCAGAGTTAGGCATTACTAGCTATTACAAACATAACAAACCTGTAGTATAAGAAAACTACTAAAGTCAAGGTAACTAACAGGAATACTTCAGCGGCCATGTTGATAATTAAAGAAGTTTTTTGTTTTGATGTTAATTCGGCACTTTCTTTTCGCGCGTGCGCGAACTGATTTGTATTGCTGATCTTTTACCTCAATATTAATGTAAAAAAAAAAAAAAAATTGCTGGTTAAACACTTGCGCATAGAACAATCCATAAAATAAATAAAATTATTATATTTATTATTTTGCAAAGAACATGCATGTTTCTACATGTATTTAAAGAAGTGAAAAAAAAAATAGATGTGAAGAATCATGTTGTATCATTCAAATAAAAGTAGAGAATAACAAAAAAAAAAGTGCCGTGAGAAAAGTACTTTATCAAGTTATACATGTGTCACATTGTGTGAGTCCAGTGAAGTGGTCAACAGATTCAGGTTTGGCCCATCACATTGTCCTCAGAAGCATTGCTGCCAGACACTCGCCGTACCCGGTACTTCTTAGTACCTTTTAGACCAGCAGAGATGCTTCCGTCTCTGCCAATGACACTTCCGGCCCCCTGAGCTCCTCCCCCTACTCCGGAAAGCTCTTCTTCTTCGCTCCGGTTGTGCTTCCTCTCATGAGTGTTTCGGCTTCCAGCTTGGGAGAAAGCTTTGCCACAAACGCGGCACTTGTAAGGCTTTTCGCCCGTGTGGGTTAGCTCGTGCTTCTTGAGGCTGGACATCTCTGCAAATCGCTTGCTGCAGCCTTCAAACTTGCAGGCATAAGGCCTCTCTCCAGTGTGGGTCCTGATGTGGTTTTTCAGGTTTCCAGCCGTGGTGAATGCCTTGGAGCAGTCGGCGTATGGGCAGACGAAGGGCCGTTCCCCAGTGTGCACCCGGCGGTGAACATTCAGATGCTGGGGGGTGTAGAATCGTTTGCCGCAGCCGGGGAACTCACATTTGCAGGGCCTGTACGATATATGTATTTGCTGGATGTGAGAGCGGAGGTGCGCGGGGAAGGAAAACGTCCTACCACAGCCTGGGTGGTCACACTTGTAAGGCTTGTCCTTTTCTTTCTTCATTGCGGCTCCAATAGCCATGCCTGAGCTATCGGTCATAACCACAGATCCACCCTGAAGCATGTGGGCGTCCACTTGCTGTTGGTTACTGGGAGGAGAGTGCAGGGCGGAGCTTGCCACACCTCTGGTCCCGCCATCGTGGGGCATAATGGGTTGTAGGTTCAGGCTTGACTCATAATCCAATTCCATGTCTGTCTCGAGTTTGATGCTGCTCATACCTCTACCACTGGCTCCAATAGGTACCTGTTGAAGAATGGGTCCTCCTCCCCCTCTAGACTGTGACCCTATTCCTCCTCCTGCTCCTCCATCTCTCCTCTCTGACACCCCCCTGAGGGAAAGGTAGAGATCAGGCTGAGAAGGAGGACTCATAGTGTGCATGTGCTGCTGTTGCTTGTCCTGGATACAGCTGGGAGCATGCGAGTGAGGCTGCAACGGGAGGATGAGGGGGTGTGAGGGTGGGTGTGGCGTCCCTGCTGCAGCGATCTGGGCCTGCTGAGAGTGGAGAGGGTGCATGATGTGGCCCCCAAGAGAAGGAGGGTCCATGGTCGCGTTTAGAGGCAAGGTAGTGGGCGGGGATGTGGGGACGACCGGCGTCCTGTTGCTCAGAATGACAGAAGAAGAACCAGACCTATCCAACGAGCACGCCTGGTGGTTGGAATCTGTGCCCCCACGGGCAAGCATACCAAAGGTCGGCAATGTGGTAATCACACCAGGGGCGACCCCAGCCACTCCTGTCAGACCAGAGAGAGGCGAGAATACCGTTGGCATCTTAATGACTGAATCCTGCTGCACTGAACTGGTCGAAGTAGACGGAGGTCCGGCCATGGGACTCTGGACGGAGACTGAAGAATCGCACCCCACGTCAATCTTCTCCTCCGCATCATCACAAACAGAGCTGTCCGCAGTTTTAACCGCCATAGACTCCACGTGGTCATTTTTCTTCCGGGCATCCCCGGAAGTCACGTCAGTCAGGCTCCCACTTCCTGTTCCAGATCCTTCCCCAGCACTTCCGGGACTTCCTCCCACCTTAGACGAGGTGCAGAGATTGGGACCGTTGGAGAGAAAGCTTCCGAAGTTGATAGAACCGTGGGAGTTGATGATGGGCGTGGTTAACTGTTGCTGGCTGGCGTACACGTACATGGGGTGGGTCAAAAGAAGGTGGCATGCAGGAAAGGCGGGGTCATTGGCGGACGAGTTAGGAAGGAGGCGTGTCAGTGAAGTCAAGGAGAGTTCCGGCAAGCTTCCGCCAAATGCGAAATACTGGTTGTTGAGAGAAGGGAGAACAGCTGCTTCTGCTGTCAGGTTTCTAAATAGAGAGACAAAGAAGGAGGAAACAAAGAGTGAGAGAACACAAAATGATTCAGTCATTCTCAGCTGAAATAATTATAATAATAGCAAATTTTCTCATTGTAACAGCCAATATTGTTAATAAAAACTTAACTCTAGGGTTAAGTTTTAATTAATAATATTGGCTGTTAGAATGAGAAAATTTGCTATTAAGAACACAAATACAGGAAAAAATGGAATTACTAGTGTACATACTGTTATATAACCCCACATACAAAGATCCATTGGCTGACATTCTTCAGCCCACCCGCCCACCTGTTTCAGTAATTCATTTTTAAAGCAAGTCACGAGATATGGACTGCATCCAAAAATAATAATAGTAAAGAAGAAGCCATAATTGCAGTCCAGTCTCGTTAGCCAGAGTGGGTAACCCACACACACACACACACAGAGAACAAGACCTGTGACGGCAGCCCAAAATTTGTGTGTACTTTTTGGCTGCCAGTTTCTTGCCCAAAGAGAACTTCTTTAGAAGTTCTAACAACATCAAACAAAATGTTAGCTACACACAAATAGAATTGTTTAGAGCTGAAGAGACTGGGAAAGGGCAGGACGAGACATCATGACGGATGCCACAGATTGTCAAAGTCAAGCACGGAGAAAACTGGAAATTTAGTCGTCCATTGATCTTCCGAAGATCTGGAATGCGAGTCAAAGTTTATCTAGTGGATACAATCCGTATTTGGGGAGTATTTAATTTGGTGGATTTTCGGCTTTATTTTATACACTGAGTTCCTATGGGGCCTATAGATATTGAATAGAAACATGAATGTAAGGCTTGGTGTGAAGACTTGCCGGTATTGCATTATCAATATTAGCAGATGTCACTGACTCCATGAATAAATATCCCAAGTTTACCAAACAACTTATTATAAACAGAAACAGTGACACAAACAACTAAACAACTACTTTATGATTACACCCTAAGTGGGTCACATTTAAACACTTAAGCAAACAGCAATGACAACTTTTAAATACAGTTAGTACAATCAAACAACTCCTTTTCCAGTCCATTTTTAAAAATATAATTTTTTAAGATACATTTTAAAAAAGACAGTAACAGTATTCTGTTTCATTACGCTATACTTTCTGGTCAAATACTGTTTTCAGTAGCTGGGAGGACATGTAAGAACAGAAAGGAAGATTGGCAGAAAGAGAAATTGAAACAGTGGGAAAGGGAGAAGGGTGGGAGTTGAAGGTGGGAAAAAAACAAGGGGGAAGGTGGCAAGGTGACTGTAAAAAACAAAACTATGTCAGAGGCAGACTGACTCAGTCAATGAGGAGGAGGAGGGACAGTCATATCACTACAAAAGAAATCAAATTACACTGTAGAAACTTCATGAGTTAAGAGCTGGATCAAGTTTAGTCTAAATATTTAAATTGACAGTGATTAAAGAACATTAATATGAATGGTGCAGGATGGGTGCCCTTTCACCACTAGAATATATATATTTATTGTTTCATTGCTAGGAATACAAGATTTAAAAAAAAGAAAGTTTATTGATGCTTGTTTGTGACCTCAACTAACATCATTGTATGAATATGAAGCCATACGACTAAACCTCACAACAACAACAGAGAGACAAGAAACTGGAACAAACAGAAGGTAACTTTACAAGCTTTTGCTTCCTACTTCTTCTTTCTTAATTCTATTTTATTTCATTTCCTATTTATATAAATTTAGGCGCATTGTTTACATTATTCATACTCTTGTAGCTCCTATTCTTGCAAAGCAACCACGAGGAACTCAGGATTTGAAGCATCCTCATGAACGGGAGGCAAAGGGTCACTAAGTTGGATTGCAGACACAACCTAAGGCATTAGTAGACTGTTCCTCCCCAGGCAACCATTGAAGCTGACCTAATGCAGTTAACCATCCACTCAAAGAAGAGCAGGTTACTACAGAGCCTGTGGTGGTAACAAGCACTTCAAAGCAACCACAAATAACAAAAATGCAAATAAAAATTGATTTATTATTTTTAAAAGGTCGGACATGGGCTACTCAAATGGAATTATACCCAGTAATTAACATTCCAGACTTAAAGATAAAGCTTGAGGGAAGTAATGCTATCCAGACTGTCCAGCCAAAAACCCTATAATCGTATGACCCCCTTGAAGTTAATCCAGTAACTCCTCCGTCACAACAGGCTGCAACTACTCGAATTACAGCACCAGAACAAACACCAAAAACAAATAAATAAAAAGGAAAATAATAATAATAACAATAAAAATAACAGATAAAGGGACTGGATAGCAATGCAAATAGGAAGGAAAAAAAGTGACATCAGTCGTGTAAATCCCACAAACTCCTCCAAGTGATCGGATTTCACAACTTTTTCTATCTAATCATCTCTAACAAGATCGACGGCAAATAATCACATGGAGAGAACATACCCAGACAAAACCATACACAGTCACCTCACTTCTCACCCTTCCAACAAGAAAAACAAGGTTGTCAGGGAGAAAAGGCACTGATCCGGAGCTGCCAGCAAGAAAGCCGCAAAGGTTTCCCAAGAGGTTCAACAGAGACTATATAGGGCAGCAGTAATGCAGCGGCGATTATTATTAAAGCCACTCAACAATAACAACAAATAAACCCATTTACGTTCCTCCTGGCATAAACAATAATGAACTAATTTTAACAGTTTCTTTTGAGTCTGGAAGAAACCAGGTTCTTCTAAGCTAACCAACAGACGATACATCAAACTTGGCTAAGTTCAAAGGGCAAAATGGAATTTTAACAAGGTTTGCAGTACTGGCATGACCACCTGAGTTTCTTAGTCGCCAAAAAAAAAAAAAAAAAAAAAATCGTGACGGGCAAACACTTTGGACTACGAGCTCACCTCTCCTTCACTAACAAGCACTTCAAAGCATTCTACTGGGCCGGATGTTGCTGCAATCCATGTAACGAGCAAGATCCAAGAAGTGGAAGCGGCACAAATACAGAACTTCAAACGCAGCCACCCATATAAGAGAAATTTGTGGCGACAATGGCAGCAATTAGGGCTTGCTGTGTAAGGTGCAAGACGTACAGCCTGGCGTGAATGGGTTTTCTAATATTAGTGCCAATCCAAATTTTTTTCCTTATTGTAATGAGCTGTTTTGTGCCTTTTATTATTATAGTTCAAATTGCACAGATGGTAGAGTTTGACTTAATTAAGGGGTGAATTCCTTGTCACTTTTGTCTAGTGTCAGCAGTCCCCACTTCCCCAGCGTATTTACTTAATGCTTAGAAATTATATATAAATTGCATAACAAAAACGGATCAGAGTACAAGAGATTGGTCCATTAAAAATGGCTTCAACTGCCCCATGCGGTGAGGTGTGAAACATAATTAGAGAAATAAAGGGCTTCTAAAAGTTATAAATTGTAACCTGCCAGACGCCCACCTTAGCAGGGCAATCACAAAATGGCCCAACATTGACGGACAGCTGCATGTTTAGCAACCGGTGCAATAAAAGTTCAATAAAATGCTACAAGTTAAAGCTTCTTTCAAGAAACAAGAAAAAGAAAAACAAAAAACCCAAACAAGACAAATGTTAAAATGCAATGTTTTGTTGTACACCTTACAATCTACAGCCCGGAGCACATCACAGCATCGACTACATGAAACCAAAGCAGGGTAGGGGTTGAGCCCTTGAGAGCTATCACACTTATAATGGAATGGTTAGCAGAAAATAGGATGAGACTATCCATGACAATCAAAATAAATCAAACTCTCGGTCCAGGGCCAACCTTTTGTACCCACTAGAGTAACCCAATAGGACGAGGTACAGGATAAATGCACACTGGTCTCAAGTTCACATAATATATCTATTTCACCATAACAGGCTCAACAGCCCAAATCACAACTGTCCCAGATCAAAGCCCATTACTGGTGGATTTTTACTTGGCATTGCCTGATAGTGCATTGCCATTTGAACCTGGACTAACTCCTACAGCGGCTGGAATGAACAGCGGGCCGGGCCATATAGCCAGCTGTATTTAGTGCTATTCTCTGCACTGAATCTAGGTTATTAATAGAAAAGGAAGCAACGATAATATAGATCATCAGAGATGGTGGGTGCATTCCAAGGCAATAAGAAAATTAAAAGTACACACACACACCTATTTCACAATCAAGATAGGACTCATAAACATGATCTAACATGAAAACAAAACAAAACTAGACTGACAGTCTGATCCACCCACCAACACACACACACACACACACACACACACACAGCACACTTGCACAACAACTCTTACCCAGTGCTCTTCATGTCATGTATTTTCCCAATAGAAATGTGAGGTGGAAGACAGTTCAGCTGATTCAAACTTCCTCCGAAGCGAATGGAAGAAATAGAACTGCACGGACTAGACGTCCTGGAAGCTCTGTTCAAAGCCGACACCATCGGTGGGACGTCTATCAAGGCGCTGATTTGATAGCTCTTGGACGACGAATTTACTGCCTCCTCCAAGTTACTCTCCGAGTTCCTCCTAACCGAGTGCAAGAGGTGAGTAGGACCGGCAGCGGAGGCTCCATCTTCGGGCTCGCGTTTGATCCTCATGCCGCCCTGCAGCATGGAATTTTCCAGTGAGTTTCCGCCAAATCTTGTTGCTTGCCGCGCGGCCCTGGACCTGGTGTAAGAAGAAGCTATATCCATATCGTGGCTGGGTTGTCTCTTCCTCCCACGTGGGTGGTGCTGCTGGTCCAGATCTTGCTCTTGTTGCTGCAGATGGTGGTCTATTTGCTTCTGATTGCTGTTGCGGTGGCCGGAATCAGAGGATGGCGAGGAACAATTTGGGGACATGACAGACGAGCTATTGCCGGACGAACTGCCGGGCTTGTCAATCAGGGAATGTGGCGGCTGGACGAGGGTCGGCTGCTGCTGAGGTGGGCTGAGAATGGGCAAGGAGGGCACGCCAGCAGCTTCCTCCATGCCTGGGCTGGTCACCGTGGGAAGAAGAGTTGGAGGCGCTGGTGCGGCAGGATCAGATTGGTGGCTGCTGTTCAGGATTGAGGTCCGAGGTAGCAATCCCGAGCTGATGATTGTGTTGCTGTTGGTGGTGTTGGGATGATGGTGCTGGGAGAGGTGGAGAGCAGACTGCTGCACTTGCTGCTGCGGCGAGCTCACTGCTCTGGTGAATACCGAGGAAGGAATGGTCGCTCCGATAGAAGCGTTCACCACGACTCTCAGGTCTGAAGCAGAGCTGGAAGAAATCTGTGGTTGAAAGGTCAGAGGACGAGAAGTGTCCGATTGAACTTGCCCATAATACCCTAGGGCAGCTGCCGACGGAGGTTGGATAGCGGCCGAAGTGGATTGGATAGACATGGGCCTGGAAGACAGAGTGTTCAGGTGTTGGATGCCCACCATGGTCCCTTCAGCACTTGGAAGGCTGCTGAGCTGGGTTAATGATGGTAGGATATAGCCGGCAGTGGCTCCGGTGCCCAGGATGAAGGACTGGTGCACGGGAATGAGCTGGGGCTGAGCTGCTCCCACTGGCATGGTGGAGGCGTTTCCCACTCCCGCAGCGGGGTTGGCATTACCGTGAATCACCTGCCCGGTCGCCAGAAGTGGGACTTTCCTGCCGTTCATTGCACGAGCTCCTGCGCTACCAACGAGGAGTGTCTGGCCCTCTGGAGCGTGCTGGTCTTGCTGCGGCTGCTGCTGCTGATGATGGTGGTGGTGGTGGTGATGTGCCTCTGGGGATGAGTCGGGAGAGACGACAGATTGATTCATGGATGCACTGGTGCTGCCACCCGTCGGAGCGTGATTGTGAGCGAAGACAGAAGAACTGTGGCTTGTTGGAATGGCAGTAAGCATCATATTGGTGGCCTATATGCACGCACGCACACAGGTATGTACACACACAAGAGCTGCTGCCTCTTCCTCCTTCTCACTCTTACTTTCACAGCACTGGGTGTTAACAGATACCTGGGCCTCAGATTGTTGTGTTGGCCGGAGGGGGGTGAAGTGATATGTAACCCTGTGGAACAAAACACGCAAACAAGGAAATGTGAAAATGTATTGAAGGAGACTACAAGACTGAAGCTTTAGTTAAGTTCAGTTCAATAACAGAAAACTATACGGATAAAAAAAATAAATAAATAAATAAACAACAACAACAACAAACATGCTTATAATACTAGATGTTAAGGGTTTCAAGCTGCTTATGGCTCAGGGTCAGCTGACACTTTGACAGGAATTTGCTCAGCAGAATGTGTTTGTTGGCAACCAGGAAAAAGCTGTAAATCACCAGAGTCTGGTGTAGAGTTGTGAAAGTCCCAGACTGAAAAAGTGGTGGAGTTATATTTGTCTGCTGATCCTCACATATTATCTGCCATGCCTACACACCTGCTAATCACTTCCCTATATATTAATATTTTATTTCCCTAATATTATCAATTTTGTAGTACTTTGAAGCCCAAGCTTTGGGTCAATATAAGATTAAAAGGTCTTGTTGTGGTCAACCAGAGGTCAACCGAAATATACAATTATACTAATACTACTAACAAATAATTAAAATTGATATTTTGACTTGCACACATAGCATAAACCAGAAAAAAATAAATACTAAAAAAGTTGTAATAATTAATAAGCAGCACTAGGGCTTTCCTGTCAATCCAGGAAGCCTGGCCTGCTTAGAAAGTCACAAGTACAAGTCAATTCTAGGGAGAAGATCAGACCCATCAATTTATTGTAATAAAGTGACTGTTCCTTTTTATTGACACAAGCTGGAAAGTTCAAAGTTCTAGTGGACTCCTTTGCCTAAAGGTCTTGCACACACTTGCCCAATAAACAATCTCAGCAACTTGTGAACTAAGATGACCTTTTTAAACCTAATACCTCCACAAAGAGCACTAACAGCAACCCACTTGATATAGCTAGTTAACTACAGTTCTGGATTGATGAATTACTAGTGGTTACATAGAAAGCTTATTGTATACTACTGCTAGCTAAACAATATTATTGTATACTACTGCTAGCTAAACAATATAAGTAGGTAAGACAAAAACAAACTTTCAAGGAATAAATTAGAAAGCAGTTGAACATGCTTGTAAGTTTGAGCCACCATACGGTATGCAACCAGAATCTGTCAGATCCACTCAGCAACAAGACAATGCCACAGAAACTACCACAAGCCATTGCAACACCAAATTGATGAGACTAAACCAGGCACCCAACTTATCTCTTTGCAAAATTCAACCTACTTTTTGTTGCTGTTGTTTGCTTGTTTAATAACCACATGCAAACAATGATGAGATGTATACAGAACTGTCTAACGCAAGAAATAGATAGTTTTGACTCACCGATGTGCTAATAGAGAGGTATCCTACGCGACTACAGACTGTCTCCAGAGCTCAGACGGGAGGCTAAAGAAACGTACGGCGAAGCAGGCTACAAACGAGCATAACCTTTTGCCCGACATACTATTTTGACACCAAGACACTGACACAAACAGGCCTATATAACTACCCACAAATTAATAGGTCAAGTTCTTCCTGTCGGAAAACCATCAAAGCAAGTCACGCCCATTGGATGCAATAGCCCGAAGCCAAATTAAGCAATGTAATCAACCACATTCTGAGGATGTTTGTCCAGCCACAATTAACATTATAAGTGACGTAAGGATGCAGAGTAGGCAACAACAAAATGACAGTGAAAGTGACACACGATGAAGTGAAGGTTTAATGATCTTAGCTAACAAGTTCTGACTTTAGATTTCTCCAACTTGACAGGGCTTGTTTTCCAGAGTTTAGAAAGCCAGTATACCTGCAAGTTACTATCGTTAAGGATGCAACATAATATTGTCACACGAACAATTTCAAAATTTTATGCTATCAAAGGATACAACCGCTCCTACGTGAAAAATGACCAAAAGAACCACTATCATGACTAATTTATTTGTGTAGTTATCCGGCTGCTCCGCCCGCTTGTCATTATCTGCTAGCATATCTTCTATTCCGGGCATTTTTAAGCATGGCTTAGGTAAAAGAGCACAAAATTGAGAATTGTTGCCAAAAGAACAAGAAACAAGTAGTGAAAAAATGCGTAATACCATACAGGCGCTTTATTTAGAGAAACAAACAGTAGGCGTGGTTACGCTTTTGAAAATAATTGGTGATATCTCCCCTTTTCGTATGGTGTGGCCGGACAAAGTTTGTAGCCAATACTAATATCTAAATTTAATTATTTTGTAATGGTCGAATGCAGTCACCTATCTTGCGTTTTGCTTACGGATTCGGACATATCTCAAATTAAACCTGAACAATGGGTTTGCACTGGTACATTTTTTAAGGCGTATTGTAAGCCATAAGTAATAATTTTATTGTATACCAGTCTGTAGATCAAAAAGGAGTCCATGGATGTGCTTAACATGTGGTATTGTGCACTGTGGAAGGTAACGAAGTATAGGGCATTTAATATGCACTGGTATAATTTGTATTGATTTGATTATGCTCTAACATAACATAACAATATTCATTTTAACCGTATATCTGTTCCCTTGGAATCATCATTAGTTCATGGCAGGTTTTGATGATGTGACAAGATACAGTGGGTAGTTGTGGGGTTCCAAATGTAATAATATATTGAGGTTTTTAGAGGTAAAACTGAAGTCCTTACGTGTGCAAAAAAAAATAATGTAAGAGAGCCATTAAGATAGATACAACAAACAAATTTATCTAACCAGCTCAGGATTTAAAAAAACAAAACAAAAAAGAACACGGGGTGAGTTACAATCAACTCTCCTATTTTTGCATTTCAGCTTGTATCTTACCAGTTTTAAGGAGATTACAGCAACGCACGAGCTGGAAACAAGTGAACTACATTATTTTGATGGATGCTACACACTTGCTTTTTGTGTTGACTAGATGTGCCCTCTGAACCAGACATCTGGACTTCACTGTTGGAAAAAAAAAATTACCAAATATTTAGAGTAAATCATGTGACTTGATATTTAGTATGGTTTAACAGTAGGATATGATATATTTTCACTCACTTGCTATGGCAGCTTTGCCTGTTCTTCTGTATCTATGTGCAACCTGTTTACAATCCACTACTACTCACTGGCAGAATCAACTCTACAGTACGATGCCACCAGGATCTGAACTGACTGCTCTCTCAATCCCCAACTAGCCTAACTCCCACCCTCACCAGTGAAGTTAGTTAAATTAAGGACTAAGTAGAAGAAATTGAAGCACTGTCAGCCAAACAAGTCAGAACAGAACCAAGTAAAATAAGAAAGAAAAAAGCAACTACTTAAATAGTCACCACTCACACAATGACACAAAGAGAAAAGCTGATCACAAGGCAGAATAATGGGATGAATGACGAATAGAAGGTTTACTTATGCAACATCCCACATTATTAAATATCATTATTTATCTTCTCTTGTCTCTCTCTCTCTCTCCCTGACCACAATAATCGGTCCTTTTATTCCCTTTCACACACACACACGTACACACATGCACTTACACACACGTGCACAAATGCACATACACAAGGACAGCCGAACTTCAGAGACCAGTAGAGCTATGAATTCCAAAATAGCAATTAAAACATCACACCCATTTTCACGCCCGATTATTATATGGCACAATCTGTTGTGTGATATTTGCTTCCAGTTATAATTTGTCCTTCCCTTACCTTACCAGGTACGTCAACGGACATGCCAAACTCCACGCTCAGACTTCCAAGCACCATCTGTGTATGGACCAAAGCCTGGCTATATTCTGGTAGGTGTCACTCCAAGTGGACATAAAATATATAATATTTATAGGTTAGCTTATGTATCTGTGTTTGTGTGTGTGTGGTGTGTGTGGTATTTGTTGAAATTCAAGGGAGAAATTCCAGTAATACTGCTAAATTATTGTCTTCAATGTTGTACTATACAAAATGCTTTTTCTTTACCTGTGATAGGACAGACTGAGTACTATAAATAAGTTCTGATGGTGACTTCTCAGGATTTGTGTCCTGAAAAAAGAGTGCATGTGTATCTGAAATATATAAAGTTGACACTGGGGATATAACAATGTTCATTTTATTTATTTTTTCTTCTGTTAGTTACAAAGATGATGAATTTGTGGTGAATGACAACGAAGCAGTTGGACGGCTCAGGGAGCATCTTGAGAGAAGACTGGAAGGCCCGTCAACGTGAGTGGCTATTTCATACCCTGTCTGTGTAAACCCTCCCTCTGTCCTGATGCATTGTATTGCCAGTTAGCTTCCAGGTTTAAATCAAAATTGTTTTAAGTGATGAATTTTAACACCTACAAGGTGGTAAATAATAAAAATATTTTTCTTTCTTGGTGTGACATTTTTTTTCCTCATCTTATTCCTTTAATCATTAGATCTTTGTATAGTCACACGGTTCTAATATATATATATATACTGAAGAATGCTAGATGGAGTCACTCAGAGTGCAACTTTTTCTTACTACCTGGGTTTACCTATGTGTAAAGTCTAGCATAGTAATAAGAGAGAGTAAATAATTTGTATTGTTAAAGTATTTCCACTTTCTTCATATGTGTGAGTATTTAGTATGCCGGAGACTCCATTAAACATTAGTGAATGGTGATGTCATGGTTTATAAGGTTGCTCATGTGTGAAGGAGAAGGAGGTGGGGCTGGGCTTGCAGCAGCTAATCTGGTTTGTTGTTGGGTGGCAATGTTTGGGTTGTGGTTGTGAGAAACAGATAATTGTATCCAATCAGCATGGGAAATACTTTGCCTCAGCTTGCTGTCGACGAGATGACGAGCAAAATTCGGGGAATTTTGTTTTTGTGGCCCATTTAAATTAGCAAGGTTTACGGCAAAAATTTCGTGGAAGCATTGGGGAATTGAATGGAACGGTGAGTGTGTTAGATATAATATGGTTGCCACAGGATTGACCCCACCGGAAATTGGCTCAGTAGGAGCAGCTTCTTGGGGTTGCTTGTTCTCATGGTAAATTTATATTAAAAATCTTTGCTCACACGCCAGGATTCCAGCTGTGGCCTTTTGTTGGTAATATTGGTATAGTCAGGGCGGGGCTTGGTGGGCGAGAAGTCTAATATGTGTGAGTGATATATTTTAAATTTATATATACTGTAGAAAGAATTTTATTAAAGAAGACAGCAAGCAGCCTCCATCCAAGATGCAGGTGAGCTCCTACTGGAACTGGGCCTGGCTGCTAGTTATAGCAGTTGTCTTGTAAAGCAAGTGCCAGTTGTCGTAGATTGCATTAATAAAACCAAGTATTATATAGCTGCACTTATTTATTAAATTCTGAAGACCAGCTTGTGGATTAACACTGTATGCTTACTCTGGGGGACTTCAGACTGGTGCTACTTTCTTCATTGAACAAAAGCAGATGTATGTAGCTTGCTCAGTTTCAGTTGAGTAGCTATTCTGTTGTTGACATTCCAACTTACTTGGTATAATTGGTAAGTTACCAAACAGAATCACACCAGATAGCCAAATCACTCTCTTAGAAATTGGCACACAAATGCCACTCACTCACTTCAAGTTTGTTTCTAGTAATTTGTTAATTACTGCTATTGTTTACCTCCAATTAGATATAGACTGCTTTGAAATGTTAACCTAAATTATAAATTCATATAACCACAATTCATCTCGTTTACAGTTTAAAATAAGAATGCTGAAAGATTTTACAGAGTGCATACCATCTTTTTTAGTGCAGGCCTTAAAAACTCCCATGGGGGGCCTAGAGTCGATGGGAATGCTTTCTTGATTAAGTCAAGTTATGGATGGGCTATTAATTGTGTTATACTAGACTGAGAGTGACGGGTGGTCTATTGGCACAAAGTGGGAATTGATAACTTGAAATATCTGCAGAGTCTCTAGGATGTGTAGCAGCATTGGCGGAACCGTTCATTCTGCCCTGCTATGATTGAGTGTTAATACTAATTAAACTATCCTATTCCATGGCCTAGGTGTGTAGTTGTTTTATATTCCATGGCCTAGGTGTGTAGGTGTCTTATATTCCATGGCCTAGGTGTGTAGTTGTCTTATATTCCATGGCCTAGGTGTGTAGTTGTCTTATATTCCATGGCCTAGGTGTGTAGTTGTCTTATATTCTGGCTCTTTTTTCTTTTTCTTTTTGTAGAAACTGACAGGAGTTCCCTTGAAGACCAGTGGACTGGTGAACCTAGGCAACACATGTTTTATGAACTCTATTCTGCAAGCTCTCAAGTGAGTAACAAGTAGATATAAATGTATAGGATCATCAGATATTATTTTAGTGTAGTGACTACTTAAGTTCAACCGTATCATCATTTGCATGACTGTAGTTACAACATCTGAGTGGCTTAATACTTTTACTCAGCTTGACGTTGATGCTTAATTGAACTATTAACACATAATACTTATACATCAGTATAAATCTCTTGAAAGGAAATTTAATGAGTTTGATGATGCCAACAGAAGCAGTCAGCCTCTTCCAAGTCTATCAATCTGGTGAATATCTCCTGTCATATGATACCCATCAATGGTTGAAGAACTCTCCCTTGCTCTGGAATGAACTATCCGCCTGTAACAAAACTAATTTTCCTTTGTTGTGGTATCTGCTTGATTGCTGCGCACTAATCCGCAGAGTTTAGATAACAAATTCTCCTTGGCAATAGCCTAACGAGGGCCAAGTTTTTCAATTATTGGAATATTAACAACTGTATAATTAAAGTTTTTATTGCTCTCAGACGGAGAGCTTTCTGGAAACCTAAACCGTATGAGGAATTCGTGCCGTGAGATCCATTCTCAACGAGGTGGGGCAGTGTGGCAGAGAGAAGTAACTATTGTTATCTCTCCCCCCACTTCCTGGCAAACTCTGCTAACTCAATTCAATTCACGTGGTCTTATTAAGGCTGAACTTACATATGGCCCACTTGACCGCCACCAGGTTTCATAAGAGAACTTGTATGATTTCAATAAGCATAAGGGATGTCCCATGTGAAGAGAGTATGCTGAGTGCAAGGAATGTTTGATTTACATATCAGATTCTAAGTTCACTGGACCAATACAAAGAACTTAGTTTGACACTATGAATCAGTCTGGCTTTCACTATAGCTACTTCTCTCTATTTGCTGGAAAGAAATTCTTTGAAATTTCAGTCAGCCTCATAGTCAATAGTTCCACTTGGCCCTACAGTAACATCCACTCATCAATTTGTTGCATATCTCCCAGGGGTGTGGTGCATTCTTGGGATTAATGCTATGTAAGTTACTTTATCATTCATATTTCTTTTATTTCTAGCAACCTTGAAGAATTCACTGCGTTCTTTCAGAAGCTGCCGCCTCTGGAGGGCTCAACGACAGACACAAAGCAAGCCCACAGCTACTACACCAGACAGAATGGAGGCTTTTTAGACAGGTAAACACACTCAGTCACACCCACCCACACATGCACACACATGCACACACACATGCACACACACACGTGCACACACACACACAGGAAAGTGGAAGTACAAGAGGAAGTGAGTTATTCAAGCATGATGGGTCAAATATGCGTTTTGGTTACTGTAAAGTTCTAATATCTAAATTGAGTCTTTGTATGCTGCTATTTCAGAGGCTCGACAATCTCAAGTGTAAAGACTATTGAAGTGTGAATGAATGAGTTTCCATGTCTGTTGCAATGTGTCTGCTAGTTACAGTTACTCTATCAATAGCTTCAAGTTCCCAGAGGAATAATGAGTGTATTATAATGGAGTTTTATTATAAATAAATGTAAGTTGTGTTCAATTTTATCTTGTCTCAGAGAATTAGCAATGGTGTGCAATAGCCTAGCTGGTGTGTTTATGCTGACATAGTGACTTGCATCTGACCAGGCATTAATTGTTGCTCTTTATCAAACACTGACAACCACGGTCAGCAAACAATTCCGTACTAGAAAACTTGGCTATAGCATTAAGCTTTTAATTAAGAAATTTCTCGTGTTGAACTCCTGTTATTACTTATCTATGCGTGGGTGAACAGACTTGTTTATGTTAGCAACAATTGTGGTACCAGTTCTTAACACTTGTTTCCATAAAAACTAATCAACCTTTTACAAAGTTTTAGTTAGTGCATGTTTTAGCACATGTGTGGAGTCATAATATATAGGTAGTATACATCTAGTGAAATAAAAAGAATGACTTTTATGTGCATTTATCATAAGTGTATATATACATGTGTATACTTATATTCATATGTGTATTTGTATTACATTGATGTGTGTGTATAAAATGTATGTGGTGTTAGTTCATTGATCATTGAGATGCAGAAGTTGTCGTGTGCCTTGTGGAGTGAGGGAGCATCTTCTTCCTACTCTCCTGATTCATTCCTCAGTGTGCTAGTGAGACTGGTACCGAGGTTCAGGTGAGCTTGGAGGGCAAGTGAGAGAGAGAGGTCTTACTAGTACAAGGCAATGAATTATTGGCTTGCAAGCTAATTGGTAGAACATAGCTTGTGTAGTTTTTATATTGTAAATGTTAGGAACGGTCGCTAATGCTTGAAATTTGTGAGGCGAGTACTTCACCATCGATGGTGTGTTAGGAACAGTTGCTGTGTTCTAGATTAGTTAGGCACTGTGCAGTCATCGTGATAAGTTAGGCGCTGTGTGGTTGTCATGAACTACCACGTTTAGTGTCCCTCAGGCCCTAAATGTAGCACCCTCACTGCTCTCAGGACACTACAGCCTAGGGCCTTTGGGACCCTAAAAACGGTAGTTCCCTCTGAGGCAGTGCCTAACTATTATATAGAACACACTATGGTATGCATGGTATATGCTGTGTGCATTGCCTGTGCTATAACTCCTTGGAAAGTCTTTTTTTTTTTTAAGTGGGCAGCTAGTGGTTGCTACGGTATTGAAAGCTCTTTGCCAGAAAGAGAAGGAAAAAAAAAATTGGCCATTTTTTAGCAGCCGAATGCTTTTTGTCGGATCTAGATAGTCAGAATTCTACTGCAGAATACTCAGACAAAATGTAGGTCTGTATTTGTTAGCTAAAATTAAAGGTCAAACGGCAATATACTTGTTTTAGAAATAAGTAGACTGAATGATGGCTTCTGAGTAGGACACACTTCATGCAAACTAAGTGTAGCTGTTTATTTTTGTGTTATTATTTGTACAATTATTTTTGCGTGCAGATCTTGTAATAGCAAGATTCCACAAGGAAGTGTTTTCCTTGTTGTTTAAATTAATTGTACACGATGGCTCGCTCACCATTTGTGCGCAAGCACATCACTAGCTTATGTAGCTTAAATTTGATAAAGTCACTGGCTTCAATATAGTGGATCTATGAGTCTTTGGAATCTGATTGAACAGTATCCCCTGCATGTTATTTTTATTCCTTCTACTTGAAAAGTCATCAAGTGGATTACACTTAGAACTTAAAGAGTACCAAAAATAGTAAACGTTTCCCTTTTCAACAATTCTACTGTCCATTTTGTGGAGGAGTTAAAGAAGTAAACTGATAATCCAATATCCTGGTCCTTAAAGCTACTGGCGACCATGCCAACTATGCAGTATAGACAGAATTTGGTTTGCTCAACTACATTTTTCTGATGTTTTGGTGATAATTGGATTTGGTACAGGATCACCAACTACAGTATTACTTGTCCAATCAGTAGCTTATAAATACCTTTACCAGTTGAAATATACTATTGTTATTCATCAAAAGTTAGAATTGAGCATGTAAGTTAATATTGTAGATTTGTAGCTACACAAAAAGGAACAGTGTAAAATTTTAGATTTTCACGTACATGATTCTATCTCTGTTTCGTCGATGTTCTTTAGTTGCTGCATGCAGTGTGGGTAATGAATGAATTGCTAATGCTGTTGTTCCCATACTTTTATAGAGAATGATTTTTGCTTTACTTCTATCCAATATCTGTGCTTGTATGTTTAAATTTTGCCCCACAACAACTTTAGTCATTTGTTGGCTGAATGATATGAATTATACATCTTGTACAATACTAGTGGTGTGCTTGAGCACAATGGTGAGCGAGCCTTTGTGCACAAGACACTTAAATCTAACCTTAAATCCAACAAGTTGCTATTACAAGATCTAATTGTTCAGAATACAATAAAAACGTTTAAATTTATTAGTTTGCCTGAAGTCAATGCTCGAGCTCCCACTAGGATTGCCTCGTTCCATCCAATTATGTCCGCTGACCATTAATTATAGCTAACAAACATTATTTTTTCTTACCTCTAGTTTCTTTTATCAAACGAACAGTAGCTCCTGACAAAAAACACTCAGCTACAAAAAAAGGCAGTTTTGAAAATATGCTTGGTAAAGGGTCTTCAATACTGTTGTAAACACTCCTGCAACTTTTTATCTTGAAAAGAAGCATAAGGGACCATCACATACCATTCATGCAGATGGATATTCGTATTTATTGAGTTAATGTTCTAGCTCCTGTGTAGGAAGGCATCATTCCTAAAAGTCTAAGTTGACGATTAAATTATTAGCTAAATTTAGCACAATTTAGTATTCATGTTGTTAGCTTGGATGGGTTGGTAAAGCGTCAGTGTTAAAGCGTTGTCAGTAATGACGTTCATAAATACATGGGTCAAGAAGTAAATGAGAAATAATCAGACTGATGCAACTAAACCAAGTGGTGTACAGGCCCGGCAGAAGCAATGAGTTAATGCAAAGGCTGAAAAATGGTCATACCCTAACTGCACCCATTAATCATCTAGTGCAGCATTGCTATTAAGAAGGACAGGTTGAAAAATTGTAATTAACGATGGATATACAGCCACTATAGGATCTGCTCGTGATTTTAGTGTGAAGGCAGAGATGCAGATGTGGCAAAAAGCAATGCCATCCATTTCATCATAATAGAGCTAGGAGAGCTTAAAATTTTATAAACTATTGGGAGAATGAGAAACTGGGGGAAGTTCAGGTAAAGACATTTTGACCACTGTAGAAAATTTGCGCTGAACATGATTGTGACCCTTTACCAAATATTCAAATTTGCTCCACCTACCTCTACTTAAAATATTGCTTGGTTGTCTTTCAGCAGGTAGCTGCAAATGGTTTCTCCTGCAGTAAACTAGTCCCCATTCAATTCCTACAGCCAGGGTCTACTGTGTTCTTTGTAAGCTATCTCTCAAAACCGTTGTAACCAGTTTCATTTCTGCCAGCCCTGGTACAGAATGATAGGATGATAATATTAATAGATAATAGAAATGGGTAAAAATACCTTATGCTACTGCATTCCTAATTTGCAAAAGTTAATTGCATCAGTGCCATTGTGGTGGGGCACTTGACATATATATATTATTATACAATTATATTATATGTCTTTGCACAAATGGCAAGCAAGCCATTAATTATTTAACCCTATGTTTTGAATCTTTTGCAGAAGTCCTCTTCAGGAGTTCATTTAATTCACCTGCTCTAGCTTCTGCTCATGAAGCTACACTGCTATAAACTAAATTCAGTAGTGCCATTTCTGAAACTGAAAGATATATAGCCAAACAAAAATACTCTCTTTACTCGGTAACGGTAGCTTCTGTATTACTAGTTTAAGCTGTTTTACACTAAAGTACTGTAGCTCTTTGGACAAGCTCTGTTTTAGTTCTAGAAGTACAAGTATAGCTGTTGAATTTTTACTTGAAATATTAGCTTCTGTAGTATACCCACTATTAGCTCACTTGGCTACTTTTAAAAAAACAGCAGTTTTTTATTTTTATTTGGTCTGGTAAAGGATCTCCAATATCATAGTATCAAAAACCAAAAGACGAGCATTTCTATGGAATTGTCTCACAGTTTTGAGCCTAACCATTTACACTAAGTAGTTCTGTTAGCCAAAAGCTGTGTGTGTGTGTGTGTGTGTGTGTGTGTGTGTGTGTGTGTGCGCTCGTGTGTGTGGTAGCTGTGTAGTGTAGTGGTTGTGTCCTTAGCTCATGGCCTGAGGTCCCAAGTTCAAGCCCAACTTTTTCATCTGCCTCCCACCAGTCCACCCAGCTGTAATTGGGTACCTGGTATTTGGGGTGTAAATGCAAGGCCTTTTCTCATGAAACGGCAATGGTCCAGGTGGGACTTTGGGTGCCCACACCACTTGCTGTGAGGAAAGGCCTGTTCTTCTGGAGTTCTTGAGGTGCTGTCTTTAGTGATGCCCTAAAATGGGTGTCTGGTAAGTGGAGTCATGTTTCATAGTGCCTGGAGATAGCTGTGGTTTTCCAACTTAACAACTAATTGGTGAAGATTAACACTATCCCAGATACCCATGGCAACATATAAAAGATGGAGTTTTCTGACTTCTGTTTGTTCTGGTAATCAGAATCTTTCTGTTTCCAAGCACAGTGCAGTTGATAAACAGTAAACAGCTCAAGAATCATTGGACAAGCTTTTACATAATAGCATTACAATATAGTTATGCTCTTTTAATAAACTTGTCCTAATTCATGAAGTATGCAACAGTAACCTCTTCAAGCAACTTTATGTCAACTATTAAATCTAAAGACTACACACGTCTGATATTGTTTCATTACCATCATAACTAATTTTCAATTATTCTTCTCGTAAGAACATTGTGTAGATGCAAGATTACTTTTTTCATGGAATGAATAATTACGTAATACTTTTAATCACCTAAAGAAGATTGAATAACATCAATAGAAACGCCGTGAATAGTTGTGTATGTGTATGGAGTGGTTCGTGGTTCATATGGCGCACACAAGTGCTTTTTTCTCCTAAAAAACAGCTTTCCAGGTTAACCCTCAGTTTGTTAGTGTACTAAAAAGTATGTATTATTTTAGCTTATCACTTAAAAAATTGTGTGGTTATTTCCAAGAGTCGGTTTTATGAAGTTACTAATAGTTGCGGCAAATGGTTACTATGGCATTGAAGACCTTTTACCTAATTAGTTTTGTTTAATCTGCCAGTTTTTTGTAACTGAGAGCTTATTGTCCAGAGATTCTATACAAGAGCAACTAGTAGCTTGTCAAAGGTCAATATATTGAACTTTTAGAAATGAAACTACTGAACTTTTAGTAGTGTACACTCTTCATGAGCAGGAACTAGAGCATTAACCCCTTAGCCCTTTATTAGTGTAGTATAGTTTTGTATGTACGGTAGACCTCGTGTAATCGTAAAGTTGAAACCTAGTGTTGTTGAATTACAACTATTTAGCAAGACTAACTCACTTGCCATTGGTGCTCAAGTGCACCACTAGTACTAGCTGCATGCCTGCACTATCTTTATACATCATATTCATTCATTCATTACTAATTACAGTAATGTTTACATTATAAATTGGTAATTTTCCCCCCAGAGGGTATCAGCAGCATGATGCACATGAATTGATGCGCTATTTGCTGGACAAACTACATACAGAACTCCTCAACAAAAACAAGTCGAAATCACTGTGTCAGACAAGTTCATCATCTCCTTCTGCCACACCCACTGCCACACCCTCTTCCCCTTCGTCCTCCCAGTCCACTCCCTCCTCTACTTCCACTTCATCTTCTATCATATCCAAATTGTTTGGAGGAACACTTCAGAGTGATGTGAGAATGGAGTTGTTAATATTTATATATTTATTGTGCTTTCATGTGTTGTGTATGATTGAACATTGTTATATTACTCCGATATTGTCCTCCCCCTTGTAATTGCTATTAATTGGAATAGTGACCTTCCTCTTTGTTTAGCTTGGTAGTCTCATATTTTGTTGCTGCGTTGTACGGTGGATGTTTGTCAAATCTGTGCCGTTGTCAAGCTCCTCTGGACATGAAATGTACAAGTGTGAGAGAAAATTGGATATTCGGTAACCCCACACAGATTTCTCTGGCTTGTTTGGTTAGAAAGAAGTTTTGTAGCCTCCCACTGGTTTAATGGTTGGTTCCTTGTACTCTGCTAGTTTCCGTCTTACAAGAATGTCGTGTGTGGGTGGATCCTGGGTTAAATCAAAGTCAAGGTTTACAATTCCCTCTAGATAGCAATGTGACTTCTCTCATGTACTTCAGTAGAGCTAAGTTTACCATAACCTGTTACCCTCTCCACCTGCTGCAAATTCTTTTGTTAATTATTTCTCATGCTTTGTTTTGTTTTGTTTTCCCCGGCAAATTCTTACTCCTGTACACTCTCTCTCTTCATTACACGCCTTCTCGACTTGCTTTATATCCCATTAAATCAATGGCTAAGAAATCGGATCTTCAGAAAGCCAATTCTTCTCCCCCCCCCATCCTAATACCAGTAGTGCAGTCTATCCCTCTATGGCCTCTTCAATTAGACTGGCCTATCATGGGTGTGGTCAAGATTAAAGTGTGTAGCTGACACGGTTAGAGCTCATGCAACTAGCTGATGTGGCCGACTAATACTGCCATTCAGTTCGTCCTGGCTTGTAGGCTGAAGGCAACGATATTGTGTGGTACTCAAGTGACAGCCATGATCCTCTCAAGCAAGAGGACTTGTTAAGTTAAGACTGATAGTAGCATTTGTGATACACTTCGTGCTGAGAGTTGACACCTCCTTGCTGTTGTTACTATTCAATTGTTGGGTTGTTTGTTGTTGTTTGTTGTTGTTTGTATTATAGGTGACATGTATGACTTGTAAAACACGGTCACAAAAATTGGACCCTATATTAGGTATGTACGCAGTGCTGGGATTTCATAATATTACCAATTGCTAATTAATTAAATACTTGCATGTTGCATGTTAGTTTGGAATGTTGTTATAAATGAATTTGTGATTGTAATTTGTTAGATTTATCTTTAGACATTCCTAAAGAGTTAAGAAGATCAGATGAAGGCTGCACTCTGATTGGTAAATAATACGTATGTACTTAATACGTACTTAAGATGCTGATTATTTTTGTTTGTTTGTTTGTTTATTTCCACTTTCCCTCACATCTAGTGATAAGAGTGTTTACTGAAGTAATAATTACATATGTCGTTGCAAGTATTGTCACATAGTGAAAGTAAATTATTGGATTTTTTACTAAAACACAATGCATTGAACAAGAGTAAAGTAAAAGATTACAGCAAGGAACACTAATACAATATGGTGGTGATATTTCACTCTCCCCTGTAGCTATATCACCTTTGGCTAGGTAAAATACCTAGCATGCCTTTCTCATGCTGCTCTCTGACTTGTATTTCAAAACACGTGAGCAATTGGGAACATTTATCTATTTCTTGAATATGTTGAAGGTATATTTCACAATAAACTAACTTATTTTTTATATTATATGGTACTGAAGTGCTTAAAACTTCATTTACTTTTATCAATCCAGTTCAGAGCATGTACAGTACATCTGAACATTATCACGAAGTGATCAGTTCAAAGCTTGCATTATGAACAAGTAAGGTTGCATGATTCTGAGCGGGGTTCGTTTAGGAATTAATTTAAGAGGGGGCGAGATCAAGTCCCACATTTCATACTTAATATAAAGATGGAAGAGGAGATGGTCTTCTATTACTAAGACAATAATTAGAGCAGCAATTAACTTAGGATTTTAAGCATTAGCAATCACCTCCATCACCTTCTTTTCATTTTCTAAACTTTTTGCTTACAATCGAATATTTCAAGGTGATGAAGTGACTTCAGGTGGGGGGGGGGGGGGGGGGGGGAGGCAAGCGCCCCCTGCCTCCCCCTCCCTAAATGAACGCCTGTCAGAGTACTTTACCAAATCTCAGGCAGATGCAAATACAGTGTGGGAGGTACTAGTGTGCTAAGTGGTAACATATGTACATATTAAAAGCAACCTCTAATTTGTGCTGGCATTGGCTGTATACCACACTGAAAGATAAGTCGCAGAGGTAATGAGAATGACACGTGAAAGGAAGTGTGACTGAATGAGAAGAGACACTACAGTTTCCTAAACCTGCACTTTGTTATAGAGTCTGAAACTCCTCCAGTTTTAAGTGCCTTTTCAGTTCTTATTTAGTAAACGGTGGACTTTGCCAAAGTACTTGCCTTTTATTGCTGGGCATTAAGAGAGTAATTCACTCCAAAATAAACCCTTGTCTGTCACATACTCTTTACGTAAGTGATTAGGTAGCGGCTAGATTTTTTTGTGGTCTTTGCTGTGGGGGGTGCAAACTAACTATCACATTCCAGTGTTTCCCATGGAAGGGATGTAATTACCCAGCACACTAATTCTTGACAACTGAATGTTTCCCCATTTAAACTGTTCAAAATGTATTACATTTCAACGGCATAACCTAAATGTGTCCTGACTTGAGTGGGTTCACAATGTGTGTGTATAAACAGTGGCCATTCAGTTTAATGCAAGTCCTTGTGTGTAATCATGTTCTATAATGGAGTTATTGCCATGTTCCTGACATGAATATTGGATATTGGACAATAAGGAGCCAACTCAATTGCTATTTATTTTTTATATTTTATACTCCTTGTTTCATTCATTCATTCATTCATTCATTCATTCATTCCTGGTTTATGATGTTGTCTATGCTAGATTGTCTGCAAAGCTTCACTGAACGTGAGGTTCTTCGTGACTCTGAGTGGTACTTGTGTTCAGCTTGCAAGAGCAGACAGCCATCCACCAAGCAACTCTCCCTCCACACATTACCCAATGTAATTAAATAAAGGGGACTTACAAAGAATGATGTGATGAATCATTGAGTTGGTGGGAGGAGTTAATTGTTTTGCTACATATTTAAAATAGTTTTTTTTGTTGTTGTTGTTTTTGTTTTGGTATAGCTATGGAACTAGTTAATTTAGAGGTCAATTAACCAAGACACTTATGAATAGAAGAGTGTATGTATGTATGTACTGTTACTGAGTCTATTATTGGCGAGCGAGCGTAGCGAGAGACACTTACAGGGGTAACACAATCGAAAATCGGGGATGTTTGTTTATTTATTTATTTGTATGTATATATGTTTGGACGTACGTATGTCATTTTGTACTTTGACCCTCACGTTTTTGTGTTAGTTATGTGGTCGACCCCGTCCCAAATTGCACTAAACAGAATCCTCTGGTTTATCGATCAGTACCCGTATCACCCTAGAAATTGAATAGTTTACCGTTTTGAATTCTTTTGCGGGTGCAGTTCAAACTTGAAAACTTAAGGGACTTCCATTTCTATTCAAGTTAGTGGCGGTGGTAAGTCAATGCGCTCTTTGTCATGGTTATAAGCCGTGCGCAACAGTATTTACTTGAAAATACATTGTCCACTAGACTACCGCTAAGGTAAGTCTGTGTAGGTGCATGTCCAGTTGTGTCAAATCATTGTGTGTTACAACTACTACTTAGCTAAAGAATATCACAAAGAATACGTTTAAATAACGTGTATTGTTTTGTTGTTGTTGTTTTTCTTCAATTCAAGCAGTTGCAGAGAGTTGTTACTATGGCACTGAAATCCCTTTACCGTGTATGCGAAATTTAAAAACTGGACCTTATTTTCAGTAGCTTCAGTGTTAGAAGTCAAAATCATTCATATAAAAACAGTATAGTCTTTAGGCTCGCTCGCCATTTGTGCTCAAGCACATCACTAGTATATAGTATATTGCAAGGCAATATGCGTGTGGCTTTATTAGCGTCACTTGATAGTATGAACAACTGTGATTGAAATTAAATAATAGTGCATGATAGAGTCTAAAAGTACAAACTTTGATAGCAAAAACTAATTGAGTACTTTAAGTGAGTTTCAGTTGGTGTTGTTAATGGTCCGTCTGACGGGTCAGTCAATCTACTTGCGTGTGTCTGCGTAAAGTACTAAAAATAGCTTCTCTTGCCTTGCACCTTAGCTTAACATATTTGTGTGTATTGTTAGAAGTTTAAGGTTCAATGACGCTATGTAAACACCAATAGCAACTGCATTCCAATGGGCTAGGGAGTTGTCCTGTAGATGTGAAGTCCAACAGCTGTTTCTAGTCCCCGTCCTGCTGTAGCGCTGTGGAGGAATGAGGGATGGGAGGTGGTAGTGGGTCATGCAAAATAAGGTGCCAGAAGTTAACATGTGGGCAATTGCTGTATGTCAGATTGATTGCTCTACAAGATACAGAGGAGGCATGTCAATTAACACTATGGGTCATTGCCCTTTGAGAGGTGGGATTGTTTGCCAGTGGGCTTACCCTGCACTGGCCGGGAACAGTCTGTCTGTTAATTAGGTAAAGAATGTGGGGACATATCTTGATCGATTGTTTATGTGTGTGTATGTGTACATTAGCTTACACTCTGGAGTGCTTTCAAGTTGGTTTTTTTGGTGGCGTGGGGATTTCAGAACCTTTCAAGGTCTTCTTAAAGTTAGATTTAGCTTGAGGATATGAAGTGGCTAGCTGAGAAGGAAGTCGTGGAATTTGAGAAGCCTTACAGCATATGTTGATGGGTTGATCAGGATCATCCTTTATTTAGTGAATGAAGTGCCAAACTGCTGGATGAAACCACTTCAATAGTCCGAGAATGCCTCAATTATCTCATTTTAGACTCGTAGACATAGCTCCATTAGTCCGTCTTGCATGTGTGAGTATAATGACTCATCAGAACTGCATGGCATTTACTGCCAGTTACTACAAATTCAACACATTCTAGATCAAAATACTTGCACCTTTTTCCCCCAGTGGTATAATGTATTATAACAACTTCCACTGAAGTCTGTGACACTTCCTCACCCACTTAGACTAGTTCTACATTCTGTGAATTACTTGGAGATGCTGCATAGGCGTGTTGTCATGGAGAAGTTGTAGTACTGTTCCATCCGTCCAAGTCTATTGTGCTTTAACTTCATTTCTTAGTACCTCTGAACGACGACGATCCATTCTTCCTCAAAAGTACGAAACTGCGACTGTTTGCGGTATGAATGAGGCTCAAGGTTACCAGGCAGACTACAGTCTAGGTTTCAAAATTTTGAACCGGCTGTCAAGAAGATGGATTCCAATAAGTACTTTTCAAAGTTGCTGTGGTCATTATGTTTTGTCGTGGGAGAAGGATAATGAATGTGTTTGCATTGACTAGTGCGTGGTCAGGTACCAGTGGCGATTCTGAGGCAGGCAGCGATGACTACCTCTGTTCCTGCCCACCTCATGACACTAGCTGGCACATTTATCGAGGGCTTTTTTTGTTGTTTTTTTGTAATTTTGAGTGTGTGCTGGGTGAAGCCCAAGGAAGAGATGTGGGCAAGGATTGAGGTTCATCCCTTTGCATGCAGTCTAAACATGTAATGTGCACTGCTGGCCAGTGGGGGGCACAGTCACTTGCAAGAGATGTACCATTGTTTGACATGCCTATTGTCTACAGAGGGACAGCGGGATCTTTAGAGATATCTGAAAAACGTGTATATCACACCTGCGTATAGTTATAATTCTCCCCCCCCCCCCCTATTACCTTGTATACTATCTGAGTAGTTTTTTATGCTACAACAAGATGAACTATTTTTTGCAACCAGAATATACTGTCTTTTTTTTTTTTTTTTTTTTTTTTTTTTTTTTTTTTTTGCTATAGGTCCGGTCCATGTTTGTGTTGTTTGTAAGTCTGACTCTATATTAAGTTATTCAATAAAGAGGAAACTAAGAGAGGTTGTTCCCTTTCAGTTTGTTTCATGAACTGGACCCCATGCACGTGTACACACATGACAGTCCCATGCTCCAGACATGCCAGCAAAGCTATTGCTGGTTTGAAGGACATGTACATGTACATCTGTAGGACCTTCCCACGATGGCTTAATTCACTTCACTGTTTGTTGCCTGCTTGGTTGAGCCTTAGCTTCTTGCCCTAACTTTAACCTTCAGCTGTCTAAACCACTGCTGCTGCTGTGTGTTTGATAATGTGATTAATGATGCTCGGGTGGTGTCTGCACACGCTCAGTGCGTTTCCTTAATAATGTTCTAATTAGTCTGGTTTATATCAAATTGAACAGTAAATTCTTCCCCACAGATTTTTCAAGTCTTTAGTTACTAATATGAAGTCTTTGTACTATCACTTTAGGGTAGACATCTTACAATCAGATTACACGTTTTTTGTTGTTTTTTTTGTTTTTTGTTTTTTGGTTACCATAATAGCATATAACTCGAGGTGCTCTGCCCTCACGTGCAGAAATTACCCCTTGTTCTGTAAGAGTCTAGTCTGGTGGGTTGGGATTGGTAAAGGGGAGGGAATGGGAATGGGAATGGGAATGTGTGCATAGACAAGTCTACGATAAGCCTACATGTGTATATGTTACAGCACTGGTCTAGGATAAGCCTACATGTGTATATGTTACAGCACTGGTCTATGATAAGCCTACATGTATATATGTTACAGCACTGGTCTAGGATAAGCCTACATGTGTATATGTTACAGCACTGGTCTAGGATAAGCCTACATGTGTATATGTTACAGCACTGGTCTAGGATAAGCCTACATGTGTATAATATGTTACAGCACTGGTCTAGGATAAGCCTACATGTGTATATGTTACAGCACTGGTCTAGGATAAGCCTACATGTGTATAATATGTTACAGCACTGGTCTAAAATCCTGATTTTCTTTTGATTGTGTAGATTTTATGCATCCATCTCAAACGCTTTCACTTCACTTCTTTATCGCGGAATAAATTGTCTACTCGTGTGGACTTTCCCCTGCACTGTCTGGACATGGCCCCATACCTTGCCCCGTCCTTGTCAAAGCGAGTTCACAGCCCCAAGCTCTACGATTTGGCCTCCATTGTTGTCCACCATGGCTCGGGGTAAGCTTGAATATGTTTAATTTCTTTCTAGGTTAGTAAATAGTTGTAGAGTAAATTGCTGTAGATTTTTTGCCCTCCTCAAGTGGGTTTAAAATCCCCCACTTGATGACCATGTGATAATTGTATTACAACATTTCTATTATCTTAAACGAAGTGTGAATGAGAAATTAAATGACTTGTAATAATGCCAGTCATCTCGTAAATTTCTCATTCACTCTCATTCCAAATTTTGGTTGCTATGGTTTAGAGCCTACACACTATAACTATTCTTACTCAATTCTTGTGATAATTTCTTGGCCAGACCAACTTCTTCTTTAAAACAAGCCAAATTCAATTCTCATTTTCATGCACTGAGCGAGAACCAAATTAGCCCTTTCTTTATTTACCGGCGCCAGCGTGCCAAAGCGGTTAACAAGGTTTAAGTGACCGTTAAGAAAGTAGTAATTTAAAGATATCCATACTCGTGTACTTAGCTTGTAAGTAGGCTTGAAATAAGTGTTTACTGAACAGTGCAGCAATAGAAGGAGGAAAAAAAAGTAGCCAGGATGCTTACCGACAAAGTTGAGCGAAAATACTTGCCAATTTAAAATCCGTGAAATTTTAACCATTGCAAATAATGCTTTTAATTGCTCACTTAGCTGATGGTCTCTTACAAACTGTTCAAAGAGTAGATAAGAATTGTGACCCAATTGATGTTTTGCTTATAAAATGATTTTTTTTTAACTGACTAGTTGGCACTAGAGTGTAGCACAGTAATGCTTCATTTCCAGGGGAAAATGCTAGTGAGGAAAAGCTTTATTTTCCTCCATTAGTGTCAATAGAGGTTGTAGTTCTAGTTTGAAGTTCACAAAAGAATGAAGTGTTTACTGACTTGCAATAAAACTATACTCTTTATTAGAGTGTAAAAGGTTTGACTTATTTATGTGATAGCACAAAGAAAGTTGGTTATGATTCACTATTTGTTGTCTAAACGTTTATTTAAATGATGGGTTGTAGTCATTTGAAGCTATTAACTTAGTTTATCATTTGTCCTCATTTCATGTTTTGTCAGAGTCACGTGTGGTCACTATACAGCATATGTGTACAGCCCTCTGCTAGGTAAGTATGGCATTGTTTGTTTTGTAAGAATGACCTATTGGTGGTTACTATAATAGGGGGAAATTTAAGTGTAATTTAATTGTTTATGAGGTCAACAAAAGTTAGACCAGGGGAATGTCTTGTGGCATATCTCTTAATAGTACTAGAGAATTGTTTCATCCAGTTCCCTCTTGTTTTGTGAGGGTTTCCTTGTGGCACACTCACTGAGTCCTGCCTTCACCTCCACCCCTTACTTGGTATGATTAGGGTATGTCAGTCCAGCCCCTTAGGCGCTGTGGGGGCTTCTTGCTGATTAGAGAGCTACATTCATTGCACTGTATTAGGATGGTGGAAATAAAAACTCTTTCATCGCTCCAATGGCTTGCACTTGGTGGGAGAATGGGGAAGTGAAAGCAGGCGTTGCCTGACCAAGTACACTGATTCAATTGCCTGTGGTAGCATGCTGCTCCATGAGTATGGCTGTGAAAAGGCACTTATGAGGAAAACCATGTAGGCAGTTGTTGAGAGCTAGCCAAGTATGGCAGGAGGGAGCATGTCTGTCAGGGTAGCGCCCTTTTCATTCTCACACCTTACATACAGACCTAGCTAGGTTTGCAGAGGCAGTGGATTAATTAATTACATGGTTTGTGGGTGTGTTTTTGTTTTTTTGTGAGAATGTGGGGAATTTGGTGGAGGAGGGGGTGTGTGTGTGTGGAGAATTATTAATTAAGTTTGACTGAATGATATGTCATTCTGGATATTGGATTTAGTAGGAGATTGAACTGTAGGAGGTTTAACAGGTGACACAGTGTTTAAAGGTCACATCATCCCAATTAGGGTTTACATGTAGATTTGTAATTTCAAAGAAAAGGGTTGAGAATTTTTTTTATACAAGAAATAAGTTGTTTTTTTAGTATTAGTGGTCAAGTTTAGGCCACTAAGTACTTTTCCTCTAAAAGATATTGCCTTATGCTATGACATATTGATTTCCTGTCTGTTCAGGCTCCTTTGTATTTCCCTCACAAATGCTTGCTTGTTAGGATAATCAAAGTATACCCACTGTCTTTCTTCTACAGCTAGGATACAATTTAACTGTTAAAAAAAACTCTTTCTGTCCACCTAGCAGCCAGTAATATGTTGCCAATTTATTTAAATAACAGGTTTTATGATGTTAGTGCGTATTTACAAAAATATGAAAAAGCATTAAATTCAAAGTGCAAGAAAATACATGTATAAAGTAGCACAGTAAGTGTCTTACATTTCTTTGTGTTCTCTGCAATGTGTATGCCAAATTGAAGCACAGCACACAAGCTTATGTTTTCCTCCCTCTCTCTTTCTTTTCCTCAAAATTGGTATAGTAGTAAGATAAGTGATGTGTAATGAATACCTGCAACCATTTCTAGGCAATTTGTGGCCATTCAAAACTCATGTTAAGTGATTCCGCAACTTTTGGGCATACATGCAAGTTTATGCTGATTTACAGAGGAAGTTACATATGTGTGTCACTATAGCGATGATTAGAGGATGGACAACACTTCCTCGAAGCACGACCAACTCAATTTGTGTGGTGAATAGGGTATTCTAATCTGAATGGATAAGATATGTGTATTGTTATGAAATTAGTTTTTGTAGTTTATAGCGGAATGGGAAGAAACTGTAGATGGTAACATATACTGGTTCTGACAACCTTCGGAATTGAGTCACTGAGCATGTGCAGTTCAGTGGTGGAATGATCTATGGTCTCCAGAAGCACTGAGCCTCACAAATATCTTGAAAAATGGTAGTGATGCGTAAGGAACTTGGCTGAAGAGATCTCGCTCTCTCTCCAATCTACTTAGGGTCAGTGCCTCCTTTATTTCACAATGAAGCTGCTCATTGAATGTGCCCCCTCAGTGTTGTGCGGAGGCATGGCGGCATGTATGTATGTGTGTTGCATGGAATGTGTAGTTCTGTTTCCCTGGATTCTGATGCCTGGCCAGGCTGGCATTGCTTGCCAACAACAGCTCCAGGCAACCCAACCATCCATCAAGACATCACAGATATCCCAAGGCTCATTCCTTTGTTATTGTTGGCAGTGAGAAATCCTTGTAGCTTCAAACTCTTACACACATTTTTTAAAATTCGACTCGGTAATAGATTAATTTGTTGTTGTTGATGTTATTGTTGTTGGAGTCCAAACATTTTTTGGTTAATTACTACTGCATAACGAGGTTCTAATGTCAGGTTGTCAGGGGTAAGGTTGAGCCTTCAGCCTTTGCTAATGTCACTATGAGACTAACTGGTCAACTGGGAGACAAAACTTAGCATTTTGAATCAATGGTTATGCTTTATTATAGCCAGACAGGCAAGTCACTGGGATGTGCCATGCAGAGCCCAGTGGGAGGGCCCATTGCTGGCATTCTATATGGAACAGTGAAGTCAAAATAATGCATCCATGTTTTGAAATTTGAAATGCCGTGAACCCACCTGTGTGTTTCCTGTGGCATTCTGCCGTACTCTTCAGGTCGCTACAACAGATGCAAGGCAGCGTAGCTGGGGCGCAGGGTATTACCATATATGGCATGGATCTCATTCCTGTGTGGATCACTGCGTAACTGTGTGATTTGATACTGCAATGGCTGACATGAATACGAACACTGATGCATCATTTATTGGTTATAAGAGAGGATGGGTTTATTCAACGAGAGGGAAATGGTCTGAATGCACCAAGTTTCCATTACAAACAGCAGCAACAAATTTAATTAGTTAGTTAACTACATGAGCAAAGTCAAGAAACTTTACTGTTCTGGACTGGAAAATAGACAAAAAACAACAACAACAGAAGGTAATTTTGAGTTTAAACGTGCAAATATAACAAATAATTCAGGAGTTTTCCTCACTTCTCAGCACTAAAACAACATGGATCAAATAGTTGCTGGACATTGTTTTGAACAAATCTTCACATATAACAAAAGATATTTCAAATCGTACAAAAACAACAACAGTTCACAAGTGGCAGATCCTGGTCCAAGTAAGCCCACCACTGCAAAGGGAGAGACTTGGCTACTGCACGTACTTCTTGTGCTGCTCCACATCCTTACAGAATCTATTCCACTCATACACGCAGAGTACCACCACAATCACACCCACTCCCCTCCTTTTCCTCTATATTTCCTGGTAACAACTGACCACAATCTGGCAGCTCTATTAATTAATTTACGGTATTACTTGTGGATTGCTAATGGAATTAATGTTCTTGGGAGTGAAGCACATCTACAGCATTTAGCAATCATTAGCCTGAAATCAAACTGTTCTTGTTTGTTAGCCTGAAATGATGAATCAAACAGTTTTTGTTTTGTTTTTGAGCCCTGGAAGTGGGAGGAGGGGGGGGGGGGGAAGACTCAATATTGCACTACTATTATCGCTACCTGACATGCGAGTGTTAACAATTTGTATGTGTGAGGATCTATTTTATTTTATTTATTTTTTGCCCAATGGCAGAGACTACTTCGTATGTGAAAATTCTTTATCAAAGCTAATGAAGTTTGCACAAATGTGGCAACATAATAATAATATAAGAATACTAAAAAATGAGGTGATAGATCTTAGCTGATGAAGTCCTATTTAGTCACTGTGCTGGTAGGTAGAACTCGTGAGTATACGAGTGTGTATAGCAGATAATAATTTATGAATTTACCACCACGTTGAGTGGGCAATGGTCATCTGCTACAGATGCACACGCGTGCAGACTGTCTGTTCAGAACCATGTGTGGTCCCAGGACGATGTGACTCTACATTCCAGCTGCCGACCTGGTAAGGATGAACTGTTAGCATTCCTGTTCCCTTACATGAGGAGATTAAGAGTGATGTTGCTAATTAGTGTGAGCTGCTAGAGGTGTGCCGGCACAGAGGCAGGAGTGGGACTTTATAATCTGGCTATGCCAGGAATGCCGATTTCCAAAAATAACTCAATTGGTTCGTGTTGTGCTAATTTTGTGAGCCCACACATGTTGCGGCCGGAAATTCTTGCTCCTTGAAGGTTCTCTACTCTCTTTGAGGGGACTAGTTCATTTTATTATTATTATTATTATTATTTTTTTTTTTTGGTGGCTCTGTTGTTGGTTAGTTTGAGTGGATATAGAAATTAGTTTCTTTTTGCTTCTGGAAATTTACTTTCTTGGAAGCACTTGTGTATTCTAGCCCAAGCATAACAAAAAGTGGGGTCTTTAAAAGTGTTCAGTTGTGTCAGTGAAAGTACTGCTATGTGTAATTAATAAGAAAATTGAGGGGGAGGGGAGTTGGGTTTGGATTGGGCAGGGGTGGAGTAAGCTCTGTGAACCTTGGTATCTTGTGCAGGTCTGACTAATGTATCAGTTACCCTGCTGACACTTGAGTACTATTGTTCTGTGAGAACAGAATTAGAACCAAGTATTATTAAATGAGATATTTTTTTTTGCACTGAATAAGTTAGAATTACTATGGTACAACTGGCCAGTTTTCACCTCTCATTTCACACCTCTTTCTTCATTTTCTGTAGGATCCTGGTATCATTTCAACGACAGTTCCGTGGGTGAATGCAGTCCAGAGCAGGTGCTGAAGCAGCAAGCATATCTCTTATTTTATGTTCGTAGAAGCAAGAGACAACAAGATTATTGTCCCTCACCTTCCAAGTGAACAGGTACCTGGTACACTCCAAACTCTCTCCCTCCACTGGCAGATTCTTATTTTGTTGACTTCATTCAACTGTCCATTATTGCATTATTTTATCATTTCTAATATTCTCCTTGTATTGCAGACATGATAGTGCAATGTATCATTTAGTTGGTTTCAATGTGTGTAGTTTTGTTTAGTCTTCATTTTTATCATGGGATTTCTTGACTTGAAAATACATTTAAGTTTCAGAGGTAACTTGATTTATTAGTGCAGTGAGGGTTGAATAAGCATGTCTACCGGAGTCTCCCAAGCTGTTAATCAGTATCGCCAACGTTTTTACCTTCTAATTCATTGATTGGAGTACAACTATGAATAATGCAGACTCTATGAAGTTTGAAAGCTCGAGAACCACGCAATGAATGTCTTCCAGGCAATTCTGACATAAATGAACAGATTATAATAACCTGGCCCGGAGCTGAAAGGGAGGAGGAGTGGAGTGTAAAATACCCCAAAATACCACCTTAGCCACTTCAAGATTGTACAGTTGTCTGTGGCTCTTTCACTTGCCTCCACACTTACCCCACTTGGCTATATTGCTGCTTTCCCTTTTCCTCCCTCAAACTTTAACCACGCATACACACAATACAATATGAAAGTAGTAAAAAAGCAATGTAAATGCATTAAATTTAAACAAAATGATATTAAAAATAAAAAATAAAAAAAAGGAAGTAACAATAGCTTTGGAGTAAAAACATGAATGACTCTGAATTGTTTTTACTTGATGTGTTTTCCTCAATTTACGTGAGGTGTATGCACTTATTTAGTAAATGCACTTGAAGAAACTACTATTTTAGGCAACCCACTAAGTGAGAGTTATTATTATGGTGGCTCCACAAGTGTGCTAGCAGACTGATGAATACAATTTATTTGCCTCGCCAGCTGTTTAGATACTTCCCCCCACTACTGCAACGTTTTGGTTCCAATAATATTAATAATTAGATGACAGGAATTGTTATAGATGATATCAATTAGTATGAACCAGTGCCTGTATTGTTCTTGTTAGAGATTAGGTGAGAAATGAAATGAAGAGAGAAAAGTGCATTGCAATAGGACAACATGTGCTTGAAACTTGGCAAATGATGAGGCCAAGAGAAAGTGACAATCAAAGGGAAAAAAATTGACAAGTCTAACTATTCTACATAATAGAGCATCTCTTTTTGGCATTGTCCCCAACTCCAGCATCTGGCATATCGATAGGGAGAGAATAATTGTGGAAGGTATTGGAATCTGTTGAGCACATGCTGAGATCTGGTTGGGAGCTGCTTCTCCCTCTCTTGCCTCCAAGTCTCAGGGAACCCTTCATCAGACCTGCCCTAGCGCCCATGCTTGTGGAGCGAGCTCTCTTATGGCCTCCTGGGTTCTTCACTCTCCCACTCATGGATCCCACCAGTGTGGAGAAGAAAGCCTGCACGTTTGTGCCGTCCATGGCAGAAGTCTCAAGGAAGGCGCAGTTATTCATGCCTTGTGCAGCCTGCCTCCCTTCTTCTGTATCGACCTCCCTGCAGTGCTCCAGATCGCATTTGTTACCAACAAGAACAACAGTGATGTCAGACTGGTCGCCAACTCCAGCGATTATCTGGTGGTAGATATCCAGCGTTTCGTCAAAGCTCGCTCTGTCGTCGATAGAGTAGACAAGCGCGAACGCTCTGCAGTTAGAAATGTAGAGCTGGCGCATGCTTGCAAACTGTTCCGTTCCAGCCGTATCTAGAATTTCGACTATGCAAGGTCCTACGCCATCTACCATAGTGTCATGACGGTAGTAGTCTTCCACAGTAGGGTTGTAGGTTGGCGTGAAGACTCCAGATATTATTCGTAGAGTTAGCGCGCTCTTCCCCACTCCTCCTGCACCAAGCAGAGTCACTTTGTATTCAGGTTTGATAGGCATAATAGGTCCGTCAACAACTCCTTAGAAAAATTACTTTCTACTTCTTTCTTGCACCTCGATTTATATAAACTTCAACTTACGAAACTTGTAAGAAGCTTTTAAACTGGAATGCGCAGGAAATGCGGTAAGCATTAAAAAACCGCCCAACCACCAACCAGCTGTGTTTCTTGCCCAGAGTGCGCGCGTGTGCGCGCTAAGTGGGGGTGGGCCGCGCGCTTGAGACCTCGTGCGATGGCAACTGGATAAGGTCGTGGAGCCGTTGAATTCTACTTCTTTGAAAGGAGCTAGCGATGGGAAAGTTAAATGTTGCTCTCCTCAGGTACCTCACTTCTGAAGACTTCAGGGTTCTTACCGCGGTGTGTTTCTTGTGCTCAAGAGAAGAGAGCGTCATTGCTTTGTTGATTGATTCTCGTAGGTAGAAATGGGGATGAAAAATCATGAAATCGTTCCAGCCAATTTGATAGCTTCTATTGCGGACTTAAAGCATGGTGGATGCCAGAAGATTTTGCGCCAGCTTGTCGAGCACAAGCTTTTATGTTATGAGCACAAGAAAGGTAACTACTTGGAGACTAGTACTTGTTGAAGTCAGTGAGTAGAATTTCAGTGAGCAACCTGTTCAATTAGTGTGTGGCTACAGGCTGACGTTTACTGGCTATGACTACCTTGCTCTTAAAGTATTCGCCTCTCGAGACATTCTATACTCTATTGGCAACCAAATCGGTGTTGGAAAGGAAGCTGGTAAGGTATCGTCAAAAATTTCCTCGTGAGATAATCTTAGTGTCTTAACAGATATTTACGTGGTGGCCAATGCTGAAGGCGAACAATTTGCCCTCAAGCTACATCGCCTGGGGCGTACATCGTTTAGAAAGTTGAAAGAGAAGCGAGATTATCACGGGCACCGCCGGAACACCTCGTGGATCTACTTGTCTCGTCTATCTGCCATGAGAGAATTTGCTAACATGAAGGTGAGAACACTGACCATTAATGCAAAGTTGAGTCAAGTGAAGTTTGGTAAGGTTTGTTTTATTAACCCTCAGCGCGCATGTGCGAGAGGGTTATAGTAGTCGTCCTGTCTGTCACACTCTGATTTTGGAGATTACTGACAATTAACCGTTGATTTAGGTATGAACTTACTCAGGATGAAGATTTAGGATTTTTTATTGTGCTACTTTTTTTAATTTCGGGCTATTTGTTGAGAAAATGCAAAGCTTTCAGCTCCGCGTAGATGGTGCCAGCTTTTATGGGTAACACCCTCTTGCGCCACGTAATCACGTGAGCAAATAATTTTTTGCAGCCCGCTGTGCAGTTTGCTTTAAGCTCGCAGAAGTTAATGACGGAGTTGAAAGAAGTGAAGTTTCACGTTGAAAATGTATACTGGTGAGTGTTTCTGTCTAGTTTAGCTTCTTTATTTATGAAGACAGTGTTTACATGTACCATTTTCATTGCTCAAGCTAAGCAGATTGCTTGTTCTTTTGGAAGGAGATTATATTGTAATAGCTAGGTAGTGTTTAATAGCGCTGAGGGTTTGCACCTTTGGTGCTTCATTTATGTATTTTTTCATTGTAACCAGGCTCTAACAAAGCTTGTGGAGTATTCATTCTGGGAATATGCACCAATTAACTGTTTTTGTGTTGAGCTAATATGCCATATGGTACAGTAATCAGTTCAATTTTCGACATTACAGCCTGGGGGGTTGCACCGCAGGTGCTTCATAGTGTTTGAATATTGAGTTAGCGATTAGAACTTATTCTCTCTCTTGTAAAAATAGATGGGAAGAATAAATTAGTGTAGGGTAGACTAGACACTTAGCAACAACAACAAGAGATGATGTGATGGAACAAATTGTTAGCTGTGTCTGTGTTTGTCCTCCTACTACTGCCTCCTCACCACTTCCCTCCTCCTCTACCTGCCCCTTTGTTGATTGGTCACCATCTGCAGACCCTCCACGAGCGAGGCTTCCCTGTACCGACTCCAGTGGACTTCAACAGACACTGTGTGGTCATGCAGCTGGTGCCTGGGTACCCACTGTGAGTCTATAGGAGTAGTAGCTGCAAGTTTTATTTTGTGACTGGCTATGAGAAAATCATCCGTTCAATTTTTTTGGAGTATTCATTAACCTCCATTATCAAACTATTGGAAAGTTAAAATTTCAGCTGTTTTAAGCTTCCTTGGTAAAAAAAAAAAAAAGAAGGGGGGGGGGGGGGGGCGATTTAGTTGTGGCGCTCGCCCGTTCTAATGCACCTAGCTACATTAGGGGAATGTGTGGGACATCATTTCTATGATAATATCCGTTGAAGCTTTTTAAAAATGGCAGATGGCTTGTTCAGTATGAATAGTAGTACTGCAATGTAGAGCTTGCCAACTTTTGTCATGAAGTCTTGGACAAGCAATAAGCCATAACTCTGCACAAATGTTTGTGACGGAGCTAACCGTGTTGCTTTCTTATAGCTCATGGAGATGCTCCAACCTAAAGAATGATCGGTAAGCGCCTCTGCCTTGTCAGAACTACTGAATTAACTCATAAAATATGATTTTTTATTTTGTCACTACAATCGGTTTTCTCATAGCTAGTTACACACACACACACACACACATATATATACACATGTATATAATATATATATCTAGTCTTTAATCCACATATTGTTATTTTCCAATATTTCCTAAACGGTACAAAGTTTCTTTAAGCTTTTAGCTTTGAGAGGAGTAAGTGAAAGTTTTTGCCCCCCCCCCCCATCCACCTGCATTAGTAATAAAGATGATGCAAGAGAGCATTTTGAGCTTCTGTTTAACACCATTTCTTAATGAAAAGAGCCCATTTTAGACCATTTGAGAATTTATTGACAATTTTAGCAGATGTATGCTTGCTTCTTTAATAAATAATTGCTCCTAATTCCCTAGAGTCCTGGGATGAATATTGAAGTGAAAATTGAGGCTCTTACTGGGTGTGTCCAAATAGTGAAATATTAGATTCCCAAGTCTCATTATTACTTTCTATTACAATTGTAGAGAGTGCATTCAATTGACAAGTCCACAAATAAGTGTTTGTTATCTGATGGTCTCGGTTTAACTCTTACCATTCGCGTACAACTTACCACCGGCCACCTCGCTTACTTGCGTATTCCTACCATTTGTCGGCCTGGGGCGGGTAGAGGCCAGTCAGACTTACACATCTTCCAGAGTGACCAGTCTTGCCTCCTTGGTGCACGTGGGGTGAGATGTGAGTAGCTAGGGATCATGACTTGGAGAATCAGCTCTAGCTGCTAGAGTGGCTCGTCCACATCCCCCAAAGCAGGATCACGTCTAACCCCCCCCACTCCTCCTCCTCAATTATATATTACCGAGTTCAGCTATGTATAAATAGATTTGAAATCTTCAGTTATAAATTTATGTTACTGGTTTATTAGAAGTTGCAGTATTAGAAGGGTACGTAAAGGCACTATAATTCATTGTAGGGGCCACACCTTGCTGCTCTAACCGGATACGCATGTAGAGAATGCAGTTTCAGCTACAGCATGAGTGACAATTGGTACACGTTGATTCTCCTCTTCTTTATGATCACTAATGTCTTCAGTGAAGAAGATAGTGGTCACAAGGAAGAGGAACTCTTCACCCAAAGCCATTTTTATATTTCTTCATCAATTTGCCCTACTGTCAGAGCTGACACATCTAGAGAAGCATCGACATTTTGCACTTGATGAATGAAGACTAAAGGAAGACAAAATCTCAACTAGCATTCGCAGTGCCCTCATACGTAATTCTGTCTTTATTTTGATATTTTCTCTGTGAAGGTTTTGTTGGGTAAAAGATGCCTATACAGGCCAGGTTCATGTGCATTAAACACCCTACACCTGATCTAAACTTAGCGTTTCTTCCTTCTCACAGTCAGAGTAAGTTTGAAGTCATCAGCAGCACTGGTATCAGCAGCTGAGACTCCCCTTGCGTAGTTATATTCCTTGTCCCATGGTGGTCCTTGAATAAAAGTAACCATCCTTGCTTGTCTTAAAATATTCACTTGACTTGTCGGGATGCATTTGCTGGTGGAGCCATTTCTACTCCACCGATTGGACTACCTTTGTGATGTGGAGCTCCTGCATGAGACCAGGACTGAATTGTTATGTCAAAGGCATCATTATCTGCTTTCCTAATGTCTGGATGCCTTTAAATCGTAAATGGTGGTCTTTACAACTCTAAATTTTGTTGCTATAGCTGTTAGTGAATTCCCTGTCGATCTTCAGTGTACTTAAACTTTGCTTCTTTCTTTTTTTTTAATTTTTTTTTTTTTTAATTTTTTTTTTTAGTATAAGGAGCCATAGCTTGGTGCACTATCCAATCCAGCAATTATGCACATTCTGCTTTGCCTTGTGGCTGGCCAGGATTACCTGCCGCTCCCTGACTAAAGTGATAGTCATCACTTAGTTATGCTTGGCCGTTTCTAGGGTGAATGATGTCTAGTCAACACCTCCACATAGGCATCCGTCTCAAACAAGAGTGGTCTGGGTTCTGGGAAGCAGGGGTCAAGAGCGAACCGAATTAAGTCCTTCCTTGCTAGCACCCCCTCCCACCTGTATTGCCTGTCATACGCCACCCAACACAACAAGCCTCATAATTCCATTAAACAGTTGCCTGACAAGCAAAGAGTTCTGGGGCTTTGTAAGGGAAACTTGTGGAGATCAGAGCTAGAGCTAATATAAATATAGTACACTGTATGGAGTGCATATACTATAGTTTCTGTAATATTCGCTTACATGAAAACTCCTGACAGTGTCGAGACTTAATCTGCTTCGATCACATTGCTTTGAGGCATCAACAAGAAACAAGTGTAATGGTTGACTTGAAGAGTATCTCTGCTGCTCTGAAATAAGCTTTCTCTCTCTCTCTCTTTTTTTTTTTTTTTAACCTCACTGAATAATACGATTACAATAAACTAAATTATCACAGCCATTAATATTTACAGGATAATAGTACAGAAATAAGAATGATAATGAAAAGCTTCTGTAGTAGCTAAGATGGAGTCACTCAGAATTGCCACAAAAAAATCTAGAAAGCAAATAGGTGGAAGGGTAAGAACTCTGCATAAAAACATCTCCAGCAATCACAGTTTGGATATGGTTGATTTACTATAGCCTGTTAGTGACACTGCAGCTATATTACAATCTGCTAGCTAAATGTTGGCATTATTCCTATCAGCTAAGGATTTGTTATTAACCTTCCGCGCTCACAGTTTACACTAGTAGTAGAATACCAGGCTAGAAAGTACCCACCGGAGAAGGGACAAGTTTGTTGTTTATAAGCTTATTGAAACTTCGCACATGATCGATTACACCAAACCACGTGACAAAATTTGGACACATGTAGAGTGGGAAGCTTCTTATAGACTTTTGTTTTGAGTTTTGGAATAGCACTTTCCCTCCAGTTTTGCAGTTTACTGAAAGACTGTTTGTAACCGCTTCGGCGCGAGCTTTCCAATGGTGTAAACCCCAAACGCGTAGCTGCTTCCGTTCAAAAGTTGTTCAAGTTTTTTCTTGCGGCCAACTCAACTTGGACATACTAAAGTAGTAACAGTGCACAGGTCATGTCATACCTAGACACTCGATTGCCTATTCTCCCGCTGTGACTCTGTGAGGACTTGATGACACATGGCAAGACAGGTGCATGCCGCAGGTTTTACCCTTTTCCACCCCCACCCCAGCTAATTAAAACTTGGTTGACACTTTACCAGGTTAATATCATTAATATTCTGGCCTCACAGCACCCTGGCTAGGTCCATGGCTCTTCAGGTTCATAATAGTAGTTTACTTTGGTCGTCCAAGCATAAGCTCTTAGTTAGTTGTTAATAACTTCTTGCCCATGATTTTATTATTGAGTTAGCATTAGCAGTGACTTTGTCTGGGTGGGTGGTGGAATGCTACAGGCTTTAACGACACCTTACCACCAGAGTTCTTGCATTACCAAATTGCTTGTCATCACTGCTATCTCAATGGCACATGTGCTTTAATGACCCTTTACCATCATTTGTTCAAATAACGTACTTTTAAGAAACTTCTAGTTTTAAGAATAAAGATTAAGAGTAAAAATTTCTAATATCTTTTCCTAGTAGTTTAAAAAGTGGAATCGTGTCATGAATAGCTTTAATGTGGATTGTTCCCATATTTAGGGATCTATTTTTAGTAACTGTGCATGTGTTGTGTGTTTGTTACCTACCTAGTTGTCAGGTGCACCATGTTGAAGATGCTGGCGGACTGTACAATGTGCTGATGGACCATGTCTTGCAGCTAGGCAACGCCGGCCTCATCCACTGCGACTTCAACGAGTTCAACATCATCCTTGACGAGAAGGACGTACCCACTATCATCGACTTCCCCCAGATGGTCTCCACAGATCACGAGAATGCAAGATGGTCAGTAAATTCCGTGTGTGTGTTTTTTGTTTTTATAGGTAGGGTAAAGCAATCATGTTCATTTTAATTGTCGGTGTGCGTGTGTGTATGTATGTAGTTGTGACCAAAACATTTGGCTTACTAATCTAACATAGCCTTTTAACTTAAATCCAACGATTGCTTTTTGAAAATAAACGACACTTACTCGATGAACTTGAGTTTCTTGCTATACTGTGCACAATCTACGTTTTAGTCTGTCAATTTGACGCTCTTTACCAATATTTGGCTGACTACCTACTGCCATGCCTATTAATTGTAGTATTCGTGACCATTCCTACCGTATCACAGTTAGCTAAATGGTACTTCTTGGGGGGAAAAAGCTATAGCATGCAGTTCCAGTGTTCGTTCACCTGAGCTCTAGTTGAAAGCTGCATTACAAAGTGCTGCATTTTTCAGCATGGAATTTATATAGCTTGTCCATATTTGCGTGTGATTCACTGAGTCTCTTTGCTGGCCTGCTGTCTTCAGGTATTTTGACAGAGATGTGCAGTGTATCAGGGATTTCTTCAAGAGGAAGTACGGCTACGAAAGTGAACTCTATCCTCAGTTCTCAGATATTGTGTGAGTGATCGATTGAGGAGTTCTGCTCTGGTAAAGGGTTGACACATGTGTTGTACGTCTTGTCTATGACTTGCAGCCTCACAGCAAAAGTGAAAGAAAGAAATGTTGAATTGGATGAAGATGACAGTGATATAGATTGTTGCTTAGCTGAAGGGAAGGAAGACATTGCTGACTTGGAGGATAGCAATTGTAGTGGCAGCGATTGTGAAGACACAGAAGATGGTGATGATGAAGAGGAAAACTCTGTCGAGGTATATCATAGTGACGGTGGTTGTCTGGTGTTGTCCATTTAGAATAGGGATGCATGTATGTAATGTCATGTAAAGGTGGACGCACTGGTCGAAAGACTTGATGTGCTGGAGATGGGAGGAGACGAGGCTGGGGGTGAGAAGTCAGACCATGTCAGCGAAAAGTCAGACCATGTCAGCGAATCTGGGTGAGAGAGAAAGAGAGGGACGGAAAGCTGTTGGTATAATTAACGTAGTAAGGTGTAGTTTTAGTACAGCGATACAAACAACAACAGCAACAGTGATGATGATAGCTAGTTATTTGCTTCACACACAAGTGACGAGTGAGCTAGCTTAGTTACCTAGTTGTATCTTGTACAATAAGGAGCATTTATTGAATGGCTTATAGTTTCATCCATACCGTACCATACCATAGTCTCAATAAGAACATCCAATTTTATTTTTTTTATCCTGAAGTGAGCTAAAGAAGAGGAGGAGACTGTATCATGTGCTCCCCACTCCCCACTCAGTTTCCATACTGCCTTGTTAGGGCAGTTGACAAAGTAAGCAGAGGTTCTAGCATTTTGTCTGCCCCAATGTTTGTAAATATATTTTCTTTGTGAACCCAGAAATAGTTGCATACATAAATGGAATTTGATCACTGTATCACATGTGCTACTAATAAGGCACATGTGTGTATGTATAATATCCCATTAGCTCAGATTTGTACACTCCTTAGTAGTGTCTCACTTAACTATGCTTGCTCTCTTAATATAGTCCTTGCTCTCTTAATATAGTCCTTGCTCATCTTTGTACTACTAACATAAGCTGAAACAATAGTATTCATTGGTGGTAGTAGTGACAAAAAACCCCACAAGATATAGTTTATTTTCACTTATGAAGAAGAGGTATTTTAAAAGTGCTCACACAGACACACCAGTTGAAGGATCACTTGTAGTGGCTTGTCTTGCGCACTATGTGATTTAAGTCCCAACCTGTGTGGCCTCGCAGGTGCGGGAGGAAGTCTGAAGATGACATCAGAAGACTTGTGAGGAGAGGCTTGGAGAGAAAGATGAAGCGAGGCAGTGGCGGTCATTACGCTAGGGCCAAGGAGAACAAGAGAGTGGCTGCTGGTGGGCAGAGGAGGACCAAGAAAGGAAGCAAGAGGAAGACAAAGGAACTTACTGATACTGGCTTCTTTGATTAAAAGAATACTAACTGAAGTGATCATTTTTATACCTGTGCAAACTACCTGTGCAAAGAAAACTAAAAGAAAAGGAATTATGAATGCATATCAGGTAGTGTTCATGGCACACTAAAGTGTTGCAAGTACTATGTTGAAGTGGTAGAGTGTTTTCAAATTATATGCAACTTGTTGCCGTTTTAAGCTAGAAATAAAGCTTATGCTTGATAGTATGCTATAAGATATGATTATATAACTGCCCTCAACCAGTGATTGCACGGCTTAGCTTGTCGTGGTTGGGGGGCAAAAGAAATACTGTAGAGTTAATATAATGTAGGTTAGGAAATGGGGAATTGAACCAGTGACTAGAGGTAGTGATTGGGTTCTTATGGACCAGTTCAATTTTGAATTGTATTATTTTTTAGCCACTTCTTGCATACATTTCTAGTTTCAAGTCTTCAAAAAACAGCAATAAAAAAAATAATAATTGTGAATACAAAATAAGTAATACCATACCAGTGATAAATAATTAGTAATTCAAAAACAATAGATACATCAGAGTGACATTTGGGGGGGGGGGGGGGGAGGGGGGAATGGGGATTATCAGGAAAACTGTAGAGTTTGTAGTTTGATGGTGCCATCAGCGCCACAGGAGTACAGCTTCCCTCCGGGCAGAATGTCCATGTCAGTAACTCCGCCTTCTCCGTGCCTGAACAGTCTGGATTTGGCGTGCAACCCTGGGAAACTTGCCAACTCAGCAAGGGTGGAGCAGTCCAAAATCTGAATGAAAAGAAGGGGAGGGGGAAAAAAACGACCGCAATTTCCCCACTATGACACTGGCTCCTGGCATGATTAATTTCCCCACTATGACACTGGCTCCTGGCATGATTAATTTTCCCACTATGACACTGGCTCCTGGCATGATTAATTTCCCCGCTATGACACTGGCTCCTGGCATGATTAATTTCCCCGCTATGATACTGGCTCCTGGCATGATTAATTTTCCCACTATGACACTGACTCCTGGCATGATTATTCTGAAATGGTACTAAAAAGCAACCTTCAAGACCTTGCTATGTAACCCAACTAGACAGGTTTGCTCGCCATTTTGTGCTCGAGCACACCACTAGTATTATTTATGGGTGGATTTCATTGGGGCAATTAGCCCTGGGTACTCGTATTAACTGGTATTGAATTCCAGGTGGTCCTACTGTAACTGTGTTGAGTTTTAGTGATGTGAACACATGGGTGGATTTCATCTAGGCGACCAGCCCTGGACACTCGTATTAAATCCCCAAGTCCTATCCTAACTGTGTCGAGTGTCTAGTGATGTGAACTAACTTAGTTCGTACACACCCACCCATCATGATACACAATTCTAGGATGATATTATATAGTGCTACTATCTAAATAAACGGGGGAAGTAATGCAGTTCAAGTGCTCATATTAATTAAGCACAAAAGCTGCGAACCCACAGCACTGCTATACACTAACTAGTTATTTACAGAGTCATTTCAAAAGAATAATTTATTAGACTATTCCTAATCAGGTATCAATATAGCTCCAGCAATGACAATGGTGGATGTAAACACTAAGAGAAACTGAACATGCAGGAGACACTCACCAGTATAGCTTCAACACGAAACTCCAGCATAAAACAAAGCGACCGTGGGCAGAAAAAAATATTTGCTCATGTGATTGCGACGTGACTATAGGAGGTGTTACCCACAAAAGCTTAGTACCTACGCGGAGCTCATAGCTTGCTTTTTCTAGAAAACCAGCGTGCACAAAATCCGCAATAAAAGGTCTTAAATCGTTGTTCTGAACAAGTTCATACCTCAACCAGCATTTAATTGTCAGTGATCTCCGAAATCAGAGCATGTGACAGACAGACAGGCAGGACAACTACTATAACCCTCTCGCACGTGCCTGCTGAGGGTTAATGACAGGCAAGAGACACTGTCAAGTAACACGTAAGGTACGGAGTCAATTAGACTATGTTTTATGTTACTTAACAAATATAAATAGATGTATTCTCTCTTTCACAGGCTTTTTAATCAATACAGAATTACAAATATTTGGCAAATATATTTTAATTCTGTATTGTTAAAAAAAAAAAAAAGCCTGTGAAAGAGAGAGAATACATCTAATGAGTAAAAGAAGCTGAGAAAGAAATTGTGAACAAAAACAACAGTCCCAGAGTCAGCATTCATTCGTGAACACCACCTACCTTCATATCTCCGTCGGCTGACCCGGTCACAAAATATCCATCAATATTGTTGACAGCAATACAGTTGATGGAGGAGTTGTGCAAGGATATAGATTGGAGCAGAGAATTCTGGCGGATGTCAAACACACACACCTCTCCTTTCTTTCCGCCACAGAACAAACGCTGCTTGGACCGGCAGTAGCCTAGGGCAGTTGCCCCGCCTTCATGGCACGAGAATTCTGAATAAGAAACATTAAATCACGTAATGGAACACATTGAATTCAGGTAAGGTGTGGAACATGTCATGAGTGCGAGTTGGCTTGAGGTCTAACCTTTCACAATACTCCTGTGAGTTGGCATCAGGGTGTCCCACAAATACAAATTCCTGAAAAGAAAAATGCATTTAATTTTACACTTTCATCCGTAGAGGGAGTCTTATCTTACTGTATAATACTGTATATACTGTATAATACTGTATAATACTGTATATACTGTATAATACTGTATAATACTGTATATACTGTATAATACTGTATATACTGTATAATACTGTGTATAATACTGTATATACTGTATAATACTGTATATACCGTATAATACTGTATATACTGTATAATTGGCGAGCGAGCGAGACACTTACAGGGGTAACACAACCGAAAATCGGGGATGTTTGTTTATTTATATATTTGTATATATGTATGGACGTACGTAAGGCATTTTTGTACTTTGACCCTCGCGTTTTTGTGTTAGTTATGTGGTCGACCCCGTCCCAAATTGCACTAAACAGAATCCTCTGGTTTATCGATCAGTACCCGTATCACCCTAGAAATTGAATAGTTTGCCGTTTTGAATTCTTTTGCGGGTGCAGTTCAAACTTGAAAACTTAAGGGACTTCCATTTCTATTCGAGTTAGTGGCGGTGGTAAGTCAATGCGCTCTTTGTCATGGTTATAAGCCGTGCGCACAGTATTTACCTGAAAATACATTGTCCACTAGACTACTGCGAAGGTAAGTCTGTGTAGGTGCATGTCCAGTTGTGTCAAAGCATTGTGTGTTACAACCACTGGTAAAGAATATCACAAAGAAAACTTTTAAATAACGTGTATTGTTTTGTTGTTGTTGTTTTTTCCTTCAATTCAAGCAGTTGCAGAGAGTTGTCACTATGGCACTGAAATCCCTTTACCCTGCGTGCTAAATTAAAAAACTGGACCTTATTTTCAGTAGCTTCAGTGTTAGAAGTCAATAAAAATAGTATAGTCTTTAGGCTCGCTCGCCATTTGTGCTCAAGCACACCACTAGTACTGTATAATACTGTATAATACTGTATAATACTGTATATACTGTATATACTGTATATATATAACAAAGGATTAAATCAATACTATGCTCTTTTTTTTTTTGTTGCAAGATGGGAAAAAAAAAAAAAAGCAAAAAAAAAAAAAAAAAAAAAAAAAAGCAATAGAGATGTGTTGAAGTGGCATAATTAAATGAGCTCACACACACACACCACACACTACACTCACTTGGAATCAGAGCCATCCCCACAGGTGGCGATGAAGCTGGACGACCCGAGGAATAGGAAGTCACTGAGGTACTTCATGTGGGAGTGGAGGATGTGGTAGGCCGACTTGGAGGACGTCTGGATCCCTTGCCACAATGAAAGGTTGCCATGGTGATCAGTCACACCAAACTAGTGACAAAATTAATATTGCACATGTTGGAATTTTACCACCAACTGCACAGTCACTAGAGAGAGTGCAAGTTGCAGTCTAAATTTAACAAGTTTTTTAAAACATTGAACCCTCACAATGCTACAGCTTCAAGATCTGCTGCAACAGACAGACAAACAGACAGACTGACAGAGAGAGAGACAGACAACATGAGCCACATGCATGCATGTCAAGAGTACAACCACATTGATGAGTACCTACATGTATGTATGTATGCATGTATGTATTTATATGTATGTATGCATGTATGTATGTATATATGTATGTATGCATGTATGTATGTGTGTATGTATGTATGTGTGTGTATGCATGTATGTGTGTATGTATGTGTGTATGTATGCATATATGTATGCATGTATGTATGTGTGTGTGTATGTATGTATGCATGTATGTGTGTGTGAGTGTTGCATGTATGTATGTACCATTCAGTAGATCTTTATTTAATACAACATTCTCACAACACATAAATCAGTTTAACAAGCCATTCCTTTCTTCACCTTGTTCCCCTCGGGAGTGAACCTAATCTTGGTGACCGCGCCCCCTCCCTTCCTCGGACTGGCCACATGTCTGGAGGTGCCAAATTCCCACATGTACACTGATCCGTCCATAGAACCCGTCAAATCTGAAAAGAGGTAAAGGGTAGAAAGGTAAGCGTGTACTGGGCGATGAAGGAGCAGCACTTACAGTAAGCCAGGTTAGGATGGGGAGCCATCCTCTTGACCCCTGCAATTGATCGCCTCGTTAGCTACAAGTTAGAAAAGAAAGGCGGAAAAAAAACATTAAAAGAATAGTATCTAACAGATACCCCACATGTACATAAATTGTTACATTATACAAAAGCTATTCTTTCACTAACAGCCAGAGCAAGCATAAGCATGCTCAGTTCTATCACCACCCACTTGCTCCTTCTACCCCAGCCCCACCTACATACCACAGGGTTAGCACTGCCGGTCTGCTGGGACGTGATGCTCATATGGGAGGAAGCGGAACCAAAGGAGGAAGGAATGCCAGGAAGTGTGGGCAGGGACCGCTTGATCTGCGTGGGCGAGAACAAACTGCTCATGCTCGTGCTCTTGGGAGGTCTCTGGATCTGGCCGGCCGTCTGGACCATGATGAAGTCTTCCCCACGACTGACTGGATGGGCTATGCTCCTGCATGTACACCAGGGGAGAATGCATGTCACATGATGCAATGAAAATAAAACAACACTAATCTGTGTAATGGCAACAAAAGATGGAGAAATACAGAAAGAACATAGGAAGGGAAAAAAAGAAAAAAGAAAACAAGGAAAAAGAATAAAAGATGAAAGAAATATATACAGAGAAAAAGGGACAGAAGGAGGGGAAAAAACACACTAAAAATTAATTTAAAAAAGAAGAAGCAACAACAGCTATGACAACAAAAAGAACAATAACAACAACAACAATCCCATAACATTAACCGACTAGATGATATTCAAAGAAGTATGTATACATGAAATAAATAACGAAATAAACAACTAGCATACATTCGTTTAGGTGAAGTAGGCGTGTTCTTGGAGCCGCTGTCCAGTGTGTCCATTGACCTACTCAAGTAAGAATCCTCCTGCACTTCTATCTCCAGCACTTCCCTGGGCAGACTCAGTGCTAGCATGGTCACCTGGGATCTAATGCACTGTACCACACACACACACACACACACACACACACACACACAATCAATCAATCAGACAACAAAAGAATACAAGGAGTAGATGAAATCTTGACGTGTGTGTGTGTGTGTATTTGTGTGCATCATTGAATGACCAATTCCAAACTGCCACATGCAAGCATTTGATTGGTCAGTTCCACACTTCCTTAGAAGCCAGACTTACAGAGTTGAGGCAGATAGCAGAGATGGTGTTGTCATGCTCCTTGTGGATGACCCTACAGGTGGGCTCTGTGGATACAATGGAGTCCATTTCATCATCTACTTCCTCTCCCTCTTCTGTCACTCTCACATTCTGCATAGCACACACACACACACACACACACACACACACACATGCACACACACAACTGTCATCTGCCAGCCTGTGAACAAAGTTCTACACCATAATACAATGTATATCAATTAAAGAAAAGGCATCGCTAACTATACAAACCCATCCACCGATACGCCGCCCACATCCTTAATGAGTTCTTACACACGTCATGTTACTGGATGCACGCGTGCACGCATTCCACACGCTTACGTGAGACTTCTTTGTATACAGGTACTGCAAGATGGTGTCCCTTTGCTCGCTCTGATGTACCAGATACTGCCACAGCCTCTTGGCGCTCCTCGACAACTTGTCCTTGCCTCTGAACGGAGAGTTCTCCGGCTCCATGATGAACTTCTGACGCATCAGGGACAAGCCCATATTGAACCTCAAACTCTCCTCCATCTCGTCACTGCCGAACAAGTCTTCCGGAGGATCCCCAAGAGCCTCCAGTCTCCGGTTAAAGATGGACTCCCACTCGTCTAGAACCTTCAGCACTGAGTACAGGAGCGGGGACACTGTGATGAGCTCTGGACAACAAATGGAACAAACAAACAATAAAGTAGTAGTAATAATAACAACAACAATAATAATAATAGTAGTAGTAGTAGTAGTAATAGTAGTAGTAGTAATAATAATAATAATAGTAGTAGTAATAATAGTAATAATAATAAGAACCATAATAATAAGTTACATTTTACCCAACCAGCACCTCTCATACCCACCCTTTCAACCAACCCACCCCACCACACAACCTTCCCACACACACACTCACTCACCCAACACCTCCAGACCCACTCCTGCCACCATCTTGCGCACAGTCTGTTGCAGTATCTTTGCCATGCAGACATTGATGAGGCTCCAAGCATAGCAGTTGGGATTGCCAGGGCTCGTCTCTTCAGATTCATCATCTCTGCCACTACCACTAGCCCCACCCCCAACTTTGAAGGTAATACCAATCCCTAGTGCCTCATCATCCTCATCCTCCTCCACTAAACACACACACACACAAATAAATTTGATTTAATAATAAGCTTATCATCTCATAGCAAAATAACACGCCTAACTATTAAATCACACCTCTCCCCTAGCCCCACCCCTGCCCCGCCCACTACACCACACACACACACACACCTCACCCCACTCACCATCTGAGTTGTCTTCTGACTTCATCACCTTGGACCCACCCACCACTAAGAAGCCGGTGGACTCCGTCCGCGACACCTCCCTCTCCTCAAACTCCTCCCCAGGGGGAGTCAAAAATAAATCCAACAAGGTCCTCCGTGGGGCCACAAACACTCCCGTCATCTCTTCTTCTTCCTTCGATGGAGAAGACTCCCTCGTCTGAAAGTGCAGCCGTCTGCTCATGCTCTCCATCGTCTGCTTGAAAAAGTTCTTAGCCACTCGCTCCGCCTTCTTCGTGTACGTTCCCCCTCCCACAATGTCGTACCAGCTCTCCATGGTGGGGGCATTCTTGAGCAGAGCATTCAGATCATCCACAGCGTGCTGAGACCAGGCAGTGGCGAACAGCCCCACGTACACAGACACAATGCACTCCACCATAACCACACACATGGAGGTGGGGTCTCGGCCCTCGTTGGAAGTCAGCACGGCCGGCCAGGCATCGAGACCAGGCCACTTGGAAGGTTTCGTGTTCGGAGGACCTATGGTGGAGTCAAGGTTGCTGAAGGAATCTAAGCGTCTCCTCAGGAAAGGAGAATGCGAGGATGGTGACTCCTTGAGATGAGAGATGGGAGACTTGGTCTTGGAATCTGCCGATTGGTGCTGCATATCGACCAGACCAGAAGACGGTGTTGGCGTTCTTCTGAGGGAACCCTGTGAGAGATTCAAGGGGATCTTTCCTTGATTAGAGCTTGGGTTAGCCATTGACGTTCCCCCGGATGAGGCTGCGGCAACGGACTGCGAGGGAGCAGATGTTTCAGATGCTTGAACAGGGTTGAGAGAGACGGTGAGACAGTGGGAGATGGCACAGCAGAGCTCGAAAATCTTGCTAACCTGTGGGAGGGGCTGGGTGGAGATTGGAGGGTACACGTGATTGGACAGAGCCTGGACGATGCAGTCAGACAGCAGCCGCAGATGAGTGGCCAAGTTGGTAAGGTGCTTCACAGGCAACCAGCATGACGTGAGGATGGGAAGTTGGGAAGGGGAAACGGCCAGAGTAGGTACAATATTCTGGTCCAAAACTGAGCCAGCTGCAGCAACAGCGCCTGCCGCTCCGTCAAATCTTGAGCGTCTGTTTTCAAGGGAAGGATAGCCCATAGACAGCCCCTCCCCCCACGGGAGAGTGGTGGTCACCAAATGCATGAGCTCAAACTTGACAGTGAGCAGACTGGGGTTCGTGGCGGCATGCAGGGCAGAGTAATTCATCAGAGTCGTCAGAAGGGAATACCCGGATGGAGAAGTGGAGCTTGCGACCACACCTTGCTCCGAGTAGGCGTGGTCGTCGGCTCCCTCAATGTTGACGCTGTCCTCCCGTCTCTGCCTGTCACTAGACTGGCCGGTTGTTGAACCCATGATGGCTGTCACGCCCCTCACTGCCGCCGCTTCCTCCCTGAGCCAGTCCACGAGAATCCCTAGGAGGTTCTGGAGCGTGCGGTCAAAGACATTCCCATTGTAGTGATGCAGCAGCTTCAAGTTGGACTCGTTCTCGTGCTTGTTCAACGGAAGAATCGGCTCTTCCTTCCTCTTTGTGTTCTTCCTGGCCTCCCATAAAAACAGACAGCAAGACGGGATGTAGACGGAATGTAGCTCGTCGGTTAGGATGCTCAGGCAAGCATTGTACTGGAGCTGCCCTGCCAGGGCAAGGATGAAGAACCCCCACGGGGTGAGAACTGAGGGGGCTCTGTTCAGGTGAGAGGAACTTGGATTGACACCAAGATCGGGGCTGTCCAAGTGGGCGGGGCTAAGTTCAGGTGTGCTGTCGTCCATAGAGAAATCCATTTTAGTTGACGACACAGGCTTACTCCAGTCAAACTCCGCCTCCTCATCCTCCTCAATTCCGAATCTCCCACCTCCAACCGTACCAGAAGAAAAAGGTTTAGACCAATCCAATTCCTCTTCTTCTTCCTTGACCACTTGGGATGAAACAGGCGCCCCCCAGTCAAAATCATCATCTTTGGTTGCAGCACTTTCCTTGGCTCCAGATTCCACATTGCTCCCAAGGAGCATGCCCGACAGAACACTTCCAGAAGACGTCCCTTTACCAGAGCTCTGGGATGGAAGCTGATTGCTTTCATCTGTCTCGCAAGATCCTTCGAAAATGTCGGCACCCAGATTGCTCGACTTGGGTAAGCGCTGCAGAACGTTCAGTGCCAGAAGGGGGCAACCATGACACAGGTGGTAGTAGGCAGTTCCAAACAATAGGCGTCGCTCCACTGGGGTGAGAGGTTCATCGCCAACGCTACTCAAGGGTGGTCGTTTCGATCTGCTGCTTTCATTTTGAGAGACCACGGCAGAACCAAAGCCCGTCAGAAATGAGCTCTTGTAGTCTCGTCGCAAGAGCACAGGGTGGTTGCGTAGGAAGAAGTAGTAGTTGAAAATGGCCGGGTGGCTGAGGAAGGCGTACTTGGAGTGACTCTTGTTCACAGTTCTGCCATCACCACTTCTGTCTACCTCAGTCTGGTCTACCAGCAGAGTTTCTAAAGCCCCAGAGTAATCTTGCAGCAGCCAGTGAACCATGCTTCGAAGAAAAGGGTCGGGATGAGGTTCCAGCTGAGATGTAGTAGATTTCCCTGCTGAGGATGAGGACTTTGCCCCCAGGCTTGTCTCAGCTGCCATTTGACCCACGTCCCAGCCTTTTACACTGTGAGTTCCATCATCTTGAGCACTGGGCACTCCTAAGATGCGCTCCTTCAAGAACCTATGGTAGACAGGCCCGTGGTCTCCCTCGTACAAACGAATGAGGACAAAAGCAAGCTGAAGGTCCTGCATACGACTCACGCACACCTCCACCGCATCCCACAGCTTGCCGGCAAGCAGGAAAAAAGCAGCTGCCTCTTCAAACCTCTGCTTGCCCAAGAGGGCAAAGGCATTCTTCTGTGCTGCTTTCTTCCATCTGTCTGTGGTGAAGTCATTGCCAAAGAATGCAGTCATCTTTGTGTCCACCACGCTCCTAGACACACAGCAACAATAAGAACTAAAAGAGGGCACCTAATAATAACTACATATTATGGTTAGGGAAATGAATAACAATCACTAGCAGAAAGAACAAACACTGCTAGTCACTAGTGATCACATGCACACTCGACTTCTATCTCAACTTCTCCCTCCGCACGCTCAAGCCGTATCTGCTGCAAAGGTTCCAGCCCCTCCCCTCCCCCCAAATATTTATGTACTCATTGGGTTCTTCTCCTTTGTCTTAATTAGCCAACACTGTATGTTGATTGACCCAGCTCATCTGACAAACACACACACTCCACACATACTTAAATAAGGTTTTCAAAAGAGACTGTTTCTTCATGGCTAAGTAGAAGATGGATGCATCCAATGGCTGTTGTCTCTTCATGAACATTGTCTTGGCAAGCTATAGGACATAGCAACAGGAAAAAAGTAATAAGTATATATATAATAAATGCACCCTTTCCCGTTAACAACACACCTCTATTTAAACCACACCCACACTCTCCTCAATTACAAGTCACACTCCTTATCTCATTTCTCACCTTTTCAATTAACCTTTTGAGAGTGTCCACACTCCGCAGCCACCAGCCGACCCCGGCTTTCCTCAGCTCCTCCCACTCTAGACGATCTTCCCGCACACACGGTATAGCGGAAAGAATCTCAGCCTCGGCATCAGAATGGAATGCCCAAACTAGCGAAGATGGCGGGAGAGGTGCGGGCAGAACTCCTTCCGGGAGACATTTTGTTAAAGCCACTGAACTCTCCAATGCTAAGAGGTACCTCAGACCACAATCATCCACAGCTTCGCGACCTTTTGAACTCATGCTAGAGGAGGCATAGCCAGCACCAGACAGGATAGAGAACGAGAGTGCACTGGAAGTTTGAGTGGAGGCGTCGCCTGCCTTAGAGTCCTCAACCACACCTCCCAGCTGTGACGTGCTAGCTAAAGTGTGGGCCATGGAGATGAGCTGGAGGTGATCCAAATCATTTAAGTCTGGTAAGTGATACTCCTCCAAGAGAGATGACAGGAGAGCTGAGAGCTTGGGAGTGAACTCCGTCTTGCTGGGTATCAGGTCCGCAAAAGTAACTTCCTCCTCATGACTCTCTTCTTCCTGGTCCAATTCCATGTCGTTAAGGTTACTCATGGAGAAAAGCTCATCATAGTCATCAGCTTCTTTCTTGTCAGCGCTAATTCCTTGCTTCAAAGCTTCGCCATTTTGAAGCTCTGAATCATGAGTAGCTCCTGGAGATGACGTAGAGTTTACCAAGCACATTTTGAACAGAGGCAGCTGGGGAATGACATCAACGTAATTCCTGGGACCGGACTGATGACTTCTTTCAAGAACCCCATCAGACGACAACGAGAGGTGCTTCTGGCGACCCTTCTTCCCCCCACTTTCATACTCTTCCATCTCCTCCACTTCTTTGTCAAAGTTATATTCGTCATCCTCAACCTTCTTCTTCCTTTTGTTGCTAGTCCGATAGAGCAGGAGAAATCGGATCAGGTTGATCAGCACGGACTTGACAGCTTGCAGTCTGCCACAATTCATGAGCTCAAGTAGGACCTTCGGATGGTGTTGTGGGAGGGGCGTGTTCCAGGCGTGGGCGTAGTCCAGCAAATTCACCGCCCCACTGCTTCCATCTGTTTCACCGGCATACCCAACAGTACCTCTCCCCACGGACAAGGTCTTGCTTCCTCTTAACTTCCTCACCGTACCCCCATTCTGCTTGCTAACAGCCGCCAGCTTGTCACCTTGGACCCAGCAAGAATAGAGCTGCAGCTCGCCCCTAATGCTGATCACCAGACTGTTGCTACCTGTATAGGTCAAGCAGCTGATGGGGATGCCCACAGAGAGCTTAAGGCATGGGAACTCGAGCAGGCACACCCATGATGCTCGCGCCTTCACCCGTGACAGCGTCGGCACATCTCTGCCCTCGGGCGTGCGAAGATTGTTCTGCTTTTTCACAACAGCCAACTGCTCCGTCTCTTGAGGTAAGGCCATGCCGAAGATGGAGATCGTGGAGGCGAAACAAGTGGCCAGCAAGTAAGCTCCGTTCTCCATGGGGAGCCATTCCATGAGCACTCTCATGCTCGGCTGGTTCGCACCCTTCCCCGCGGCCACCTGTGCCACGCCCACCAGCATGAGCGTGGCCTCGCACGACCACTGTAGCCCCCCGGACGACTCACACTCCCATATAGTCACCAGTGAGTGGCGGTCGTTGGGGTTCGAGCCTTTCAGAGATGGAGGAGATTGCTGGGCTGAGTGATGTTGCTGGTCGGTAAAGGGTTTGGAGAGTAAATGAGCCATTGCAAGTCTGCCCGGGTAGGCCACCTTGATTCCAATGGGGACGTACGATTCTGTCGGTAGAGAGCGAATCACGTCTTCTTCTAAACAGTCTATTGCATGAGGCTTCAAATGATTCAATTCCGGTATCTTGGAACTGGAACCAGAACTAAACACTTCATACAAAGTGAAGCTGAGGTCTCCACAGCATTCTTCGCTGTCGCCAGGCACGGGCGTGAGATGACGATCAATCGGAGAAGAGGGCGGGGTGGTAGAGTTTTCTTCTTCTTCTTCTACGTTAAACTGCCAGCAACGAACGACACCATCCGAGCATGCCGTTGAGAACAGGTAAGGTGCCGAAAGTGTTGGAGTTTGGAGCTGAAGTGAGCTAGAAATGTCACAGGCTGGAGAAGATTCCGTCACAAAGGTTCCCTTCGGCAGGGGAAGAGGCTGGGGCTCTGAGAAAACTTTCTTCAATTCACACGAGTAATTCACCTCCGATTCCAAGCTCATGCGATAGTCCTTGACAGATTCATTAAGGCTGGTGAGAAGGGGCGGGCTAGGGGGCGAGGACAACTGAGTACTGATACACAGCTTCCACAAGTGCAGGTAAGTCTTCGCCTTGTTCGGTCTCAAACCAGTCGAAGACGAGTAAACTTCAGAGAGTTGGGAAGGTTTTTCAGCCTTCCTGTTCTCAAGGAGCACCAACACCGCATCCTTGCAGAATTTAGAGTTCTTGGAAATGTTGAGGTCGGTGGTAGTGACCAAAGAACACATTCTAAAAATGTGGACCCCAACAATATCCTGGAGGTCAGAAAGGTCATTTTTAATGACAGATATCACCTCAACTCCTTTCACGCCCAGCTGTGATGATACTTGAATATTTTGCAGGATATGATGCGGAACGAAAGGTCCCGGAGAAGATGGTATAGTGGCAGCAGATTTCTTGGCATCTGCGTTTTTCTGGCTCATCTTTCCTTTCTGCTTGTCGGTCTGCATGAAGGAGCTGGGCTGTGGCTTTGTGATGGAATAGAGAGAGGCTTGGAACAGGACCAAGCTTTGCCCCACATTCGCAACAAACAGGCCCTGAGAAGGGCACCTGGCTAAAGCACCTTCCTGGATGGACTCCATGGAAATGGGAGGAACCCACGACACATACTTGAACGAGCGGAGGTCATGTGACGTGATGCGCGAGAGCTCGTTGAGCCTGCTCCTGAGCTGGAGTGGGCCTGGAAGGTCAGCGTTCCAAATGATGAGCTCACTGACTTGGTCGTCATCTGCTGCCGCTGCCGAGTTTACAGTAGTGCTGCCGTTGGTCTTTCCTCTGCCGCCATCATCGTCGCGGTCTCTGCTGCTCTCGTCAGCCTCCGGGTTAGATATCGTCATCAGTACAGGAAGCCACGGGTGCCGGTAGATGTGTGTGACCTTTGACCTGTGCCCTCCGGTTCCCGCGCAGCGTATGAGGCCAGCAATAGAGGTACAGTAGTTGGACTGCACAGTGAGCTCCACCGACCACGTGTTGAGAGATCCATTGCTGTGGCTCGACACCAGAATGAGGGTGGAGTCCGGCTTGAGCTTGCACACGTCTTCGGACATGCCTGCACGTGGCATGGCGGGCATGCTCCCAGTGCTTGACAGCCTGATCTGCGGGACAGGGAGGTTGATGTCCGTGCCAGCGCCGCTACGCCTGGAAGACTTGGGGGAACCCTCGCTGGACGCCGAGCGGGCATTGATGATGTCAGGCTCGCGAATGAGGAACTGAAGGAGCTCAGGCTGGAGGGTTTGGGAGAGATGAGGTGGGAAGACGTGGGGGAGACACGAGCTGAAGCTGACGTGGACCAGTCTCTCCTGGTTTGGAGGGGCGTCGATGCCTTCCACAGTCCACACCATCAGCGAGCCAACCGTTGGATGGATGCTGAGGAGAAGATCCGGCGTGGAGCACCACTCGTCCAGAAGATGGGACAGTGCACGCTTGTACTGGGTGGACACTTTGATCTGGTTCGGCATCATGCTCGGCTTCAGAGAGTTCCGCTGTTCCCCGCCTGTCGCCATAGGCATGTGGCTGCCGTGCACGGAGTGCAAATTGGCGCCGAGACTGAGGGTCCTGCGAGAGAAAGAGGTAGCAGCAGACAATTCTACTTCCGTCTTGGAGCCTGGGAACCCCACACCTCCTCCGCCAGGCTTGTGAGCTGTGCCTATCTCCTCGTCTTCATCGATGCACACCCAACTCTGCATCATCTCCTCGTTAAGATTGGACGTGAAACTCTGAACAGAAGAAAAGTGGGAGATAGGTCTGGACACACCCTTCTGGAATTTATCCACCTTGGACGTGAGTGTAGTCTCCTTGTTGTTGAGCCAGTGGACAATAAATGGCTGATCATTCAGTGGCATGGTCGTCCGGAAAGGGATGTCAGCCACTGGATCTATAGATGCAGCAATGAAGAAGCGCAGAGTACCCATTTTGGAGTAGGACAGGGAGTGGCTCCAGATTCGACACACATTGTCAGTGCAGTGAGTCAGGAGGACATTGGGGATGCAGCCACTGAAAGAGAAAGAAGAGAAGAAAATTTTTTTTTGTAAAAGAGTGCACACTTTTACAAAATTAAAATGTGTTTTGTTGACACACATTAAATTAGCAGCTAAGTAATTCTTAGAACGACAACTGAGTGTGTGCATGTGTGTACTGAGTGTGTGCATGTGTGTACTGAGTGTGTGCATGTGTAAGTGAATTTATAGTTAACTAGTGATGCGCTCTAATAGCACAAAATAGCGAAGCGAGCGATGCATGTTCCCTTCAATCAAGTTGATTGGTACCGTAATCCTCAGGAATAGTCTAATAAATAAATTAGGAACATTTAATGGCTTTTCAAAAAGAAAGATTCTTTACTTTGCTACCTGTTTCTGTTTCATTTTAGCTCTCCTCCTCCTTGCCCTGTCTTTTTCATTTCTTATATCTCTCCTTACTAATTTTTCTTCTGGAGTTTCTAACGCCCTCAAAGCTCTTGACCGAGCATTTCTAACGTTTTGTCTCTCTTTCGCAGAATTTGTTTCACTGGGCATCGCTAATTCGTACGGCGGGTAAACAAAACAAAATGTTGCTAAGAAGATTACCCGGCCCGCGCAAGCGCGTAGGAGAAAATGTGCACACGTACGCCCACGCAAGAACAAAAACAATTCCTAGACCTAACTCAATCACGGACTCATTAAAAGTCAGCTCCGCTCGCTTCGCTGAATTAAGGAAGAAGAGATCAATTGCTCAAAACGTATTAATTAGAATTAGCTAGTAAATTTTTTAAAATAAGTTGTTTTTTTATAGCTATTATTAATTTATTCCATGTAAGCTCTGCTATAATAGCAGTAAACCCTTCAAAACGAGAATTAAATTGAACAAATGATACTTTAGCAATATGCAGTAACCAATACATGAATTCCTTTCACATGTGTTGTACCACACTTTGTACTCACAGAAACGCTCTGTCTGTGGAGAGCTATAGAGCCATTTGTAGTGCATTGCACGGCATGGTGAAGAAAGAAGAACAGGAAGGGGAAAAAAGAATGAGCTGTTAAAGTCCCTCTGTGTAAACACACATGGGTACGCTCTATGTGTACACACATGACACTAGACTAAGCATCGAGTGATTATTTATTTACATCTACAACAACAAGCGTACTCGCACAAACACACACAATATTCTCTTGCTGCTGCTAGCAGGTCATGCACACCTGGCAGAGCCAGGATGCCTGTGCACTAAGCAGACACAGTGAGTTGTGCAAGCAAAGCTCCTGGAGTCGGGCTAGGAAATCGCAGGAAAACAGGCCATTCCCCACAGCAAGTAGCGTGTACACACACACACACACATACATACACACACAGTGACAGAAATACTTCATTACAAACTCACTTAGGAAAACTGGTAGTCATTCTTCTCCACACGAAACCCCTTACCGACTGGGGATGGGCTATGTAGCAGAAGGAATAGGTAGGAGGTGATCCCACACCGGTGCCATCGGCAAGGGTTGGATACCAGATCTTCACTAGACAGTCATTCTATGGCAGACAAAATAACACAACTACACATGTAAACTCACTCAATTTGGAACATGCAAAAACAACACATGTGTCTGCCGCATTGTATTGGATTGTATTCATGATTTTTCTCTGTATTATATAATAACTATATTATTATTATTATTATTATTATTATTATTAATATTATTATTATTATATTATTATTTTGATAACTGTATTAGGCCCTAGGCCCTCGGCTAATTTTCATGTGAATTCAACACTGGCTGAAGCCAAAGCCATCAGGTGTTCCTAGTAGACATGACACCTTGTCAGTCACAAAGGCAGCCAGAGGAGCAGTACAAAACTTAAACCCAATACAATCACCGCATACAGATCATAACCCACCTATTGATGGTTTCACACACACGCACACACACACACATGCACGCACACACACACACACACAGTACACACACACTCACCTGGCCACAAGCAGCAAAAAAGTTCCCACTAGGAGAGAATTTAAGATGAATGATTGGATCGGCCATCTTGCAGTACCACAGCTTTTCTAACTTCTCCTCCAACACTGGCTCCTCCCGTATACCAGAATGACCACCCTTCTTCACCCACTCCCCCTCTCCATGTTCATCAGACCCATCTTCCTCCTCCTCCTCATCCTCAATTATAATGTTCACCTTTACAGACACCTCCCACAGTGTAAGACTGGCTCCTCCCAAGAGGAGGCGTGTCCCATCCCCATTCCAGCACATGCTCATGACATCATACTTCAGATTCAGTGTCTGCGTTACCCTCCACTCGAACAAAAACTGAAAATGAGAGTTTGAAAAGAACATCAACCAAGAAACAAACACACAACCCAAAGAACAGAAGAGATCATTGCATAGGTTTTTCACCAAGAACAACCCAAAACACATGCACAAATACTTACACACATGGCATCCTCCCTCCATCCACACTAACCTTCTCCTCTGCACCCTCATCTCCTCCAGCTTCATCCTCCATAGAAAACGGGTTAAAGATGGGTACCTCTGACCCCCAGGCCACTGCAAGCTTGCCCGTTTTCTCAGAGCAGTGGATGCACGACACCTTGGTGCCACCGCAACCGCAGCTGCTGCCCCGGATGGTCTGCACATGTTGCAAGTGGCCGTCCAGTATGATGACATCTCCACCAGAAGCATAGACCTAGTGATAACACAACCATGTCAACTCAACCAGGCTCCTTACAGCACGCTCTCACAAACATGCTACATCAGCAATTTTCACATTCAACTATCTTCACCTGATAAGGTTAAAATTTCACCCACCTCCAACTAGCGTAAAGCACAGCTAAGAATAACACAATGTTTGGAGTTAAGCAAGCCTAACTAATAAACAAAGAGGGGGGAGACAATAAGTAGTTTTTAGTCCACTATCTAATTAAACAGAAAAGGGCCGTCTTCAAATTTCACCAATGAAACATGAATGTGTATGCCTGGATGACACATGTTGTATCTGTTACATTGAATAACTACTGGTAGAATGGCACAAGATTAGGGTCTATGTATAAGTGTGAATGTGTTTATGGGGCCTAGTTCGAAGTAATTTCACATATTGTTTACTCAAATAAAAATAACCAGTTGAATTTCTTACACATTCAAATGACCACAGAAGTTACATTAATCATGACTATATCCTCCACGCTTCTAGTTTCTGTGGCATGATTTTATATTGCAGACTGGTGACTTACTACAAACGGTTCCCCCGCACAGTAGCCGGTGGATAACGAGCACGGGCTGGAATTTACCGCCCCAGGCAATACTTGGCTACAGTTCATAGCCTCCTCCGGTTAGAAAATCCTTACTGTAGCTACCACGAAACCATTACACCGTTGAAAAAAGAACTGTTAGCAACGTTCAACGGAGTTCCAGTTTGCTCACTCAGCAGATCCGAGACAGGGTGCGAAGTACAGAGTTCAAATACATTTTGCACCAAACGCGCGAAAGAGCGTGATGTTTCACGCGTTACCCCTTACCAGTTTAACATAGTACAGGATCGTTAATCTACATGTACACTACAGATGGTGCATAGGAGGCTCCAACTGTCTTTGAATCTGAACTTGCACTAATATACTAACTGCTTACATAGCCTCCAACCTCACTAGTTGTGTAAAAAAAATAAACTGCACATAATGGCTTAAATAAATACGGATATGATTTGGGGGCGGCAGTATTATTTGGATTAGGGTGTGTTCCACCAATGCCATACCCAAATACTAGACTGGTATCAATTATACAAGTCGCTTAGGGTCGCAAAAACACAAAGTGAGGTTGGTAAAGAGCGTCAAACTCACCTGCATTTTGTTTTTGTTTTTGCGCAAGCATTCAATAGCGCGATTGTCATGGCGCGCGCGAATAATAATTTCAGCATACACGCACGTGTTTGTTTACGACAAACCCCTTTTCCTTCGAACGATTTTATGTGTGTACTGCATGATTGAACCTAACTCAAGCCGTAAGAACTTTCTAGTTCCTTTCGTCCTGTCATGCACAGGGTTGCACTGCGAAAAAATACTTATTTTCCCAAAAATGTGACTGGCTCTTCTATAAGTACTCTCACTGAGCAGCCAGATCTTTCACCGGGGAAACCCAAGGAGGATGATGGAATCCAGAGAGTCAATGAACTCGATATTCAAATGCTGTCAAAGCCATTGTACGAGCAAGTTTTCAAGGGCAAGGTAGGGGAGAAGTCTTACAATGACACCCACATAATGACCAGCAAAGAACATTTGAGGAAGCATAACCTTTTGAAGGGTGGCAATGAATCGGGTAGGGTAGCAGATGTGGACGTGAAGCTGCCACCGCTGTACAAGAACGACTTAGCCAAGCACTTTAACATCATAGCGCAGGTGCAAGGTCAAGCTTATCTTGATCTGGCCTTTGATCTCTGCAAGTCTGAGACTCCACCTATGCCCCTGACGTGGTCTAAACGTCCTGGCTGGACAAAGTATGACGTAAAAACTGGTGTTGCTGTTAAAGTTGAGTGTCCAATGGCCGATGTCCTCGTGTTTGACGTAGAGACCTGTGTAACTGACAAACAGAGACCCATCATGGCTGTGGCCCTTGGAACCAGCTGCTGGTATTCTTGGGCGAGTGGACAGGTCACTCGTCCCCAACCTTTATTAGAGGACGAGGATGTTTCCTTGGATGACCTCATTCCATTGGAGCCGGCTAGTAAGGCTGTGGCAGGATCTGAGTGTGAATCTTCTTCATCCAGGTGTAGGTTGGTAGTGGGGCATCATGTGGGTTTTGATCGCAGCAGGATCAAGGAGCAGTATTACATGAATGTAAGTTTGTGAGATTTAAATAGGCTTCTTCTAAGTAACCCTCAAAATAAAATTAGTGAATTTAACTACCTCTGATGAGATGTGTGTGTGTGTGTAGATGTGTTTGTAACATATTAGTAGCACTTGTGATTAGAGTAATGAGATTGATGTGAATTTTCACACACAACAAATCAGGTTGAGTTCAGCGTGTCATTAAAAGGGGAATACACTTTGACTTTAACAACCGTCAAATAAAAATAAAAAATACACTTAGCTTCATGAAATCTAGAGGGGAGAGACTATATAATTGCAAATACAAGTGCTGTGGCTCATAGTGACCTCACTCCTTAATAATTGAGTGTTTATATTGAGAATGGGAATGGAAAGTTATGTACGATCAATTAGCAACTAATCCTTAATTAATTGTTGAGAAGTTAACTAGGCTAAGCCAGGGTTTTATCTAGAGAGTTTTGTGTGGGAGGGGGCGGGGTTGAAGCTCGGGCAAGTCCACCGCCCTTTATAAATGATTTACAAGGGAAAGAGGAAATTTGTTCATAAAATAATTATGAGCTAAATGCTGTAATTTTGGTTTTGAGCGCGGAAATTGGCCATTCAAAAATGTATGGGGAAAATCGCTGTTCAATTGAAGTCACATGGGGAAAGTGAAATGACATGTAACTAAGTGAAATAGTACAAGTAAGTGCGCACGCGTGCAGCTCTAGCCTTGGAAACGTACAGTTGGAGTAGTTTCAAGTTGGAGTCTTATGTTAATCTTTACCGCAGAAGCTCTATTCGTATTAGTCTAAATCTGTTCAACAACAGGCTAGAAGGAGCCATAGGTTGAAAAGGAAGCTAATCCTGAAACACAGAGATAGTGAGTGAATGATACAGTGTAGCTACAGTGCAAATGAAGCTGACCTACTATTAGCGAGCGACACGAGTAACCTGTGCTATTAGGGATCAACAGCACTCATAAAGCAATTGAAATAACACTCAGCTTCACCTCATACTATTTCAATCACATTACTCGTACTAGTTTGCTAAAATTATGAAGGAAGCGGGTAGGAATCCTCCTCCCCCCACTAAATAAAACCCTGTTAGTTTGATTAGCATTTGTGCTGCAGCAATATTAGTAGAGTTGAGCAACGGAATCCTTTTTTAAACAGTATAGAGTTAAAAAGTATGATTGATTGAAGACGTATTACTATAGAATCTGGATACAAAGTTCTTGGACACAATCAGCCTTCACATCACTGTCTCGGGGCTGTCAAACATACAGAAGGGATTATGGATGGCAGAAAGCAAGAAGAAGAAAGGTTTCACCAAACCATGGATGAAGTTGAGTAGTCCCAATAACCTTGCATCAGTGCACAGCCTACATGTGAAGGACAGTAAAGTGGAACTGGACAAGAGTGTGAGGAATGTTTTTGTGGAAGGATCAGTAGAAGAGATAGTGGGGGATTTTCAGGTAATTCAAAAAGATGGTGGGTGGGCGGGTGTGCTGGTTGGAATGACCGAGCAAATGTGTGTCTTACCAGTACCATGGTTGTGTGTCTGTGTCTGTCTGTCAGTGTGCGAGTTAGTGATTGATAGTCCGATCTTTAGCAAAATTTAATTAAATAATCAAGTATACAATTATGGGTCTGGATATTTTTGTATAAGAAAAAAGAATAAGCAGTTAGAAAGGATTTTTTTTTTCCTGAGGGGGAAAGAGTTTAGGAAGGAGGGGGGGAGGGGCACACACACACGGTTGTTTGACCACACCCACTTTTGCTGAAACCATACCCATTTGATTAAAAATCGTCTCAGGTCTAGAATTAGTGACATCAATCTTGGAAGACTAATGAGTGTTGCAATTGAAGTACCTCAATTAACTGAAGTGAACCTTCACCAAATATTAGATATATATAAACAACAAAATCACAGAATACCGTTATAAATCATAACCACAGAATACCGTTAAGTAGTAAATATTATTAATTTATTTCATGAAATTCTTGGGGGGGGGGGGGGGGGGGGGGGGGGGGGGGGGGGGATCCCAGGGCATCCCTACCTCTGTATAAAACCCTGCCAATTGTTTACAATTCTCATGGACAGTGGAGGATACAAATTCACCTTCACACGTGGTATAGTATCAATTTATTTAATGTGGTGGAGTTGTTGTTGTTTTTTAATTAATGCAGTATCAGCAGAATTGTGCTGGTTGCACCGTCAACTACAGGGCAAGGCCATGTTATATATGTAGAAGACTATCATGTTTATGAATAATTATGGGGACAAATGGGCGACTATCATGGGACAGCTCAACCTGAAGGATGGAATGGAAAGAGAGTGGGAATTGTCTAGATTTTTATTTTTTTATTTATTTTTTTTTTTTTTATTTAAAAAAAATATATTTTTTTTAATTTCAGAACCTTATGACATACTGTGCCAATGACGTTTATGCAACGAAGGAAGTGTTACAGAAGCTGTTGCCACAGTTTATGAAGCACTGCCCTCATCCGGTGACTTTTTCCGGGATACTTGAGATGGGATCATCCTATGTGCCACTCAAATCTTGGAAACGCTTTGTTGGTGAGTCTATGGATTTGTAAATCCAGATGGAAATTTTGATTGCAGTGTTTGTGTTTATACACTTTTTTAAAGGTGACGCTCAATTCTGCTACGATTCTCTGACTAGGAAAGTGAGGGACGGACTACTAGAGATAGCAAGGAATAACTGTCAAATGGCAAATGATGAAAGGTATGTGTTTCTGTGAGGGATGTCCGAGATTTCCTATATGAGTCAGGATCCTTCCTAAGTATCCTGACAGTCTGGCATCCTCCTGAGAGTCCCTAACCTCAGTGGGCATCAGAACAAGTGTCCGGAGGATCCTGACAGTCTGGCATCCTCCTGAGAGTCCCTAGCCTCAGTAAGCATCAGAACAAGTGTCCGGAGGATCCTGACAGTCCAGGATCTTCCTGAGAGTCCCTAACCTCAGTGGGCATCAGAACAAGTGTCCGGAGGATCCTGAGAGTCCCTAACCTCAGTGGGCATAAGAACAAGTGTCCGGAGGATCTTGACAGTCTGGGATCCTCCTGAGAGTCCCTAACCTCAGTGGGCATCAGAACAAGTGTCCGGAGGATCCTGACAGTCTGGCATCCTCCTGAGAGTCCCTAACCTCAGTGGGCATCAGAACAAGTGTCCGGAGGATCCTGACAGTCCAGGATTTTCCAAGATGTTACATTTATCCAGTAACACTAGGGCTAGAGTAAAACACTAGAAATGGCATGGATGCATATATTATGGGAAGGAGATGGGCAAAAAAAATTCTGTTGGCTAGCGGAGCGAGCGAGACACTCTCAGGGATAACACAATTAAAATCGGGGATATTTGTTTGTTTATATATATGTGTGGACGTACGTATGTCATTTTGTATTTTGTCCCTCGGGTTTTTGTGTTTGCTTCGTGGTCTACCCCTTCCCATACCTCCACTAAACAGAATCTTTAGGTTTAGAGATCCCGTATCATTCAAGGAAATTAATTGTTTACCACTTTGTATTAGGTTGTTTCAACACTGTACAATAATTCTTTAGAACTTCTTGTTGTTGTTTTTTCAAGTTGCAAAATATTATGGCGAATGGTTACTATGGTATTGAAACCCTCTAGACGTAATTTTTAAAAACTCAGCCTTTTTTAGTAGCTACTAGTGTTTGTTGTCAAAAGCTATTGGTAATTCAGATAGAGACTACAGATAATACCAGTACTCGGGGAATTGAGGTAAGAAAGTAGTTCCGTATTTGTTAGCTAAAGTATAAAAAGGTCACAACGGCTACGTACTTAAATGGACTGATAGATTCTTTTGAAGTATTTTGTTTGTGCACAGGCTCACTTGCCCTTTGTCCTCAAGCACATCACTAGTTTAATCAATTTATTAATCAGTTCCTATTATTTCTGTATTTTTCCAGCTACCGTGATTGTCCTTGGTTGTGTAATCTTGACTGGTCGACAGCCCCCATCCCCACAGCAAGTTGCAGGAACAAAACTCAGTACCGTAAACTACTGCTTGAACTGGACAAGTACTTCGAGTTGGAGGAGAAAGGGGAGACTGAGGGTTTGCCATATAGGTCTAGATTCATCATTTGTGATTTAGAGGGACACTTGCAGAGATTGAAGAATAACTTTGAAAGGAAGGAGCCTTTAAAGAAATGTCAGTCCTTTATGCCTGGTTATCCCAAGTGAGCAAAAGCAATATTAGGTGACTTTGAGCAAGCGAAGCAAGCGAGATACTTTCAGATTGTTGAAAGAAATTTGAGCGAAGTAGTTTGGCGTTGGATTGTGTACTATATATTAGGAATGTACAAGTGCCACTTTTTTTCTGGTTACGTATTTCCTATTTATTTTGTGTGAAGTATTGACTTTGTTGTGATAGTCAATCCTTAATAGAGAACATTATGTTTGTAAAATTGAGTATCAACTCGGGGGCAGAACTACCGTTGAGTTGTGGGCTACAGGAATCCAGTTCATGGCCCTATACCTGCACAAGAAGTGAAGAATAGTGTTCAGGTGAGTTAACAAGTTGAAAGTACAGTAGACCCTCAGTTATCCGAACCCTGTTTATCCAAACTCTCGCTAATCCGAACACCTTTTGGGGGGGGGGGATTATAATGATACTAGCAAGTACCCCTGAGGGTCTACTGTATTGTTTGTAGCTGACTAACTGTTGGAAGCAGCCAATTGCTACATCGACTGCCACTGACTGGTCACCCGTTCCTCCCTTTTTCTAACCAGAAATATTCCCACAGTACGCTTTTTCCACCTGGCTTATAACTGAGTTTGATGGCGACGGAAATGGTTTGCAGCTAGTGTTGAAGGTCCTGAAGTAACAATATCACCAACTGGTAAAGATCGCTAAAAGGTGTGTAGCAGAATTAGCGTGGATACCACCTTTATTCCATTTCGTGCTTCTTTTTTTCTTTTCTTTTTTTTTTTGTGTGTGTGTGTGTGAGTGTGACTGTGACTGAATGGCAGACCAACTTACTGTAACTCTCTCGCTCATTCGCGCTGAGGGTTAATAAGCAGACAAGCAGGACGGATTGTTGCCGAATTTGTGATTTCATCACATAGGGTTTCATATAGAGGGGCTTGGCCCTTGGACCCACCCCCAAAATAAGCATGTGGTGAAACACAAACACTGATCATATGCATCAAAGTAGTATGGTTTTTTAATGGGTGTGGCTTGAAAGGAGGGGTACTTAGTACGTATAAAAACTCAGATGCTGTTTTGTTAATTTGCTAGAGTAAAACTATTGGAGTGGGCATTCTTCAAAAGAGCATTTCTTTAAAGGCAAAATAAGAAATAGAAATCAAAAGTAACTGTGAGAAGTACGAGGGCTCCAAGCCAAGCGAGGTCCTACATAGAAGAATTGAAAAGTTCACCTGCTCACTGGCATGCTTTCAGAGACATTCAAACAAAGTGATATCATGTTTTCAATTCCAGTAGGTAAAAGCAGCTGCAGAGATATTTAATTCCCAGCAAAAAAATCTTACATAAGATCTTATTAAGCCATTTGATTAAGATCTTACCTAAGATCTTAACAAGATTATGTGTTCCATAATCTTAATTTTTCTTACTTTTTTCTTATGTAAGACTCTTATAAGATTCTTAACAGATTCTTAATGCTATTTAACATAGTTAAATGAGGTTAACGGAGGGAGCCTGCTGGTCTCTCTTCGTGGGGGCAGGGTTGGTAAACCTACATGCATGTGGTCACGTGGTATGATGTAGTATGACCGATTGAGAGTATACTCTGCGCAGGCGTGTAAGCTACACGTGTACTTGGCTGCCGCATTACACAGGCGGATTCTAAGTGGTTGAACATCTTGGTCGGTTCTCCCACCGTCCTCCCCTACACCTTCCTTTCATTGCCTAGTTTATATAACAGCACTATTTCATTTTTCCACCATTTAATGGTGTGATAGCCAGGCTAGGCAAATTACCCTCACGGCCCCAACTGGCCGTGGGGTTTTCCCCCAAAGCGGAGGGAAGTCCCTATTGGTAAGCAGGCCGAACGCATGCGTACTAACATTAACCAGCTTGCAACGGGAGAGACTAGCCTGGCTTCCTCCAAATAATAATTACATTATGTCAAGTCACTCAGTACTATAGTGACCATAGTTAATAAGAATAGCACAGGATTATGTTACGATTGCATATAATCTTATTAAGATCTTACTAAAGATCTTAATAAGATTATGTGTTCCATAATCTTGAAAATCTTATTACTACCTTAAGGTAACGTTTATTGACGGATACTTATTTTGGCGATTTTCTGATATGGTGCATTTGACGGATATTAATTTTGGCGGTTATGGTATGTAATAATGCATAGAATTTTTCACATGCTTCATAAATTATCAATAATAACTTACAAGGAGCCAATTGATGGCAGATTCGAAGATGCCACTGCCGCTATTTTGAAAGATATCTACGATAGCGAAGAAGAAGAGATGAAGACGACGAAGCCCTTGAAGTTAATGCCAATGAAGAAGAAGACGATGAAGACGACGAAGCCATTGAAGTTAATGCCAATGAAGAAGAAGACAATAGTAGCGAAATAAATGTTGTTACCTAGTTAGCTTGTATTATATCATATATGTTTAAATTGTTCCGACAATTGCACTACGGAAACTCACTTGCAGCCTATCGAGCAAATTAGGTAAAAGATCGTCAATATAGCCTCATGCATTTATTGTTAGCGGGTTTCAATATTAGCGAAAAATGGCAAATCGCTAATATTCGCTAAAATGAGTACCCGTTAATAAATGTTACCTTAAGGTATCTTATTAAGATTCTTATAATATCTTTATATGGGTTTGTTATAGAAGTAATTTAAGATCATTATAAGATCTTGTATAAAATTGTATTAGGAATTTTTTTTTTTGTAAGTCTACTTGTTGAAAAATTTCATATTTACAAAATACGAAAGAGTTCATCAGAGTTGATTGTTTTAATTTTCTTCAGTTTCTTCATCTTACGATTCATTTGTGTCTTCGATATTTTCTTCTTCTTTCTCAACGATATTTTTTTTCTTCGTTCTTTATCTTGAACTTCTTATTGTATAAATCAATGCACATTTGGTTGCACTTTTGCCTGATAAGTTTCCCTTCTACCCCAGACATAGTCTGGGATCCAAATATTTTCTTCAGCACTTCTACATATATCAAACAACATATACAATACTTACATAGTGAACTACAAAAAGCACTTAATTGTGGTTTTAAGCTATAGTAGGACCTCAGAGTTACGGACTTCAGAGTTACGAAGCACTCAATTAATGAAACATCAGAGTTGGCAATTTATTAGGAAGAGACTATCAAGCTGTGAAAATTAGTCCAGTAAATGTAAGTTTACTTGTGTCAGCACTAATGACTGAGATATATATAGATGTAAAATTTTCTTATAACTAATGAATAAGTAGTGGTTTCTGAGTTACGGAGAATTCAGAGTTATGAACAGCTTGGTTTCCCAAGGCATTCGTGTCTCTGAGGTCTTACTGTATGATGATATAAATAATGAATAAGATAATGTGCACAGGTGCAGATGACCAGTATGGCTAGAGTAAATTTTAATTAGCAGCACTCTATTATAATTTAACAGATAGAAAAAAATACCTTCCAGTAGTGCCACTCTTTCAGAAGGAAGTGGCTTCTTTCTACTCCTTTTTGTAGTGGCATAACAACTGGATGCTAGCTCTTCTTCACTGAACAAAGCATCTAACAATGCCAAAGCATACTTGTCTGCCTGCCGGATCCCTAAAGTTAGTAAGTTCACATCATTTTTCTGTTGGAGAAAATCAAGAGCAAAAATATGAAATATTCTAGATATTTTTAAAAGCAACTATTTATTAAATTAGACTTACAGTAACAAATTTAGAATCAACCGGTCCATCTGAAGGACTATTCAGCACAGGAACAAGTTTAGGCTTTAGGTAAGATAACACTTTATTTAACTTTTTCTCCATTTTCTCTTGTTTTTCCATTATTTTTGTAAGAATATCCAATTTCATCTGCACAAATAAATAAGTATTTGTAAGTCCATTCTAATCACTGAATTAACTTACAGTAGACTGACTATCCATCTCCTCCATTTTCACATGATACTTCAATTTCTTTCTACAATTTAAATCATATAAAGATTTACTAAATAATACAACGAGCCTTCAAATTCTGGGTAAAAATACCTCATATTATGGATGCAAATTAATTAATGAATTTGCTGAGGAAATCTGTTAGATACAAACAAACACAAGGTTAGATCGGCAAGTAGACAGACAGACAACATGTACACCATTTCACAGATTGAAACTAACACAAATTGAGAGATAAACTAGCTGACAAAGTGACAGACAGACAGAATAAAAAATGAAACTCTGACATTTGTGCTAACTCAGCACCCCTGTGTGATACAGACGGTATAGTGATGCTCTGTTCTCAGCCTTGCATGTAGAGACAACTCAGGGAAAACAGTTTGTTTGTTATTTGTTTGTTTTGCTCAATATATAGATGGTATAAGAAGCTGTTTACGCGCAGCAAGAAGAAGTGGGGTTTAGGGACTTCTAATTTAACACCAGCAAAATCAGTGACACCTTACCTATTAAAGATGAAATGGAAAGGCTATCCTCTCCACAAGCATTCTAATTTAGGTTGGGGTTATATCATCGATCCTGACACGCCTACTTCTGCAGCAGATTCAGATACAAGGTAAGTAAAATGCATGATTGCATACATATGTGCATCTACCATACATACATACATACATACACATATATCAGTTTCTATGGTAACAGTCATGGATTAAATTTTATTCCCTTATTATTTAAATGTTATTCCCTTATGTTATTCCCCTACAATTGCCTGGGGAGGGGGGGTATTTTTGTACCACAGAGAGAGTTTAAAAATTGCACAAGGAAAATGCCTAAATAATTATGGTATAAAGTGATGTATCATGTTTTTTAAAGCTACGAATGAAAATCTAGTATTGTTTTTCCTTGTGTTAGGCTTTCTTTTACTGCATCCCTGTGAAACTGACAAGGAGAATTGTTTATTTGAGTAAAAAGTCTTGTCCGTGAACCTCACTAGATATTATCGTTCAATCACTTGATTTTGTTTGAAGGCGGCGGAAGGGGAACGAAATGCACTATCTTGTTGTTGGCGTTTTGGAAGGACCCTTGCTTCTTTAACAGGACTTATTGACATAATTTCCCCCTCAAAACAACAATATTAATATTATTTTTTTATTTGGTTTTTTACTCTGTTCAAAAGGTAACTATGGTATAAAATAGTTAAACCATGGCAACTTTCAGAATTATCACTAGATTACCTCCGTCTTCCTCAGTGTTCGCCCTCGGGATCAGGACGATTATCAGCAATAATTTCTCAAACCCTTGATTTAACCTGCACATGTACATTTATCACTCATTTGTTGTGCCTGATGAGAGAAGGCAAGAACAAAGGTGGGGAGATGGAGTTCAGCGAGAAATTAGGAGATTAGCATTGTGTGTGTGTGTGTGTATGTGTTACTGTAGTTACCCAGGTAAAGACTCTGATGAGCAGATTCAGGATGTTTCTTACATACTGGACAATTTGGCTGATAAGAAACAGGATACTCATCATATGACCAGACCTCCTGTAAAGGAAACTGTTGTTTCTTCTGCAGAGGTACTTACTCTTTGGTAAAGGGTCACTTTAGAGTGTCGGCATGCTAATAATCAGCTTTATCCTATATGTGCAAACCATTGTTTTACCAACCCAGCTCAGTTATGAGATACAAACACTGTTGTCGTTGCTTTTTCCTTTTATTGGCTCGTGTATTTATGAATGCTCACACCACCGTCATCGGCTGATGATGCTTTACCAACCCACTACTTGCCAACACTTTACCAACCAGGTCAGCTCGTGAATACACACACCATTGTCATCATAATTATAATGGCAGACAAGCATTTTATTATGTAGATTATTATTATTAGTGTATTTTATCACAGTTAATCGTTAGTAACTTTAAATTCACTTATCACATTAATCTTATGAATCCATTTATTTGACATTTTTAATTACTCGTTTTATTGGAAAGCGAGCAAGACACTCTAAAGTAACTCAATCGAGATTATGTATGTAATTGTGTGGGATAATCGAACTTTCTTTTTTTCACACGAATGCCTAATTATGTCAGTTCATGAAGCATCTTAAAAAGACCAACCAAATAAATAATGGGTTTTAGCCCCGTGGTTACTGAGTTACCAGGTGCAAAATGTCTGCTCATTTGACATAGTGCTTGATCTTTTCCCACCATTAATGGCGGTCGCTGAGTTTAACACTGAAAAAAATGTATTCAAATGACGAAGACATCAGTCTTTGACTGTGCTTAATTTATTATACTTTTATGCTTTATCTCGGCCATTTTTCTAGACTTAACTACTTAATTAGGAGCTGGAACTTAATTCTCAGGTAAACATATTTTTTACCTCTTGAAATATGCTTAATTTTTTTAAAGAAGAGAATTCTTTTTGAGTACAGATGCATTTGTGTTGATAAAAAGCAAGTTTCATGACGTTCATTTTAAAGTGTCCAACACATACTATGTTCTGTGAGTTTGAATTATAACCAGACCAACTAGCTTGCCATTTATTGAAATGGACACCTCTTTAAAAAAAAATTATATTTTTGTTAGTGGAAGGAACAAGGAAGTGAGTGGGGAGACTTTGACTTGGAGGCGTGTGAAGTTGTGACTGAAACTAAAAAGGATGAGTTTCAGCGAGTACTAACACCATGGGGACTTACCCACGATGTGGTAACATTACCCAACAAGAAGCGCTACTATTTCTTCAGACTGCCTCACATGGTGAGTTCTCAGTACATCTATCATAGACTCAACTTCTTTTTTAATTATTTATATTTGTTTACTTTTTTTTTTTTTTTGTATCCAAATTGGGTAATTGTTGCCATGACAGTAGCTTAGGTTGTTCTGACAGTGTGACTTTCATCTGAATTTCCCAGGGACTCCCTGATGGTTGTGGCTGTTATTGTTGTTGTTTTGTGAATAGAAGTTCAAATAAAGAAAGTATAAGCAGCAATTTAAAATTGCTCTACATTATTAGTCTATTTGACTGCTTCGGTGCTAGCAACTATTTGATATTTATTTGATAATTGCTGCTGCAAACCCTCAGCTCTATCAGACATCTCCAACTCTAGTGAACATCTCCAACTCTAGTGAACATCTTCAACTCTAGTGAACATCTTCAACTCTAGTGAACATCTTCAACTCTAGTGAACATCTCCAAACTCTAGTGAACATCTTCAACTCTAGTGAACATCTTCAACTCTAGTGAACATCTTCAACTCTAGCGAACATCTTCAACTCTAGTGAACATCTTCAACTCTAGTGAACATCTTCAACTCTAGTGAACATCTTCAAACTCTAGTGAACATCTTCAACTCTAGTGAACATCTTCAACTCTAGCGAACATCTTCAACTCTAGTGAACATCTTCAACTCTAGTGAACATCTTCAACTCTAGTGAACATCTTCAAACTCTAGTGAACATCTTCAAACTCTAGTGAACATCTTCAAACTCTAGTGAACATCTTCAAACTCTAGTGAACATCTTCAAACTCTAGTGAACATCTTCAAACTCTAGTGAACATCTTCAACTCTAGTGAACATCTTCAACTCTAGTGAACATCTTCAAACTCTAGTGAACATCTTCAACTCTAGTGAACATCTTCAAACTCTAGTGAACATCTTCAACTCTAGTGAACATCTTCAAACTCTAGTGAACATCTTCAACTCTAGTGAACATCTTCAAACTCTAGTGAACATCTTCAAACTCTAGTGAACATCTTCAACTCTAGTGAACATCTTCAACTCTAGTGAACATCTTCAACTCTAGTGAACATCTTCAACTCTAGTGAACATCTTCAAACTCTAGTGAACATCTTCAAACTCTAGTGAACATCTTCAAACTCTAGTGAACATCTTCAAACTCTAGTGAACATCTTCAACTCTAGTGAACATCTTCAACTCTAGTGAACATCTTCAAACTCTAGTGAACATCTTCAACTCTAGTGAACATCTTCAACTCTAGTGAACATCTTCATCTTCAAACTCTAGTGAACATCTTGCAACTCAAGTGAACATCTTCAACTCTATGAACATCTTCAACTCTAGTGACATCGTTCAAACTCTAGTGAACATCTTTCAAACTCTAGTGAAATCTTAACTCTAGTGAACATCTTCAAACTCTAGTGACACTCAACTCTAGTGACCATCCTCAACTCTAGTGGACATCTTCAACTCTAGTGAACATCTTCAAACTCTAGTGAACATCTTCAACTCGCTAGTGAATCTCTTCAACGTCTATTTGAACATCTTCAAACATTCTAGGAACATCTTCAACCCTAGTGACTCTAGTGAACATCTTCAACCGTAGTGAAACATCTTTCAACTCTAGTGACATCTTCAACTTCTAGTGAACATCTTCACTCTAGTGACATCTTCTCAAACCTCTTCAAACTCTAGTTACATCCAGTGAACATCTTCAACTCTAGTGAACATCTTCAACTCTAGTGAACATCTTCAAACTCTAGTGAACATCTTCAAACTCTAGTGAACATCTTCAAACTCTAGTGAACATCTTCAAACTCTAGTGAACATCTTCAACTCTAGTGAACATCTTCAACTCTAGTGAACATCTTCAACTCTAGTGAACATCTTCAAACTCTAGTGAACATCTTCAACTCTAGTGAACATCTTCAACTCTAGTGAACATCTTCAACTCTAGTGAACATCTTCAACTCTAGTGAACATCTTCAAACTCTAGTGAACATCTTCAAACTCTAGTGAACATCTTCAACTCTAGTGAACATCTTCAACTCTAGTGAACATTTTCAAACTCTAGTGAACATCTTCAAACTCTAGTGAACATCTTCAAACTCTAGTGAACATCTTCAACTCTAGTGAACATCTTCAAACTCTAGTGAACATCTTCAAACTCTAGTGAACATCTTCAACTCTAGTGAACATCTTCAACTCTAGTGAACATCTTCAAACTCTAGTGAACATCTTCAACTCTAGTGATTATCTTCAAACTGTAGTGAACATCTTCAACTCTAGTGAACATCTTCAAACTCTAGTGAACATCTTCAACTCTAGTGAACATCTTCAAACTCTAGTGAACATCTTCGAACTCTAGTGAACATCTTCAAACTCTAGTGAACATCTTCAAACTCTAGTGAACATCTTCAACTCTAGTGAACATCTTCAACTCTAGTGAACATCTTCAACTCTAGTGAACATCTTCAACTCTAGTGAACATCTTCAAACTCTAGTGAACATCTTCAAACTCTAGTGAACATCTTCAAACTCTAGTGAACATCTTCAACTCTAGTGAACATCTTCAACTCTAGTGAACATCTTCAACTCTAGTGAACATCGCAAACTCTAGTGCCATCTTCAAACTCTAAGTGAACATCTTCAACTCTAGTGACATCTTCAACTCTATGAACATCGTCAACTCTATTGAACATCTTCACACTCTAGTGAACATCTTCAACTCTAGTGAACATCTTCAAACAACTCTTGAACTCTTCAACCTCGTAGGGTGTGGTGTGACATCTTCAAACTCTAGTAGAGTGGCATGCGGTTGCGGGAAACTCTAGTGACTATCTGGGGCTCAACTCTTAGTGAACATCTTCACCTCTAGTGAACATCTTCAAACTCTAGTGAACATCTCAACTCTAGTGATTATCTTCAAACTGTAGTGAACATCTTCAAACTCTAAGTGAACATCTTCAAACCTAAGTGAACATCTTCAACTCTAGTGAACAATCTTCACAACTCTAGTGAAACATCTTCGAACTCTAGTGACCATCTTCAAACTCTGTGAACATCTTCAAACGCTAAGTGAACCATCTTCAAACCTACGCTAGTGAAACTCTTCAACTCTAGTGAACATCTTCAACTCCTAGTGAACATCTTCACTCTAGTGAACATCTTCAAACTCTAGTGAACATCTTCAAACTCTAGTGAACATCTAGTGAACATCTTCAAACTCTAGTGAACATCTTCAACTCTAGTGAACATCTTCAACTCTAGTGAACATCTTCAAACTCTAGTGAACATCTTCAAACTCTAGTGAACTCTAGTGAACATCTTCAAACTCTAGTGAACATCTTCAACTCTAGTGAACATCTTCAACTCTAGTGAACATCTTCAACTCTAGTGAACATCTTCAAACTCTAGTGAACATCTTCAACTCTAGTGAACATCTTCAACTCTAGTGAACATCTTCAAACTCTAGTGAACATCTTCAAACTCTAGTGAACATCTTCAACTCAGTTAGGCGCAGCAAAGAAAAGTTCTTCTCCACCATGGCGAGCAAAGTAACCACACCCCGGGACTTCTGGAAAGCCTACCACTCCATCACAAAGGTACACGCTCTCCTACCAAACAACATGTTTCTTGGTGTTTCCTCCTCTTCCTCCTCCGCGGGGAAGGCTGAACTATTCAACAATTTCTTCGCCTCCTGCTTCAACCCTACCAGCAGCTGTCCTCCAGTTGAGGTTTCATCATCCCTCCCTCGGCTTTCTGAGCTCGAGGTTGATGGGTTGGACATCCTTCACGCCATCACCAGGCTGAAGTCAGACACCTCCTCTGGTCCAGACGGCATCTCAGCGAGGATGCTAAAACTCTGCTGCTCCTCCATCTCGGACCACCTCGCTGCTCTGTTCAACTCGTCTCTCTCCTCTGGCATAGTTCCAGCCGACTGGAAAATCTCCAGAGTTACACCGATTTACAAGAAGGGAGATGTTTCCTCAGTCACTAGCTATCGTCCAATCTCCTTGCTCTCCCTGGTAGGGAAACTCCTCGAGCGACTAGTTCACTCAGAGCTCCTCGACCACGTACTTGAACACAACGTCATCTCTGATCAGCAATTTGGTTTTAGACCAGGGAGCTCCACCCAAGAGGCAATCCTCTCCGCTGCGCACTCCTGGCACATCACCATGGAGGAAGGGGGCAGCAACGTCGTGGTCTTTCTAGCCAAGGCGTTCGACACCATCCAGCACGACAGAGTACTCTCTACCCTCACGTCTGCTGGTGTGTCCGGCCCTCTGCTAACATGGTTCACCAGCTACCTCTCCGGGAGTCAGCAATTTGTCGTAGTGCAAGGATCCTCCTCAACACCTACTGCAGTCACCTCAGGAGTCCCTCAGGGTTCCATCCTTGGCCCCCTTTGACTGCACCTACACCAAGGCCGCCCACTCTGATGTGGACTTGGCTGACATCAACTCTGACCTCCTCCAGATTACCTCATGGCTCAAGAGTCAACAACTACGCCTAAACCATTCCAAGGTGAAGTGCATGGTTATTTCGAGGAGAACATCACCACCTAGTCCAGACATCAATCTAGAGGGCCACCCAATAGAGCAAGTCAGCGAGTTTAAACTTCTGGGGGTCTAAGTCGATCCGACCCTTACCTGGCGTTCGCATATAGACCATGTGTGCGCCAGGGCAAAGAAGATAACTGGCTTCCTCTACAGGTCATTCAGGCTCGCTGGCCCTTCCTGCCTGAACCACCTCTTAGTTCTTCCCATCCTGGACTACTCCTCGCCCATCTGGGACCCTGCTCAGAAGTGCCACATCCAGGCCCTTGAGAGATGCCAAAATTTCGCAGCTCGTGTGGTCACCAACGAATGGTCTACAAGTCCATCTGAGCTGAAGGCAAGCCTTGGATGGCCACTTCTGGCCCGCAGGAGACTAGTGCAGAAGATCAGCCTCTGCAGGCGCATTCTCCAAGGCGACTCTCTTGTGCCTGACTCATTGTTCACGCCACACCCCAGGCCAGGTATGCAGCACAAAAACTCCACGCCACTCTTCCGCCCCCGCGTCCGAACCAACCATCTAAGGAACTTCTTTCCAATAGACGTGGTGGGAAAGTGGAATGCCATCCCTGATGGTGTTGCCTCGGCCTCTTCAACTCTCTCCTTCAAACTAAAACTAAAACACCTTTACTTGTCCTGACTCACTTATCAATTTATTCATTTATTTCATTTTTGTGTTTTCCCCTCCCTTTTATGTTAGGAAGGCCTTAAGAATAGCTGAGCTAGTTGGCCTCTCCTGTCTGTTTATCAGCAAAGCAATAAAAATAAAATAATAAATAAATAAAAAACTCCAATTTAAAGTTTGAATCTGAAATAGGAAACCTTGCTGACTATTATTGCCATTGTTCCCAGACTTAGTCTCTGGCTTTCCTCATCTCTCCTATGAAACACTTTGGATTTACATGCATGCATACACTTCAGTTATCTTTGGTCGTGTGTATGTGTGTGTGAGAGATGTGACTGGAATGGGTGGTTTTCCGCCAACTAACAGTGGAGGCAACAAAGTGGTTTGTTGCTGCCACCAGAATCTGCTTGTCACAGAAGATTAGGTCTAGCTATTGGCCTCTTAAGGCAACAGTTAGATAGCACCAGGTTGTCTGAGGTTAACTTATTAACAAACCAATGAATACAGACTAACTCCCTGGACATGTGCAAAGCCATAATATAGAAAACTTTGCACGTGCCCAGTATCATGATGTGCATGACATAGAAATCGTAAGCAGCACAAAAATGGTGTGTGTCACTAGGAGCCAAACGCTGTTACTGGTAACATACATGAGAACAGCAAACGAACACTAATTAAGTAATTAAGATTATTATGGTTCTCGACTCCTTGTGAGAGGAACTTTGATGAGGGTGAGGGACTTCTCTCACAAGAGAGTCTCTTTGTTTGTTCTTGTTTGTTTGTTTGTTTTTCTAGTACAAAAGTCATACTAGTGTTGGTAATCCACTGGGCAAGGAATTCCTCAGAAAAATGGAGGATGACACTCTGACCTCCAGTGCTGGCCAGCTAGGAAAAGATTGTTTGGTTTACAGCACTATGATTGGCTACTGGCGTGCAACCAGGCAGAGAATTTTGTGAGTTGGGAGTGCGAAGGGGAGGTGATCACGGGTGGGTAAGGGAGGGAGGATGAGGGTATTGAAGAAGTAGCCTTTGTGAACTAATAAAGAAATTATAAACATTTAGCAGCTGACAGTGAAAATATCAGGTATCATTTTTAAACATTTTCCCATTAATTTCATTCGAATGTCATGCTATAACCTTTTAACCGTTGGTTGCTAAAGAGAACTGTTCTAGCTGGTGGTTATATTCTATACATATATGGTTTGCTGAGAGTTGTGGCCTCTCTTGAAACTATGGGATGTGATGCGCATTACCACACTCTTCACCTGATGGTCACTGAGTTGTGAACTAGCTAGGCAGCCTGCTTCTTTTCATGATAGTATGTACATACATGAAATACTTTTACTTTTGAAGTTATATACATTAAAAATATTAAAAAAAGGTGATATAAAGCATTAGGTTAGATGACTCGACTTTCAATCCTTGCATTCTTCTGTCTCACACCTGCACTGTCCTTTTGCCATAGTAACCAGTTTTTGGTGCGCACGGACGGTGGGATCACTCGTGAGTCTGACAAGAATGCTGATGTCGGAGACAGGCATGTCATCCTTCCGTCAATCATGGCCATCGGTACTGTGAGTCGTAGAGCGGTGGAGGCCACCTGGCTCACGGCCAGCAATTCCAGAGTAAGCCACTGGACATGAATTCACATTAACAAGAGAGAGAGGGAGAGCTCTATAGGAAGTTTTTTAACCGTCCTAGGTTTGTTGTTGTTTACCCTTCCTAGGTTTGTTGTTGTGGGTTGTGTGTGTAAAATATTGTTATTTTTTGATTAAATAATGTTGATAATTAATTAATTTAGCCGGGCTGTATTGGGTCGGAGATGAAAGTCTACGTGCAGGCTCCTCCTGGCTACCATTTGGTGGGAGCTGATGTGGACAGTCAGGAGCTATGGATCTCTTCCGTTCTTGCCGATCATCACTTCACTAAAATACATGGTCAGTGAGTTACAGTCTGTGAGGATTTATTTTTACATGCATAATTAATAGTATCGTATTATTACTGTACTACTAGCAAGTACCTCACCACAAAGTGGCGCCCGATGTGTTAACTTGCACAAATCAGAAAAGCAACGGCATTTAATACTTTTATCTGTGTCTCCCTCTTTTGCTTTCTTTCTTCCTCGTCTCATTTTTATTGTTCCTCTCTTCAACTCACGGGTTCCCTTCTCCTCTGTCTACCTCTCCTGCTCCCCAGTATCTCTGTCCTTTCTGTGTATTTTCTTTCACTTCTTCGTTGAAGTAGTTACATCAGTCAGCTTTTTCTCACCTGCTTCTATTTTTGTTGACCCCTTGTACCTCCTGCTGCTTCTCTGCCTTTCTTATACCCATGATTTATGGTTAGCTACTGTAGGTGAGCACTCTTTCCCGACTCAGTTCAGCAAATGAATTAATCATGGATACAGACACCCATTCGTTATTCAAGTTGAAAGGAGCGGTGGATGGACCGGGCAAGACAGGGAAAGAGGAGGATGCAGTAGGTTAATTAGGCACTCTGAGGTTTACTCAGCTGTAAGTTCCTGGCAGCTTAATGCCGAATGTGCGTGCCTGGTAAGGTGATGGCTGCGAGTTCGATTCCAAGATGGAAGTACTTTTTTTTGTCAAGTATAGAGCGGGTAAAACTTACCAATTCATGTAATAGTGCCGCTTTACCAATTCTGCTCAGCTCATGAATTATTCATGAACACACACTGTCAGTTGTTGCTACTGATACACAAGTGTATTACTACATAGATGATTATATTATATATATTGTTATTGGCAAGTGAGACAGTATTAGGGGTGAATTGCTTATGATTATATTATATTGTTACTAGCAAGTACCCCGCCACGCAATGGTAACTTGACATATTGCAAAGTAAGAATGTAGTAGCATATGTTATCTTGCTCAGTTCTCTACCATTGGTTAAGGGTACACAAGTTTCCCTCTCCTGCTCAGTTTTTCTTATCCCCATCTTTCCTTTCTTCAGTTCTTTCTACCTCTCCTGCTTCTGAATCTCTCTGTCCTACTTAACTATTATGATAGTGGACTTAAGTTTGCGAAACTTTTGCCTTCTTTTTCGTACTTTCGCCTTCCTTTGTGAAACCGACGACGCCTTTACTGTCGATTCCACATGCTTCTTAGTTACAAATAGCTAATCACTCGCCTTTTTTTCCTTCTCTTCTGTTCTCTTTTAAACCTGCGCTGCCTTACCTCGCCGATTCCAATTTACAAACTTTATGAGTTCATTTTCTATTCAAATTAGCAACGGTGGTAATTTATCAAATTAGCAACGGTGGTAATTTGTCTTGGCTAATGCGCTGTTTGTCATATTTTTAGCCCTACACAACAGTACTGTTCTTGAAAGCCCATTGTCCAATAGCCAAGTCATGAAAGTAAGTGTTTGTTGTGTTGGTATATTGAGTGAACAAGTGTGTGTGAAAGTGTAGAGTGCTATAGCTATTGCTTATGAATAGCACAATGTATGCATTTACTACCAAATAAACATTAGCTGCCTTTACACAGCTTTGTCAGGCTACTGCAGCAGTTAGCAAGTCACAATTTAGAGTGAGACTATAAACTGTGCAGTAATTCTTAGAAATGTATGTTGTTGTTGTTTTTGGGGTTTTTTTGTTTGTTTGTTGTTGTTGTTTTTGTTTTTTGTTTTGGGGGTTGTTTTTGTTTGCTCTTGTTAAAATAGCAAGATTAGTCCCAATGTTCTTAACTTCTGTGCTAGGAGGTGTTTTCTCTCTTTGAAAATGATTTAGCTGAAATTTATTACGATGTTCATGGAAACATTTGCCCTCCCCCCCCCCCCCCCAACTTCATCAATTTTATAGAAAGACAAAACCATCCTAATATTTCATTAATTTAAAAAGAAAGATTATTACATACGATACAGAATTAAGTGGAAGTTTGGCTGCCACGAGGATTGAACTCAGTACCACTGACAATATAGAGAATGCATTTAATTGAGTATACAAAGATATAGAAAGAAATTTATGAGGTGGAAAGAAGCAGTTTTGATTAAAAAAGTAAGTTGGGGAGAAAGAGAGAGAACAGAAATGTCTTCACAATCTCCGCACTCAGATATTCATGAGCACGAGAAGCCAGAGCCACCCCACTTTTTCAACTACCATGTACTTTAACCCCTCAATGTTTGGTATGAATCATCAACATTGTTGGCAATTGTTAGATTGTGGTAAGGTATAGTAAGCGGTGTGAATTGCTGACAACACTCGTTATTGACACGAGTCATTCTAGCTGAAATGATTATAATATTAACAGCCAATATACGTTTAATTAAAACTTAATTAACCTTATGTTTTGATTTCTTGCTGAAGTCCTTCTGCTAATATTACTAATTTTTTTCCTCACTTTCCGTATCTTACCTTACCTCGCTGTAAATAGCTAGATGAATGTGTATCTGGGCCATAACTTTGACTTTTGTCAGCTTTTACTTGAACAAGTATTGTGTGATAACATATAGGAGGCACTGCCATTGGCTGGATGGTTACTCAGGGCAACAAGACAGACGGGACAGATGTTCACAGCATGACAGCTAAGACAGTCGGGATTCACAGAGATCATGCTAAGGTCATCAACTACTCCAGGATTTATGGTGCTGGCGTGAAGTTCATCACCAGCTTGTTGAGACTGTTCAACCCATCCTCCACTGAGGGTGAAGTGCTAGCCAAAGGGAAAGAGATAGTACAGATCACTAAAGGAAAGAAAGGGTGTGTGTGTGTGTGTGTGTGTGTGTGTGTGTGTGTGTGTGTGTAGGTATAGGTGGAATAGACTCACTTTGAATGCAACAGAGCTCTGGTTTACACCAGTCCAAGGGGGAGACGGGTTTGGGATATAATGAACGTCATTATGCAAAGCTCACTCGCCTATACTTTGCATTGAACACACATGCATTTCTCTTCATATCCACTTACTCCTAACATTGGACACAAAGTTAGACAAGAATGTATGGCATGTAGGCCCAATGAAGACAATGCAGCCTATCAGGACAGTTTATGCTTGTGAACCATTGTCCAGCTATTGGTGCAGACATTCTCTGCCATTTTTACCCAGTGGTGCTAAAAAAATAAAAATAAAATTTAAACCCTTTCTTAATTAATTGCGTTTACTGTTTACTTGCTGGTGTGGGGAGAAGTTGAACTTGTGAGTAGAAGTTGAACTTGTGAGTGGAAGTTGAACTTGTGAGTGGCTTACGTATGACAACATTATGTATTGTTTTAGATTCCGCCTTAATGAAAAGGGTTTTGATTTAGCAAAAGAGATGAACCTGGTGGTAGGTGATGACAATGTCCTTAGTAAGGAAGACTGGGAACTCCTGCAGAGTGTAGTCAAGTGAGTGTAAGAAAATATGAGTAATATTAACAAACTGTTCACACCACGACTGCTTTTTTTATTTTTTATTATGGATGATGTTTGTTTGTTTTTTGTTGTTGTTTTGGGGGTTTTTTTGTTTTATTTTTTTGGTTTTGTTGTTGTTTTTTTTGTTTTTTTTCATCAATTTCATGGGAAAAATTATAAGCCCCCCTTTTCCCCAAAATTTCTCTAAGATTTTGGTTCTAAAAATACCCTGATTTATTTATTTATTTGTTTGTTTGTTTTTTGTTTATTTATTTGTTTATTTACTTGTTTTATTTCATTTTATTTTATTTATTCCTCTTCTTGTTTTCCCCTGTGCAAGTCCTTCCTATATCTTCATTGTATTCATGGTTGTCTCTTCCTCTGCAGCTTTGACGCGATGTACATACTAGCTGACAGATCTGTATGGGTGGGCGGTACCGAATCTCACTTGTACAACAAGCTGGAGGAGATCGTGATGGGCAAGGACACCAAGACGCCATTCCTCGGGTGCAAAATCACGAAGGCACTCAATAAGGATATAGTTGACAAAGAGGTAAAGGGTTTTGGCAAGTGTATCTATTATATGAATATAGGAGATTGCGGCTGTTAAGAATACTATTTGCTATAAATACTTCTGGATTTCAAGATTATGGTCGTTGTATTTCCTTACTGATTTCTCCAATGATATAGTCTCTCTGCCTTTTATGTCCAGCTAAAAGTAATGGTAAATGTGTAGCTTTAAAAAAATCATTCAGTTCTATAAGCAGGTGCCATTTCATTAAAACAAACTCATGCTTGTCCCAAGTGTGTGTTACATGCACGCAATATTGTCTCCGATATTGGTAGAAAATAGACTGTGCTCTTAAATATTCAAATTGTCACAGTTGGAAGGCTTAGATAATGAGCAGTCTTTTTCAAGAGGGAAAAAATACAATGGTTTCTTCTTAAAATGTGGTCTCGCATATACATGCATGAAAGTATGTGTGTTTGTTCCAGTTCATCACGACCAGACTCAACTGGGTGGTACAGTCATCTGCTGTGGACTATCTCCATATTCTACTCACGTGCATGCGGTGGCTCTTTGACTACTACAAAATAGATGGCAGATACCTTATTAGTATTCATGACGAGGTGAAACAGCGGGTTGGTTGGTTGGTCGGTGGATGACATATGTCGGTCGGCTATTTTGTCTTGTGGTACATTTTCTTTTATTGTAACTTGCATATGTCTGCTAAAATTGGGCTATTTTGTGTTTGTTTTTTGTTGTTGTAAAAATGTGCATGGTTACTTCCAAATAGTATTCATTTGTTATCGTTGTGGTGTGCTGTAGGTCAGGTACCTGGTGAAGTCCGAGGATCGGTACAGGGCGGCACTTGCATTGAATTATGCCAATTTGTTCACAAGATCCATGTTTTCTTACCAGCTGGGAATGTACGACTTGCCACAAGTACGTGTGTGAAATTACTTAGTAGCATTGTTATTATTATTATTATTATTACTATCAAGTACCCACCACATAGTGGCACTTGACGTACTGCTAATTAATAATGCAATAGCATGAGTTATTTTTATTCATTGTTATCATTCTCTACCATTGGTTAAGGTTACATCAGTTTCCTTCTCTGAGCTATCTCAGTTTTTCTTGTCCCCCCTCCTTTCTTTCTTCAGCTCTTCTTGAGTCATGGAGTCTCTCTGTCTTATCACGATTGTGGACTTGGGCTTTACAAAACTTTTTCCTTCCCTTTCAAACGTTTAGCCTTTACACCTCCTTTCCTTGCTGATTTTAGCTGCATTAAATTGCCTTCTACTGAATGTGATGACACTTTATCATTGAAATGATTGAAGAAAAAATTCAAACTAGATGTAGATACATGTGTCTTCTATTAGTTATCTTTATATTTACATAGTACATCTAAACAGAGAAGTGTTTTAGAGTGAACTATCCATGATATTCACTAGTTGTGATACCTAATGTTCATTTTCTAGTCAACAGCATTCTTCAGTGCAGTGGACGTTGACAAGGTTCTTCGCAAAGATCCTCATAATAATAGTGTGACACCATCCAATCCAGACGGGCTTGATAAAGGACACGGCATTCCCGCTGGTATGTGAAAGAACTACAAAGTTTGTCATTTGTAAATTAGAAAATGCTGTAATTAGAGGACTATGCCTATAGTTTTGATCTGCTGTTGTTTTGCTTGTTAGCTGTGTATGTAATATGGAGATAAGCATGTTTGTTTTGTTGTTTGTTGTTGTTGTATTATGTTATGTTGTTTTTTTTTTGCTTAAGCACTAGTTTGTTCCATTTCATTCAGGCGAAGCTTTGAGTATATATGAACTGATAGACAAGACAGGAGGATCACTGTGGCCCAAGAGCTGATAGTTCTCATCTGATTGCTCATTTTCAACTGACATTCTCATATTTGTTACCCTTTCCTTCCTCCCCTCCCCCCTCCCTGTTCAATAATTTAGTTTCATTGTCATTTGTACCATTAATGTTGTTTAGAATTGAATTGACAGAACTTTTGCGATAATGCATAAATAAAGTGATAACATTATTTGTGTGATAATGGAATGAATTTGATTGTTGCTAAACTGGAGCTACTATAAGGCTTTAATTTTTTTATTTATTTTTTTTGTGGCTAAGAAAAATTTCATGCTTCTGCTATTGTGTTTGTGTAATAATACAATTGTTATCATTAAAAACTAACTATATGTGTCCAGACTTCTAAAATAGAAGAATTAGATTTAGCTAGATTTTTTTAAAATTATCAACAACATAAAAAGGTAGCTATATTGGTGACTGGAGTTTATATTAACCTGATGTCTAAATTTTAAAAATTAACTCGCACACACACAAAAAAAAAGAAAAATGGTGTACTTTGGTAGGAACCAGTGTTGTTTTGGTTTAGAGACCAGATTTTCTTAGTTTTAGTTAATCATACTAAAAAGAATATATCTTGAATGGTTAGTTTTAGTTTTTTTATCCCAAATTCCCCTTGAAAATTTAGTTAGTTTTAGTTTTTCTTCAATATCATGTAGAAGATTTAGTTATACTATCAATTGACTTGGTTTATGTTGTCTCTCGAAAGGTGAATTGTTTTCGATAAAAAAATTTTTTTGCCTAGTTTTAGTCATCCACTCTACTGGTAGTTTTAGTTTTTTTTATCGAATTTACTGTCTTCTAAAATATTTAGTTTTAGTTTTTCTCAGCTTCGTTTTAGTTATTCTTGCTAAAAGTAAAATTATCAAACTAGCTAAGGGGCTTTGGTTTTAGTTTGTAGGAACACTGGCTAGCTATAGCGTAAGACCTCAAGTTTTCCCCCACGAACCATAACTCATTAGCTGAACGATTTAAAAATTTATTGTTTCGACCAATCGTGAGGTTATTTCATATTCTATCGCCTTGCAATACTCATTGGCGAGCGAGCAACTCTAAGATGTAGTCTATGGAAATCCTGAATACGTGGTCGTTTTGAATACGTACGTGGTCGTTTAAACGCGCGCGCGCATTCCAGAACTTCGCTCGCTCGCCCAACCAATGCTACACGAGCATTTTCTAGTATTTTTTAAAACACAATTTGCAGGTCGCTGTGCAGAAGCAGTCAGGCCTCGATTATCGCCCAGGACCACCAAATATCGGCCCGTCGTAGCGTCCAATGCCTCACTACACTATTTAAAATATCACCATTGAATTTTTCACACACGACTATCCTTTACCAAATTTATTCCATAGAATTCTTATGTCACATTTTTGTTCGTACTTAATTTCCTATGGAATAGTCCTTGCAGATTAGTGTTGTACAAAGTATAAAGGTAGTGGTAAAGTTTTTCTGTTCAACCTATGACCATACTTAGCTTCAACTAAATTTCCCATTTACTATCCAATTGCTTCTGATTGAAGGTGGGGGTGGGGGCAGTATATGAATTTTAGGGGAAATATTGTTTATTGGAAGTGTTTAGCTACTGTAAAAAGGACAAAGAAGAAGGCAAGCCCCCCCCCCCCCCTCAATCTGAACCCTTGACCAGCCCACAGTGTGCTACTGCCATTGGAGTTTACTTCATTTTCATTGGAATGCCAACAAGAAAAAAAAATCATGACTTACAAAAAAATGAAAAGATCAAATGCTACGAATCAAAGTTCAGAGTTCAACATAGGGACAAAGTTTATTTTCACCATTGGGGTTTGGTATGACCGTCTTCATGAATCCACCTTAAACAGATGCACTGAAGCCATTCTCTTCGTCCTCTTCAAAAGAACTGAAGCAGACACAACATAAATCTGTGAATATGCTACTGTCCATTGTAACTTTTGATCTCTTGTGCAGAGTATACTTGTAATCTTGCTCCCACCTTCCACTAAATTCAAATGTCCTCATTTGTTGAAGTTTCAGTAGTGACCTCTCGAGAGCGTTTCTTGCCTGTCACAGCTTTGTGTTGTAAACTTTTCTTAGCTTTCTCCTCCCCTCTGCCTGCTTACGCTTCTTTTCTTTCTCCTCCTCTGCCTGCTTTCGCTTCTTTTCCTTCTCCTCAGTTCGTCGAATTCTTTCCTCAGCCTTTCTTCTTTGTTCTATTTCCCCTTTTTTCCTTTCTCTTTCCTGTTTTCGCTTTTCTTTCTCCTCAGCTTCAATTCTTATCCTGCAGCCTTTCTATCATCCCTTACCACAGGTAAATTCAATAGATTGGTGAATGGTGAACGTAAATTTGAGGAAGCAACAGGAGGTGTAACTTGGGTGAGTGATACAGTACTCGAATTTGCAACTGAAGGAGACCATGGAACCGGCATGGTAACCGCAACTCCAGTACATGTGGTGACTGCACCAGGAATCAATAATCCATGTTAAGGTGATCCAGTGGGTGTGCTACCTAGAAAGTTAAACAATACAGGTATGTAACATCACAAATACAAATTAGGCATGTAAAGTGAAAGGCAAAAAAAAAAAAAAAAAAAAAAAAAGCTAAAAAATAAAAAAAAAAAAATAAACACCCCCCCCAAAAAAAAATAATAAATAAATAAAAAAATAAAAAAATAAATTATTACTACCACAAATATTGAAGGATATTTTAGTAGAATGGCAGGAGTCAAACTGAAATGGAGGCGTAACTTGAAAAGTTTGAACCCTGAAATATCAGTTACAAAGACAAATGAGTGAATTTTGTTTCCTGTTGTTTTGTTGTTGTTTTTGTTTATAGTCAGTCCATAGATTTGAAGTTCTATTGTTCATTAGAAGCATTTAGTTTGGGGACAGTTGGGACAAACTTTTTTCTATATGAAACCATTTACAGGAAAATAGGGCACAACGCGGCCTCCATAAAAAATAAACTGTTTTTGAACTAACACATTTTATCAGCATTGAGTTTGATTGCCTTAGCCGTTCACAATATATGACCTAATCAAATTCCCCTTGGTAGGCTTATTGGATTCAATTGATTATTATTCCCCAACATTCACGTGTGCTGCATTGAGCTCAATTTTATCGTAGACAGTCTCACATGATAACATAGGTAACATTGTATGCTAATGAAAAATCATAGCTCTGCCTAAGTTACTATAGCTACTAATATCTTTCTCTCGAATTATCTGGGATTAACAAAAAACGCGATCTGCCAAAAAATCATTTAAAAACTACATGTACAGACTTCATGCTACCAAAAAAAAAAAGTTTTCTGAACAAAATTTTGGTCTTCAGAAAAAAATTTATGGAGAGTTCTTATCACTTAACAGGGTTTCATACAGGATTTTCAGTTTGGGGGGGGAGAATTTTCAGTGAGATTTTCCCAGAAGTTTATAATCTGGCCAAAATTTTACTAGCACTTCCATTTGGAACAGCAACCGTCGAAAGATCGTTTAGTCACATGAAGATGATAAAGACCTGGCTAAGGAATCACTTGTCTGATGAAAACTTGACTCACCTTATGAGAATTGCCATTGAAGGCCCAGACTTAAGTGAAGTTAATCTTAATGAAATTCTGGCCTTTTTTAAAGAAAAAAATAGGCGCATTAGACTGTAATTGGTATATTATTCTATTATAAAAGTTTGTGTAAAGAAATGAGTTTGGGGGGGGAGATCAGAGGTTTGGGGGGGGAGATCCCAGGGCTCCCCCCCCCTGTATGAAACACTGCTTAATGAAAAAATATGTTACTGCAAAACACTTAATTCTTACCTGAAACCTGAGTAGTGGATCCAGAGGCCATAGGGACTGTGATGTGAGAAAGGGACTTGGTACCTGCTACCACATCTTCTGTGATGAGCAAACTTGATCCCAGGGGTGTGGTACCTGCTACAACATCTGCTGTGATGTACGAACTAGATCCCAAGGGTGTGGTACATGCTACGACATCTGTTGTGACATGCAAACTTGATCCCAGGGGTGTGGTACCTGCTAAGACATCTGTTGTGACGTGCGAACTTGATCCCAGGGGTGTGATACCTACTAAGACATCTGCTGTGACGTGTGAACTTGATCCCAGGGGTGTGGTACCTGCTACATCAGCTGTGACGTGCGAACTTGATCCCAGGGTGTGGTACCTGCTACGACATCTGTTGTGACATGCGAACTTGATCCCAGGGGTATGGTACCTGCTACGACATCTGTTGTGACATGTGGAATTGATCCCAGGGGTGTGGTACCTGCTACGACATCTGTTGTGACATGCGAACTTGATCCCAGGGGTATGGTACCTGCTACGACATCTGTTGTGACGTGTGGACTTGATCCCAGGGGTGTGGTACCTGCTACATCTGCTGTGACATGCAAACTTGATCCCAGGGGTGTGGTACCTGCTAAGACATCTGCTGTGACATGAGAAGTGGATCCTGAATGTGTGGTGACTGCGATTTGAGTTGTAACAGCCAGGGAATTGTGGTGTTCTGGAACATTGTATTTGAGCCATTCTGTGTACTTAGGATCAACCAAGTCATGTCCTTCTTCCAAACGTTGAGCAAAAAGAAGTTCCTCTTCAAGGGTGAAGGTTGTTGAGGTACCAGCTGACTGATCAGCCACTAAATCTTCTTCACAATGTCCTGTAATGCTCCTTTGATCATTACTATGGTCATTTGCCTCACATTCGATAGACACACTGGTAGTAAGTGGTCCATCACCTAAGGAAAAAAATATAATCAATTTAACAGCATACTGATCAAATCCACTTCTCCAGTAGACTAGGTCAAAACATTTCGTTATGAGTACCATAATATTCAACAAGTACACTGTGTACAAACGTCAGCTGTCCTTAACTAGTACCAAATAATAAAACCCTTACCACAGACAGGCTTTCATTTAGAGAGTTAAAATGTCAGGTTTTTTCCTTCTTTTTTTATTTTATATAAATTTAGCATACAATACATAAGGTAAAGCCAACTACCCATGAGCTAATGCTATGGCAGCCTGAAAAAAAGTGACACAAAATAAAGCATGATAAAAAAAGGAAATATCGCAGTAGCAACAGGAATTAGAATTGACCTTATCCTTGAAACCATACCCAAATTTGGAAATATATTGACAATTTGTTATGGAGTATTAGACAGGTATATATTTTAGCATTTCAGGTTAAGGTACAAGCTTCATATGGGGTTCAATTTATTTTGTTCACAAGTTTTAATATTAGCAGAAATTGATACATTGCTCACTAATATTCGCTATAATGTGATACATGTTACCTTCAGGCATTTAATTAAAGCCAAATGTTTAGCTGAAGTGCGTAAAATAAGGTGAATTGTATAGATTTAGCTTGGGGGGGGAGTGGGGGAGGGTTGGCAATGTGCTGATTGATTACAGACATTCACAGCCTCAACAACTTCTGGTTCATTTGTATTTTAAGTTCAAATGTACAGACTCACCTGTATGAGTGACAATCGATATTGCAGATGGATCGAAGGGATATATGCCACATTTCTTGAAGCCATTAACAAGATTTGCAGGAGTTGCAGCACTCTCCCAGGCTGGTTTAAACACTAAATTGAAATTTAACTTGGTAATCACTTTACCAGGATTAGTCTGATAAAATCTATGACAAAAATCTTGCCAGTGAGACTTGAGTGAGCGAAAGAAGCTTGTATCAAGGGGTTGACATTCGTGTGTAGTATGTGGTGGCAAGCATAGCATGACTACACCACAGTCACGAGCATGCTGAATTGTACATGGCTCAAAATGGGAACTGTGTCCATCAAGCAATAGGAGAAGTGGGCGTCCAGACGATGCATTGGGTAGAAAATGATCACTGAGCCAGAACTTGAACAATTCTTGATCTATCCAGCCATTGTCACTAACAGCAAAACGCGAACCATTCACACCATTCAGAGTCCATAATAAATTTATTTGTTTTCCAGAAAAAATAATGAAGGGTGGTATGACTTGTCCTGTAGCGCTACCACATCCAATCACTGTTACTTGTGACTTCTGGCCTGATGTACGATAGCGAACCTTTTTCTGTCCCTTTTTTGCTACTATTCTAGGTGGAGGAGGACAAAGAGGCATACCTGTTTCATCCATGGTTATAGACAGATTCAGGGTGCTTTTCAAAACCATGGTCATCCAGTGTTTTCTTCAGCAATTCGAAGTAATTTTTCATGTTTTCTTCATTCATGGCATCCATCCTTACTCCAGCCGTAGAATCACCCATGCGAAGTCGAAGGGATGAGTTACGTTTCATAAAATTATGCCACCAGCCCCTACTGACTGAAAGTGCTTTCAGAGACCCTTTTTGCCGAAGGTATATCTCAACTAAGCAAAGGACATCTCTACAAGTCTTTCCATACCCAATGTTAGCAGCACTTATAAGATAATCTGCAAGACCTTGCTCTTCATCTTTTGTCAAGTATGGCTTTGGACCGGGGTTGACGCCATGTGTCACTCTTCCACTAAGTCTGTCCTTAAGAGTACTACGAGGAACCTGGTAGTTATCAGCTGCTTGATTCATTTGAAAGCCCATCATTTATAACAGCCTGAATAGCTCCCACCATCTGATCATCTGACCTTTTTTTTTCTTTTGCTGTTTCAGTTGACCTGTGTGGATGGGCTTGACCTAGATTGAAGTTGTCGTCGCCTGAATCCTTTGTATTTCTTATTGGCCATTCTAAAAAAATAAAAATAAAAATAAAATCAATCAACTTAGACACAAGCATAGTAAGAGGAAATATCTAAACATCACAGTTTCACAGAGAGGGGCAGTCTCTTGAATCTCTATCCCCCAGCTAAGTTTACCCTCTCAGAATTTTTTTTCATTAATTTGATTAAAAATTTCCCCCAATGCTCCCACCTGAAGTTAACCATTTAGTGCATAGGACCACACAATAATCAGTGTGAAGTGAATATTGTTTATGTGTATCATATATTAGCTACAAATATGAGTGTGGCTGAACACTAAAAGTCTCCCCACTCCAGCCAAAATCCTGGATAAAACTCTGACCATCTAAAGTAATACAAAAAGGTGCAAGTCTATTTGCTTTATAAGTCAAGTTAAATCAAAATTTCTGACTTTTACACAAAATAGCCAGCCCATTTACTGCGTTGGGTAAACAGTCTAGTTCAACTAAAATAGATCACCATATCAATAGAATAGCAGTTTCGGAATAGACTTTTATACAAACTTTCAACTAAAAGGTAAAGCTACGACTGATCACTCAACAGCATTTCATAGAGGGAAATATATATGTACCCTAGCGAAAGTTCTCCCCCTCCCCCTCAATAGAAAATATTCCTAACCATACTCTTTCTTAAAATTAACTTGCTGTACTCAGTATTGACGATAATACATCCACCATCCAACCAAACTGGCTCTTCTTACCACTTCACACTACATAGCGTCTTTTCTAGTTTGCTTTACTTAATTCAAACGTTTGCCACAAAGTATATACATGTCACTACAATACCCATTCGGTTTGTCACCAAAATCGTGGAACGCATGCAGATAACTAAGTTAACATTTGTTGAAGTCTATGCGCAAGTATTTCACTGTGTGAACATTCAAATTGAGCTTGCAAATGTCTGCATGTGCAAAATTCAAAGCGAGAGTAACACTTCACTAGTACCACAATATAACAATGTTAACAAAAATGTGCATTGAGCTTTTCCATGCATAGCATAACGTTAGGTAAAGGTTATAGCCTGCTTTCCTATCACCCACCCATAGGTAAAAAATCATACTCAAGTCCAGTAACTACAGTTACATCACAACATAACTAGCTAGGTACATACCTACGAATAACCACGGTAGTGATCACACGTATGTGAATGCCAGTCTTTGAAATCGTTTCTATCTTTAGTAAAACAAAAAAGGTAAGGTGACAGGTTTTACACGTATGTTTTGTTTTAACTCTGATATTTCTCACTAATGTATCCTTCAATAATCACAATCCTTAGGCTCAGTTAAAATTCCAACTGGTGAGGAGCACGAACTGAGCAATACCTTCTATATGAACGACCCCATACAGCATTATCCAAATATATCTTGCTAGCTTCACGATTATCTGGACGAGATTCTTTTGAACCCATCAAAAGAAACTAGACGACTACTAAAGCATGTCCACATTTAAGAACCTGGTCAATTTGTGGTTAGCTACTTCCTACCTCTAATTTGCCATCCGTACGCTAACTTACACATACCGTTAAAAGACTATCGATACTTACACACAATTCCAGGAGTTTTGCAGAGACGCTGACCGCTACAGAACAGCAACTAACTTCCACCAGACAACTGCAACAAAAGCAGCATGGCGCCTTTTTGTGGCACGCGCGTGTTTTAACTTCACTCAATGGTGGCCGGACGATAAAGCAATACGAGGGAGGCAATAGCATTATGTCGGTCGATATTCGAGGACTTACGCTATTCATAAATAACACACAGTAGACTATTGGCAGTGTACAATTATGTTTTTGGGGGAAATTTAATACAAGTCTGTAAAATAAAAAATAAAAAAAAAATAAAAAACATTAGCTATTTACGCAGGTGGATTACAAAACTCAGAAGTAGCTACTTTTGGCTCTACAACAGCAGAGTAGTAGCAAATACTAACACTTATCAGTGACAATCAATTGTATGATTATATTTTTGAAAGCTGATGCATGTCAAAATATAATTGTACATGTATAATTATGGTATACAGTGAATTCTCTCAACAACGGGTTCCCGAAGAACGGTCAGCCTCTCCACAGCGGTAACAGTTCCAATAGTTTTATAGCCTCCGATGAACGGCCACCCCCGAATTCCTAACAACGGCCAGGGATAATTATCCTAGAGCGGTCAAAATAGTAAAATTATAGCTACATAATAACTGTTACAAATGTCCAGCAGCGATCAGTGGTTCAAGAGTATCTTTCAATCTTTGTATATACCGTGGCGGACCGTATAAACGATAAACACAGGGTATTTCCAGTCCATAGCCGCCACCTCTGTTCACTTTTTCACCCTTAACTTCAACAAAAGCCTTGTTGACTTTTCTTCTTAAAAACTGGTACAGAATTGGAGCCATGTTAATGGGGACATGTCCAACAATTGATCCGTCTTTGAAGCAGGTTTGGCGATCAAAATCTGCAAGAAAATCACTAACACAGAGATCATTATTTGACTATTTTTCACCTCAATAAATCATCATTGGTCTATTTCTATGGATTATCATTGTTGCTTGGCATACTACTCTAAGAACCCCCGAAGAGAGGCAACTCTCTCAACAAAGGTCAAACAATCTGTCCCCAAGACCGGTTGTTGTTCGGAGGTTTTACTGTATAGAACCTCTAAAAACTGAGAAACCTTGGAAGCAGGCTTTTCAGTTCACAAATTAGGGGTTGTTTGCCTTGAGAATTTAGAAGCAATGCAGTTTAATGAAGGGGTTAAGTGGAATGTTCAAAGAAACGATTTGCTCATTAGAGAGTTCATATTAGAGGTTCCACTGTAGCTATTTCCTTAATTTAGCTTGGAGTTTATCTTCTAGTCAGTTAATCTATTTAGTAATAATAATAATGAGTACTGCAATAGATAAGGGAAAACTGAAGGAATAAATATGTAAATTAAAAAAGAACAAGTTCAGTAGCTTGTGCTGCTTAGCACTGCTACACAGTTCCCTCGCTGGACGGCAACTGAAAACTCTGTCAATCTAGGTTATCCTGTTTCTCCTCTAATCCTGCATTCCATCCCAATTCTAGTGACTTTGGACCAATTGCTCCCAAAGACTTGATGGCTACTGGTGTTTTTTTTGTTGTTGTTGTTGTTGTTGTTTTTTTTTTGTTGTTGTTGTTGTTGTTGTTGTTGTTTTTTTGTTTTGTTTATCATCACCTACTTAACAAGGCAGAGGGAGGCAAAATCCCACATTCAATTTTTAAAAATTATGCACATCTTAATATTAAAACATAGCTAGATGATATTTTAATAAAGTGGTGTTAAGGCTTCTAGTTTGTCTCTTCAATAGCCACAAGTATGCAATATTTCAGTTTTTGTTTTGTATTTGGCTCATGAAACCATTTGAATTATAACTTAACCAGCCAGGTTAAGTTATAATTGTAATGTTGTTTTGGTTGAACATTTACATTTTAGTTTTAGTTATAGTTTTTTTTGCAAAAAATATTTCAAAATTAATTTTAGTTTTTGTTTTTGGTTTTTCCAATGTACTAATTTCAATTACAAAACGATGATATTTTGATAAAGTGGTGTTAAGGCTTCTAGTTTGTCTCTTCAATAGCCACAAGTATGCAATATTTCAAATATCATTCCGCTCTACACAGTTCCTCCTTCAGCGGCTGTCAGTAGTGGTACAACGGGGAAATACGGCAGCAATTTTAGGCAGTACAGGCAACTAACTTATTCATCATAATATTTAATAAATAAATTTACCATTATCTATTTATTACGTCATTGTTATTATTATTAATAAATAATAATAATAGTAATAATAATAATAATAATAATAATAAATTTCAATTCTAGTTTTAGTTTTAGTTTTTCAAATATACTAACTTCTATTTTAGTTTTAGTTTTAGTTTTTTGCTAAGGGAGGGGGCTGGGCTAGATAGTCGAGCAACTGCAGACTGCTGTCCAACAGTTTACCTTAGCCAAACAATTTACTCAGGTGCTGTGGAGAAACTATTCAGCTGAGGGTTTCGCTTCCTTGGACTACACCGTCATTCGTCTTTCAGCAATCTGTACTTTTAGTTTTGACTACAAAATAATTTTAGTTTCAGTTCTTATTCCTCAGCTGTATGACTTTTAGTTTTAGTTTTAGTTATTATCATCCTATGTGAAATTTAGTTCTGGTTAGTTTACTAAAATGTTTAGGTGTAACTAAAATTAATTTTAGTTTTAGTTTTAGTTAACCAAAACAACAAATATTGGCTGTTAAAAAGAGAAAAAATTCTTATTATAACAACAACACTATTCTGGTGTAGCTATGTATAGCTCCTATATATTCTCTCTGTTGCATGTGCAGCTCAGTCTCTTGCTTCTCCAAGATGCTGTTCCAGGCTTAAGCCTTGATAAAATATTCTTTTTCATATTGTTCTAATCTAGTATTCTTAAAATATTTACCCATTATTCTTTTTAGACACCTATTATTCTATTGAAAACCACTACTAAAAGACACAAAATCTAGTTAATTAGCTAGCCACAGCTCTTGGAATTAACATTAACTATAATACTTGCACAATTAAATTTTCTTTAACAATAATTGTAATAGACAGCTGAATAATTTTCAAGGTATGGTTAGGTACGAAGTTGAACGAAGAGATGATGAACGAAGTGAAGGTTGGTAAACAGTTGTTATGGTATGACAAAATGAGGGAGAGCTAGGTGAGGTTCGGTCTTCCAAACTAGGGTATCCGGCTCGAAGGACCAAAAATTGTTTCAACTGTTTAAGCCATGTTCACTTTTGTTGTGTGTTGTGAAAAATGTTAAATGATCAAGTTTTGGCTGAAAATTTCAATTACACTTAGCTATTGCTGAGAGGGTTAAAAAAAAAAAAAAAAAGGAATAAATTACTAGCTAAGATCAAATAACTATATAGATCACATGATCCCAAGTGATGCAGTGCCATTGAGTCCTAATGAGATTCATGAAGTATCATAGTGTTTAGGTAGATTGAATAGTTCTTGTGCTAGCTCATCCAGTGCTTTCTGACATTCCTTGAGATTACCTCTGCTACTTGCCACCACCCGATAATAGCGACCTTCACACAGCTCTTTGATGTTCAAGTCTGTAACCCACTAATATGAACATACATACGCACATACATACACAATTATCATTGAAACCCATCGTTACGTCTACAATTATTAACCCTTAATTTTCTGTTGTTTACCTTTATACCTTCACTACTATCACTACTTCACCTACATTACTACCTTTACTTGCTATCACTACCCTTTACCTACTGGCACTTACTACCCTTTACCTACTAAAACTACCCTCTACTCTTTACCTACTACATTGTATCACTTCTTTTACTGCTTTTTACCTCTCACTATCACCATTAAAGCTTTATCCTATTAGCTATGTGCTTTCACTTTCTTTAAATTTGGGAGGGGAGAGGGGAGGTGGCCTGATCAAGATTGGCGGTTCTGTTTACGAGTTTAACCTTATTACCATTCAACACAGAAAGAATGTGAAGAAGTTCTACTTAAATTATTATGTAGTAATAGAAATTCTGGTGATCAAACTTCCACACTCGCTGACCACTAAAGAAATCATATGTCTTGTAATGTTTGCATGCCCGTTGTGGAACAACACAATAAACCGTTATAATTTTTGTACATACAAATTTTTTTTAACCAACTTAGAATAGTGAAGATGAAGCCTTATACCTGCACAACCTTCAACTTAGTGGGCATGGTTATTTAGTAAGAAATTAAATTTGAAACTCCTCAATTAAATCTCACCGCAGTCCCTGAGCTGCTCTCATTATCATTTACCTTATCTACAGTTTATGATACCTTATACTCACTTCTTCCAGTTTGCGGGAGCCATCCAAGTCTGTCTTGTTACAGACTACTAGAACAGGCACATGTTCTAACATGGGATCACTGACACATGCTTTCAGAACATCTCGTTCTTCAGTGCCACTTGAAGAGCTATCAACAACAAATATCTATGCAGTTTTATCAAACTCAGTGATCTGTACACCTATATAGACATCTTACCAGTGCTTCGTGACCATCGTAATATCTGTTCCAATATTTTCTGATGTTATCTGCTCCTCCAAGTTCTTTAATGTGGAATATAGCTTCGCTATGTAAAATAGTTTTCATAGCAAAGCCCATCGTTGGTTCTAGGGAATCAGGCACAACTTCTCCAGCTAGAAGACTCAGTAAAGTGGACTTCCCGGATCCGCTTAATCCTACGCAGATTACGGAATACTCTGGCCTAGCTTGAGGCGGTTTCTCAAAGCAACAAGGAAAAATTGCTTTGCAACCCTATATACAAAATTAACAAACAGAATTTCGAGCAACAAATATTTGCAATATTTGCAATATTAATTACCGTGAAACATAGTATTTTGCAGAGGCCACAAACCAAGAAGCAACCAGCACATCCAGAACCAATTCTATCAACATCTTCAGCTTCAGTGTCGGTAGACATCGTAAGGTACAGAGTCGTCAGTGTTTTATTTAAAAAAAAGTAGGTGCGGTTCGTTACACGTGATAAAGATGTTTGTTTCGTGACGTAGGAGAAAACATTGAAATAACAACAGTTGAGTGCAGCTAGCTGGGTATTCTACGGTTTACTTAAAAAAAAGAGGCGAGGTCGCTGTCCGGAGCTGCGTGAAGTAATTCTGCACTAGTATAGCACTTGTTTTTTGTTGATGCGATTCTAAAATCTTTAACATAAAACTAGCAAGTTGTGTACTAATTACTAGTGTGGGCCAAGATGTCGGTAGGCGGAATGAAGAAGCAGTATAACAAATTTACTCAGGTAAGGAGAGAAGAACTTGAACTAGCACAAAGTAGACTATATAAGTTTTCCCCTAGTTTTTTTTACAGTAGTTTACTCTTATTCTTTAGTATATGACTGAGAAAATGGGAAAGGATGAGGGAACAAGAATTGATGAGGACTACAGAGACATGGAAAGGGTAAGTATGCAACATGGATATTTCAATATACCTTGCTGCTGTTATAGATAACATAGCAGGCACTTTGCTTTAAACTTGATTATTGAGCTTCTACAACTCTGGTTGGTTTAATGAACTTTGCTCCCCATAGCATTAGGATGACTTGTGTCAGTGAGGTGTTTTGTTGGGGTATGTCAATCCAGGATGCTGACATCAGCACATCATGTGATTGTGTTAAACTGTGTAGTGTGTATGTGTGTGATTAGTTTCTGGCACTATGACTGCAGCAGTAGGTGTCAGTTCTTAGGTAGAATCGTAAGCAAGGCTAGCTGTTGTTGTATGGCTTTGGAAGAAGACAGCCAAGGTTTAGAGTAGGATGTGGGAGGGTATGCAGGATGAGCTTTTAATCCTTTTCACGGTTCAACCGATTCGGCTAAGTGAGGTGAGTATTCATTAAGTCATCTTTACGCACTTATTAGGGTATCTTTTAACTGGCACGGCAGGCTGGCATGGCAACATCAGATGGTGAATATTTTTAGCTGCACTGTGGATTCAAAGAAAGAGTGCATTTGCTTATTTAATGGGTGGAATCAGGCTTTGCTTATCTTGCTGAGAAGTTTTGCAAGCATTCCCTTCGAAGTATATTTTGTAAACTTATGCACGCAAGAAGCTTTACATCCTGCTGCTTAAATATAGGGATGCAAATAAGTTCCTCTTGGCACCCATTCTTCCTAATTTCAGTTCCTGCTCTGAACTCCTTTGTCAATATTTTGATTTCAATGTAGCATGCATGATAAACTCTGTAATTTGTTTGGTTTTTTTGTTTTTGTTTTTATTCATTCTTATCCTCTGCAGAAAACAGATGCCACCTCTAAGGTGATTGAGGACACCTTAGGCAAGACGAAAGAATTCCTTCAGCCCAACCCAAGTAAGTGTGGCTGCTAGTGCGAAAACCGTTTATCTTTGATGTTTTAATTGAATAAGTATTGAAAGAAATTTAACCTAACAACAGATATGTAGTATTGAAATAGCTTCAAATCATTATTCCTTTTACTGATAAGGTTGTTATTCAGGTGTGACTTAGTCTCCGTGGCTTTACGTTCCTCTGTAAATGTGTTAAGTGTTGGCACATTTAGTTGGCGGTTGTTTCTAGGCTATAGAGCGTGTCTATATATGCCGCAGTGTAAATCCAGTGATTAATTTAATTACCTGACGTTGAGGTTTGTGAGATCTTGCAAAGTCCAGTGTGAAGTCAGAATGTATAATGAAACATTATAAAAATTTGAATTTCCTTTAAATCTGGAAAGGGGTCCTTTACAACGAGTGTTTGGTAGTATAAAAACTCCCATACGTTCTGGTGGTAGTGTAACTGTAGCAAGAGATGTTGTTGACAGCATTTGGCTGTTGAATTATCTTGTTATTCTCTTTTGTTTATAGCTGCCAGATTGAGGATGTCTGTAGGCAAAGGGAAGTCTTCTTACCCACAGCCTGAGGGCAATCTGGGAGATGTGATGATCAAGGGGGCAATCAACCTGGAAGGCTCGTCATTTGGTAAGGAGTTTCTTCCATTACAGGACTGCTTGGTGCGGTCGAGTGTTAAAAAGTGCCAGTTTTTAGAGTATGATTAGGTAGTTACCATGCCTCCATTCTCTTCCAATACCATGTCACCACTTGCAACAAGTACACCAGTGATATCCTTAGTCACAACATGACACCAACACCCACACACCCATCCACCCACACACACACACACACACACACACAGGCGTTTGGGTTACCAATCCATTTATAAGGATTTGTTTTACTGCTCAATTAAAGTGTAGAGGGAAGATTATAGTTGTGTTTTGGAGTCGGTACATTCAGCTCCTGCTGGATTGCCTATAGCATAGTTTCAGTGTTTTTGCTTAAAGCTGTGATTCTGAATACATGCATCATAGAGCTGTTGACAGCTTCCTGGTGTTGTTATATTTAATTTGGTAACCCTGTGTTATCCATCAGAGTAATATAGTCACACATGCACACACGCGTACACACACACATACAGACACACACATACACATACACACTATACAGTTGTGTGGTACTACTTACTCTAGTGCATCCTTATCGTGGTTTTGTATTTCAAGTGACACAACACTGATATATCACTGTGATTGCTCTGGAGTTGGAAGTTGAAACTTTATACAGTATCATATCTCCACTTGGAGTCTCAGGTAATTATTACTCTCAGCGCACATGTGGAAGAATGTTATAGCAGTCATCTTGTCTGCCATCTCTGATTTGGAGATTACTGGCAATTTACCATTGATTTAGTTTAGTATGAACTTACTCTGAACAGCGATTTAAGACCTTTTATTGTGCTACTTTTTCAAATTTTGGGTTACTTTTTGAGGAAATGTGAAGCTATCAAATCCGCGAGGTACTAGCTTTTGTGGGTGATGCACCTTTCATCATGTGGTAATCACGTGAGCTAAGTTTTTGCAGTATGTGGTAGTTTTTCTTTATGCTGAGTGCTAGAATTGGAATTTGTTTAGCTTCTCTTACATCAACCGTTTTCATTGCGCAGCTATGTTGAGACCTGATTGGTCTGAGAAATGGGATTTAATAGCTAGCTAGCTAGTGTATAGTTGCGCTGTGAGTTCGCACCGTTGGTGCTTCGTTACTAACAGTTTTCAGAGACTAAACAGAATTTTCTCTTGTCTACATGGGGAAGGAATTGTGTGACTAGACCACCAATCATGTAACAATTATTTCAATGATGGATCAGTGAAGGATTTATTATTGTAAAGAACCACTTGGACTCCGGACCTTTCTGCACTATGGACTGTCTTGCCCGGTTTTCTTATCAGTTACAAATGTGACCTCGTTTATGTGTTGACATGCTGGGACTGTATAGATGTATTGTCAGTGAGGCTATCCTAGTTTTGTAATTGTAATCTCTTTTATTCAGGTGTTGTAAACCCAAAGGAGGTGTTTTTTTTTTTCCTTCCCCATTTCCTTGGTTTCATAAGTAACATTTGGAGTCCAATGAGGAAGTGTTTTCGTGTTTCTCCCACTCTTTAGGGTTCAGTTTGGTTGTTAAGGTTCGAAAACTTTATGTATGGTGACTAACTCTTCTTCTTCACTGTGTGTGTGTGTGTGTGTGTGTGTGTGTGTGTGTGTGTGTGTACATGAAGGCTTACTTTGATTTCTCTTGCTTACACATTCCTGCTCAGTGCTGTTTGTTCAAGATGTTGGGTGTACACTATAGATCTGATAGAGCAAAGTCGGCCGGAACAACAGCTATGTTTGTTTTTAGAACAAAGTGATTTCTTAAAGTCAGTTCCCCACCTCCTTCCCCCCTCCCCCTCCCCCCCACCAACTGGCTTATCAGAATCTTATCATAAATGGTGTTGTTTATATTGTTGTGTGTGGAGATGTGTTTGCATCAATGTCACAGTTTGATGCTGTTTACCACTCTGGGCACACGCCATGTTGAGAAGGCGTCGGATGGGAAAAAAGGGAAGTGTAGCTGTTTATTATGTTTGGCCGCCGAGATTTTGGACTGAGGTGTTAATTCTCTAATTTCAGTGAAAACTTGTGTTAAGGTTAATGTTTGGAACTTCCTCTGTTACGTTGGGAAGTTAATTGGTTCTATGTCACGTGTAAAAGGCAAGGCTATTGATAAACTGTGTGTGTGTGCGTGTGCATAGGTGATGCATTGACGACTACTGGTGAAGGAATGAAGCAGTTGGCAGAAGTCAAGGATGCCTTGGTGAGCATTACTTAGAGAATATGTGGTGGTGTGAGTTGAAAGGTCACTGGGGTGTGTAATGAATTTAATAACAGATGACCAGCTATTAGGCTAACAGTGTCTGATAGAAACAGAATCAATGCCATCACTTCCATCCACAATGAACGTGTAATGGTTATATAAGTAAGATGACAGTACAAATTGAAATCTCGTCAGAACTAATAAATGTGTGTGTTACAGACCTCTCTCGGAAATGCCAGATAAAGGGGTCTATTTATTTGGCTAATTAAAAAAAATCTTTCTTAGATATGTTAGGTCTATAGGTTTATTCTGCTTCTATTTCTGCTTATTATTTTTTCTAAACTTTCTTTCTGTCTTTCCTTGCAGGATCTAAGTGTGAGAGCTAACTTCATGGAACCGTTGGACCTACTGCTGAAGAAGGACCTCAAAGAGATCATGCACCATCGCAAGAAGATGTCTGGGCGCAGGTTGGACTATGATGCTAAGAAGAGAAAACAGGCCAAGGGATCAGCCATTACTGAAGACGAGATAATGATTGCTCTGGAGAAGTTCGAGGAGTCGAAAGAACTGGCCGAGAGTGGGATGGCTAATCTGTTAGATAGTGAGGTAAGGGGTGGTCACATTGGCTCTGGCCTGCAATGTGTACAATTAATAACTACTAACTGTGTGAATAAGTGTCCATTTAAACCGAAACGAGTTTTTTTGTTCTGCTCTTGTTGGTAACAAACGGCTGTGTGTGTGTGTGTGTGTGTGTGTGTGTGTGTGTGTCTGTCTGTGCCTGTCTATGTACTCATGCTTTGGACAGTGTCTCTACAGCAAATAGAGCTGGTACCTCACGTTTTAGACTTCACCTTCTGCTTAGCCCGTTTAACTGTTAGTTTGCCAGTAGGTTCAAACATGGCATTCAGAATGTGTGTAAATGAGAGGCATCCATTGAGGAATATAATTCCAGTGAGCGTGCACAGCAAGTGAAGATGACTCGCATCATACCGGAACTAGGCAGAGCTATGAGCTCAGGTTATGTTCCACCATTTTGACTGTACATTGGGGCATTTTGTGTGGTTGTTGCTAGACACCATTACGCTGAAAGTAACCACTTGCTGTTCATTTGAAGAGATTTTTTTCACACAACCTGCACATTGTCAGATTATAGAGCTGGTCTGTGTGGAGTACAGAAGAATGCAGTAAGTGGTGAGTGTTTCAGGTGCATTATCAACCCATACTACTTTGATGCACATGTCTATGAGAATGTATTCATACATGCATGATTTTATATTCCTATACTTCTAGAATTAGCTAACTTACTGTAACTTCCCAAATATTCTGGGAGGGATTCTGGAGGGTGTGTGTGTGTGTGTGGATCTCAGGACCAGCCCCCTCTGTATGAAACCCTGCATAGGGAATGTGTCCTCAACAGTGAGTTGGTCTTTAACTTTCTTCTTCAACTGGTCTTCTATATAAGCTAAAGAGAAAGGAACAAGCTAGACTATATCAACAAGGAAAGAATAATTTTAAAAATTTCAGCACAATTATTCTGGAAAAAAGTAATATTACTAGCTATGTGGACTAACAATGTTTGTGTAGCACAGCATTAGTAATGCTGGATCGTGATGTGTGTGTGTGTGTGTATGTGTGTGTGCTGGGTGTAGGTGGAGCAAGTTTCTGAACTGGATGCCTTTGTGAATTCTCTGTTGGACTATCATCGTCAGTCTATAGACGTGCTAGAAGGTCTGACCTCCAGACTGCAGGACATCATCGCCTCCAGTGGCTCACGCCCACCCAGGGAGAAGAGAGCACCTGCATTGTCCATGCGGCGCTCTGCGCACCCGTAAGTCCTTGGGTAGAACAGCAGGTACAGGTAGTCAAGAGGGGGCAGCACTGAGGGAATATAGTCTAATAGCTACTGTATTTAGTCCTGACTACTCACTTGGATTTTTAGTTGGTGTTTGTGTCTGGGTGTCAGTAGATGGCTCAACAAAATAATTGCTATTATGTATTGCATGTATAAAGCTATCTGGCTGGCAAGGGTCCCCTGTATGTGTGAATGTGTAGTTTCATTGTACCATTGGTATCTTTTTTCTTTTTTTTTTTCAATACACTACATTACAAGCAGTTCCGTGTTTCTTGAGGAATGTGAGATGTTCTTGGTTAATAGTTGATCCTACATATTCTCTCATTTGCTTACCAGCTACTTGTGTCTATAGTGCTATCATATACACATTGTAGTACAAGTTTGATTTCTCTGATAACTTGTATTTTATATGAAGTAGTGTTCCTCTAATATCAGTCTTAGATTTCATTCCATATTGGTTGTGTTTATCTTGACCATCTACCTACTCAGTTTGAGTATAGAAATGTATTCTACCCTTCTCTATTGTTGCTGAATGGTGTTGCCATTTCTGCAGATGTAGTGATAGTAGTGGTGGGCTATTTGATTAGACTTGTAATGTATGCTTGTCAGTGGCTGAGGTTATGAAAAACAGAAGGAGCTATTGCTGAAGTCATCCTATGTTGACATGTATCCACAATATATTGTATGTGAATAGACTGAAAACTATGAAGGTGGCATACTGAGTGTAGGCATAGCCATTATTATGTATGTGTGTCTATGTAATGGGTTCTACTTGAAGCATTAGGATAACTTGCAGCCCTGCTGTTACACAGTTACATTTGATCACTGTTGTGATGAGATTGCTTCCAGCAAGTCTGTTGTAGCTGACACATCAACCTTGACCTGTTCCCTTTATGCAGGAATCTGTCTGCTAGAGATTCATCCTCTTACTGTAATGTGGGATGCTTGTTGGAAGACATTTCACAAGTATATCCTCTTTCTCACACACTCAGCATTATATTAGGCTTTGGATTATCTCATAGTTCCTGCCTGCGTGACTTATTGCTGCCACAGGAAATGTTTGGGATTCCATTGGGACGGCTTGGTTTGTTCCTTCCTCTCCTTCCAGCTAGCTGAAGTATGTTTAAATGTACGTGCCACATGGCTACCAGTTTCATGTACATGTGTTGGTAATGAAAGATCTCCTGAACTTGTCATCCCACTCATTGTCTCTATCATCCTGACTGTAATTGCCCATTCATGCATGGCTGATCTGCTTGACTGGAGTCCAACCACTCGCCCACCGACTTGATGGAAGGTGAAACGGGTACAGTGGTTTATTAATAATTTGAATTATTTTGGAGTTCATGATTAAGGTGATCCATTATAACATATATAGTTGGGATTGTGCTAAATATCTCTCAGGTTTATCTGCCAGCTTGTTGTATATCTTTGGTGTTTTGATACTTGCTAATTTGGGAGTGTTTTTGTTTGTTTGTTTTTGTAGGAATAGAGATTTTGGGCAACAGCTTTGCTTCAATATAGGAACTCATTACTTTTTTTTATTTCATTCTTTAATTTTGTTTGACTACAACTTCTTGTCAGGAAAGGTTTTAACTTAACTCTCTTTGCCAGTTATTACATGGTCTTATGGATCATCGGTGTCTAGGTGTGAGGAAGTATATCCTTGTCTCATGCCCTCTACATGATCCACTTCTTTTGCCCACAACCACCCAGTGATGTACATTTGAGTATCTGATACTTGTTTGTTATTTGCTGTAATATAAACACACCATTGTGCTGTTTGCCTAAGCTTCAGTTGCCATAGCAAGTTTATTTTAATCTTCCCCGTGCATAGGACACTTGCATACACAGGAAAGGCTACTTGTATGTACTTCAAGGTTCCTAGCATGCATGTACTGGGGGTGTGGCAATGGAGCTCGAATCCTATAGTAGGTTCAAATGCTTAATCTATTGCTCCAACAGTTAACATTAAATGGGTGTGGCATAACGTTTTAGTGAACATATTTTGATGGGGAAAAATATTTATTTTGAATGGAAATTACACATGCTTACTTCCTGCCGGCTTACAGATATACAACTGAATTTTTTTATTTGTTGATTTCCCCTGCAGTGATTCTGATGATGAGGTAAATCCACCACCAGCCTACAGTCCCCCCCAGCCTTCTGCCTCAGCTTCATCAGGACCATGTGCCAAGGCGCTGTTTGACTTTGAGCCTGAGAACGAGGGAGAGCTTGGCTTCAATGAAGGAGACATAATCACACTCACATCAGAGATAGATGAGAACTGGCTGGAAGGAGAGGTGCGAGGCATCAGCGGTTTCTTCCCCAGAAACTATGTTGAAATAATAGTTTCATTGTAGGCATTGGTAAGAAAGACATGCATGTATGGGATACCAATAACATTGGACAACATCCACCTCCACACATACAGGCATAGTTTTGTGTTATCTACTATTTAGCAATTTCAATGCTTGTGTTATTTCTTTTGTAGCAACTGTTGATTACCATGTTCAAATTTTTTTAAAACTTACTATTACTTTTTTTAAATTTATGAAGTATTCCATGAATAACAAATGTTCAAATTGTCACCACACTAGACGTATTAAGCCTTAACAAAACGACACTGAATTGCATACTTGCAAAGATATAATAAAATGAATAGCAGCAAATGGTGGGTTAGATCTGGTGATGAGTAAGCGATTGAATGAAACGTTCCAACTGACGTCACATTAGAATGGTTGGAGAGAGTGGCTTTCCTCTACTTTATGACTAGCCTGTCCTGTGGGTTCTTGTTATCACTGAGAAACGCTGTGCACTGGTGTAGGAGGGTCTTGGTCTGGGGGTTGGCGCTGGCACTCTCTTCCTTGACGAGGATCTGACACAGGATCTCCAGCAGCTCTGGCATACAGTAGGTAAGGGCCACCAGCCGCAGTTTATTCAATTCCTAGTGCACAACAAGCGGTTAAAAAATTTTCCCCCTTACTCTATTGGTTAGCATTTTGTTTAACAAGACATACTAACAACACCACAATGAGGTAAAAATTTACATGTGGTGTGGTTACTGACAAGTCCAGTGTAATGACGCACACCAGCCAGTGCTGTGTCTTAGTAAATCTAGCTTCTTCTAAACCCATTAGGTTGAGCATTCACAAGAGAATAATACTAATGGAAGTCTCAATGCCAATGCCACTTCACAGCCATAGTTGACTGTACAAATTCAATTTTCTCCCCCAACACATGCATGAATTGGCAAATTAGCTGTTTGCTTTATAGTTTAACACATCATTTTGATAACCCAAACTTATTTCCTCCCAAACAGTTTCAGAGCTGTGTTTACTACAACACATCACAACGGTACAGCAGGAAACGAAACCCTTTCTAAAGCAACAAGTAAACATTGGATACTGACTGAGCATGTGCATCATGAACAGTCTAACAAGTAAACTAAGAGAGGAGAAAATACACTTAGATGTCTTTTTAATGGTTAATTATAGTAGCACTTGATGTGTACACACTTCACTTATCTGAGCAGTATTTTCAACTGCAAGGTAATTTAGCCATGTTTGTTTCAATTAAGTTGTGGTAAAGGGTCCCCTACACATTAGCTTGTACAACAAACAACTAATGGGTGAACAAGTGAAAGAAGTGACACAACCATGGTAGAATATATAGTGGTATGTTAGTAGTGCTTGTGATGAAGCGATTAAAAATTTATCTAACTAGATGACCCCACACCACTTAACTGCAGAAATGCCATGCTATAAGTACACTCTAATAATAATGCTTTGTAAACTCCAAGTTCTCCTATACAAGACATTGAGTACTTTGTTACCTGAAAATTGTATTCATTTTAAATCCCACTTCCTGCTCTCCTTTCAATATAAAAAAACATAGCATTTTATCTTAAAAGTATTAAACCATCAAACAACTGGTATTGGACGCAAAAAACAAACAAACAAAAAAAACAAACCTGACAGATCTGTCAAGAATCAACCAAAGCATGAAGCACAAGAAATATTTCAGTGCTGCCTAGACCTGTTCATATAAGTAGTTACTTCATTGAAATCAGCACTAATATAATAAGTACTCAGACTTTTGTAGTATTATCAGCCCATAGAGATTAAAAATACACTCATCATACTTTGGGTATTTTTTTTTACTTGTGTCCAGTAATTGCAATACAATTGTTATACACAACAGTGATTATTGGGAAAATAGGAAATGTGAAAGCTTGCAGAATACAAACACATCACTTGCTCAAATGAACGGGTTTAACTACTACACACACACAGTGAAAACTGAAAACTTTCCGAGAATGCCATGCTTGTGGGCTGCTAGCATTTGAATTATCTTATAAAGTCCTGTGTGACTAGGTATTGACAATGAACTTTTTTTGAATGTTTCGGAGAGTATAAGAAGAATTTTGACTCCTAGGCAGAGAACATATGAATAAAAAAAACTGGAGTGATTTACTAAACACGATGTGGCACATGCAATGAGATATACATTGGACAGACTGGGCGTTCTCTACAACACAGAGTGAAGGAACACCAAAGAGCTCTCACTTCATGGGATAGCTTTTATGTAACATCTGCCGTAGCAGAACATGCTATCAAAACCGGGCACACCATTGATTGGAATGGTGCTAAGGTTATTGATGGAAATGATCACTTCTATCAGAGATGTCTGCTTGAATCATGGCATATTCAAAGCAATAAGAATGCTCTAAACAGAGGAATTGGAACTCTCCCCAGAGTGTACCAAAGCCTCATGCAATAACTTGTTATAGCTTAGCCATAGTGACTCATAAACATATTATAGCCACGTCATGGCAACATTACCTAGAGGTCATTTTTTTGTACTATCATAATAACACTGATGATGGTCGCTGAAGAGTGACTGAAATGTTTGCTGAATTAAACTTAACATGGACTAGTGAAAATACTATATAATTGTATCTATAAGTAGTATTTGAATTATTATTCAAATTGGCTGTTGCTGATAGTCAAATTTCTTTTTGGAGGCCTTTTTGCAAAAAATGTTCCACTTTAATTATAAAGATAGGTTGGGATTGTGCATAACCTTATTGTTGGCATAGCAACACTTTAAACAAATCTTTAAAATTTTTGAAGAACTTTGTTTTTCTTACTAAGGTCTAAAAAAGTTTATAAGGTAGCCATGCTGATCATTCTGCACTCTGAAGCCAATTAGAATTGTTGTTTTCAATTCAGTCGTATGCTTAGAAATTATTACACCAAAGGCAGTGTCGACCAACAAGAGAGACTCGGGAATTTACACTATTTCCTCTAACATCTTCACTCATAACAAACCAGAATTCAAATCTTGCAGGAGCCAGGAATAAACTAACTACTAATCAAAAGAAGTTTAGATCACGATCAGGGAGAGGATTAAGATGGATCACTCTCTTTAGCTTTAACTGATTTGCATTCACAAAGGAAATATGCAAATAGCCCCGGGGGGGGGGGGGGGGGGGGGAGTCCAGCATAATATAAACACTTACATAATCAAATACTGGAACTGGAACTGGAAGTAGATATTGCATTCCAACTAAGAATATTGCCTACTTTTAAGACCTAATTTACAGTCTGACAGACACACTAACAGACAGACAGATAGACAGACAGACAGAATGATTGTATAACCCTCTACTTGGGCATTATTAACTTAGGCTTATCACTGATACAGTAATACAGAGTCGAGACATCGGCAAGGTCACAACAATAGGGGATCATCAGGGCTCAAATAAACACACAAATATAAACAGACATTCCTACATCCTGCAACTCTGTGTCAACACAAACCACACCTAGCTAGCTACCTACAAGCAACACCGTTCCATCACTATTAACGACACTCGATGTAGAACTTGTATTATTAATTACACTTGTTTACTTTATTAAAAGATTGTTTCATTTAAGTACTTCACAATGTGATTATATGCAAATGTTAACACACTTGAGGTGTTTGGATAAATGACCCTTCTCTGTCATGGTTATGAAAGCTTGTGAGGAAGACTTATTGCATTGACACATTCTTACACTAAGCTAACAATCGTTCATTAGAAGTCAATACAAACAGCAGGTTTCATGGATAGGTCTGGCTAGCATAGCAACCATTCATTAACGGTGAATATGGACACAAGCTCTATGGATGAACTCGCACATGAAACAAATGAACAAAGAGAAAAGATGTCAAAAATAACAAGTTTTGTGAAAATGTGTAATCCTGACATGGGTTTCGGTAAAGGTCAGCTGGCAGATTTGTGAGCACGGAGACTTTAAAAGCATTAAGTTCCTTGCCAAGTTAACATTATACTAATGAGTCATCATCAACATTAAAAACAACAGCTGCAAGGATACATAGGAAGCTACTCCCTCCATCCCACTTATGTGCCCACCCCGCCCTCCTAAACATGCCCACTCTCTCACACTACTCCACCCAAACCATCACACACACACACACACACGTGCGCGCATGCATACACAACACATACACACACCTGCATACACACTCACACACCTGCATACACATATATACACACTCGTTCACAAGACTCAAAATAAACCAATTACATGATGCTGCAGTGATCATCCTCATGGCATGCACATTCAAAGAAAGAGACGGGTGTAAAGAAACACTACAAAATGTACTCCATTGAGAAAGACACTTCTTCAACTTGAGGAGATTCTCAGACTATGAACAAAGACTGTACGATGAAAACTACTCACCACCACAGGAGGAAGGTAAGGTGAGCATATTCCTCTCCCTACATACCAAGCAATTAAGGGAATGCCTTCAGAAGTGGCAACAGATACTTATTGATTATATAACTTCCATATCCCCTGGCCAAACAGCCAACTTCCTGAAGAGGCCGGAGTTGTTCCACCATTTGCATCACAAACACAATGATGCTTGTACTCTACACACATTCTATCATCAAAACACACATGCACGTGCTATACCTAGGAAAGGGCGGGACTAAATAGCCAATCTGCTTTTGATGTTGCATCGATGAATAGCAACGTCTGGCAATGCTCACTAGTAGCCCGTGCCAAATGTTGATGAATTGTGTTTGTTGAGTATACACATATTCTACTATGACTTTACTACACTTTTTTTTTGTGAAAGAAAAAGAAAAGAATGAAGTACCTCTTGTCCATCACGTGGAGATCTTTGTATATGTCAGTGCTAGCACATGTCATAAAATAGTGAATACGTGAAATAACATTTATTTAAAAAAAATTAAAAATATGGTAAAGGGTTTCACTGTTATAACAGTACAAGCTGTCAGTTGTGAAGTTATGCACGCCTTGATGTCTTGAGTCAGACTAAATACATAAATACCAACTGACCTGCTCCAGGAAGTACGACCCACGCACCTGCATTAAAAAATTGTGACCTACAAATACCTCATCATTATACATAATATATATAATGGTAAAGTCGTTCATTTTATTGGAATAATTCGCTGTTTGTATATGTGTTAGTTCACATGGCTGCTTCACTGAGCTGTCAGACAAGAATGGAACAAGGAAGACTAGAATCTATTCCTTACTAATCTCTCCCTTTCGACTACTTTTCTCCAAGTGAAAACCTTCTGCAATTACAGTCAGAATTAGTTTTACAAAGTGCTACCACATCAAAAAATCACAAGTATAGTAATAATAATTCTGTTTAAACTGGGCTTACATTTTATTTTATTTATTTATTTTTTGCAAAATGTATTAAATAAGATACTGTAACTAGAAACGAGAGAACATTTAATAGGTAACCAAGAAAATGGAGTTCATGTGCCAGCAAAAGTGAGGCTACAGACCAGCTGTATTGATAATTGTGACCAAGCATTAGTAAAAGCAAAGGTTGGTATACTGTTAAACACATCAAGAGAAACGCTGGATGAAGATAGTAAGCTTAATCAGGATACTGTGAAAGACCACCTACAAGCTCTGTCGAATTCCTCAATTAATTACTAATTAAAAAAATACATTTATCAATTTAGAAGCCCAAGAAACCTGATAATGGTTGACAAACTGCACTCCAGTGCTATCTATGGGTGTTATTTATATACCACTATAGATGTGAGTGCACCAGTTGTGGGTGTGTTCACATCTGTGAGGACACCCCCCCCCCCCCAATCCAACACTTTACCCACACCCACACTACAATTGGCACTAACCCACCCACTCATTACTCGATTGATTCCATCAGTTTTACACGAACAATCTCTTGGCCACTAAACAAGACAAACTTGTTTGTAGATTGAAATGCCTTTCTTGTCCTATATACATGGAAATTGTTAATGAACAAGGCTCAACACCCAATATACAAATTAACATTAACCCACACTTTGAGACTAGCACAACACGGCCTCTGGTTATTCCTGGAAGAATAAGAGCCATTCCTGATCAAGACCCAAGATACTTGGTTCTCATTTTTCTAGACACAGCAATGCATTCCAGATGACACTGTAGTTCAATTATACCAGATGTCTCCAATGAGCTGTATAAGGATACTACACTGCAGACTTGGGTGTAGTATTTGCACCTTGAAGATGGACATACGAGAAAGATAGCTCCCAACGACTCTCTTTGAGAAAGAATGACAAACTGGTTGTGGAGGCACGCCAAATGATTGAGAAGGTATGCAGAATGAAAGAATGAAATGTGAAAACTCAAAGCTTCATTCATAAATGAAAACATTCACTTTATTGTTAGGAAAGCCAGAGATGCCCTGGCTTCCATTGGTTTCAGATAAGACAGACACATACGATTAAGTGTGCTTGTGGGATTAGTCTAGACAACCAACTTAAACTCCAACCATGAAGGCCTTCCAATAAACATTATACAGTGTTGTAAACATGATCAGTCGTGAGGTTAAGATCTATGTATGGATCAAGTTCCTAAGGAAAAGGTCAGCTTAACATGTTTACTGCCTAGTTACCATGAACTATATCAGGTGCACACACACACACGCACACACACACACACACACACACACACACACAAGTCAGTCAGATTATATTTCTGTGTACTACAATGCGATTCGGTGAAGGTCCACATATTTAGCATGAAAAAACAAACAAACAAAAAAACTGTGGTATTCGGGATTATTAGCATGAGTGGTGTGAGATTTTTTTCACGAGACAAAGCCGAGTGAAATGTCTCAATATACGAGTGCTACTAATCATGAATATCTCAGTTTAAGCTAGGCTAGCTCGCTTGCCATTTGTGCTGAAGCACACCACTAGCTATTATTACTATTATTATTTTAATTATTATTATTACAATAGTAGTAGTAATAGTAATAATAGTAATAATAATAATAATAATAATAATAATAATAACTAGAGCACTGAAGTGCAAACCCTCAGCGCTAGTTAGCTATATATAGTATGATAAAGAAAATAATAACAAAGGAAAAGTGTAGAAAAAAAGAAAAAGAAAGAGAAGTGGCATGAAGAGAGGCAGGAAAGAGAAAAAGACAATGAAGGGACAAAAGAAAGAGGAAAAGAAAGGAAAAGGTAGAAAGAAATAAAAACAGTAGGAAGAAAGAGGAAAATAAAAATGGAAAAAGAAAAAAAAACAGGATAAAAAAAAAAATACCGTCGTCAAGGATTTGAACCAGAGACTATTAGTTTAGATACTTCCTCACTCAACCACTACGCAATGCAACACCCTCACGTTCAGTGCATGTAATTGTTAGCTATTTAAAAGTGATTTGCAACCTGCAAGCTGGCTCACGTGACAAGCACGTTTTTTAAGGGGCGGTTCCCGCTGTAAGCCTACGATCGCACGGCTCTGGAAAGACTCGCTTTTTTCTGGAAAATGAAGTCCAAAATCAAAATTCTGGCATATTAAAGGAACTTACTTCGTGAAATACTGCTGTTTGATGCCGCTTTCAGAGCCTGGCTGGTTCCTACCTTCCAGAAGTGCCTGTTGACAGACAGAGTGACAGAACGAACGAACGAATGAATGACACTAGGACTACTGTAACCCTCTGGGCGCATGCGCGCTGAGGGTTAATAATAATAATAATAGTAGTAGTAGTAGTAGTAGTAGTAGTAGTAACAGCAAAAATTTTGGTCTTTGTAAATAATGAATACATATAAGTTAGACAGAGGCACCGAGGAAACTACCGGATTTAGGAATCCTGAAGGTCCTGAGCTGTAGCATCCCGAGCGAAGCGAGGGTGCTACTAGGGGCCTGAGGCGTTTCCTAAATCCGGTAGTTTCCTTATTGCCTCTGATTTAGTCACTAAAAAAAAAAAGAAGCTAGCTAGGTAATACAGCCGTTCCACCACTTCTCAGGCTAACTTGATTAATGGAAGACAATTATGGACTCATTCCTGGACTTTTTATTACCAGAAATTATGGGCCTTTTAAACGAGGAAACGTCTGATAGCGAGCAAACCTTAGTTACTGGTCAAGTAGACCCAGCTATTCAGCAAGAGCAACTCACGGAACATTCTGTTCACGGCTATAACTTGGAGCCTCCAACAAAGCGACAAAAGAGAACATTTGCTCCCAGGAAAAACGAGGATGAGGTTATGAAGGCCAAGCTTAGTGCTATACCTTCTAAGACCATGGCTGACAAAAAATACTGTGTCAATGTATGGCAACAATGGTGTGCACACATTTCTACTGAGCGGAGAAGAAGTTACCTCGGAAGTTACACCCCTGAAAGAAATATCTACCCTAGTAAGAAAACAAAACGGAGAGGAATTTCCTCCAAATTCACTTCTTCATCTTGTGGCTGGCATACAACGATACATCAGGATGGAAGGGAGACCGTCCATTGACTTTTTAAAGGACAGTCAGTTCTCAGAATTTCGAATGTCATTAGCTGTTGTAACTTATTTAATCAGTTGTAGATACTCATCACTTTATTTTAATATCAGTATTTAAAAAATAAAAATATTTCTTTGTTATATCCCTAAAATTTTGAATATTATACAAATGTGTCAGAAATGTCAAGTAGCTATTCCAAACAATAGAGAAGTGGAGTGAGCTAGGGTACTAAATGTCACAAGCTAGGGTTCTAAATGCCACAGGGGAGGATAATAAATGCCAACAGGAAGGACCCCGCCAATGATTTCGGCGAGTTTAAGTGTCTGTGAAAAATCAAGAACCTACTGCGTAATTGAAAATTTTTGGAGCTAGTGACTAAATGAGGTTAAAGAAGCCAGCACCACTCACACATCTGAATAGTTCTTTCTTTCTTCCCGGGTAGTGTGCGCACAAAGAAAAGAAAACCCAATAAGTGTTGTTCTAGGTCTCTTTCAACTTTCATAACTTAAGTGAACTTTGATCTAATCGTGACAGCTCAAAGCACACAAAGAGAGAGAGAGAACCAACACACACACACATATGAACACTTGCTAGTGATCAACCAGTCAACAGGCAGCTGTGTTCCACATTGCTAGCTGGGTTTCATAGAGAAACCTGAGATTCCCCACTCCAAGCAAAAGTTCCCCCCCCCCCCCCCCCCCCCCCCTCCCCCCCCCCCAAAAAAAAAAAAAAAAAAAAAAAAAGAATTGCCAATTTAATTGTTAAATCAGCTACAATAATTACAACAACAAAAAAGAGACCATGGCAGTAACATCCAGTGATTATTCTGTTTGAATTTGTCTTATAACTCAGTAAAATTATTTCTTACTTTATTATAACTCTTCAATGGCAATTCTTTAGTTGTTAGCTGATTTTGTAATCTAAAATAAAAAAAAAAAAATAAAAAAAAAAATCTCTCAGCATAGCTGTATCAAATTGAAGGCTCTATGTTAAAATGTCTAAAAATTCACTGAAAACGGCAGCAGTTCTCCTAGGACCTCTTGGAACCCTGGTACTTTCTCTCATGACTTTGACTCCATAACCTTTTCTATTTCATGAAGATATCCTTTCAAAAAATAGCCCACTTTGGGAATAGCTCTTCCTTTATGCTTAGTTTGACTAGTTTCTTTACAAACAAAAAAAAATTAACTCAGCTAGTTTTTTTACTTGAAATCCCCCTCCCTCCCCCCCTAAAAAAATCCTGTATGAAACCTGACCAGTGATCAACCAGTCCACAGGCTCTGTTCTACACTCTGGAGTACCACAGACAGCAGACCACTGTGCACTGTCATCTGCTCTTCCACGATCACACATTAGTAAAAGGACAATACTAGCAGAGCCATTGACAATAAAGGAACGTATCTAGCTATACCCTACTACAAATAAAAGCTGTAATAATGGCAAATGTTATCAGTTCTAACGGCCAATATGTATAATTAAAACTTAACCAGATTGCGACTTTGTGCTGAAGTCCACCTCAGCAAGAAGTCGAACATCGGGTGAAGTTTTAATTAAACATATTGGCTGTTAGAACTGAAGAAATTTTGCTATTATTATAATTATTTCAGCCAAATGATTGAATCATTGAAATGGATGTAGTTTAATGAATTACTACAGCAAATACACCACACACACACACACACACACACACACACACACACACACACACACACACACACACACACACACACACACACAAACACACCTCCAAAAAATAAATCATCCTACCTTGACAAGAGAAGTCTCCTTATCCGGCAGCTTCCTGCTGTATCTGATGACCTTGGAAACATCTGTCTGTGCAAAACAAATAACAACACACACAGACCAAAACAGAAATAATAATAAATAAATAAATAAATAAACGATAAAGAGGAAGTTGAGGAGTTAGAGAAGAACAACCTTAGCAAAGTAGAGCGATTGTAGCCACTAACACTCACACACACACACATACACACAAATGTACAAACTCTACATATTTTACATCTGACAACATTACAAGGATGCTGTTAAGAACTCCTACATTTCTATTCTAACAGCACCAGTGATGCCAACCCTGACTTACAGCACCTGGTTCTACATCAGTTACCACAGATTACAACAAAAACAAAACAAAAAAACTGGGACATCACCGGGAATTTTTTTGCCTAATAATGAGGTGCTGCATTAACTCAAACATGCTAACTAGTGATGCGCTTTATTAGCAAATAACGAAGCGAACGATGCATGTTCCCTGTAATTGCAGCTATTCCATGCATGCTTGGTGTGGCTAGGAACATTTAATGGCTTTTCAAAAAGAAAGATTCTTCACTTTGCTACCTGTTTCCGTTTCGTTTTAGCTCTCCTCCTCCTTGCCCTGTCTTTTTCATTTCTTATCTCTCTCCTTACTAATTTTTCTTCTGGAGTTTCTAACACCCTCAAAGCTCTTGACCGAGCGTTTCTAACGTTTTGTCTCTCTTTCGCAGAATTTGTTTCACTGGGCATCGCTACTTCGTACGGTGGGTAAACAAAACAAAATGTTGCTAAGACGGTTACCCGGCCCGCGCAAGCGTGTAGGAGAAAATGTGCACACGTACGCCCACGCAAGAACAAAAGCAATTTCTAGACCTAACAAAAAAAAAAAAATCAAAAATATATATATATATATCGCGGACTCATAGAGAGTCAGCTCCGCTCGCTTCGCTGAATAATATTTTCAGTTTTGTTAAACGAGTTCAAGTATTGTACTAAATACATACTACTATATTTATGTGCTAGCAGTTGCTCACTAATTCTTGGTAAGTCAGTCTCAACACTCTGTGCAAATGTGTTCTCCCTCTAGCCAAACACAAAGCTGGTGTTTGAGAGGAGAAAGTGAATTAAAATGTACCAGAGTACATGTGACAGGGCTGGGTGGGTTGGTAACATGTACCAGTGCATGTGACAGGACTGGGTGGGTTGGTAACATGTACCAGCGCATGTGACAGGACTGGGTGGGTTGGTAACATGTACCAGTGCATGTGACAGGACTGGGTGGGTTGGTAACATGTACCAGCGCATGTGACAGGACTGGGTGGGTTGGTAACATGTACCAGCGCATGTGACAGGACTGGGTGGGTTGGTAACATGTACCAGTGCATGTGACAGGACTGGGTGGGTTGGTAACATGTACCAGCGCATGTGACAGGACTGGGTGGGTTGGTAACATGTACCAGCGCATGTGACAGGACTGGGTGGGTTGGTAACATGTACCAGTGCATGTGACAGGACTGGGTGGGTGGATTGGTGGAACTGGTGACAAGTCCAGATTACACTGCCTTCTTGAGAATTAGTAATCATATCTAGTACTACCTGCCCCAACAAGTTGTGATTCAAGAGTGTTGTAATCCCCATTAATCATACTATGACAGGAGATTCATGCACAATGCAATAATTAGTAAGCCAGCCGAGGACAATATAAGGGGGTATTTGTACTACACCATAACACTGATTAAAAATTATAATAACATTTAATAATAATTTTAAAAAATACGTTGAGGTTATTATTTATGCGTCTCCATTTCGCTAAGATCTCTTTGTGAAATAATACACAGATACTTGAAGGGAAAAAAATTGAATTGTTATAGTAACACTAATTAAAGAGGAAGACTAAATAAATACTTTAACCCAAGGTTAATACTGTATAAGCTACAGAAGAGTAAGCCATACCATTCCATAGCAACCTGACTGTTTGGATTGCAAACAACTGCACAAAGAACTACAGAGACACAAGACTTCAAACATTTCTTACAAGTTCAGGGAACACGGGTACAAAGGTCAATGCTAAATCACTGAGAATGCTCTACAGTCCCGCAGTTCTTATCAAAGAACTCTTCTGATTGGTTAATCAAATCATGTGACCAATTATAGCGCCGCGCGAGGGCTAGGGCTAGGGCTAGGGTGACCAATCAGAAGAATTCTTTGATAAGAACTGCGGGATGGCTCAGAATGCTTGATGTGTGAGAAAACTAACCCAGATAAAATTAATACTGCCCAGGGTATTTCTGCATGGGGGATGATCACAAATGAGTAAAATGACTCTCAGGGAAATACATGATGTAACTGGCCGGTCAGACAAGCTACTGGTCATGACAGATTATATTAGCTTAGGAATTGGAGCAGTAGTAAACTTTTCAACAGGAGTAGCGCTGCTCAGAAACAAGAAAGTCATAACACTTTGTCTTTGTTTTTTGTTATTTTTACTCGCATTTATCTAGTGTGGTTGAGCGGAGTACGCATTATGTTTGCTTGTAAATCTTCCATAGCTTGCTTGAATAGAAGCATATACAGTATAGTACTTATTCTTATACTGGGTAGCTCTCACCTGGAGCCCAAATTACTCTCCTGAGTGTGGCAGCTCAAGTCTTTCTTTCATTAAACACTCATCTTTATAGTAATCTGTACTGATGATACTTTTCCTTATTCTACCCCTTAAATACATATAACATCACACGCACCTAAGCCATCTTACTATACAATATCACATAAAACTGCTGAGACAGAAACCATGTTCCATCTTTGATATGGGAAGCAATAACCAATTGTACAGTACAAATTCTCACTTGTGCATTATCATAGTCCTGAAGAAGATGTTGTCAGTAATATCTCTTTATTCCCTACTAGTAGTAGGGCTGTTGCTCTGTGTGTGACATTCCACATGCTCTGCTAGAGAAACAACATGTACTGGCACCAAAATGAATGTTGACATCAGTGACAACAGCGTATGCTCCTTCTTTAACTAAAAGCAATTAACTAACAGCGGCCTCAGCCTTGCCGTTCACCCAGTATAAAATTAATTCATGAGTGGGCGAATCATAGTATTTTAATCTAATACATGTGTTTTATTGTTCCTCGAAAAGAATAACATGATTCATTATGATCACTGGAGAGAAATAGATTTCTAACTTGTGTTGTTGTTGTTGTTTTTTTTGGTGGCACTTTTGGTTTTTACACTGATTTTGATTATTGCAGCTCAGTAGAGGAATAATTGAAATTTCTGAGAGTGAAGAATGGTCAAGCCAAAAGAGTTATATTTCACTAATGACGCCCGCCAACACTTGAAATATTTAGTATCATCTAAAAACACGACTGCTTCACCAAATCCCTTTGACAAAAACCTTCCTCACACACATCACACTCCTGTCACACCTCTCCCACCCACATCCTCGCTGCCCTGCCTCCTTACCTGGAGCACACCCCACCCACATCCTTGCTGCCCTGCCTCCCCACCTACCTACCTGGAGCACACCCCACCCACATCTTCACTGCCCCGCCTCCCCACCTACCTACCTGGAGCACAGGTTCTTTGACCCATAGCAATGAGCTGGGTGAGTGAAAGCTGGGGAGGTGCAGAGTACCCACTGGAAACCCTAGGGTGTCAGCCGTGCCCGGCTTGACAACTCTGGGGTCATCAATCACAACCTTGGGTCCCAGATACTCCAGTTGACCTAGCCAAGGCAGCTCGGAGCCCGGGTACAGGACACATAGTACAAGGTTAGCTTTTCTAGAAGATGCCGTCTGTGAAAACAAGAGGCCATACCACTTCTCCCTGCAACCACCAACAGTTACAGAGTCAAAAAAATTCCGTAATATACGTACACACACTGCACATTCACGCAAACATTTTGAACATTCGACCAAGCCTGAAAAGCCTAGATGCAGCAAACCTTACCCTAACTTCAGAAGGGCTGTCTTCGACTCACATTTTAAGCTCCCATGCAACAACACACGAAAAGACGGTTTCTGAGCCTCCTCAGATGCCAAGCTCTTGGATTCATCTGACATAGAAGGTGTACTGGGTCCAAATGTAGGACTTTTTAATTCCTGTTCCAGGATTTTTCTGTCCACGTCTGGATCCAGCACGAAATGACGAGAGTAATGAGGAGGGGCTGGAATGCTACAATTGTCTATGAACCCACACACGTGCATCTCCGGAGGAAAATCGTGGCCCTTTATGGAGGTATCCATGCTGGGGAACTTGGAATCAGGTCCCACCATGATGTCTCTACTGGAACTGTACATGGAAGGAGACGGAGTCAAGCTCACCAGAGAATGCAGGTGGCCACACTTGAGGAGGCTGGAAAATGGCTGAAAGCGAGACTTGGCCATCTGCTTAAAGGCTCCCTTGACAGACTCAGAAGTCAGACTGCCATTAGGGATGAAGACCTGGTTTTGCACCACTCCTATAGTGTCACACAGTCTCTCAACACTGTTCTTGGCAGTGGAGGACGAAGTCCGGATGAGTTCCTCCTGCGTTGCCACACAAACTACACTAATTTGGCAGCTGAAGGGCATGGTGACCATCAGTTTTCCCTGCATGTCATCTTGATGCTTTACCCCTGGAGATGCATCTGTCACAATCACAAATTGGCATGGGGCAAAAGATCCCCACTCAGATACCACAAATTCTATCACAGTTACTAAAGCTGAGTGGAGATCTGTGCGATCATAGAAGGATATATCCGTCAATTTTTCTTTCAGCTGCGCGTAGTCTCTCGTAAAGGGATGCAGAGTCTCGCAATTGGAGGAAAATGTATGAAAAGAAGTATACTCCAGAGGGAAGCATTTCTTCAGATAATCAAAAAACCAAAGCACGCCATCTCTAGCAAGATCGTGTCTTGAAACCTCAATATTGGCCTTGTTAGAAGGCCTTCTCATTGACAGAGAAGTATCGAGCAGAACCACCGTGGGCATCTCGACAGTAATTCCTCACTTCACATCATCATGCATTAAAATTCTCTACTCTAAACGGTGCGCACTTCTTCGCTAGCGTAATCATTTTTAGAATTCGCGGTTGAAAAAGCAACGTGTACATGTATTATTGTACCGGAGCTTTATATAAATGTGATTACTATGACATATTCTCACACTAATAACAAGTGCACACTTATAAACATATCGAAATGGATGAAAATGTTGAGACAAGAAATTAAAAATAATTAAGAGTTTAAAGAGGATCCTAGCTCCTGCTGGACAAACCGTCTTAGCCTGTCCAAGTACTGGCTATACAGTTCAACATCATTGTGCCCTGCTCCTTCCACCCAGAGTGGGTCAACTGTTTGAGGAGCTCTTTCATAGAGTGCCAGACCATGCGAGAAGTCTATCACTTCATCTTCAGTTCCATGAATCACTAGTATCTTCGATCTGACCTGTTGCACTTTCTCAATGCTATTGAGACATAGTATAATAAAATGGTTTAATAATAATTAATCAACAATTGATAATTATGCTCCCTAACAAAAGGTAAAAAATATCTACCACCCCTCCCCCTCCCCCCACTCCATTCCAATGCTGTAATGTATCCATTCAGTAGTAACTTGTCCTTACCACAATAGTGATGTCATTCAGCTTCCTTTAATTATAATACCAGATCACTTTCCTGATTAAATTGTTTACAAAAAGTGACCTACTTTGTTTCAATCCAAATGCATACTGCACACTAACCCTAGGTTGCAGCACATGACCATGAGAGCACTTACTTGGGGAAAGGATCAAAGAACCATGTCCGTCTGGTCTCAGGGAAGGCAACCCTCATACCAGACATCAGGGGCGAGTGAAGAACGACTCCAGCAACTTCATATTTCGTAGCCAGATCAATTGCCGCTACTGTCCCAATGCTTTGCCCGTAAAGAATAATCTGATTTGGGGCAAGACTGTATTTCTCTCTCAATGCCCTCCAGGCTGCTTCTGCATCTGCATAGAGGTTTTTCTCAGTCGGTCTCCCGCTGCTTGCTCCATAACCAGAGTAATCGAAGGCAAACACATTACAGCCTATCCTGGAACCAAGGCCCACAAAGAAACTCGACATCTGGCCAAGGTCCACAGCATTTCCATGAGTAAACAGGATAGTATACTTAGGGGTTTCATGGTTCTTCACGTACATGCAAGCTACCGTGTTGTTCCGATTCGTGCGAATTTTGAAGACATCGATGGTTTCAAGTTCCCGGTGAGTGTACTGCCATTCTGATCTCTCTGTCAAGTGCAAAGAGCAGGTACCGTCTGCCTCGTCGTCAATGGAGTACGTTGGATCGGGAGGAAGGAAGGCCAATTTAGCTGCCACTCTTGAGGGCAGGGGCGGGCAGCAGAATAAATAGCACAGTTCCGGCAATGATAGGCCATTCATGACTACTTCAAAACCTTAAGTAAGGTCGAGTTCAGTGCAATTTTGAACTCCTTTCAATCAACTTCACACTATTCAATTTGAAAGGAAGAGGGATGTCTTGACTACCGCAGACAAAAAAAAGCAGCTAAACTAAAGTTTCTCCCCAGGTATTCCTAGACTCTTTCACATTCCCAGCGTTTCAACTTTTCGTGTGTATCATATCCTCCCTGCGTAGGCGGGGCCAATCATATAAAAAAAAAAGCCTTAGTCAGCATAAGCAAAAGAAAATTATGAAGAGCGTTGTGGTAAAGGGTTAAACTTTTCAAGTGCTGCTTTATAGGCCACCCAAGATGTCTTTAGAAAACTGTGAAACTGATGATGAATTGAATAAACTTATTCAGTCTACATGGAAAGGGAAAAAGGAGTGCTTAAATATAAGCCACAGGAATTTAAAAGTCATTCCTGCCGATGTATCTCGGTTGATTTCGGTGAAGATCCTGCTTTTAAATAATAACTGCTTGGTTATGCCACCGGATGAAATACGGCATTTAAATAAATTGGAGAGTCTTTCCCTGGAGAATAATGAACTTACTATATTTCCATCATGCCTATCCTCCCTTTCTGCATCTCTTTCTTTCCTTAATTTAAGTAATAATCCGCTGACATGCTTACCCCAAGAAATGGGGCACTTAAAAGCTCTGAGATCTCTTTGGCTGGACTTTACACAACTAAACTGTTTTCCTGCTCTTTTAAGCTCATTGACCAATCTTGAGTATTTATCTTTGAGAGGGAACAACATTGCATCAATTGAATCTTCCATGAATTCACTGCAGAATCTTCAGTGGTTATCTTTAGCAGATAACCAGCTATCGTCCTTAACAAACAAAGAAACATTCTCTTCAATACCCAAGCTACATACTATAATCTTGAGTAACAACAGACTGTCTAAAGTCTTCATTGTGTGTCCTTCACTATGCAATTTGAATCTAAGCAAAAATAGATTGTCAGAACTACCTGAGAACTTTGAAGATTTCATATCATCACAGGTGTCGCTGAACAAAGTAGATTTAAGATCCAACCAATTCACTATGGACCAACCAAACTGGACAAAGAAATGCTGTTTTTTATTTACATAATTGAGTTTTCTTCAAGGCCAATATATATTTTTGTGCATCGAAAATGTTTTAAATAAAATTATATATTATTAGAGAAATAAATCTGCAAGTCGCATAATTTAAAAAAGAAAAAAAGATGAAGGGCGACAATTCTAGGAAGACAATGTTCTGTAATATTAAGATGTTAAATGAGGACAGGCAAAGCACAATGCTGAAAGTGTGGAAAGAAGTAACTAGTTCATAAACAATGGCATGACACACAAGTGAGTGCATAAGAATGTCTTTAGTGGAGAAGTACCTAAAACAAGAGAAAGGGGGTTAAAAAGTACTTTTCTTTCCCCACTGAGATGATAAGACTTGGTGCTCTTTTTTCCTTCCTGTTGTGTTCTTTAGCTAGTAGGTTCCACAAACTTGACTAGCTTGGTAAGTGTGTTGTCGTCCAGTTTGCACAAGTCGAAGTCGAATGTGGATGCCGTCAGGTTATACAGTCCTGTCTGTTCTATAATGTTCACTATTTCCTGCAGTTGCTGAGGGTCTTGTAATGAGTTGAGCTGCTTATGCAACCGCTTCAGAGCGCTGGTGTCCCAAGTATTCGGAGACCCTTTCTTGCCTTTCTTCATGGGAGCTTCATCTATTCCACTTTCACTGTCACTTGTGGAGTCGGTATTGCTGGATTCACTGCTGCTGGATGCTTTTCTTTTCCTTTCCGCCTTCTTCTCCAACTTCTTCTTCTTTTTTGCTGAGTCATCAGTAGGGGGAGCTGCTCTTTTCTGAGGCTTGGGATTTGAAGTGGGTGGTGGAGGTGGTTTCTTGTCTGCTGGAGGCCCCCCACTGACTGTTCCACCTGCTTTCAATAGCTTTTGCCGAAACTCCTCACTTGGGTTTTGGAAGGTAAGACATTCACTCCTAATCTGATTGATGGGTGGATCATTCAGATTCGGTAAGAGGAGGTCATATTCAAATCTGACTTTCTTAGGCTCATCCTTGTTTCTGAAATAGACCTCTACTGGTAGCATAAAACTGCCATAACCAGATTCTGCAACTTGAAATGGCGGGTCTTTTACAACTATAAGAAGGAAAAATAAGCATAATGTAAATTAAAGGAAAAAAATACACTGAAAATTTTTCAGTATCAATATTGCACACCAAAACGAATCCAAAACCTTGTGGTAAACGCTTTCACTAATTTGCCACACCCACAATCTAGTACCTCTTCGTGGTTTTGGAAAACTTTCATGAAGAAGGAAGACTACTTTTTCCACAAAATGCCGAATATCTTGCCCTTCTTCTCCTCTAACAAGAACAGTCCAATCATGAGTGTAGCCTTCAGGGGTTGGTCGCTTACGCCACATTGCAGAGTGGCCTAGCACCAGTTTTACTTGCACAGACTGCAAAAATACAATACATTACCATTTATAATTACTGGTAATTGTTGTAAAGGAGATGCAATAAGGACTTTTCCAGGCTTCTATTTTATTGGAAATAGTCCACGCCCTACCTGAGCAGCCATGCGGGATATTCAAATTCCAGGTGAAGAAAAGCCGCACAACAATTGATGGTGGTCTCTTAAAATGTTCGTGACCTTCACTAGGTCAAATCAGCACTATTACACACCCGGTGACTCGATCTCGAACACTTTATAAGCTGCAAAATCTAAGTTTACTTGCTAGAGAGCATCTCCCCTCAACAAGGCGCCATTTTACAGCTTGTAAATCCGCGTTTTCGTCCGTTTATTCGATTTAAAATATTTTTGTTTTACGGAGATAAGAAAATATTACAAACAAATTAAACGAAACCGTGGGATAAAATAATGAGAAATTCATGGATCTATTACTGTAGCTCTAGCAGTGTAGTCAAGAATAAATGGTGAAAATTTGTTCTTGGGTTTGAAATGCTTTCTGTTTAATATCTGGTGCCAGAAGTGCTGAATACTCCATCCTTTTTATCATACTCTCCATGAAATCTGTTCTTTGCTGTAAACAACCAAAAGGAAGAAAAATAGGTAATGGCTATTAAGCTCTTCAATGTTATATATTTCACCTTTTCGACTGATTCATTATCCCACTCATAAGAAGGAAAGTTAGGAGAAGTCAAAATGGGATAAATACGTTGTAGTAGATTTTCTTCTAGGATCTCTGATATGTAATCAAGCCTTTTCTGGAGAATTGAGAAAAGAGAACAGTATTAAGAGTTTCATTCAAACTTGAGGCAGCATACTTTGTTAGCTCTCTTGGCCATTTTTAACTGTTCTTGCACAATCATCTGGGGAAAAAAAAGTTCTAAAGAGGGAATCACCAAATTATATTGGTACCATTAAGTTGTCCATGATATCTGATTGGTTAACAGAATCCAAAAATACATTAAGAGCAGGTTGCATGACAGCACCTACATAAAGTAAATCATTTGGAATAAACCCAAGCTTTACAAGTTGAATTATTACTTGGTAAAGGAAGGCCAAGTCTACCCCTGAGGCAAGCCACTGCTGTCAAGTGCCTGAAACAGCCTATTGCTCTATTGTAGGTCGATGGAACGATGAGGGTTGGGGGCAACAAGTTATGGATTGCCAGCTTTGCCTTGGAAGGAGTGGCCATTCGAACGTACATCAGAGGCATCTGGTTTGTTCTCCAAATAGATGGAACCAAACGCCCTCCAGACACTAATTTACGTGAATGTTAGTAAACATGTGAGTTATCAACAATAGGGCAAACTAAAACATGTCAGTTAGCTAATATGACAAATTGTGGTATCCCACACCAAGCTTGAGGGTCAAGACTTGTATTTGTTGTGTTACAGCTTTAATGAGGCTTCCCCTATTGCGTTACCTTTGATGTTGGAAGGGTCCACTTCAACACCACTTTCAAATGGAGTGCCACCATGTAGTTTTAACTGATAAGTCCTGGGTAGTGGGTAATGAGAGCATTTCATGATAAGAACTTGTGTGGTGTTGGCAGCTATTCACATACTTGTTTGCAGTAGGAAGACCTGAGGAGTCGAAGAGTGGGAGAGAACACCATCCACAACTTAATTCTCCTTTTTCTCCAGTTGTCTGCATATAAAAAAGAACGGTGGTGAATATGATTTGTATAAATGATTGTGGTGACTATCAGCTAGCTAAAGAAGCACCTACCTCTCTAACGAAGCTGATGGCAAACTCAAACAGAAGCTCTACAAAATCGTTGAAAAGCCAGCTTTTACTGTCGTAGATCTCAATAGTTTTAATTCAAGGCTTACCTAAATTAAGGTCACTGGCATTCAGGCGAACTGTAAGAACCCTGTGATACTGGCTATTTTGGGTTGTTTGAGACTTGGGGAGAAATTTCCATGTTTTTTGTTCTTGTGGTGACCACGCAGCCTTCACTGTGTGGATGTTGCTGAGTATCTGGAGGCAACATGTCACAGTATAGTACCAGATATAGCTATCAGTATAGTAGAAGATATAGCTAAGTGCGTGTGTTGCACTTACAGTGGCTTTATTGAAAACTGCAACTCTCACGTGCCTGGACTTGACCACAACACCTGCAAACAATTTTAAGGAAAAAACAACAACAACAATGTTGTTTACGCTGTTAATGCCATGATCATAATTTTGCAATTCTGGGTTTAAACTTAATGCCAACAATGTATTAACTCTGACAATTATTATGTATATGAAGCTCCATAGCAATTAGGAATCAAAGTAAAGAGATGGCAAAAGTGATGCCACACTCCACAAACACCCAACATGGTATAACACATGGTTAACAATACAATGCCATCCATTAATTAAAGGAACTAGTACCTTTCCCTGGCAGGGGGATGTTCTTAGCCATGTATACAGTGACTTCATTGCTAACTTTAGAAGGACATGACTGGAGACAGTCCTCAATGTGGTTCCATTTGAGGTCTTTAAAACCCATTCCTGTCTGAGAGGGGTTGGGCTTCAGCCACGCCGATGCCTTGTACTGAGCTAAAATCAAACACGTTTGCAGCTCATTGTGAGGATAACATTTTTTTCCAGTAAAAAAAATGCATAGGGTTACTCACACGAGTCCTTGAGAAGTCTTGCCATGGTGGAATCCCTGAAGCCAGAAGGGATAGCGCCAAGGGCACACAAAACATCTCCAAGACTTGTCTCATTCACTGTTTTCCTAAGCTTTGTCCAAAGGGCACGACCCCTCCTAGGTGTGACCGAAGTTGCTGCCTGATCTTATGGACAAAAAAAAAAAGTTATTTACTTATATTCAAAACTAGAATGGTCAAAACACATTGCTACCAATATTATCCTGTTTTGTGGCGTGCCACATGCTATGAACTCCGAAAATTAAGGACATACATACATGATAAATTTTCACAGACATTGTAAAAACACACCCCTTTTTACTGGTGGTGGTAATTTAGAAGGTCTAAACAAATCTTATCAATGCAACCACAGACCACAAATGCAGTAGATGCTTAGTGCCCTCTTATGCCATAAAGAAAAGAATATCTTACCAGTTACTATCTGACCTGGAGGAGAAAGTTGCTATGAAACACAATATACAAAAATATGATATGTTGATGTTGAATACATTATTACATTTTATTAGTAGAAGACCTTGACAAAATTGCTAGGAATGAGTCCTCTCTCTCCTATAGCATTCTCTGCCAGAAGCCAGCCATCTCCACGACTGGATTCCAGAACAGTCAACACTTCCCTCTGTTTAAATGACAAATCTCCATCTTCCTGAGCATTGTAACTGCTCAGTGCTTCCACCTCGTACAAAGCCTACACAATATCATTGTCTTGATGATCAGTTCCAAGTGCTATGGGTCAAATGGACAACTGATATATCAATATCACCCATTCTAATGGGGCTCAAGTGCACAGTACAATGCAGATACAATATTACCTCATGGCTGTAAGTACTTTGTTCCTCTTCCTCTTCATTGTATAGAGTAGCCATCCTTAATCTATGGAACACGCACACACGCAATAACATTGAATATCATCTGTGCAAGCAGAATTTAAATCCAAGAGAATAAACACCAAATGTTAGAATTATGCTAACTGTTGTTGATAATTTGACATTAGAGCCAACTTAAAAATGTTCACTAACATTATCATTTTCATAACAAGTCTTTACTGTTGTTATTTTTGTTGTTGTTGTAAATATATATATATACAGTATATATATATCAATAAACCTTTTTAACCACCTGCATGCTAAAAATTTCTAGAGTGCACCAAATAATTTCATAGATTGAAGGAGAGTAGTATTTTCCCTCCAAAGTGATGTGTATTTGGCCTTTTTTATGCAGAGTGTACAATTTATTTCACTCTTGATAAATAACTATACACTGCATGTAAGTGTTGACTTGAATTCCATATTGAACACTTGCAATATAGCTAGAAACACTAAAGTGTCTTAGACAAGTGGGAGAAGTTAGCATGTTGCCTACAGTTCAGTTGGGCTAAGCAGCAACTTGCAAGCTATTTTAATATTACCAGATGGCTTTTACTGTGCAAGTTCACTTACAGTTCTTCTTCATCTACATCACTACCCACATCTTCCTCCTCTTCACTGAGAATCTGAGTGGGAGTGTGCTTTTTTTCGGACTTCAAGACACCTCCCATCAATTTTCGACTAGTTGGAATCCCAGCAGACTTAACCATCAGATTGCTCTGAAGATTAATCGCCGCCTGAGAACGCTGGGGTGCCTCCGCCTTGTGAGCGCTCTTGGAAGCCATTGCCGATCAGCAGTGTGTGAGAAATCAGGTGTGTTGCCACGCAACGGTTAATTCACTGAACTGGTAAGGCATAGTCAATTATGACGCGGTTATAAAGTCCTTTTTTTTTTTTTAATGAAAACCCAATCAAATGATCAAATCATAACTGCTTAGCCCGAGCATGTTCACGTTTGTGCTTCAAAATATCTATTGCTGATAGCTGTAAAGTTTGTCCACAATCATTGCAGCTGTACTCCTTCAGTAGAGAAGGGTCAAGAGATGTAGATGGAGCTCCACTGGACTCTTGCAATACTCGCTCTACTTCCTCCTTGCAATTGGCCTGGTGCTGTAACTGCTCCGCAACATTGACTGCTAGTCTAGATTCACATAAAGGGCATGTCCACACTCTCCTGAGAAAAGCATCCTCTGATGACAAATGCCCCAATTCATCTGCAAGACTTAAAAAAAAAAAAAAAAAAAAAAAAAAAAAAAAGAAGTAATAACAACAAATAAATTAATAAAATTTAAGGTGGAAAATTTTAGTCATGGTTATACATGCTTCGTTATTGATGATAACATACTTACCAGTCAAACGTGAGATAGTCAGTAATGCGCCAACCACCTTTTACCAGATGGCATGTCCCACCTCTCACAAGTTTCGCTTTCCCTTCATTGCCCCTTTTAGTAGCAGCAGTGGACTGTGCAGCTGAAGAACCAGCCATATTGTCCTCACTTTCATCTTCACATTTATACGTGCACATATATCATTATCACTAAAAATAAGCTTGACAACCACAAACTAGACACACATAAACACATTTATCAACACTGTGTACACAAACACATTGCTTCCATAAACACAACAAACACACTTATGCACACCAGGCTTGGGTGGACCCTTGTAGAGAGTAGCCAAGGCAGTGCTGGGAATTTTAGCCAAGGTGTATTGGTGAGTGCTGTTCAGATACTCCGCCAGTTTAGTGGCCAGCAGTTCCTCTAGCGCCTGAACTTGGGCAGTGGAGTCTGCATCATCATAGTCACTATAGTCTGAGTCTCCACGGGAATATCTCTCTAACAACAATGAGGAATAAATTAACAAAAAAAAAAAAAAAAAAGTTGTTGTTTGTGGATATAAATTAAGCCACAATTTGTTATACAACAGAAAGTTGATGTGTTCACATTATAGTATATAGTAACACTTATAAAGAAGGATACTATATATTTTATATTTATACTTTATCCATTGAACAAGAATTAAATATTGAATACTTGTAGAAATATTTCACTCAGAGGTAGGAGGTACTTTTAGATGCTTCCAGTTTTAGTTCCAGTAGATGTGTCCAAGTGGTTCTCAAGGTCTGGAGAGCAGCAATCACTTGTTGGCCAGCCTCACTGGCCAGGAATGTCAACTCTAGCCAGCCATCAATTACAAGTCTACAATACAATGGTTATAAAGAGTCAGCTTTAGTTTAAGCAGAGTAATGAACCTACGACCCCATCCCTCGCATTCATTTCCCCCTCCCCCTTTCCCCAAGTTGAATATTCACTTCCTCGCTCACTCGCCTGGTACAGTCTGCATTTGTGTCAAGTTCTTGAGAGAAAAGTGTGACAGTTTGCAATGACGGACACCTCATGACGTTGACAAGATACGGCTTGTTCGTTTCTAGGAGATCACTGATATCACATGGACATTTATACATTACAAACAAAAAAAACAAGCAAACAAATAAGCAAACAACCTTCCACCATACATATCACTCACACATAAGCAAGTAGCTCTTGCCCCAATTTCTTGTTGTCCTAAGAAACATATCCATGTACACACACACACACACACACACACACACACACACACACACACACACACACACACACACACACACACACCTTTAAGTTCCATATTTCTGAATAACTCACTTACCTGTGGCTCCAAGTACTCTGGGTTGGTGGAGAAGACACTGGTAGGATGAATTACAATAAAAGACTTGGACTAGAATTACACAGATATTATAATAAATAACTGAATCAACCAAATATCTTGTTTTAAAAACAACAACAAATAACAGCAATATATGACATTAGATGCTTTAAATCTATAGATTTGCCGTTAATGTAAAATAAGTTTGTTCACTAAGTGAAAAGATCTTCTGCTATCTATTGCTGCCATGCATAATGCTTTTTACTTTTGAGCCGACATATTCAAATCATCTACACTGTAACGAAAGAGACACTTGAGGAATAGACCTGCTCCATGACACACCTTAGTGTGGTACACCTGACTAGAATCCCTCTTGTAGGAGTTGCAGTCATCAGCAATAGCCAATTGAGGGTATAATAAAAAAAAAAAAAAAAAAAAAAAAAAAAAAAAAAAAAGATAAAATATTAATTTAATCCAAATATTCTTTATTACCTGCATAATACTATCTTAAGAATGTTGATGTCACGCAGAGTAAAGTTACGCCTGATGTTTGATGCCTCCTAGCAATGTACAAAAGTAAAGTATCAGAGTATGTGTATATGTATGTATGTATGTATGTATGTATATGTGTGTGTATGCATGTGTGTGTATGTATGTGTGTATGTATGTATGTATTATGTATGTTTAACCATTATGTCTTGCCTGTAGCTTTGTTAAGTTGTGAAGAAGTTTGAATTCCAAATCTTTCAGTTCTGACGTGACAGAAGCGTCTTCTTCATCACTTACAGCTCCCTAAAATATCCGTCTTCACATTATAAACTAAATCAATGGGAGCCAAACATTATCAAGATGTCAAGCCCCACACCACCTAGACACACCTATTTTAAAACAACTGATCATTCTGGCCTATTAAGACACCATTTGTCCAGCTCCATTACTGTTTGAGTTTTCTCCATTACCCACTCACCCTGTGCTCAGCTCAACTGTTGTAAAAAGAAACTCAATACTTCTTGGACTAATCACGATAATCTACATCATGTCAACCCTTACCCCTTCTTCATCGAGCTTGATGATCTTCTTCCTGCGATGTTCAGTCTTTTGCCTCTTCCTCATCTGTCTCAGCTCGTGGCGCTGCGTCTCTGTCAGTCTTTCTCGATGACTCCGCCCACTACCTGAGCCACTCCCACCTTCACGATAACCACGAGACAAAAGCCCATGTTCCTGAGACATAATGACAACACAAGAGTGTCAGCACCTTAAAGGCAAAAACAACTAACAACAACAAACACACTTGCAATATTTCTTGGAACTGTTCTTTCAATTTGGTAATTTCATAAAACCGCTGTTGCTCAATCCCTCGAGACTTGCACCATCTGTGGCCTGAAGCTCCACCCTCTGCCTTCACCTATAAATAATAATTGACAAAGCTTACATACACATTACCGGTAGATTTGATGACCATTACCATACCTGTATCCACTCGTCGTAAGCGTTAAGAAGAGTGAAAGGGTCTCCATGTTCAGATTCCAGTGGCCGACGAGCTAACTGAAGAAAAGAGAGAGAATGGTGTATCATATATATAGCATATGTGGGGGTAACATGATGTACACACATTCACACTGCTCTGCCCTAGAGGCACTCTGCTGAAAGGAGACTGGACACTTAGAGCTGCAGCCATTATCAACACTGGCTCTATCACCTAAACATCAACCAACAAATTAATGTTAAAAAGTGATAACAACAACAACAACAACAAAATGACATGACTAACGTGAAATATTGTAGCCATTATCAACATCTTCCCCACAACTATGTCCACAGGGAGCTGTGCCAACATGCGCCCAATGGCAGTGAGCTTCTCTTCAGAGGTAAGGGCACCCTATTCATGAGACAGCACAAGCCCACAAATTGAAGGGGAGTTATGAGTTGGGGGAGGAGGTGGGGGGTATGTGGCTGTCTCACCTGTTCCTTTAGAAATGTCACGGCAGTTTCAATGTTCGACATTGAGGGTAGCTCAAGGAAAGGAAACCTAAACAAAATGGAGAGAAAATTATGGAAAAGAAAAAAAGAACTAATTGAAACACTTTGTATACATATAGTATGCATCACATGTTCACTCTCTCACATACTTATAAGATATACCAAGCGTTCTCACTAATGTGATTTTGGCCATACCTACAATTGGTAAAATGACATTTAAAGTTAATTGCACATGCACAAACATAAGTCATTTTAGTACGATATGATCAGGAAAAGTAATTTAAAAAAGGTAAAATAGCAGCTAATCTTAGCCACAACTCTACTTAACTATTCTGGCCTGACCACACCCATTCTTTTAAGTGTGATTGGTGCAACCCAACACACACTTTTATATAACCATGCACACACACACACACACACACACATACACACACACATGTGTCATGGTGGTATTAACCATGCACACACACGCATACACACGTCATGGTATTAACCATGCATACACATACATACACACGTCATGGTATTAACCATGCACACACACACGTCAAGGTATTAACCATGCACACACACGTCATGGTATTAACCATGCACACACGCACACACACACACGTCATGGTATTAACCATGCACATAACTTCTATTGCATGTATTTTTTGTCAACTTGCCTTCGTACATTATCCAGTCCTAGTGCCACACTCTGCAGGACTAATGAGTCCAGGGGTACCCTCATAATCTCTGGCGTCGAATATTCGCTGAACGAGTCATAATCAGATTCTGCATACAGTCTGAAGCACACCCCTGGGCCGGTGCGCCCCGCCCTCCCTTTGCGTTGCTCTGAACTAGCTCGGCTGATCCAGAACTCCTGCAGTCTTCTCATTTTACAAGTGCTGTCATAACTCATCTCCTTCACCTAGGAGAGAAGTGAGTGGATGGTTGATGAGGGAATGCACTAATATACTAGAAGAACTGACTAGACTATCATAGCTTCCTACAGAGGCAATACTTTAAAAGCCAGGTTTATTACACCGTAAAATCTCCTGGAAAGTTGATTCTACTGTGTAATGTCAGTGAGTGGTATATTTTAAATGGTAATACACAATACCAAAAGATTAAGCAAAAAATGAATGGGTCATATTTAATTCTGCCCATTCAATGGCTCATTTGCTAAAAAAGCAATTACCATGACTAAAACATCTTCATTAAAACAGAAAAAAAAAAAAAAAAAAAAAAAAAAAAAAAAAAAAAAAAAAAAAAAAAAAAAAAAAAAAAAAAAAAAAAAAAAAAAAAGACAACAAATGAAAATAATACAACTTGTCTTTTGAGATTAGTTACTGTACCAAATTTTTCCAACATGAAAAAAATACTACAAATAACATAATTCCCTTGTTAAAACAACAACAACAACAACAACAAAACAGTAAACAACCAACAAAAAAGAAACAATTACCTTAGATGTATTCTCTCTCTTTCACAGGCTTTTTTTTTTAATATTTGGTTGCCACCGGGAATCGTACCCCTTAACAGTATAAATACAGAATTGGAGTGTTTGTTTGCTGGCTGGTTGTCATAGCTCAGTGGCAGAGCACTTGCGCATTAAGCAAGCGGTCCTGGGTTTGATTCCTGGTGGCAATCAAATATTTTTAATTCTGTATTGTTTAAAAAAAAAAAGCCTGTGAAGAGAGAGAATACATCTAATGAGTAAAAGGATGAGAAAGAAATTGTGAAACAATTACCTTTCCTGAATCAACGACAAATCTCACTCCATCAATAGTGATGGAAGTCTCAGCAATATTGGTGGAAATGATGCACTTTCTGACACCATTAGGAGCTACGTCAAACACTCTGTCCTGCTCTTCAATGGAGAGGGCAGAGTGCAAGGGAAGCACCACCCATGCACGTGTCTGCATGGCGTACTCCTTGGCGGCTTCCATGACTATAGCAATTTCATTCATGCCACTGAGGAACATCAAAAGGTCTCCACGTTCAGTCGGTGGATGCTGGTAGGGAAAACATCATGGAAAAGTGTTCATTGTGTGTGTGTGTGTGTGGTGGTGGGGGGGGGGGGGGAGGAAAGGAAGAGAGTGTGTTTGAATGAAGTCTCTTACATATATACTACTAATACTCCATATACTACTTATACTCCCTGATACCCTTACCTTCCTCCTTATTTCGTTCTAATGCCTTTACCTTGTGGTCTATCTTCTGCAATATTTTGATGTAAGGCTTTGGATTGAGCCGTTCTGAGCGACTACTCTGCCCCTAAAACGCAACACAACAACCATATATTTACTGACATAGGAGGAGTCAGGTGAGCATCTCTTACCGGCCCAGCCATTGACGGAATTGGATAATATTCTACTTCTATGGGATAGAGCCTCCCTGGTACCTACACCATCACACGTACGCAGGTAAGACGGACGTAACTGACAAGCTAAATTAGCATAACAAATGAATGTCTCAACAGTTACAATACGGATAGGGGCTTGCCACATAGGATAGGTGTTTGTTTATGTCTTGTCAGTGTATGAATACCCCATATGAGTTCCCACATGACAGTAAGGTACATCATGCATGTGGAATACAACTGTATCACTCAATAACCATTAGTTCATTTGTTGGTAAGCTGTATTGGTAAATGGTCACAGCCGGGTCCGACTAAAACATGGACCGGACCAGACCCACGGACCGGACTAAATTCGCGAAAAACTCGCGCACGGCGAGCGCGCATGCCTGGACTCCATGTAAAATTTGTCTATAATAGAGCTATAGTACTTTCTTGTTTCTCTTTCAGTGTCAATAAGTTGAAGAGAAAGATTTATTACTTGGCAAAGATAAGCCCAAACAGCATTCATTTATTGTTGTCAGCATCTCATAACAATGGCAGGTTTCTATGTCCAGTTAATTGAACAATTTGAGTTTCTGGTATATTATGTTTTGTGAGACAAGTCACATCGTTTTTCTTGCTGAATGGTTTGTTTTCTTCCCAGACAATCCTGCAGTTGCAGCCATCCTCTTCATTATTGTGTTAATCCTGTCATTACTCATCATTTGCTTATTGTACCAGATGTTGTCATTTAAGTGATTACAGTTTACAGCCGAATAAAAAGCTGAAATAATTGACAGCTGAAATAATTGACATAAACATCCCTTATAGGTTCACTCATCAATTATCTTTTGCAGTGATCAAAATAATAACATATTAGTCTACGCTGTTGACTGTTTTTATTTTATTTTTGTTTTTGTTTCTATTTGTATTTTAGCCTATACAGTTGTAGCATAGCTCCATACCTTACCCACAATTCTAATACAAATCATTTCCGAGTGCCTTAGATGATATATCTGCAAGGCATAACAGAATGAGGATGTGCCATAATTACTATGTTAATGATTCAGTCATTCTCGGCTGAAATAATTATAATAATAGCAAATTTTCTCGTTCTTACAACCAATAATATTGTTAATTAAAACTTAACCCGATATTTCGACTTCTTGCCGAATATAGTAGAATATAGTAGACAGTAAGCATACCCTCCAGAAATCTTGCTGTTTACATTGTGTTAGTATATCACCACAGAGAGTTTGACCACAGTTGACCCCTGAAGAAGTAGAAGATGCCGAGGAATACATCAGAAAACTTGTCAAACAAATGGCACCAGACGCCTCTAAAACCACTTCCACATCACCAGCCAACAGCTCAGCCAAGAGCAAGCCCAATAAATTGCCGCCAGTTATCAAGTGCCCTCTGTGCACAGACAAGCACAACTTAGTTCGGTGTCAACCCTTTGCCCACTATGATGTAGACAAAATAAACAAGTTTGTTTGGGAGAAGCGATTGTGTACTAACTGTCCAGGAGAAGGACATGGCTACACGCACTGTCCCTCCAAGTCCACCTGCCGCACATGCCACAATAAACACCACACAATGCTGCATCAAGAAAAGTCCACCAGAGAAGCCACGAATGCAGTCCTTTGTGTCAAAGTTCAACCACATGATGTGGATTCAGACAAAGCTGACAGTGACGTGACATACATGGAGACAGCTATGGTGGTAGCCACATCAGGCAGCATCACACCAGAGCCAGAGTATTGAGATCAGACGTTAAATCACTCTGACAAATGTGTTGCCTTGTCACCTTTGAGAAATAATGTAACTGTTCCTAGAATTTGAACTGAAATAAGTGCACAATGTAAAACTACATGCATTAAATACATCTTGCTGCATCGTATAGCAGTATGAAATGTTGCAAGAGCTAACAGCAAACACTAAGACTATACTACTGCTATCATGGGGGGTATGACTAATCTATGGTCAAGTTTATTGTAGTTGAATTTAGCTGTGTCAATGGCCAACAGTACTCTTCTTTTTTTATCCCGCAGTTTTCCTCACATTGTTTTTGTGTTTTCCTTATGTTAAATTCTTAGCCTGTTTCCAGTTTGTTTGTGTACTAAGTTGCTGTATTGTTCTTTTCTAGGAAATTGACTAAAACTGGCCACCACCTCATTGTGAAATCAGTACCCGGCTTATGGCCTTTCATACACAATATCTAGGACTTGTTTCCAAATACAGCATGGAAAACCCTTTCTTTAGCTAAAATTTACTAAGACATAGTTCAAAATAAAGGAGGAAAAACTGTTGCGTACTCTTTAATTCATTCATTCATGTGTCTACGCTTCAAAATAAAGGAGGGATGCATATTTTTTAATTAGCTGGAATTCATAATAATAATGATAATAATAGTTATAATAATAATAATAACAATAACAAAGATAATAATGAAGATAATAATAATATAATAATAATAATAATAATAATAATAATAATAATAATAATAACAAATAATAATAATAGCCACAATAACAATAACAATATAGTTATAGTAGTAATTATAGTTTTATTACTAATAGTGTAATTGTTGTGTTATCATTGTTATTATTATGGCAATGGCAACAAGTATGATTATAATTTAATGTAATAAGTAGTGGAATACTATTACAATGCATACAACAATGCTATGTTGACATTAATTCTTTAAGATAATCCTGTTGAGGTTGTGTACTGTCAACTATTTTAAATATGGTTATACAATTTCACCAAAGCTTATTAAAGTGTAGTTATGGAAGCATCATTGACAACAAAATAATTCCCATTTATTAGTGCTGTCTGAGCTATTTTTTTCTTACCTTTGCCAAGTAACAGATATTTCTCTTCCACTCATTGCCACCAAATAAGAAACAGGGTAGTACCAATATCGTTATCAATAAGTTGGACGTGGAGAGACTAGTTTACACGAAGTCCGGGCATGCGCGCTCGCTGTGCGCGAGATTTTCGAGAATTTAGTCTGGTCCGTGGGTCCGGTCCGGTCCGTGTTTTAGTCAGACTCGTCACAGCCACATGCTGGTAAGTATCCTCAAATTAAGCATTCTGAATGCAATAGTACTACAGACTAAATCATGAGCACTTTTCCTGAGTACCAAGGATTCAACATTTGACATCCCTTACCCGAATAACTGGAGCATTGCTGAAGTAGGAAGAGAAGAGTTGTATGTTGATGGTGGCAGACATGAGGATGAGTTTGAGGTCTCCCCTTCGATCCACGAGTCCACGCAATACTCCAAGGAGGAAGTCTCCATGCAGGTGACGCTCATGGACCTCATCCACGATGACCACACTGTACCGACTTAGATCTGGGTCAGATGAGAATTGCCGTAGCAGAAGACCCTCAGTGAGGAACAACACCTTGGTTGCCATGGTCCTACTTCGCTCAAACCTTACCTAATATATATAGATTATAAATAAACTGAATAAACCGGTTAAAAATAAACAGGTAAATGATGCATTTGTTGTTGTTGTTGTTGTTTTTGGGGTGTCTGTCCTATTATTAATCTTAGTTGAATGATGATTGGTTATATTTTGAAAATGTTACGACATAGCTTGTGTTAAACACTTCATACAGCTAGTGAACCAGTGATAGTTCAGTCCACGACACCAACCCAGTTAGCCATCCTGTTCACTTGCCTGATATGCTATCTCTGACCCATACTCATTCAACATCTCGTAGCCCACCCTCTTTGCCAGGGACATGCAGGCAATCCTTCTGGGCTGAGTGCAGGCCAGGTTGTGGTGCCCCGCCTCCACCAGGTAGCGTGGTACTTGTGTGGACTTGCCACACCCAGTGTCACCAGCTATGAGGACCACCTGATTAGACCGCACGGCGGCCTGGATGTGGGGCCGGTATTGGTGGATGGGAAGCTGCTCCTGATCACGACGGATCTTTACCAGTTTGTCAAACTAGAGGATGGGACAATTATCAAAATTTAAAATGTCTCAATAAACCCAGCTGACATTATTTTGTTTTTGTTGTTGGAAAGTGAATTAATAATAGTAATAGTAACAACAACAACAACAACAATAATAATAATAATAATAATTATAATAATAAGTAGGTTATGTCAACAGATTCACACACAATTTCTTGAAGTGTGAAATCAACTAGAAGCAGAATTTATTAATTACTAGAGACTTTCCAGTAACCTTTTGCAGACTTTAACACTACTATGTTCCTATGACAACACTTCTATGTTGCCATTACTCTTCATTCTTTAACTTACCTTCTGTTTCTGCTGAAAGTTAATGAAATGCCTCAGAACAGTCCTAAACTGAGTTAAGTGGTGCTCCTTGAGTTTGCTCTCACTTCTACCTTCATCTCTGCGTCTCTCCTGTAAACGTCTGAGTTGATATGAGAGGTCTGGGGGAACTACGGAAAAGCAAATACGATAGGAGCGATCATATGATTTAGAAAGACCAAACTTGGAGGTCTTGTTGGATTCATGAGCTGAAGATGGTTCTTCATGAGCGAATGGCTGCTGTGAGTGGTGCTGGGATGAAAATCTTTGGAAGTGGTGAAAAAAATTCCAAAAACCTGAGTGTTCTTTGCTCCCTCTGAAAAAATGTATCAGGTATATTTTACCATAGAATATTAATGATATATTCTACCTCTGGACTAATGGAAAATCCTTGAAAAATATCCTATCTAGCTCAGTTTTGTGATCATCCCAGTTCAAGTCCTCCTCCATCTGCACTATAGGAACAACGATTCTTTACCTAAAAGTGAAGCGTGTAAACGGTAAAGGGTTTCTAAAGAGCAAGATTTACACTAATGGGCGGGGTTGGCAAGCCAGGTGGCAGTTAGTCTGAGGAAGGCTGCAATTCTTGGTCAGAAATGAGTGCCCCAAACACTCCCCTACAATCTTCCACGAAGTCAAAAAGGAGGTCAAGAGGAGGAAATGATTCTCCTAGTTCTGGAAAGCACGATGGTACCTATGAACCTAAGGGGAAAAAAAGTGCCAATGTAATGCTAACTGCTGAATGCTAGGTACCCGTTGGCTTCCTGTAGCTGCAGCACCATATTGTAAAGTACCCAGCCACAAAAAGAGTAGTACCACTTTTGCATTCCTTCAAGAACATGTTGACGGCTTGGTGTCACAGCTAGGGCTGGACAACGCGGTGATGGAGGCGGTGCAAGGAGGTGTGGTTGATACTAGGGGACCAGTGTTGTATGGCAGTTGGATGAAATTAGAGTCTTTAAATATTGGTAATGCTTAATGTGTGTGTATGCTTTGTTATACAAGTTTTCTTTTAATTTTTGAGTAACTTTACCATATCAGTTATATTTACATCAATGGTTTTTCCATTGCAAAAGATGAAGCACTGAAAACTTTGTTCTATGATTTAATCATGTTATAATCGCCTGAGTTTTTTTTTATAATTTATTTGCTATAAATTGACCTCTTGAATCTCAATAAATTTTTTCAACTGTGCTTAGTAACAAATTATTACTGGTTACTATATTTTTTTCTGGTAAATGAATTGATTCAAATCTTCTGAACTACGTTTTTAAATAATTTTTAAGGTGATCAGCATGTGTCTGTAGTAATTCTGAAGTTTTACCATTCCACCAGAAATAGAATAAGCATGCCTTATGAATGGACTCTCTGACGTGTGTTTTGTGTTTGAAGGTGAGCACGTGCCAGCTGGCAAAGACAGCGCCCTGCTTCACCCGGAGACCATGAAAACCCTGGAAGTTTCCATAGCAACCCATGTTGTCGTCAGAGTGGGCTGGAAGAGGAGGTGTCAAGTGAACGGCGTAAGAGATGGAGCTGGGGAGAGCGGAGAGGATGGTGATGAGGAGGAGAAGGAGGGACCTGCCTATGTTTGCTGCAAGGTGTGGCCATGCACTTCAATTGCATTAGATGGTGAGGGTTATAGCAGCCTTCCTGCTATTCTGTCAGTAGAGGACTTAGGCCAAAGCTCTCAATAATTTAAGTTTTTTTTATATATAACAATATCCATTGACCAGTTGACAATTAAATTTGATATTAGTACAAAAGCAGGTACAAGGAAGACTGCTGGGTACCTTCCTCCACGTGTACGAAACCTTAGAGGTTACTGCTTATGTCTAACAGTGTTACTGCTTTTTGCCTAACTGAACAATTGTGACAAGCACACATTTTATTCAGCTAAGCACCGCAGAAGAACAAATTTGGATTGGTTTAAGAAAACACCGTCAAGTGAATGGTTTTATCATGGAATGAATACGGTATATACACATATTATTATATTATTATATACTTGAGTTTAGGTATTATTGCAATTATAACATTACATTATTTCTTCCTTTTTGTAGCTGTAGCATTAGGTTGGAATGCCCTGGCCGGTTGTGAGCTCCAAGATGCAGAGGGTGTGGAGGTGTGGCCCCTGAAGACTCTGCCCAGCCGAATTCCAGTTGCAGGAAGTGTAACTTTAGTGGCCAAGTATGTAATAGAAAGATCAAGTTAGTTTTAGTGGGTGAACGAAGTAGGGAGAGAGGAGAGTGGGGGGGAGGGGGGGGGGGGATTGGATATGATGAAATATGTGTTGTATGTGTTGTAGAGGTGACTGCAAGTCAGTGAGCTGGGACAGAGCTTTCTGTAACTTCATGCGATATTCTCACGGTAAGGAATGAGAGGATTCGGAGCAGAGTGGCACATCACACTGCTCGCTCAGTCTTAATCAACGTTTTCTAAATTGCACTAATTGCTTTGCTGTCAGAGGCTAAGCTTGTGATAGTTATGTACATGCTAAGCTGTAGGTGGGGGTGTTTATTTTTATTAGCTATTGTATGACTACAACTATGTGTATTGCATTTAGCAGCAACAAGCTTGTTCTTTGGCATTACTGAACAACCCTCATGTAATTGAACCATTTCTCACTAAATCGTTGTTCTTGCTGTTGATTATTGATTTTTGTCTGAATTTTGTTTTGTGTAGAGTATTGTACACAATCTCCTATGAATTTGTGCCAATTACATTTATAGACATCTTTTCATTAACTACATAATTTGTACAATATTAATATCTATATGTTTGCACAAACAGCATCCTTTACTGACCAGGTATAGTTGCTATTTTATGTGGAGTAATAGATAGCCCAGTTTGTACACAATCGTGTATTACATTTTTGTCCAACAATGGACTAGTCAGAATTCTCAGTAACTCATACTGCTATGCTTTACAGAGAGTGGTTTTATGACAAGATTATTAAAAGCTACCTTGTCATGGCCTTTGCTTTCCTTGTTTTAGAGGGCTACAGCAGCTATTGTCTAGTCATTGGTTCTCTCTGTGACACATCTTATCTCCGAGATATCAAGAGCATGCATGCAGCAAGTCTCGTATTTATGTGCTAGAATTTTATCACCTATAAATTTCTTTTTGTTGAAGAGAATGCTTGTAGAATTTTTTTTGTTTTTACTCACATGCAAGAACAAGTGATTTAAATCTGAGCTGTGCAACCATAACTTTACATTTGTTTATCTTTACTTCTGTCTTCCTTGCATATTCTCTGTACGTGCTCTCTCTGTTTTTAAATCGTAATTCTTCATTAATGTTGTTTCAATACCAGGGTTTCATACAGGATTTTTTTTCTGACACGTTTGTTTGACCACACCACTTTTGCTGAAACCACACCCGTTTGATTAAGAATCGTCTCAGGTCTAGAATTAGTGACATCAATCTTGGAAGACTAATGAGTATTGCAATTGAAGGACCTCAATTAACTGAAGTGAACTTTCACCAAATATTAGATATTATATACAAACAACAAAATCGCTGAATACCGTTATAAATCATAACCACAGAATACCATTAAGTAGTAAATATTATTAATTTATGAAATTCTGGGGGGGATCAGCTTGGATAACACTACTAATAATAGAAGTCTAAAATATATTTTTAAAATTAATTTTTGAAGGGAAAAAAAAAATGCAAGTACACCTGGTAATTATACTCTGGTATATCTTTCCAGTATAAATGATCAGTATCAGTATTGTGAGCACTTTCTTCACCTAATTTCTTACCTCCTCTCTTAACCCATATTAGATCTTTGATAGTTGTTCTGTATTTGTATGGTTTATTCTAGAAGGTTATGTGCTGACTAAGCACAGCTGCATGGGTGTGGCCTCTTACCTAGGTCAGATGAGGCAGTTCAAGGTGGCAGATATTACTGCTACTGACACATCAGATACTCCTTCAGTACAAATTTTGGAAAATAACATGAAGGAGCTCACTTTGGCAAAAACACGGTCAGAGGAGAAGGTGGGCACTATTTCGGGCGATGACTTCCCGATACCACATTTCCAAGTTTTCAAATTGACTAATCAAACTAAACTTACCTGTAACAAATCTACAAAGTCAGTCAAAGAGGTCTCTCGGGCGGCGTCTACGCCGTGTGGTCTCTCTGGAGTGGGCGGAGTGAGTAAACAGAAGGAACTACTCAGGAAACTTGTACTCCACCCACTCAATCAACGAGTTCACAAGAACGGTAAGAGATTCACGCTCAATGGCTAAACTTTACATTTTACTTAGCATTGTAATTTATAATTTTTCTAACCTGATGATGACAGTGGTATCATTGTGTACTATTATTATAAACATTAAACATTGATATGAGAGAACAAAAAAATATAAATTGCATTTCAAGTTACACACCCAATTTCATTCTATTCCTTTATTTAAGATTTTCAATACATTCAGTTCTCCCTTATTCTCAGATGAGGACATGTAAATTTTCTGGGGGGGGGGGGGGCACACACGTTTGTTTGACCACACCAACTTTTGCTGAAACCACACCCATTTGATTAAAAATCGTCTCAGGTCTAGAATTAGTGACATCAATCTTGGAAAACTAATGCGTATTGCAATTGAAGGACCTCAATTAACTGAAGTGAACTTTCACCAAATATTAGATATAATATACAAACAACAAAATCACAGAATACCATTATATATCATAACCACAGAATACCATTAAGTAGTAAATATTATTAATTTATTTCATGAAATTCTGGGGGGGGAGAGATTTCAAGGCGCCCCTACCTCTGTATGAAACCCTGTGTAGAGTGACAGTCTAGGATTTAAGATAAGGGCACTTTTAGGCTCCTAGGCATCTTGATTGAATATGTATTCTATTGATTTGCTTTCTACTATTTTCATGAGTTTATTATACTACGTCAGTGAAATGATTTATGCATCGCGACTCATTTGTGACGTGGTGGGAATGTAGACCTGGTGTTTCCATGTGGCGTGCTACTGTATGGACCTCCTGGAGTGGGGAAGTCGCACCTGGCTCGGGCGGCGGCCGAGTCTTCTGGGGTTCACACTGAGATTCTCAATGCCAAGCAAATCCTCGTCGGAGATGTGGAGGACTTGCTACAGGTGGCCTTTACCTCGGCCAGAGAGAAGTAAGAAAATATCTTGGAGGACTGGCAGTTACAATGCACGTGTGACACACACGTGCGCGCACACACACACGCACACACACACTGTGACACACACACGCGCGCACACATGCGCACACACACACTGTATCTTGTCATTCTTAGGAAGGCAAAGAATGATCTTAATAAATTATTATGGCTTGCTCCCAGCTTCATCTCTACTCACTCTTGTTTTGAGACATCAGCAGCTAATACAATCTATATAATAATACACTTGTGTGTCAGTGACGACGACGGTGTGTATTCATGAATAATTCACAAGCCAATTGGTAAAGTGTCACCACAAACTGAATGGGTAACATTCAGTATGAAGGTGATTAAGTAAACGTCAACTATTATAGCTAATAGTAAGTGAAATAAGCAACAACAACAACAACAACAACAAAAGAATGACAACAGTTTTACAGAGCATAAGTTCACAATCATGGATTGAAAGACATAGTCTGAGAAACAGAAGATACAAAGGAGGAGAAGAGAGTGCGTGACTCGAGAAGAAAGAGCTGAAGAGACATAAGGGCTCAGGAAGAGAGAGAGCAGGAGATGTAGCTAAACCAAGTGGTAGAGGTTAATAAGAAAGGATGAAATATTTTGTGCTACTGCATTCTAAAGTTAGTACTTCAAGTGCCTCTGTGTGCCAGGTACTTGCTAATATAATAATAATAATAATAATAATAATAATGGTAGTCTAGTAAGGTCCTGCTATTGAGCAGTTCCAGAAGACCAGGCAGTTTCACTCACAGTGGTATTGGGTGTGAGAACATGCACACCACATCCTAATAGTAAACCATTCCCTTACTGACTCCTGGGTCCAGAAGGTGGGTTCAGGAAGTGACTTTAACCCCTCATTTTATTGCATGATGTAAATTGAGTATTCTACAATTTTCTTAGAAGTTGTGAGTGCTGGGGTATTCCAGGGGTCAACTGAGGTCGAACGCTCCATGGTGATATAATTACACAATGTAAACAGCAAGATTTCTTGAGGGTACGCTTACTGTTTATTATATTATATCCTGGAGGGTGATTTGCACGCAACATGGACAGCTAGCATCCTGGAAGCTCTAAACCTATGTCTCTATTAAACTTGTTATCACTTGTTGTTGTTGTTGTTGTTGTTTTTGTTGATTTGTTTGACTTTGTAGTGTGGTGGGTTTACTAGTACATTTCTAATGAAATGGTAAAGTATAAAGAATTGATGTTGTGGAGTTAAAAAATCCAAACGTACATGTACACATACTTTATTAGCTGTCGGATACCACAGGGCCGTCACCATGTGCTGATAATTAATTCACCAAGTGTGAATAAAATGAGAATCATAATAGCTTGTTGTTGTTTTTATTAAGCTGCTCACACCTTCCCAACTTCCATTCTGTCCAGTTCTCCAGCTCTCATTGTTGTGGATGACTTGGATGCATTGAGTCCTCAGAGAGAAGGTTCTCCGGGTGAGGCTCACCTCAAGGCTCTCACGAGACTCTCGGCACACATGGACAGCCTCCGTCGAGATCCTCCCCCAAGACATGTGGTCATCATGGCAACCACCAGCCAGCTAGACAGAGTGGATCCCTGCTTGCGCAGTCCAGGAATGTTTGACAAGGAAATAGAAGTGCCAGTTCCAACTTCCAGTGACAGGTGTGAGGTAAAGGGTTGACAAACACATATATGTTAATCCTCAGTGTGCATGCATCATTAAGTGATGGTTGTGATATTTATCTATTGCTCAATCTGGGCCAAGTTTAAGTCATGTGACAAGATGCGTCGTGATTGCATTCGAATCATAAAAACTAAAAATTTATCCAACCAACATATGTATTTGTCCTGACAGGACCAAGTTCAGTTGGATTTAGGCATTGACTATGTCTCCTGGATGAAAAGAGTTCATTATAATTTTTTTTTTCTGTACCATTGTGGCTATTGTGTAGACTAGTTTCCTAGACTGTTGTCTACATTTACTTGCCAAACTATCTGAGTAAATAGGATTATTCAAGGCATGTTGTTGTTGTTGTTTTTGTTGTTGTTTTTTCAACAATGATTTGGTTTGCTAGGTGGGATTGTTTAAGGGTGCCCGCACATAGCAACGCGCACCGCCTGTAGATCCGGACATTAATTTATTCCCCGCCAATACCCCACCATTCGATAATACGCGAACAGAAACAATCGCGCATTAGTAGCAGACGTATACTTTACGAAGTTGTGGTGTTTTAGTTTAGCTTCTTGTTGTCTTTTATTCGTTTACAGCAACTCTCCATACGTCGTCTGAGCTCACGCAGCAAGTTGCACCAGGCTGCCTCTCCACCAGTAGCCGTTCTCCGGACTATGCGCTCCTGAACTCAAGTGGATGGATCCACCAGGCTCGATTTCTGTGGAGCGAAGACTTCCCAAGCTGCGCAAATCTAATACCTTCACCTTTGGCTATCTCCAATAAACTGCTCTCTCTTCGGACTCTCTTGTTATTGTTGTATTGATGTTTATTTACTCTTGATATAGGCGGGCTCTTTTTAGAACCAATACAAACTAATTGAAAAAAAAATTGCTCGCGTACTCGCATTACGAGATATGGGGGTGGGGCTATTTCTTAAGAATTGCGAGTGGAATTAAAGTTCCAAATTTTGGGTCAGTTTTTCTTGGAATCTAATAATGAGAACGGCACAAAAATTTTATACACGGGTAAACCAAAAAAAAATGAACTGCACTACAGCGAGAATTTTTCAATATCTTATAAATAGAAAAAATTGCGAATATATCATAAAGTAATATTGAAATGGATAAGAACTCGCTGTCTTGCAGTAGAGTATCGGCTCGGCTAGTAGTGCACCAAATTGCGGAGCTCCAACTTACCGCACCGCTCCAAAAAAGTGCCCCAAAGTTTTATAACCAGGCCCCGATATTTCCTCCAGATTCGCTCTAAAATTAGTGAGCGGCTCCTTCGGCAGGTACTTTGTCCTTGTGTTGTAGTGGAGAAGCCCCTGTAAGTATACAATAGTAGTAATCGTGCATAGCAACCATCAACAAAAAATTGCGTAGGCGGTGTGCGGGCACCCTTAAGCACATGAATTTATCTCTAGTTATTTTGTTGCTATATTTTGTTTACAACACTAATGAATCACAACGTGCAATGCTGTGTTTACACACAATAACAACAATGAGGTTGTAACAAATTTAGTGTTGCTAGGGCTAGCAGCTGCCTTTCAAGAGTAAATACAAGCTGCACAATAACATTTTTTTCTCATGCTTGTTTACTTACTGTGCAAGCAGTAGTAGAGAGAGTTGCAGGTGTGAGCTCATGATTCTCTGAACTTGGCATGTGCTGTGTGATTGTGGTGATTGTGTGTGTTGTAATATGGTTTGTTTCTGGGTTCAGATTCTTGTAGTTCTCCTGAGCTTGAGATCCCATGCTCTTTCACTGGACCAGCTCAAAAGGTGAGGATATTTTAAAAGGTCATGCAAATAAAATAGTGAAAGGAAATTGATGAAGTTGCTATCTGTTTTTTTTATTTTATTGAAATTGGAAAGAAAAAAGTCGGCACTTGTCAAAGAAATTGCATTCTCTGCAAGCACCTATTGTCTTTACTTAGTGGATCAATTTCATTGCTCCATTATCACAAGTAGTACTGATATACTACATGCATGTGTATGCATTATATGCCGACTGTTGGCTCCAAATCATATGCCCCTGATACATTGTGTCTGACTTCACTCTTCCACTGTTTAAACACACAACTACAGCATTAACATGCAACATGTGAAGCACTTGTAATTCTGAGAATTTTCAAACAAATGAAGACTTTTTTTGTGAAATATATCTGATTATGATGCGGTGTATCCCACGTTGTTTGGTTTGTATATATATTGATAGGTAGACTGACAGATTGAGTGATTGATATGCTGATTGATTGATTGAATGATATATCATTTGATTGGTTGATCGATATGATTGATTGAATTGATTGATATGTTGATTGCTTGATTGATTGATATGTTGATTGATTCATTAATTGGTTTGATTCAGCTGTTATATTAATATTTATGTTGATTATGTGTTCTCTCCTAGTGTAGCTGACAGAGCACATGGCTATGTGGGTGCTGATTTGGAGTCTGTGTGCTCAGAAGGTACGTATGTTAATCTTCATGTCGATGTTGGCTTGTTATTGTGGGACATACACTTTTTTGTAAAATGTATAAATCGATTATGAGATTAAAAAAAATAAGTATTTTTCATTGTACTAGGCATATTTGGCAAATAGAATACACTATTCAGGGCTGCTTACAGAAATGGCACTAGGAAGGACTTTAGGAGGGGCAATGAGAGTAAAATACAGCCACAGTCTGTTGTGTATGTATGTGAGACCCTTGCAGTGCTTAGAAGCATGCAAAAGGATGCTGATTTGTGTTGTAAAGTCTAAATATTAAAGACCCACAAGAGGGTATGGAGACATCAGAGTTCAGTGAGAGCAGCCAACTTGAAACTTGATTCCACTCCGTTGGAAGATATGTAAGCCAGAGAATAGAGACAGAGATTGTTAATCTTTTGTTGTTTTCCCGCTGGCAACAGACAAATAATTAAACGATCAATAATGCATGACAATTTACAATAACCAACAATACACAAAAACAACACAATGACAAACAAAAAATTAAACAATTAACAATGTATGACAATTTATGATGACCGGTGATGCACTAATGAACTGTATGGATAAAAATAAGATGTTCATAAAAAAGAATTAAAAGAAGGGGTGAATATGCTGACAGAGAGAATTATAATATGAAATTTTAAGAAATCTCTTTCAGTGGCCACTGTTATTCCCATTGCTAATAAAGCGATCCAGTAGAGGTTGTTAAGTCATCCACAATTTGGTTTTCTTACTTAATAAATTTTCAAAACTATACAGTAATTGGATAAGCCAATAACATAATTAGTTTAAGTGGTGGGTTAAGAGGAAAATTTAATTTTTAGTATTGGGGGTACCTTTGGTTTGATCAAATCCCACTTGGGTGCTTTATCAGCACAGGTGGGTTCTCGGGTGCTAGAATACTTCCTGAGTAAGGAAAAGTAAATCTAGTTAGCAAGTAAAGTGTGATCATTTAAATGTTTCCTTTTATGTATGTATGTGTGTTGGTTCACCTTGCCATTCTACAGCACAGTACAAGGCTTTGTGTAGAGTCTTGGATTCTAACACCTGCGAGGCTGAAAGAAGCCTTGGAAGTGCAGAAAGAACAATTCAACGCCAATCTTTGGAACAAAGTGTAGCCAATGCCTCTATTACATGTGCTGCCGAAGATGGTGGCATGTCGGAAAAGGTTCCGATAATGTTTCAAGACATGCTCGCTGCTCTGAAGGAAGTCAGACCTAGTGCTATGAGAGAGGTTATCTTGGAAGTCCCCAAGGTAAGGTGTGTCTACATTATCATGTAATCCACATAATCATACAATCTTCCCCCTCTCCTCCATGCGTACAATGTCTCTTGTAATATATCACTTTGAAGTTGGTTTGTTGTTTTTCCCTCAGCAAATTCATCACATCGCATCTTACACTACTCTAAAAATCAATGTCCGATATGTTCTAACTTTCAATAATACTATTTGAAACTTCGTCTGTAGACTTGTACATAATTTCCTTCCTTTGCCTCATTACATTAAAATGTTACAAGTAGTACTTGAAGTAGAGTTGTGCTATTCTGTACCTTCTTCAGTCCTGCTTTTATTTGCTGCTGCTGGCTATAAAGCGAAAAGTAGTTAGTCTTTCTCCAAATGTTTGTAGGTGTTGTGGACTGATGTTGGAGGCAATGAAATAGTGAAACAAAGCATGAGAGAGGCAGTGGAATGGCCTCTCAAACACCCGGAGGTAAATTTCTGACACACTAAGCTAAGCACTTCTCCTTCTTCTCTCTCATCGTACATGTTTGATGTGGAAAAATGTTTTCTTTTTTATAGTTTAGTTAAAACTTGTTTGATCTTGCCAACAGGTTCTGGCCAGGATTGACAGTATTATTTTCCTGTATGTGTTAAGATATTGTTAGACTGTCAAACCAACTTTCTTGGAAATCAGATAGTGTTGATAGACAGACACGTTTACTACCAGGGTCTGCTGTGTTGTGGCTTAGTAGTCCTCTAATTAAAACTGAAAGGTAGCTCTTGCAGAGGGTTCTATCTAGTTCCTCCTGCTATGTTATGTGCACGCACACCCACACATACACACCATAGGTGTTTGACAGGCTTGGGATACGCCCACCGAAAGGTGTGCTTCTGTACGGGCCTCCTGGATGCAGTAAAACCATGGTAGCCAGAGCGCTGGCTACTGAGAGTGGTCTTAACTTCATGGCAGTGAAGGTACGTAATCTACTACATTGACATGACACAGTGTCTCAAGTTGCTGTGCACATACTGTGTATACTTCACACACTTATGGCTGTTTTAACTCTGTCATTTTGTTTGTCATTTTTCTATAAATACCTACTTATCTTGGACTTCTTTTAATTTTTTTTAGCTATTATGAATTTTGCCAAACCTCAAGCAAGCTTCAATGGTTACGATTCTAATAGTGTATTACAGCTATGTCGAGCACATTTTTTCTTGAGTTGGTTGGATTTTTTTCCTGGCAAGTCTTTTTGCTGCTTGTGCCACTTGAATGGCTTTCTCCCTCTTCATTGTATACATTGTATTTCTGAAGTATCTGTACATGTATGCGATTTATGATGAAGTATTTCGATAATGGCCACAGAAATGATTAATTTGTACTGACAAATTATGGCCGTTATTCGTGTTGAACTGATCTGGCCTGTGTTTTATTTGATAGGGACCAGAGCTCTTCAGCAAGTGGGTGGGGGACTCGGAGAGAGCTGTGCGCCAAATCTTCAGAAGGGCTCGTTCAGTTGCCCCTGCTATCATTTTCTTTGATGAGATTGATGCTCTGGCTGTTCAGAGAAAAGGGTGAGCAAGTGCGGCGTAATAGACAGCAACTTTGGAAGACATCTTTGTGGTCTTTTGTTTGTTTGGCAGGGAAGGATCGTCAGTGGGTGACCGTGTGTTGGCACAGCTTCTGACGGAGATGGATGGGGTTGAAAGTGCTGGAGATGTGTTGGTGGTGGCAGCCACCAACCGACCAGACATGATAGATAAGGTGAGCCACTCAGAGGGGGACTGTACCACTCATGAAGGTGTGGAGTATTAGTTGTCACAACAAATACATCTGGCATTGCCCACGCTGGGTGGGTGTGTTAGGACATATGTTGTACACATCTCTCTCATACTTGCTTGCCAGTAAGGCAGATTTTTTAATTCATTGTTAATATTAGTAGTAGTTGTAGTAGTAGTAGTAGTAGTAGTAGTAGTAGTAGTAGTGGTGGTTATTATCAGCATTATCTATTATTATTATCATCATCATTAATAAATTTATTGTGTACAGAAACTGAGTGGCTCATGTAATGGATGCTGCCAAGAAGTTATTTCGATTCTTTTTTTCTTTTTCTTTTCTGATTAAGTCATTGATAATCTTTTCTCTAATATTCGAGGTGGGATAGAAAGGGAATGTGAAAGGCAAGAAGTACTGCCATCTAGCACTGAGAGTGAACAATCAAGTTATTAGAAGAGCAAAACAACTGTAATACTCAAAAGAAAGCGTATCTGACTTGAGAACGTGGTATCGTTGGTGCAAAGGGATAAATAAAAAACGAAAAATTGAGAATATTCCACCCAAAGAATTAGACAGACTTCTAGGTCATTTCTATTGTATGGTGCGGAGTGCAAGCTATAGTCTAAGCACTCTTACTTCCATTCAAAGAAGTTTAGATAGACATCTGACAAAAGACCATCACAACTATATAGTATCATAGTGCCTTATCAACAAGACCAACTGGATTATATCCCCCCGAATTTTCTAATTCCTCTATGCCACTCCGAGCAGCTATAACTGACAGCTCTATTTATACAAACTGCAGTATGAGCTATTCAGCTACGAAAATGCAGGGAACAATCACAAAGAACCAGGAGTAAATATTTTGTTGTGTTAGTGTTAGGAACTATCTATAGACTAATATCTCGACATTCATTATAGCTAGATAAAAGTCTCTGCATTCATATAAAGCTATTTTATTTAACAAAATTAATGTAATTAATTGACAGGAACTAGCAGACCCTAAGGGGATGCAATAAGTGTAAGAATGAAGCTTAGGGGGGGGCGCAATTACCCAATGCAATAACTCAGGACTTCCCCTTTACTGCGGTATATTACAGGCGTACGATACTTTCCAGTTCATTACATTTTCTAAGTGAAGGCACTCAATAGTACACAATATCATGTCATCATTATTATCATCATCTTTATCTATTGTCATCACAGTCTCAATCCTTGGCTCAGTGGTATTGTTGTAGATATATTAAATTATGGTCAATGCGCTGGTCCAGCCAGACGGAGTACTACTTCTATGTCTTCCACACTACAGCACTCACTCTCACTTGTCTAAGTGGTTAATGTTATAGTAGGGTGTTTGCAAAACCAAGCTAGACATTGTGCAATTTGAGTGAATAACGTACAGTCAAATCTTGGTTGTTCGGGTGGTGTAGGACCAAGGGATTCTTGTAAATTCAGAAAATACCCGCATCTTAAAATGTATATATATTTTGTATGCAGTTTCGACCTTATATCACAAACTGTCAACACTAAGACTTAGAAGTCTTTCTAAATTGTCATTGGGACTTTCTATACTTCTTTTTCTTGTAACACTAGCAGCCATAATACTCAACTTCACAATTTCTTTCTCAGCCTTCTTTTACTCAATAGTTGTTATAGTCTCTCTCTTTCACAGACTTTTTTTTTTTTTACAATACAAAATTAAAAAAAGAAAGAGAGAGAATACATGTAATGAATTGAATACACAACTCTGCATGATAGTGTGCAAGCCAGATACAGCTACACTAATTTTGAAATGTTCCTAAAAGCCCGCCTGGTTGAATAAGATGCTTAAACTTTGACATTCTGATAAACGAGGTTTGATGGTATATGGTTGTGTGTGTGGCATTTTAGTGGTGCATTTGGTAAAAATGAAATAGACGACTATTTGGTCAAGATATTTGGAAACCCTCAAGCATGAGCCGTGAGCTCAGCACAAGTGTTGAGCAAGCTAGCTTAGCTATATTGTGCAATAAGGTGGATTCATAATAGCAGCTAATTGAACACATTTATAATTAAACTCACATTCTCAATTTAAGTATTCAATGAGCTACAAATGAACAGATTGATGCAATTGAAGTGTATTTCTCCTTTAACTGGGCAGTGATGAGAAGTCGTATTCTTGTTAGTGGCTTTCTAAATACTTACAGGATGCTGTGATACATTGCACATGGAAGTTAAAAAAGTAAACAAAGCTGCTAATCTAGGTTAAGATATTGGCAGCACTAAGAACTGAGTTATAAAGCAATTCAGAGCAATTACCAACATTAGTGGGAGCACATGATACTTTTTTTTTTTTTTTTTTTTTTCCCTCCCCTTTGCCATTCAACCCACAAATAGTAGGAGTGGTTGATCAACCAGAGAGATGGTCAGTTGTCAGTAAGGTTGGCAAGAAATTGGAGTAATTGGTGTTTTTGTTATCAGTGAAATTACTACAACAAATATTGTGGAAAACATTTCGATACATTTACTCCTTTGAAGTAGTAGGGTCGCTAACCACTAAACCACTTCATTTGTGACCTGACTGTGGCTCTAGTGATTCTTGTAATACATCTTAGCTTCCCACATACCATTCACTGTGGCTATTACTTCCTTCTTTTGTTGTAGGCTCTCTTACGGCCAGGTCGAATCGACAGAGTCATCTATGTGCCTCTACCTTCCACTGACACTCGTAAAGAGATTTTTGAAGCAAGTGATTGTTTGTTATTGTTGTTTGTTATTGTTGTTGTTTTTATTGAGACTTAATTTTGGCGAAGTTATGAAAATGATTGGCTTGACTATTAATTGAGCCGATAGCTTTAATTAGCTTCTTTTTTTTATATAATTGTATTTTTTTTTGTGTGGAGAAACTCTAATATCCTTCAAATATTATTATCAATATTGGTTACTGTATTCTGTGACATCATAAATCCTTTTTATCACCTCAACCTCGAATCTTAAATTCTATCCACTTATTGTTTGATCTCTACATGTGTTGTTTTTTTTGTTTGTTTTTTTAAATTTTTATTATTATAGCGGAGTTGTAGAAATGATACTTGGGAAATGCAGATAAAAGGCTTCTTTGTAATGAACCCATGGCATCTTCACAATTGGGTTATTTTTTAGATCATGTGTTTGTAATACCAAGTTTTAGTCATTGTATTTGCTAGCCTCCATGTTGCTGTTTTTATTTCCCTCCTTTTCTTCTTGTTTAGATTCAGTTTCGTCGTGTTCCGGTAGGAGAAGACGTGCCCTTGGAAGAGCTAGTTAGTGCAACTGAAGGATATTCTGGAGCAGAAGTGAGTAGATTGGGAATGAAGGTTGGGAAAGTCCCGCATTGCGACTGTAATGCATTGAAATAGCACAATAAATTATTTTTTACTAGCTAAGAATATTTAGATCTGATTTCACATTTTGAATTTTTTCCCCACACCCAGAGTGGGTAAAATTGTACCCATCCAAGATTGACTGGTTGACTCTAATTGAATGTGCTTCCATGGTGAGATACTTGTTCAGTTTTTTGTTTTTTGTTTTTTTGTTTTGTTTTTTTTGGTGTGTTTGTGTACAGATTGTGTCTCTGTGTCAGAAGTCAGCTCTGTGCGCTATGCACGAAGACTTGAAGACACCAGCAGTTTGCAAGCGCCACTTCGGTGCTGCATTATCTACAATGTCACCGCAAACTGACCTAGACTCACTCAAATTGTATGATCAATTCAGAAGTGTAAACTAACTAATGCAGCGCATATCATTATTTATTGGTATTATCATGTACTTTTCAAAAGTTTTTGGTACATACTTGGTTGTGGTCTTACAAGATGAGGTTGTGAGGTAAAGTGAATCCTGTTGTTAAAATTAGGTGTGGGTGTTTTTTTTGTTTTTTTTTGACTGATAGTCAGACCTCAGTGAGCTGCTCATGGTAATGCACATTTGTTTATTCTTAATAATAAATTTAAATGGAAAAGATAGCAAACTTTACTGGCATTGAATATGAATAATGTGTTACAACCATTAACGATTCTATAAGATCTGCATCCTAAATAAACAAGCTGGTGAGAGTAGTTTTCTCACGCTTTTTTTTCCCTCCACAATACATATCTGCTGGTGGTTCTCATATCGCATACCGCGCGTGGTTCACAGTAATAAAACCGCGAAAAGTAATTTTCAGCGACTTGCGGTTGTGGCGCGCTTTTTATCCATCCTCTCGCTCGCTACAAACCTCATTGCAAAGCCTAAAAAATCAGTTTTCTCGGCTTGATTTAATGTTTTATTGCTACCTGAGCACTTGCCAGCCTTTTTATTGCTAAAATGGAGGGTATTTTGGTCTGCTTGAGGAGCTCTGTTGGTGATCAAGAATTCATAAAGCTAACTAAAACTGTTCTGAGGATTGTGCAGAACGTTCTCAACGAGCCTGAGAATGATAAATTCCGTAGGGTCCGCAGCGATAGTAAAGTAAGTCGACTATTTCCTTACGACAGGCAGTCTATAACATTTATTAATGTTTCAGTTCGTGAAACAGAAAGAAGAAGTCAGGCAATTATTAGAAGCTATTGGTTTCACCAAGGTCGGTAAAATCAATTTTAGCTACAAATTGAGTTGATCAAAATTTATACCTAGTAATTATTATTTTGCTTATTTGCTTCCTTTAGGGAGCAAGTGGGAATGAGAATAGAGATCCTGATGACTATGTTCTTAGTTCAGAGGCAGCCGATTCTCTGCTTGAGAAAAAGCTGGAGATAGTCAAGGCTCGACGCTCCGTAAACTCTGTTATGGGTTGGGACCTGCCTGCGTCTTGCCTCAGGTTTTCCCTTGTGCAAGGCAAAGGAAAGTTTGGAGACATATTTGTCGGTCGTATGGATGACCGTAACATGACAGTGAAGGTGATGCGACCTGACTGCAACCAAGATGCCAAAGATGCTTTCGACAGAGAGCTGGACATTTTAAGGTAAATGTCTAACAAGAAAGACACAGATGCGGTTGGGCTAATTTAATAATAAACATACAAAACAATGTAGCATGTTAGTGACTGTTTTATACTTAGCTTCAGTGCTCTTTATTTTTCTTTCATTCTGTCCACTACGGATCTAGACAACTGACATCTCTTGTCATTTTACTGTAGTAAATAATATGCTCTTAGTTTTTCTCTTTCAATTTGGCTTTATTGCTATCATTTGCTTTATACTGTGTGAAAATGTCCTTTGGAATTATGACTTTTTTTTTTGTATTAGGTTAAATTGAAAACCTTGTTTTGCAATAGACCTATCATGGTTCTATTTTGAGAATAGTGTAGCACACAGTAGTACTAACAACACTGGTTATTTATATAATGTTAGTTGACAAAAAATACATGTTTTATGTTTCAGTAAAGTACAGCACCCGAACATCATCCAACTTCATGGAGTTGTTCTGACTTCTGAACCCACCTCTCTCATACTGGTGAGTTTCTTCCCCCATCCCACCCTCCTCTTCATTTTCACCCATTACTATTTTCCTCAATTATCTTCTTGTTCCATTTTCAGGAGCATGTTCCTCAATGTCTGCTGGATGTGCTGCACTCCAGAGACGTGGCCGAGCAAGATGTTGTGCGCTATGCTCAACAGCTAGCTTCTGCCATGCACTATCTTCATCAGAAGGACATCCTCCATTGTGACCTCGCGGCCAGAAACATATCCTTACTAGTGCAGGAAGTTATTTTGGTTCTTGGGATGACAATAGAGTAAAAGAGAAAGAGAGAGGGAGGGAGGAGGAAGTCAGTTAATGAAGGTTTAAGTTTCCTAGTCTTAAATAACCTGTGGCTCTGGTAAGGTCATGAACTAGGACTTTGAAGTGATTAATGAAGCTTTTAGAACTAGCTGTTGACTTCCAGAATTCAGCCTGTGAATGTATGCCATGCATGTGCATTTCATGTGTGTGTGTGTGTGTGTGTGCCACATGGTGGTTCGTGATACATTTTATGCTGTGACATTTCCTTGACTCTTTTCTCACTTGTTACTAGCCAGAAATGACACTCTCAGACTCTCCGAGTTCAGTATGTCTCGATGGGCGGAGTCTCCTCAGTGTCACCTTGCACCGTCTACGAATCTGAGCATAAACATTCGTTGGACGGACCCAGAGACTCTATCTGAGCTAAAGTTTACAAAACAGTCTGATATTTGGTGAGAATCAATATAAAATTGGTGAAGTGGGTGTGGTTTTAAAATGTAATTTGTTAATCAATGTGTTCAAGTTAAAATATAGTTGTTAAGGGAAGTTTGTACTAATAGTGGCAGTACCAGGGGATTTTCAGGGGGTATTTTGTCTCCTCCTCCTCCCTTCCCCCTCCCCCCCTCCCAAAAAAAAAAATGGTTTCATCCCCTCTGAAAATAATTATGACCTTCACAGTGACTTTTTTTTTTTTTGCACACAAAATTGTCATTAATTTCCTGGAAATGAAAAACTTGTCCCCCTGAAATTTTGACCCCTCTCAAGTTTGGTTCCCTGGCAGTGCCCCATGTGATTACCACACCCTTATGGCCCTCTCTCTCCTGAGCCAACATGGATCACATGATTTCTGCTGCTGTAACCATGCCAGCACTTGAGCATGTTCAAAATATGGTTGTGGCCAAGATAGGTGCTTGGTGTGGTGGACTTCTGCCACACACAGCCATCGTGGAGTGAAGGATGACCACCATCTTGGTTGATACAGTATCCTGCTCACCAACCATAGCAACTACCCAAGGACAAAGGTCACTTATGTGCTAGCAGACTGCTATAATGAATTATTATTATTTTATTATATTATTATATTTTATTATTATTCTATTGTCATCATCATCATCATCACCATCACTATTGTTATGGTTATACTTATTTTAAGTGGGTAAGGGGAAAAAGATTCAGTGAAACAGAAAATAAAACTCACTGGAAACTGTCAGGCCGAATCAGTTTGATTTAGTTTGATGGGTGGAGATATATTTGATAATATGAGGTGGGTACAAAGTCCCTTAGTCTAGACTAGGGTGTGTGTGTTTATAGGCGCCAGGAGGATGTCTGCCTTTTTGTGGTGTGAAGTTTCCACAGCGGCTTTGTTTACTTCCCTCTTGTTGACATGAATGTGATTAATCTGATCAAATGATTTGATTACAACAGGCATTGCTTGGTCTTCACTTTTGGGGAGGGCTCTGTGCATTCATATATACTGCCAGTGCCTTGTGCACCAGGAATGTTTGGGGTGTGATGAGGTCAGACAATCCGTACTTGTGGTTTCGTTCCCCCAGGCGCTTCACAGGAACACCCTATTTAGAAATGTTATTCATCCTCCCTCCCTTTCTTGCTATACGTATTCTCTTGTATGAATTTTCACTCTGTAAATGTTGAATCTTGTTTTCGTCCCAAATGGCCTTATGACAAGTTTAATTGTTTGTTATTATTGAACTTCAAATATATTTATAGTTATATTTATATTTGCATGTTCTGCAGGTCCTTCGGCGTTGTACTGTACGAGCTAACCACGGGAGGTTCAGTGCCTTACGCTACGTTTAGCAACACTGAAGTAAGATAGACTAGAGGAAATATTACATATACCATAGCAACTACATGAATTATGTAAAACAGTTGTTGATGTTTATTACCGGTTCAAGAAATGGTAGATTGCTATGTGCAGACACTAGTATGAGTCGGGACAGAAAGTTTACCTAGTGGCAATAATAGTGACAGTTTGACCGTTAGCTTCAATTTCAGCCTTGGCAAATTTAGAACCCAAGGTAGAAATAATATTAATGTAACCACTCAGAGCTTAAATCTATTTAGGTCAAGTTATTAATGTGGTATGAAAATACAATGTTAAAAAACTTTTTTATAGATCTTTTTATGAACTTGACTTCAGAGCTTAAGTCTATTTGGGTCCAGTTATTGGTATGGTAGGAAAAAAATATTTAAAAAAACAACAACTTTATTAATGTTATTATAAACTTTCTTGTTATTGAAACCTCTAACAGCTTTTTTATCACATGTTGACAGAAATGACAGCGAATATTATTACAAGCATGCTTTTATAATAATAAATTCTATTTTTTTTTAGTTCTTCAAATCTCAAATTATTGTTTTTTGTTGTTGTTTTTTAGGTGCAATCCAAGGTGATAAATGGATTCCAGCTGCCCCAGCCTCAGGGTTGCCATGAAGCTCTCTTCACTCTCATGAGACACTGCTGGGCCAGGCAACCTAGTAGCAGACCTTCCTTTGGTGACATCATCAAGACTCACTTGGATACCATGCCTGCTAAACTGGCTAAGTGAGTTTCAATAAATATAAGGGGAGAAAAACAACAATTTATTGTTCTTGTTCATTGTTTGTCATTCCAGTGGAGACGTCAAAGTTAACAATACAATAGAGGAAGAGCTCACAAGGAGGTAAGTTTTTAATAGTTTTAAGGTTCTATATGTTCACCCGTTTTAGTTCTCTGACCTAACTTGTAGCTGGTTCAAGGTATAGTAATCATACTCTGACCTATTTGGGGATTAGTTGTCTCCCTTCATGTTTCCCAAATTGTGAAATATCTGGTCACAAGGCCGAGAAAGCACATGATGGGCAGAATATGTTAACAGCTGCTTTTAAGGCGACACTCTTGTTTTAACGTTGTATTTCCCTCCTCGTGCTTTGAAACAGACCATCTTTGAAATATCTTTGTCATATTGTAACAACTTTCGAGTTTATGTTTGTGATAGTTTATTATTGTATATTCCTAATTTACAGCTTGTCCCTGAGCTCCAAGACAAGTGGTAAGAAATCGAAGGTAAAGGAGCCATCGTACCAGAGTGTGGCCAGCAAAGGAGGTGGGCTGGTGGCCATCTACACGGCACTCCTCTCCCCATTTCATCGCCGAGTGGTTGTGGTTTGCGGCCGGAAATCCACTGTCGGAGAAGCTATAGCTATTGCTCTGGCAAAGTGTGGCAAGCATGACCATGACCCTAAAAAGTGAGTGAGCTGCTAAGGAGAGAGGAAATGATAACTTAGATTATTTTGCCTATGGGGGCAAAGTGAACAAAAGAAAAACTTGTTTCGGTTACTGTCTGTGGTCACGAATATGGTGGCAAGCTTATCTTCCTGTATGCTTTCAGTTATTTTTGACTGTGCAAGTAATCTTTTGATAGTGGCAGTTTGACTAACATGTATGGTTTGTTTTTTGTACTTGCTTGCATCATCTTGCAAACCTAAATACACAACAGCTGTGCTGACTTTTAACTCCTCCACTTTTTGCTCTCCTTCCTACCTTATTTTTTCTTCTTCTTTTTTTTCTCCAGTCATCGGCTAGTCCTGGTAAATGGTCCTGCGTCAGGAAGCCCCGCCCAATACTTGGATTCTGAGGACAAGATCGTGTCCGTCAAAGGAGAAGCTATGCCCACCTCCATGTTCATACTGTGTGTGAATATGCCTGGTCAGGCTCCACTGGAGCTCATCGACTCACTCAGACAAAACGTTAGTGGTGGTGGTAGTAGTAGTAATAATAATAGTAGTAGCAGTAATAGTAGTAATAATAGTAGTATTTTCTCAGTTTTTATTCGAATGCACTAGTCTTATTAAATAAAACAAATAGACGTTTCGACCACTCTACAGTGGCCATCATCAGTGTAATGGTAATATTTGATACAAAAAAGAATGACCTTAGGATGTAAATGCTGTGTTACTTTAATAACATGTTTATTTTTGACTTGTCCCTAGGGCTTAGGTGATAAGGGCATTGTACACTTCAGGCAGTGGTCCATTTTCCCTGTTGATTGTGTTGCTGGTCTTTTTAATATACCAAGATTCAAGCAAACACCTCTGGGTCCAGTTCTGCTGACAGTCTATAACTTTCACATTGCTCCAATCAATCTGATGGTTCCTTCTTATTGCATGCTCTGCCACAGCTGAAGTGTTGTATATGGCATCAAAGGAAGTCAAGGCTCTTTGGTGCTCCTTCACTCTGTGCTGCAGTGTGCGTCCTGTCTGGCCAATATATACCTCTTTGCAGGTACCACAAGTGATTTTGTAGACAACGCCATTCCTTTGATTTATCTGGATGGGAGTTTTCGGATGTACAAGTAGTTGCCTGAGAGTTTTGTGAGGTCTGAAGCAGGTTCTTATATTAAGAGGAGTCAATATCCTTCTGATACTCTCAGATACATTTCTTATATATGGGAGTACTACGGTTGCAACTGGTTGTCTGTCCTCCATAATGCTATTCCTTGCACTATTTGTGCTCATCTTTTTATTATGGTAATATTTGATACAAAAAAGAATGACCTTAGGATGTAAATGCTGTGTTACTTTAATAACATGTTTATTTTTGACTTGTCCCTAGGGCTTAGGTGATAAGGGCATTGTACACTTCAGGCAGTGGTCCATTTTCCCTGTTGATTGTGTTGCTGGTCTTTTTAATATACCAAGATTCAAGCAAACACCTCTGGGTCCAGTTCTGCTGACAGTCTATAACTTTCACATTGCTCCAATCAATCTGATGGTTCCTTCTTATTGCATGCTCTGCCACAGCTGAAGTGTTGTATATGGCATCAAAGGAAGTCAAGGCTCTTTGGTGCTCCTTCACTCTGTGCTGCAGTGTGCGTCCTGTCTGGCCAATATATACCTCTTTGCAGGTACCACAAGTGATTTTGTAGACAACGCCATTCCTTTGATTTATCTGGATGGGAGTTTTCGGATGTACAAGTAGTTGCCTGAGAGTTTTGTGAGGTCTGAAGCAGGTTCTTATATTAAGAGGAGTCAATATCCTTCTGATACTCTCAGATACATTTCTTATATATGGGAGTACTACGGTTGCAACTGGTTGTCTGTCCTCCATAATGCTATTCCTTGCACTATTTGTGCTCATCTTTTTAGATATTCTTTCTATCATCTTTAGTGGATAGCCATTTTGTCTCAAAGCTTGAGTGACATGTTCTTCTTCTTTGACTCTATCTAGATGGAAACTGCAGATCTTTTTTGCCCTATGGAAGAGTGTAGTAGCCACAGCTCTCTTGTGTTCCATGGGGTGATGAGAATCAAAGGACAAATACTTGTCTGTCTGTGTTGGCTTTCTGTAGACAGTGGTGCTGAGACTACCATCTTCATGGTGGTGAATCGTAGTGTCCAGGAAGGATAATTGCTTGTTTGATTCCAGTTCCATTGTGAACTTTATGGATGGCTCTATGGAATCTATATGTTGTTTGAAGTCATCAATGTTATTCCTCTCAAGTGCTGCACAGATATTGTTAACATACCTCTTCCAAAATAATGGGGGAGAGTGATAGGTTCTTAGTGCTCTTTCCTCTACATCTTCCATTACTAGATCTGCCACTACTACGGAAACTGGTGACCCCATCGCAGTTCCAAATGTCTGCTGGTAAAACTCATTGTCATATGCCAGATATGCTGCATTAAGACATAGAAGGAGTAGTTGTTTTATTTGGTCTGGGGATAGCATAGTTCTATCTCCTAGTGTAGGATCCTCCTGCAAGCGTTCATATGCAACATCAGCAGCTACGTCCAGAGAAAGACCAGCAACACAATCAACAGGGAAAATGGACCACTGCCTGAAGTGTACAATGCCCTTATCACCTAAGCCCTAGGGACAAGTCAAAAATAAACATGTTATTAAAGTAACACAGCATTTACATCCTAAGGTCATTCTTTTTTGTATCAAATATTACCATTACACTGATGATGGCCACTGTAGAGTGGTCGAAACGTCTATTTGTTTTATTTAATAAGACTAGTGCATTCGAATAAAAACTGAGAAAATGAGTATACCTAGTCACACAGGAATTTTTCGTATAATAATAGTAGTAGTAGTGGGTTTTGAGACTTTTGTCTGCTATATGCGTACAGGACAGGTTATGGTATGAAATAAACCTGGATAACTTGCAATTCCATACCAATCAGGGATTAGGGAAGAAATTGTAAGGATGGTCTACCGGTGGAAGGTTTTAGTCCGTCAAGGATGTTTGGATGCCTTAGGAATGTACCTCAAACATGCATATGAACAAACACCAGGAAGCCTGCCATTTAGCTCAATGCAGAATTTGGGTATATACTAGTAGTTCTCTGCTATAATCTCCCAGACAGCACACTGAAAGTCCCCCTACCCCTTGCGGCTAGAGTATTGAATACACTTTTTATTGGTCTATCTATCTACAGCAATTCTTGCAAGATCCCTTTCTCACAACAGCAGGTCTCAATGATAGCAGTGACTTTTTTTTTTTTTTTTTTTTTTTTTTTTTTTTTGCAATGTCTTTCATGCCTCAGGGTACATGTTTCATGTGAAGTTCAATTGCCTAAAGTCTCTCTCTCTCTCTCTCTCTTTTGTTTCTTTTTTCCCAGAAGATTACTTGCATACAATGGGAAGTATTTATTGTATTATTTATTAGTTAAGAGGTAGTTAATAGTGCTTGCTTGCTTTCAGTGAGGTCTGTAGTTTGCAAAAGGGTGAAGTTTTGTTAAAGAAAAGGTAGACTCTGCAGTACTATAGAAGAATTGGTCGAGCAATTAAATCTTTATTGGCTTGGCTATCTACCTTACCATATTATGCATTTGTGACACATCCTATGAAGTTGTTATAAATCTTAATTTTATACCAAACTTATGGTAGACATGGACTCACACATTACTGATGTTATCGAAGCACTTTCATTTCCAACAGTCCCTGCCTCTTCTTTAAAACACTGTTACTATTAGTTACTGGTTGAATTAAGCAATAACGGAAATTAAGTGAGAAAAATTAAACTAGTGGCGTGCTTCAACATGACGAGCCAGCCAAGCTACATGAGTATATTTCAACAGTAAAAAGTTATAAAAAAAACATTTATAGTTTCAAGTATTAAGCCCCTTTTATTGGCAAGAATTCTATAGAATGTCACCTCTAGTTTTCTTGAGGCCAATGTGTAGTGCTGATATCGGTGTAAAACTTACCTTGTAATGGCTTACTGAAGGATGTTTATCTTTTGTAGTGCACTGAAAAGCAGCAGTCACCTTTAAATGGCTCTTTTAACATTGCATTTGGCTAAGTGCTCGAATTATACATGGAAAATGGTGTCTTATTTGCTTGCTCAGCAACAAATAAAAAATAAACTATACTTGCATAATTATCAAGTTCTGACCCTTCACAGTATACTTGGCATACTATACATGTATAATGAAAAAACATAATCATACGAATGCTTCCTTCTTGACCATGCATAGTATTAATCTGAACAATATTAGTTTATTTTAGTTTTTCCAATAGAATATACTTATTAGGAGTCTTAAAAGAAAGTGTGTATGGTGCAAAGATTGGAACTTAAAGCATGCAGTAAATGTATAGGTTTTCAGTATGTCAGTTATACGTCACCCACAGACCATGTGGATTCCTCCCATAGCATCACTGACGTGCCTGAGGTAATCGGCAACACAGTTTATTTGTACTGTTAGTGGCTTACCTTTAAAATACTCAACACTTGATGCAGGAAAGTGCCGGCAGTTGAAGGAACTAACTAAATTCTCCTATTGATACACACTCCTTTTAGTACAGTTTCATTGTTGTTTTGTTCGAGATCACAGGCAATTTATATTGCCAGCAGCTTATCAGAATTGCAAGCCAATATTACAGACCTGATAGTTGTGTGAAGTCAAGGGGGGGGAACCATAGAGTGTCAGCTTGAGGTTGCTTGTTGTTGTTATTTTTAACCCTGACCAAGCACATGGTTTGGTATAGCGTGAGGATTGTGCGTAGTCGTACCGACAGAGGGATTAACTGTGACTTTTTTAGTTTACTGTTAGGGTTGCTAGTAGACAAGAACTCGGGAAGTGTCGCAGGCCACATTAACACCATGTAGTATTGATATTCACACCTCTGAGGAATATGTAAACTCCTTGCCAGTGTCAAGTGGGCTACAATAATTGGTGAAGAATGAAAACAACAACAACAAAACAAAATTGGACACATTTCTTCAAGATTTTGACACTAGATTAGTTCTTCCTGCTTGCTAGCTGTTCATTATGTTCCAGTCTTTTATGATATTATGATACGACCTGTCCTCTTTCTTCCCTTCCCAATCTTCCTCTTTCCTATCATTCACAGCCAGCTTATGCGTCTTCCTTTTTGCTGGGCACCAAAGGATACTTGGTTCATCGGGATGTCGGTAAGCGTAGCTGGTATGTGCTGGATGGCTCTACTCTGCTGTGTTACAAGAGCGAAGAGGTCAGTGGCAGTTATTGGTGTTGTATGTTCAGTGGAGTGATCCGTATGTGTGTGTGTGTGTGTGTGTAGGATGAAGGTGTGAAGCAGTTTGAGTCTTATTTGGATTTCAAAGGTTGTTCTGTGGAGCCAGCAATGAAAGGGAAAAAGTGAGTGCATTATTAAATTATTATTGAAGGGGGGCACTTTTTATTATTTTCATTTGATTTTAATTTCTGAAAGTTGTTATACACAAAGGACAACAAATTGGCACGTTAAATTCAAAATTGAATAACACTTGTTTTCTTTGTTGTTGTGTACGTATATCCAGTCACCTGTTTAAAGTTCGCACGAGTGCCGGTAGCCAGCACACATTCTTGGCCACCAGCAAAGACGACGTGTACCAGTGGGTGGAGCCTATCAATTCATCTTCAACCCAAGATCCCTCTCCCATGCTCCTTCACAGCAGTGAGGGGGCGGTCATTCAGGCGGGGCTTGTTTTCATCCAGGAGTTCGCCCACCCTGAAGGGGAAAGCTCCTCGTCTCCAAACTTGGTGAAGCGTCGGCTTGGCAGTGACACGACGTATGCTGGAACATACTCTGCTGTAGATTACGGAGACCACTGGACGGTCCTGCGCAGCTCTGGCTTGGTTCAGTGTGTTCTGAAGGGGAAGCCTGAAACATTATTCCACTTGTCTCAGTGCCGCATGGTGAAGGTCCACAACCCCAAGGAAATGAAAGAAGGAGCCACTTATTCCATCCAGATCGATACCCCAGAAAGTGTTCTGGTTCTGAAGGCAGTATTGCCAACAGATCACTCAGACTGGGTGCTATCCATCGAGCAGATGCTACAGAAATTGGACAAAAAGAAGCTCATTGAGGGTCACAGAAAAAGGGAAAGTGGCTACGTTGCCCTCAAGCGTATCTTGCTCACGGGCACTGGGTCTTCAGTGGGTACTCCATTTTCTTCACCTATGTATTGCATGCCCAAGATATGTGACGACATGGATGACATTTACGATGCTCCCAAACCTGCTCCAGAGCAGACCGAAGCCGGACAGCGTGGAAAACGCTCTAAGCTTCTTAAAAAATCCAGCTCCATGACGGCTGCTGAAACTACTGAAGATAAACAAAGTGAAGAGAAGATACAAGATGATGAAGATGACTACATCATTCCTCCTCCTCCCCCTACTCCTCTTAGAAATGGCAAGCCCCCTCCACTGCCTCCACGTAACGATGAGCCACCTCCCCCTCTTCCTCCTAAGGGAGCTTCGCCTGTTGTCACGTACAGCCCTTGTACAAATAGTAGAGTGAGTCTGGGGAGTGGCTCGGACCCCGATGCAGACGATGATTACGTCATGATGCAGCCGTCCTCCCGCCCACCCTCTGTACCGCCCTCTCCTAGTGGCTCAGTTCAAATGCCGTCTACGTACAGTGGAGCTTCTCCATCTTCATCTCAGCCAATCACCATTCCTAACCGACGGCTATCCAAACGATCTACCCTACTCAGAAAGGACTCTGATTCTTCCAGTTGTGCTCCAAGCCCCACTGGCTCAGTAATGAAGAGTTTACAAGAAGGAACGGAACTTGTGCTTGGCAGTCGCCCTCGGGGGTCGTGTTCTTCTTCTTCGTTCTCTCTCCAGAGGCAGCAGTCCACGCAGAGCTTGATGTCTGCTTCCTCTTCTTACTGCAATAGTCTCAACTCGGTTACGCCACCTTCTCTTCCTCCAAGAAATGAACGCAAGTCTTCCGGTTTCTGTTCACCATCAGCGATTGTCAACCGATCTCCAGGAATTCCTCGCTCCCAGTCATGCACCCAGAGGCCCTTCCCAGCAATGATAGGGATGTCCACTGGCTCCTTTGGTGCTGGAGAAGACGACTTTAGCAAAAGCGATGGCATAACAATGGCAGAAGCCAAGCACTTAAAGCAGCAATATGAGGCCCACCAACACCCAGTCAGTCGGGCAGAGAGTTCATTTAGAAAGCCGTCCATCACGTCAGAAGGTTATGTCTCCAACCAGTCTTCCTGTGAGAGCTTGATTGAGGTATGTTGTTGTTGTTTTTTGTTGTTGTTTTCTTCCCGTTTTAAGGTTTGTTGTGACTTATGAATGCTATTGTAGCCTCCTCCTGGCTGGGGTAAGGGATATTCTGAGAGTGATAACAAGTATTACTTTTTCAACTATTCCACTGGACAGAGCACTTGGAGCCTGCGGGACATCTTTGTCCAACAAGTAAGGGAGCGTGTACACTAATAATAAATGACTTTCATATTTCTTGTTACATCACAGGGAAGCAACGGAATGAAACCTGGGGCTGGATGGAAGATTGCAAGAACCGAAGATGGTCGGGCATATTACTACAATGAGCTAACAAAGCAGAGTACCTGGACTATACAAGACACTTATACAGCATGACCAGGATTTTTTTTTTTTTTTTTTTCAGACGTATCAATTTTTAAGTAATGACCCTTTACCACTTTATGTTAAACTTCGGTTTTTTATTATTGCATCTTTTATTACAAGACAACTTGTGAACAATAGCACCAAGGCATTTTAGATTAAGTGAAATTATAGGCAATTAGCCTATAGGTGACAGTCTATAATGTGTGACTCAAGTGAGAAACTGACGTATTAATAATGCGAGGGGAAAAATACATACTGCATTTGCTGCTTATAATTGGATATGAAGAATGGGAAAAGAAAATCAAAAAAAAAAAATCTTGCTGAAAGGCTATATAATTGTACATATCAAAAATGAAATAGTGAAGAAAACCAGATTAATATTAATATATGTACCCAATTCATAAAAAATAATAATAAATAAAGTGACCTTATGCTGCCCCCTGGGCTGCCATAAGTTGTTCTCGGAGTCGTCTGACTCTCTCCTCCTGCTGCACCAATTCCGACTTGGATACAAAGAGCCCTTGATCACTTTCAGCAGCAGACTTCTGCAGTAGTTTGTTGGAAGATCCTGAAGTTAGAGCAACGCCAGATGTCCTTGGGAACTGTTTGTGCCCGGTCACCATGGTAGTTCCAGATGCCTGCTTCATATCTGCTCGGCTAGAAGCTGCTGCAGCCTGCTTGATCATCTTTATGGCCCCCTGAGTGATGGTGGGAAGGGTGAGGACTAGATTGCCACCTGTGATGTTGGTCCGGTTGGGTTGGGAGGATCCCAACGATGAAGAGCTGCTGACTGGCTTGTTAAGACTACCGCCACTTCCATATTTGACCCCCCCACCTCCTCCTGCAGCAGTAACTGTAGAGACCAACCCGCCCACAGAACCTTGCTGCTTGAGATGGGGCTTCATTCCATGAACCAGTAAGCTGGGGACAACACTGATAGAAGAACCACTACCACCAGGTTGCTGCTGGGAACCAATTGAAGTGATTACATTCTGCTTACCCAGCAGGTTGTTCAGTAGAGTGGTTTGAGGCAGCTGAATACCCCCAGCACCACTTGGAAGTAGTTTGATGTCCCCTGTACCAGTTCGGCTTCCATTCTCAACTTTCGAGCTCCCGTGGTGGGAAGCATTTTTGTCAGATGCTGAGGAAGAGTTGGAATTTGAGTGGGTTATCCCATTCCGCAGACGTTCCACATCCACCTTTATCTCAGCTTTGGTGACAAGGTCATGCACCACATAGCCTCGGAGTCTGTTCTCCCACAGAGCAGGAAATGTCCGTTGAGATGAAGAGGAAGCAGCAGTGGTGGACACAGATGATAAAGGAGATGAAAATGGAGGAGGTGAGGATGAAAGCAGTGAAGCTGAGGGTGATCGGGACAACTTGGAAGCATCTCTACCACCGTCAGCCACTGATGAAGATGCCTGAGGAGGTATAGGTGATGGAGACTTTTGAGAAGGTGGGGGAGTGCTGGACGAGACCCGCTCAGGGGCTTCGGCTGGCTTCTCTTCCATTGGGTTGTCTGGTGGCAGTGGAGAGACTGAGCCATTCATGCCAGAATGAGAAGGTGGTGGAACTGGAACGGGACTCCTAGAATCCGATGTGTCCATCGGCTCTGGCTCAGGCTCACCTTCGGTTGTGCTTGAATCCAATACTTTCTGTTTAGTTGGCTCTGGCACCCACAGTACAGGAAGTTTAATGACACCACATGTTCTTCTGATAGGCCCAGAAGCCCCCAGGGGGTGATTGCTGAGGGGCTTGACAAGGCTGGGAGCACACTTCCCATCGTATGGTCTCCTGGCAGGGCGGTCTCTAGCCCTGCGATGTGTAGCGCTAGATGGACCTGACATTGCTCCACGACTGAAATCAAACACACTTAGGTCTGCATGATCACCCAGAAACCGTGCAATCTGAGGCTTGGACCTGAACTTCTTACCACAGGGACTGCAAAAGGAACACATAAAGAGCGCAAGTGATATCTAAACAGCTACTGGTTACATGCACCGTAATCAATAGCCAAATAAAGCAAGCATTAATGGGAATTTCAATACTAAGTACAGATAAACATGAGTCAGCAAATATTCAGACATTACTGGACAACGTGGCACACAATGCACAGAAACTCAGTCAGCTCTAAAGATTGGAGTAACTAAAGACACAAAGAATACATAAAAACATTTAGCCCAAGGAAAGATCCTACATGCAAGCCGACCTATGCAACACCCAAACAACCCCATGATGTTATCACTCCCAAGCTTGTAAAAAAGATGGGTGGTTCTGCTTATCAGATCCTCCATTACACCTCATCTTTTCCAACAATGCATTACCTAATGTGATAATTTATTGGATACCGTCATGTACAAGAAAGTTGATTCCTCATTGAACCATCCCTGTCACATACACACCGTAAACCCTAAGTCTATAGAACAATGTTGGTCTTTCTCTTGACTCTGAACATGGTTTCCTCATTTACAACACATGCACAGCCAATCCACAACTCCTACCAAGGTGTGAAGGAATATCACTTAATGGTTTCGCAGATAAGACTGAGGAGTACATTTTGGTTCATGCTGTTACTCAAGTATAATCAAATGTATCCACATCATGTATATGTTCGTTTACCTGTAATAGTAAACATCTGTCTTCCCTGCCGACTGCCCGTTCTTCCTGATCACTACTTCTCGTCTCCATCCTTCTGGAAGACCTTTCAACTTCACTTCAGTCTTACTTGTGGTCTCCTGATTGGAGGACTCACTAGATGAGTTAGACATTTATAGGACACTTCTCCTTCTTCTTGTCTAATAAAATCTAGAGCCACAATATAGTGATGGGTTGATGATAAGAAGTGGACTCAGGAGTAGCAAAGACGTTATAAACACTTCAAAACTTACAGCAACCTCGTCTGTCAGGTCAGCCGTACCAATGAACTCTTCTTCCTCCTGCTCCGGTCTATAAATGGCTCTCTCGTGACCGATTCCCCGTGAAAACGAGGGGCCGCGAATTAGAACATTAGGGTATTTTGCCTACGAGATTTCGCTAAATTTAGATTCTATTCAGAATCCATTATTTTTTCGTTTAAATAGAAGATAACTGTTGCAGCTGCATTCTAGATGGAAGGAGGGGCTGAAGCTCACACTACAACCTCTAATGCTGTGGCTGGTTCAAGTCATTTTAGAAACTTATCAGGGTGGTTTTCTTGTAGTGTAAACCCAGGAGTGGTCAAGTTATGGGGTAAATAAGCTAGTCTTTTTCAAAATTCATAGGAATGAAGGCCATGTCATTGTGAATATAGCTAAAGAAGTGGCTGGCTAATTTTAAAATGAATACTATTATTATTTTATTTTTTATTGTTTTTTTTTAGTTAAGCATGGAGGTTCTCTGCAAAGGGAACATAATGCAAATTACTTATTCAGTGATGATTCTTTCACTACGGATACAATGAGGCGAGTATAATAATGATTGAATAAAATTCACAGTCTACACTTATGCACCATTGTTGTTTTGTGTAACAGTCATGTGACCTAATTATTGTGTCCAGTTTCACTTGTGTGCATTCCTCTTTTGTTGGGTTTTTTCAACCCAACCTAATAGACTGTAGGATATACTGTCACTAAGCAATGCATATGTGCACTTATTAACCCTCAGCGTGCATGTGTGAGAGGGTTATAGTAGTCGTCCTGTCTGTCTGTCATGCTCTGATTTTGGAGATTACTGACAATAAACAGTTGGTTTAGGTATAAACTTACTCAGAATGACGATTTAAGGGTGCTGGCACATAGCAACGCTCGCGCGCGGCTTAATTGAGCAATAAACCACGAAACCACCGAGTTGTAGAGGTAGAGGGCGGACCTTAAATACCCGTGCATAGATAAGAGCTTCCTGGCAGACCGTGGTAAGTATAGTTAACTCGGCTTACGGAGGGCGGGGCTAGAAAATTGCACAGTAGCAAAAAAGTGCGAGACAATTGGAATCTATTTTACAGTCCAAGTCCAGAAGGACGAAGAGTTAGTCTTTCATTTTTAGTACTGCAGCATAACTTAACAAGGTAATTAAAGTTGTCGATTTAGTTTTTTAATATAGTGTACAGTCGTGACCCGACTGGAAAAAAAATCACGTGAAAATGTGAATAAATATAAAACAAAATAGAAATGAGAAAAACAAAATCGACAACTTTGTAACAATTAGCTATAGCAAGCGGTGGACGAAATTCCAGCTTCCGTAGTCTTCCTCTGTTTCCAAATAGTGGCGTTTACTTTTGAGACTTTGGGGCTTCATAACTCTTGCAGTTCCGTTTGTGTGTTAGTCATTCTTGATCAGTTGGCTGTCAGTTGATGGGTCTCAGAGATCCCCCAGGCAGCGTGGACCAGCAAGGTATAGAATCGGAGTTACCTTCCATAGCAACAGTTAATTGATTTGTGTGGGCGTACCGCGTAACCGGATGAGTGAGCACCCTTAAAATTTTGGGCTGATTTTTTAGAAAACTTGAAGCTTTCAGCTCTGCCTTTTGTGGGTAATGCACCCTATCGTAACATTGGAATTATGTAAGCAAATTATTTCTTGCGGTTGCAGTATTTGCTTTATGCTGCTGGGTAGTTAATGGAGTTACTAGGAGTGGAGATTTGCGTTGAAAATATATAGCTAGTTAACAGTGAGTGCCTCTGGCCTGTTTAGCTTCTTTTCTTATGATTGTTTTTATATATACCGTTTTCATTGCTCCGAGGTATATTGATGCCTGATTAGAATAGCCAATAAATTATTCTTTTGTCGGAGATGATTTTGTAATAGCTAGCTAGTGTATAGTAGCGCTGAGGGTTCGCACCTTTGGTGCTTCATTAGCAATGGTAAGGAATGCAAGTGTTTACGTTTCAGATACGACAGGAATGCATATGCATTAAATTACCGAGAAATGCATGTGTGTAGTTTTAGAAATATTCTAGTAAGGGTTGCATATTTGTACATATTAAAATATTGCCATGCATGGTGTGCATTTAGAATACTGCCAATATGAGAGACATGTGCGTAAATATTACTCACTTCATTCAATGATATGTCATGTTCGCATGATTTAATTCATCCAAGAAGTGTTCTTTGCGCAATTTCCTTTTTGATGTTGCAAGCCAGTAGATTTCAAAACATCCATAATCATTTCCTAGTAATGTTGTAATCCTTACGAAAGTGGAATTTGGGCTTGCTTTTGGTGGTGTCATTCCTCCACTATTCTGCAAGAGAAACTCTATGTTGATTTTTGATACGTTATTTACTTGTTGATCTGATTTCCCTTTATGTATGTAGATCTAACTGACATTTGTTAGTTATAAGGTGTTATAACAACTCCCAATTGTCTGACTCTCCACTCTATTATAAGAGTCAACATAATTTTATGGCATAGCCTTGAAACACTATACTGGGGTAAATGTTGTGGTCGTGCATTATCTACCACAAAGGCCATGCTTTGTAACAAATTAGTGTCCGTAAAATGTAGCTGTGCCTCACTTGTCATATATTACGTGGAGTAAAAAATATGCAATAAATGGCTTCTAAACTTTAGCCGTGCAGTATTGCGGTGAAGTCCAAAATGGTGATGGGGCTATACTTGAGATGCAATGGACTTCGTCTTTATTCTTGGTAGGTGCTTTCTCCTAGTAGTACTTGCTGGTCTGCAGAAATATAATAACTCGGGGGGAGAAGCACAAGTAAGTTTAACATGCCCTAGCTACCATGGCCTATTCCATGGGTTTTCGCGCTCAAAGAGTGTGACGGCACCTTTATCTGTATCTATTACCAAACATTGGCACAAGTGTGATGCATGATTTAAGTAGCTTGCACAGCCAGACCCGATAGCATTGTAGGAGAGCAGTACATGGATCCTAACCAAGATAAACTCTACTTACTGTCAAGATGCACATCATAAAGCATGCCTGACTGACTCAGAGAGCAACTCACAGTATCCTAAGTGGTAATGGTTCAATGATGTGATTTAAATCTCTCTGGTCGTACCCTTTAGAGTGTTTAAACCTGCCCATTCTGGTCTAATATTAGTATTTTCATGTTTATTAATGTTTTTATTATTTTTTTAACCAACAGCATTAAATTTCTCTATAGTTGGGGTAACGTTCTTCACAGTCACATCTTAATTAATTGACTTTTATGATATACACAGGCTGTATGACTGGAAGGACGATTTAGTCGTATTTAAAAGTACAAGTATTCACGAAGTTCTCCGCCGGGGTTGTAAATTAGAGGAAGTTGACTTAAGGTGCCACATTCTTCCACTTCACCGTCCCTGTACGGTGACAAAGATGAGCCACAATGATGCATCAGCTGTACCTCATTCAAAAGTTAATAATCCAATAAAAGTTGAAGAAAAGATGAATTTGACCCATTCTGCATATAATGTAGCAGAAGGAGAAGCAGCAGCAGAAACAGGGAAAACATCATCTAATGAGCGAACTAAAGAGCAAAAAAGTAAGCTACGTATAATATAGTTTACATATGTTTTGATATGAGTTCTTTGAATAGGTACCTCAGGGAAGCGAAAGAGATATTCACTAGACTGTAACAAAAGGTCTCAAAGAGGTGGCACTCTGGTCCAAACATCCAATCCATTGTTGAACCGTGTGGTTTTGAATAATGATGCCGTACCCATTGAGCAAACTACCTTTCTTTCAAATATCAATTGTGAGAGCCTCTCGTCCATTGCAACTAATATACTGTCACATCCAAGTGGAGTCGCAAATTGGAGTCTCCCTATTCCCATGGCCTCACGTGTTCTCATTGCTACACCCTCAAGTCTCTTCATTGCCACACCCTCAAGTTTTTCCTTTTCTATTCCCACAACCTCAAGTGCTCCCAGTGCTATACTTTCAAGTGTCACACCCTCAAATCTTTCCATTGCCATACCTTCCAGTCTTCCTATTATAACACCCTCAATTCTTCCAATTTCCACAGCAAGTCTTCCCATCACACCAAGTCTTCCTATTACCACACCCTCAGGTGTTCCTAAAGCCACGCCTTTGAGCCGGCCCATCAGCAACAACCCCGTAAATCTTCCCAGAGCTACAAGTGCCATCCACCCCATTGCTACATCAGCAAACCTTCCTGTCACCACGTCTTCAAGTGTTCCCAGTGCCACACTTTTGACACTTCCCAAAGCAACCGATTACACTCAAATTTGCTCCACCTACTATCCTGCTAGTTCATCAAGCAGTGCTGACAGTGTCGGGCTCGGCAATCTCTCATCCACAGCTGCCACACCTTCTGACCCGATCTGTAGCCATGCCTGTGACGCATCTCTTCCCTTACCCTCTGCCTCTTCCAGTCAGGCCCAGTGTGACATAATGTGGGATAACTTAGAGAAGGAGAGCCTGAACACACCTATTGAGAGTAAGTGTGAGTTTGCATGTTTGTGCAGACTTGTCAAAATTAAGTAATTGATGTTGTGTCTGGGTTAAAAGCAATCTGTGATTTGTGGAATGGTGCCATCTTGACACTTTGTGGGTGCACAATTCTCACATTGCATCAGAGTCTCCCCCAGTTGTTGCTACATTATTCATTGTGTCCACCCACACACAGAGTCAGTGTTGTGATGTGGTTTGTAGTTCATTGCTGTGCATGGTGAGCGGTGAAAAAATTTCCAACAATACTTATCAATATATTACTTATTTTCATACTACCCCCTAGAGCAAAATTAGTATAATAAAAATAAAAAATAAATGAAGAAATAAAAAAAAAGTGTCAGCCAATATGATTTAATTAATCAGGTGGTTTTATTGAAAATTTTGTTTTCATGCACATCGTTCAAATGAATATGATGATCATTTGACCATGGTGTCTGGCTTCCTTCCACAAGTGGTAACCGAACTGGTGTTCCCACATTATGAATGGCTGTGTTACAATATAAGTAATTTGTTATGTGTTGTAAAGCCCTATAGCAGCGATGGTGACATTACATACAGTAAGAAAGAACTTGAGATCATTTTAGTTGGTCTACCATTGAGCTTTATTGGCGAGCCAGCGAAGCGAGTGAGACACTCTCAGGGGTAACACAATTGAAAATTGGGGATGTTAGTTTGTTTATATATATGTTTGGACGTACGTATGTCATTTGTACTTTGACCCTCTCTTGAATCATGAGATCTTAATCCACTTAGCAAAACAGTAATCAGTCAAAGATCAAATTGCGACAATACCATACAGCATACATTTCTTGAATTACATTTACTTGGCTATAGTATGTCCAGGATTGAGTTGGCAGCTACACTTCTGGAGTTTGCACCATTAGAAAGCTCGTATCGAAGCAATCCTAAAACTTCCCTTTAAAACATCAGAGCCGGCATGAAAGTGTAGAAGTCTATGGAATAAATATAACTTTCCACGTTGCTCCAATAGACAACTATCAGGATCGTATGAACGATAAACTATGACATTTTTGTGCATTTTAACTACTACAGTCATGGACCTTTATTGGTTTCCGATATTTTGGCAAATGCATTCCTCATTTGCCACAATTTTGGTCGCACTAACTCAACACAGACATACTATAGCTCACCCATAACTAAGCTATTGGCACATCATTGATATTAGAAGAAGATGGTTGAGCAAGTACCAAAGTATGGTAAATCAGCGAGTGTATAATGGACTAGCAAGGCAGTAAGTAAATTGACTTGCATGCTCTATAAATCAGTCAATAAGAACTGTAGGGTTGAGGTCATTCCAAAGGAGTCAAGTCGATTCAAAAATTAATTGCAGCCATGTAGCTATTAAATGTAATGGATTTCTTTTCACAAACATGGGAAACATACTTTCACAATGCTGCTATGGGAACCACCCCACAGAATGAGGTCATGCTGAGCTCATTATGTGCAATTGAAACTCAAACACTGCTTGGTGTATGACAACTGAGCAGCTGTGCCTAAGCACATTGCTAGAATGAGTCCCTATTGATACCTTTCCCCATCCCTTGTAATGTTGTGAGAACATGCTTCGAAATTCTATGATTATTTTCCGTGCTTCTCATAGCATTTCTTCCTCAGCAAGGTTAACTCACTAGCAGCATATTATTCATTTGAGTGATGAAAAGCTTTATTTCACACATTAAATTGTGTCATACGCAATAATTCAATTTCTCAATTCTAAATACTGAGCATTCGTTGGGATAGGATGGGTAGCAATCAACTATGAAGTGTGAGGTGATAAAAAATCAAGCCAAAAACATTTGTTCACCACTAACAGTATTTTTAAAAATAATTGGTATCCATGTAGAATTTGAATTGACTGTTGAATTTTTAATCTTCTTAAATTTACGTCGGGCGTGATTTATCCATACATTTTTTTTCTTAAAGAATCTTTTTTGATTACCGCACGAATTTAAGGGATGTTTTTTAAGTGAAATGCTGTACTGCCTTAATATAAAGCACTGTCTCACCTTGTTTCACACGCTCACCATTATGGGCAGGGCTACATCCGCTATTTTGGCTGTTAATATCTGGGACGTTTGTGTGACCCTTCGCTATTTACTGGTTGGTTTAAAACCCCACCCTCATCTTCCTCTGGTGTTGAAATTCTCCAAAACTAGAATTGCACTCAATAGTGCACTGATGGTTAGCATTTAGAACTGGCGATATTGTTACTGTACTTTGATAACACATCCACTGACTTTCTTTCAAGTCTAAATGCTCGATCCAGTAAAAGAATGAGTCATTTATATACTGTACATATTATGCAATGGAAACAACTATTTATTGCAATAAGCCAATGGGTGTCATTTAGAAGAAATGAGTATGCAGTAAGGTAATTTTTGACATTGTAGAAATAATTTAACTAAGGCTGAAGTCCTAAGTTGCTGGAGAACCCTCAGCGTGCATGCGCGAGAGGGTTATAGTAGTCGTCCTGCGTGTCTGTCTGTCACGCTCTGATTTTGGAGATTACTGACAATTAACCGTTGATTTACGTATGAACTTAGGACGAATAGTTAGGACCTTTTATTGTGCTACTTTTTTTGGGGGGGGGGGCTAATTGTTGAGAAAACACGAGCTTTCAGCTCCGTGTAGGTACCAGCTTTTGTGGGTAATGCCATGTATCATTTTCATTGCTCGAGCTATATTGATGCCTCATTAGAATAGCTAATCGATTTCTTGTTCTTTTGGAAGGAGATTATATAGGTAGTGTTTACAGGGCCGTAGGAACCGCAACGGCCACGACGGCCATGGCCGTTTAGGTTTTACTCCTGGGTGGGTGTGGCTAATGAAACGTGCGCATGCGCATTAATAGTACCGTCTTTTTTAAAGTAAGGCTACTACTTCGCGTTCTTCGTCGGGTAGTTTACCAGTACTTCCTGATCGTCCTACACAGCCCACCAACTCTGTCTTCCCCCGGAGATCCTTCGGCAAGACAAACGTTGTCCACCGCTTATTATTATTATTCTTGTTAGCCCAGCTACGAATGCAGTGAGTGAAAGAAGTGCTTCAGGATTACGTAGAATAAAGACACACTTGCGGTCAACAATGAGTCGACAACGACTCAACAGTTTGATGATTCTTCATGTACATAAAGACAGTACAGATGAAATTGATCTCAAATCATGTCTTAATGATTTTGTTGCTGGTAGTGAACACAGAAATAGCATATTTGGACAATTTTAAGTATTTTTTCATTGAACTACTTTAATTATGTCTATTCTTCATTTCTGTCTCCTCCAGGATCATAAATTCTATAGAATATAGATGATAGTACAGAGTAAATACATGAAAACAGAACTGACATACAACACAGGGGGATGTCTAGTTGTTTTTTTTTAAATAATACTTAGGAGCAGTTGCGAAAAAAATAGGGTGTATCCTAAATGGGTGTGGTTAATACTGGTGGGTGTGGTTTATTTGGCCGTACAGGTTCAAATTTGCTTCCTACGGCCCTGGTTTAATAGCGCTGAGGGTTCGCACCTTTGGTGCTTCATCTAGTTATGATATTTTGCATTGGTTTATTTACTATTGTTCTCTATGCATAGAGATGTCCGTTATATGGAATGTCTGTTAAAGCAATTGTTACCTGCCAACCAACTTGCCATTTTTGCTTCCTGTGCAGCACTGTTTTTTTTTTTTTTTTTTTTAAATACCTTTCAAGTTCAACTTACTGAAAGGATTACAGTAGTGTCATGTTATGACTGGGAAATTATGGCTGTGAAGAAACTGAAACTGAATGGCTTCTAACATAATATTGAATGTGATAGAAGATTCCTGAAATATCATTTTCATGTAAATGCCTTACCAAAAGCACAATGTTGTGAAATAGATGATGGTTTACTTATGTAATGATGTCAAGTCAAATAGCAAACATAACCTATCTATATAATCACTAGTGTGTCAGGAGCAATGATGACTGATGACAACTGTGTGTATTTATGAATACTTCATAAACTAAAGTTGGTTGGTAAAGTGTCGCCTCGAGCTGAATGGGTAAAGCATCATCACATTCTGTAAGGGCGAAAAGGCGATTAGAAACGACTAATTGTAGCTAAAAGATGCGCACAAGGAAATAGCTTACCATGCCGGATAAAAAGACAGAGAGCCTAATAAATGGGATAGAGAGATAGACAATGACTGATCAAGAAGATAGCTATCCAAGCCTGCTACACCAATCTGTTAATAAGAAACTCCTTCATAAATGTACTAAACCTCCAAAAAATGACCTTTTTAAAAAAAAACTTAAACATTTTAATGATAAAATACCATTTAATAATGTCAACCAGTCCCATTATGAGCTGTCTCTAATTAGAATATGCAGATGTCATCAGTTGAGTGATAAACTTCTGTCAAACCTTTGCTGCTTTTTTTAAGCGCCTGTTTTCTTCCTGGTTTTAGCACTTTTTATTATTACAAACAAAATCACTACTGCCCCATTAAAAAAAAATGTTAACAATCAGCCACAACTGCAAATTATGATTGATGTGTTTCTTAGTACTTCATCCTTAATGTTAATACTGGAACCAGTTATTACTGTTACTGTTGTTGTTTGTAAAGGCCAAAAAAGTTATAAAGTTCACTACATAATGTTCCCATTTGCTATAAAAGAAATAGAGCAAGTTGTATTTCTTACAAATTAAATATCTGATCTATTTTGTAGTACATAATAGCACTGTATTAGCCAAGGTAACTTACCGTCACCTCTGATTCGAAAATTTTTTTTAACTCTGTTTTGTTTTTAACCCTTTCACCGGCACAAGCGCCTATAGGCGCTCAAGGATGACGTAATGCGGGAAAAAATATTTTCCCGATAAACGCTAAAGCTTAGCTGCAGCGTCCAGAGCACGGCTAATGTGTTGTTCTATTGCATGTATTTTTAGAATAGAAATAGCTACTACGTAACTAAGGTAGTCGGGCTAAAAATAAACTTAACGTTAGTTCGAAAAATGGCGATAAATTTGTCTGCAACTGAGGCGGTGGATCTTGTCTGCGACGACGTTTTCGACTGCGAACGTGAGAGGGAAGGGGTACAGGAGCTATATAGCTACCGCAGAGGTACTACTGTCGAGAATAGAGAGTTGGACTTGCTCGCTAAAGCTGTCATTTCATTGCCAGTTGAGGAAACTACTAGTTTTCAACTTGAGAGCTACTAGAGCACTGTAGGTAGCGAGCATACCAGCAGCAATGCCAAAGAGGATATGGAACTTGATATTCCAGGTAAGAAAAGCAGCTATTTATGCAGTATTGGAGGAAAAAGGTAAGAAATAGTTTTCCCGGGAACATGGCGGTAAGTTTTATTATGCCCAAAAGCTTTCCCAGGAATATGGCGCTAATTTGGTCACAGCTGTAAACTCTTTTCTTACAAACTCCCAGCAATGAGTAATGATTTGACTTAGCCACCTTTGCTCTCTGAATTACTTTGGATTTCCTATTCATTCAAAGGATGATGTCTCTACTTCTGTAAGGTCTGAATATTGAGATGATGGTAATACTGATTATGCTGAAAGCATGAAGAAAGGTTGACAAAGTATTGAATGGATGAAAAAGGGTAAGAATGTGACTAGAGAGAGGAGTGAGTGTGTGCAGAGGACTGGAATTGTTAGTAAAATATTCTTGTATTCTTGATGTTCTCTGCCCAGCTATTGCCCAGCAAACAGTCACGCCTCCCCCTGGTGTCATCAGTGAGCAACAGCATTGCTGGCTGAGATAACTGTCTATTATAACAGTAAAAATATCTAATCACGCACAAACAATTGCTAATATTGCACTGGAAGCATACAGATCACTTTGTTATGATGATATAGTTACATTGTGGTCCCAAAACCACTTTGTGGTTTGTTGCTAAGCAACCAAATTTGACCAAAAATGTTGAACAATACATGTACTTTCACGTGATATATGGTTGCTAGGTACTTTTTTGAACCCCTGATTTTATATTTATTTTTAAACATTATTCATATAGAAAAAATAAATAACTGAATTTTATCTGCCGGTGAGAGGGTTAAGACCTAACTGCATCCCATAACATTCAGATCACGTCAGAAACAACCTGTTGAATGGGGTTAACCATTAAAAATTATTTTAGGATCATATGGGTACGAATCAATAAACCAAATAATTCATTTTAGTGGAGTAAGGAGATGAGGTCAACCACCAAGCGAACACATAAAACGCAAGGGTTAAAGTACAAAATTACATAATGTACATCCTATTATATCCCAATATTGTGATGCCCCTAATAGTGGCTTGCTCGCTTCACTCGCTCGCCAATAATAACTACTAAGTATTAAAAATTTCCACATGTTAGACCAGGGAGTGTCCTACTTAGCTTGCCTACCAATAAGACTCAACTTTATATTTAGTTGAACAACCATTTGGATAGTTGTAGAGTAAAACAACACGGTGCACTTGTTGATAATCATTTTATTTTGATAACTACAAATATAGCAAGCGTGTCAGGTATTCTATCACATTGTATTAGTTTACTTCAAATATATTGTATGCAAGTGCAATGCTGACTTGATAATTATCGGTAATCAAACTTTAAGTGGGTATGTCCATGGCCTGCATCATTTTTGATGTTTGTGATTACAGGTGTGGTTCATCTAGCTGAAGTCTCCATCTCTTCCCCTTATCTTCCAATGTTTGATTTCAATTTGTCTGAACCAGAATTCAAAGTCTATAAAATCCAGTCTTCTGGCAGATGAAGCGAGACTTAATAAAGGTATTGTCAACTATCTCATCTAATATCATATTAAAGTGCAACTCCATTTATTCCAGCCATTCATGAATTGTATATTGATAATTATATTGTAGGAATTTATCATAAGAAGTAATAAAAACCGTCATGTATGAATTACATTGCACATAAATAATGCTTTTCACTTAATTTCTTTAAAAGATTTAAAATTTTGTCTGTTCACACTGTAAATTCATGACTGTATATACCACTGTTGTCATCATTCGTACTAATGATGCTGTACCAATCTGGCTTGAATACACACACCCATTGTCGGTGCTGACAATGCTTTACCTACCCAGCTCAGCTTTATTTATGAATACTCACACCCGGTGTTGACAATGCTTTACTAGCCCGGCTTGGCTAATGAATTATTCATAGATACACACCATTGTTGTTGTTACTGACAGGTAAGCTTATTATTGTATAGATATTTCTTTAATAGCCAGGACCAAGAATAAAAAAATAGATAAATAAGTATATGGCATAACTAGCAAGTATCCTGCCACATAGAGGTATTTGATGTATTAACTTTTGCAAATGAGAATGCAGTAATGTAAAGTATTGTCATTCTAGCTACCACTTTGTTAAGGTCATCAGTTTCCCACTTTTACTCTCTTTTTTTTCCTGAACTATCTCAGCTTTTTTTAATTTTATATCCTCCTCCTTTCCTTTCTTCTGCTCTTTTTCTTGAGTCATGGGGTACCTCCTCCTCCTTTGTCTATCTCTCCTGCTTTTTGTCTCTTTGTTCTATCATGATTGTGGACTTAGGCTTTGCGAAACTTCCGTCTTCCTTTTTGAAACTTTGACCACCATTCCTCACTGATTCCACTCACTTTTAGCTACAATTAGTTGGTGGTTGGGTCAGAGACCCTCCAGATCCAGCTGTTGCCACCATTGTAGCCGATGCCGTCAGGGATCAAGGATCAGTAAGCTCAGATTCAGCCAAGTGAAGATGATGACCCGTACCCAGTTACGGTCCTTATCTACTGAACATTCTAGCTAATGAGACAGACTCAGAACCATAGCAATGTATCTTGTAGTTGCTCATTATAAGTCTTGATATTCTATATAAATTCTACTGCATCAATTTGAGATAAGCTGGAACTGAAAGACTGCGCTTGATTGTATTGCATTGCAAAGCATCTTGTGGTGACTTGCATTGTGACCCAGACAAAACAAAAGAGTGCGCGCGGCCGGTAAGTTCTGAATGTGTATATGGTTGGTGCGATCTGGAGTCCTCTGGCATACCCTAGTGGTTGCTCACTATTCTGCGTGACCTTGACACTAGCGCAGGCATGCACAAATTGCTACTTTACAATGTGATGCTACTTTACAATGTGATGATACTTTACAATGTGATGATACTTTACAATGTGATGATACTTTACAATGTGATGATACTTTACAATGTGATGATACTTTACCCATTCAGCTAATAATGGTGCTTTACTGAATCGTCTCAGCTCGTGAATTATTCATGAATACACACTGTCGTCATTATTACTGACAGACAAGTGTACCATTTTTAAAACTGTTTCCATAAAAAAACAACAAGCCAATTTATACAGCAGAAGTATGAGAACTGCGCTATTTCCATTCATTTTCCATACATTGAATGCCATATTTTTATGTCAAAAATTTTCTCCTGCCCTCGTCATAAATTGTACCTAAACTGTAGCCACACCCTATACGCAATGGCTTCACTTCGGAATTTTCCTATGTATAGGTGCCACAGTAGCAGAGGCTTCTTTAACCTTATGAATCACAAAGAAATGCTGCTAGAGTCCTTGGGGTAAACAGCTTCCGCTCGCAGTGGCCTCCTCGAGGGAGGCCTTACCTCCGTACCGCAAATAAACACTGTGGGGATCCTTGGTGTTCAACATCTTCCACTTACAACTAAGCTCCAGTACTGACACGACCCTACCTATAGCAGCGGTTATAAAAAGATCAGCCCAGCCTCTGACCAAAACTCACCAGAACTAACTGCTATTAACTCTTCACAATTTAGCCGTTGTTAGCAGCCGCTTTAATACCACGGGTGTGCATGCTCTAACACTGTGATGTCACATTATACGTATTGGGAGAAAGGTTTTGCAAATGTCATTGTTGAGCAGATAAAAGCTAACTTTAGCATAAATGGTTATATTTCACTTAATTTTTCAATGCACAACTTTCACATTCGTACATGTTAAAATATTACCATTTAGCTATGTTCTATCAAATTTTCCAGGAACTCTTATTTAGAATTGTAAATTTTCCAGCTTAAACACTTTTCTTACTTCGCTATTTTATAAAATTTGAAATTGAAAGCAAATAAAAATATTAAGACACCAAATTAGGTACACTGAAACTTTATATATTTATAGAACTATTCTACAAAGTATGCAGACACTCGGTTTAAATTTACTCTTTTTCTGGCTTAAACAGATCAAAAAATTTCCACTTTTTATGGTAATAGTTCACAAAGCCGCCATAACCATAGGTGTAACCTCAAAACCGCATATATTTTTGACTGACTATGTTTTATGAATATTAATAAACATGTGTATGAAATTTTTGAAACAATATCCATAATCTGAACACTAATATTGAATTAATCCTGCGGTACATACCCTATAACTCCTACATTTACTGCCAGTTCCCATGCCCTGGCCGTGAATCATCTTATTCCATCAATTATGCATTCCTACTTACCTGTCATTCATCAACTCTCATCCTTATCAATAGCCGCAGCTCTAGTAAACTAAGTTGTTTGGCACAGGCAGGCTGAAACCCCCCCCCCCCCCCCCCCCACCCCCCATTGGGCTGATTGGGGCATAATTAATGGGGCGGGGCAAGCCTTTTTAATTCCGGCACCCACTTTTTCACGGTAAGCATGCTAGCTGTTTACCCTAGGTTTAAAAAATAATGATAAATAAATAAATAATAAGGACCCCTTTCCTATTTATCAAGCAAGGTGCAGGTGGGTGGTAATTGCAACACTCTCCCTCTAGTTCTTCACCTGAACGCATGCGCTGTCATTCGCTCTGCACGTGGGGTCCCTTGCTCGTATAACCTCACCACCCCTTACCTGACTAACCCCTACCCAACCGACCACTGCTGGTACTCTGCCTGGTATTAACCCCGCCTAGCCTGCTGCTTAGCTGTCATCTAAACAATAATGCACATGAATACTTACTGAGCTACAGCACAATCCATGATCAGCATGTTAGTCTAAACATTCTGTATGCTGAAGTAAGAAGCCATAAAAATTAAAATGATTGCCAGTAACATTGGCAAAAGCACCAGCACCTGTACTACTACAATGTGGAGACATACCACTTGATCCATAGGTTAATTTCACAGAGGAGGGGAAAAAAACTGTTACTAACCATGCCCAGATTTATAGGCACACTCATTTCTGGCAGTTTAACAGGACCCCTGCCAACTAAATGTTAGCCAATATAGCTAAGGAATATACAAACCTAGCCAACAATCTAAGCTATGGCTCAAAAAATAATTTATGTAATTTAAAGCCTGTCCACTTATTCCAGTTCCTCTCCAAAGTCTCTCTGAATTCCTGAGGTGAACAGAGGTTCCCCATCACTAAATCGGTAAAAATCGTCAACATAATTTGATGGCGATCTTATTGTAGCTGTGATGAATGGAGTATCGCTCCTAACCTATCCATCAAGTTTTTATTTTATTTTAACAATTTAGTCACAAAACTCCAGAGTAGTTCTGTTCTACTGTGAAGTTACTTGTATGTCGGGAAGAGTTTCTTTTAACCAGGCTGAAATATTTTGAGGAGGCAGTGGCCCTGTTGCTATAATGTCTTCTGAATTACAATTGGTTAATTCAGCTTCTCTTATGACATCGAAATGAAAGTTGAAATTATGGTGTGTAATAATAACATTGTTGTGTTTTAATGGGTTCAGATTTACTTTAAATGTTAATATTAATCTTGAAACAACAACAGATAATCACTGAATAAGCTAGACTGACTGGAATGAAACATTCTAGAACATATTATATTGTGCTGTAGGTCTGGGTATGAATAGAGGTGAAAACAACAACAGTTAACACATACGATACACATCATTAGAACCAGACATGGGGCGAATTACTTTGAAAAGTATTTGGGTACTTCACGAGTACTTGTAAATTTGTAATGAGTGGGTATGAGTATGAATACCTCAAGTTCGTGATTTGTACTTGAATAAGTATGAGTACATAGTACCAACTGAAGTACATAATGTCTGGGGTTCATTTAGGGGGGCTGGGGGCACTTTCCCCCTTGAAATATTGTTAAAAATGTATAAGCAAAAGCTAAGTTGAATGTGAATAATGATTAAATCGTAAGTTTATTGCTGCTCTAATTATTGTCTTCGTAATTGGAGCTCATCTCCTCTTTCTATGTATGAAAGTTGTGATGCCCTTGAGATATTGAAGCTCAATCTCGCCCCCTCTTAGATTAATTCCTAAATGAACCCCTGCATATATGATTAGTTGTTGAAACAGGGCTAAATGAAGTATGCATTTCATTGGCCTTTTGGAAGTTATGCCAGGGTAAAGAATACTTTCAGAAAATCTATTAATTGATTCTTTTTGTCGAAAAACACCTGCTTCAGTGTAATGTGGATATCAGATGTGTTTAAATGTACTTTCATGTCACTGTCTGCCTTTCAGAATACAATAGAGGCCACCTGAATATAGCAGCATGTGACAGCTTGCTGAATAAAGTAATTATGCATTCTGAAACTAGTTACAAGTACTTCAAAAGTACTTATAAGTATTGCTAAAAATGGGAAGTGCTTAGATTCACTATAGTACAGCAGATAAGCAAAAAAAATGTGCATTTTATGAAGAAAGCATGAAATTTCTAGCATGGCTAGCAGATACCATAAGGTTTATTTTCAGATGTGGAGGGAAGTTGGATCTCGTGTCTGAGGACCGTGAGTGGTCAAAGTTCAAATGTGCTTACTATTACAGTAGACCCTCGCTAATCCGAATCTCGTTAATCCGAAACCTCGTTAATCCGAACAATTTAGACAGACCGTCATTATGACGTAATAGTGTCGAAGCGCGCGCATAAAATAGTTAATGAAAATGATGAGGAGGAAGAGGAAGAAGAGTTAAGCATTGAAGATAGCCAGGAAAGTACACAAATCAGTCACAGTGCAGCTGTGAGTATGTTTGACGGATGCCTTGAATGGCTTTTACAGCAGAAGGAAGCCTCTCTTTACAATGTTGGAGTTCTTCGTGAATTACGAGATTTAGCTGCAAGAAAAAGAGTACTGTCCATTAAACAAAAACAATTAACAGATTATTTCAGTAAAAGTTAGATTAACTATACATTTCATTCTGACTCACAAAACATTGTTTTATGTCAAAAAATTGAACTACTTTCAATTCTAATTCCTCTTATATACTTTTTAGAAATTGTAATTCCATATGTAATATCATACTATTATGTATAAGGTAAAAACAAATTAAAGACGTTTATACAGTATTTTGACGATATTCATGATTTTGCCAATCCGAACATTTCAGTAATCCGAACACCCCTTGGTCCCATACTTTTCGGATTAGTGAGGTTTTACTGTAATGTGCTTATGTGCCATTTCTAACAATTATAGGGGTGCCCATTGTTTTTTTGGTGCTTTTCAAGATTGCAAGAGCTCAAAATCAAGACATGAATATATAATAATCAAAAATATGTTGATGAAATTCTAATTAGCAAATTAACAGTCTCCAGAACAGAGGCAGAGAGCAGTACACTTGAGTGCAGCTTTGGCACACTTGCAACGTCCAGTGCATCCTTTCTTGCAGCGACACCTGATCAACTCATGGCAAGAATTCAAAGCTTCAGGGAGAGTGGTCCAGAGTGGCTGCCATCCGTTTGATTCTTTCACCCAGCCCCATTCAGATGGATCTGGAATCTGTGGACTAGTAAGCAATGACTGGTTCCAAATGTTGGCCTGGAAATAAGTGCGCTTAATGTGCTGCACAAGTGTTCTCACTGACTCGAAGGAAATCCATCCAGTTTCTTGGCAATGCAGTAGAAGGAGCTACCCTTTTCCTCCTGCCTTTCCCCCTCTATTCTCGGGTTGAGGCTTTCAGGCTTGCAGGCAAGTATACATCCCACACAAGATCAATTTGATTGCTTTTCTTGAGTTGATCATGGATGTATGATGCAAACACCATTTCTTCATACTCTTGAAACGTTTTCGATGTTCCAGGACTTAGCATTTTAACCACAACTGCACCATCAAGAATTATTGCATCAGATACAGGTGCACTGCGGTTGTTTTCAAGTAGGTCTGATTCTAGGCAGTGAAGTAGATCAGCTTTAACACCAAGCAGTATTTTCCCTTGAGTTGACAGAGCTGGCGGGGCTGCCTGGTTTTCATGGGAGAAGAAATTGTCAAGATCACCATCTTGTGTTTGACAGGAGATGTACAGCCTGGAAAAGAGACCAATATCACTCTTCAGTGCTGCGAGCTGTTCCTTCTCTTGAGACTTGCTCTTGACGGGTGGCCTACTAAACAGTGGTAACTTGTTCTTTGGAATGGTCTGTGTGATGGGTGTTGTACACTGCTCTAGCCTTTCTGACACAAATGCGGCATATTGTTCCTCACCAAGTGTCTCGATCTTTCTCACAGTTTCAGCCACTTGGGTGTCCATGATGTCTCTGGTGTCGATGGCCAGTAGATCTTGGCTGTGTTCGAGAAATGGGTTTCCCATCTCTTCCAGCACTGCCACAAGTGCCTTAACATCCTTCAGAAACGCTGCTTGCACTCCAGGGATGTCTAAGGTCACTAGCTCCATCATGTTGCTTTATGGCTTGTTCTTCAAACTCTGCAGTTATCCTTGCAATTTCGGGCCCTGCTATCATCCAGCGTCTGAGCGCTCCCGGATTGCTAGTCAGTCGAATGGCCCCACCACAACCTTTCACCATTGCGTTGTTTTGTTCATGGCACTGGTCAAGTGCCATGGCAGAGAAGCTGTTGCACGTTTTGTGAACCACAAAATTTCCAGACTTGAATTCTGCTGCTATATCTGGGTGTTTAGAGCGAGAGTTTTCATGTCACGAATGTGTACAGGAAGCCATCTGGAGTAGTTCGTATGATCCAAGGCAAGCATCCAGGTCATGATCAGTGTCAGGGATTCGACGTATAGCTGGAAGTTGCCTTCACGGAGTGACCTGATGTATCACAGCAATAGAAGCTCCAATGAAAGCGTCTTAAGCCAGTAGTCAAAGTGAACACTGTTTTGTGCTCATTCTTTGCACCACTCCTCATAAGGTGGACTATCTGGTTGCATGGCATCACTATAAGCTTGCTGAAGGAGGGTATAAAGGCTTGCAGCTGTGACCTGGTGTGCATGGCGGGTGGTGACATGGCTGGCATGTATGAAAGAATTTACTGTTCCAGAACTTGCTATGTCTGCCTGTACCAGGGCGTTTGTCCAGCCACTATCTGCCAGCCAGTCTCCTAGCAACTTCAGCACAGCCATCTCAATGTGGAGACCACCGAACATGATCACAAAGTTATCTTCTCCATGAGTTATTTTTGGCCGCTGCAGATGTGACGCTTCTTCATCACTGCAGCTAAGTCACAGCAAGAGAAGGATTCTAAAACACACACAAAAACTGACCATGAGCACCTGAACAAATAATGATGCCTACCACACCTTAGCTGGATGATGGCCTGACTGTGACAAGCTAGGAGCTGCCGTCTTAATTTAGCTTTTGTGCCTGCATGTGCAAGCATGGCCAAGATTGGTGCCTGCATGTGCACGCATGGCCAAGATTGGTGCCTGCATGAGCAAGCAAGACCAAAAATGGATGGACATGACATCACCAAGTATAATTGGTTGCCTTATTATGCATGCATTTTCTTTGATTAAAGTGCCACCAATGAATGGGCTGGAAATAGCACCTTAAGACAGTTTTGAGTGCATCTTGAACATCAACTGGTAGCCATTTCGAATTTTGACCTCTCGCTGTCCTCAGAGGCGAGATTCAACTTCCCTTTACATCTGAAAATGAACTTTATGGTGGTATGTAATACTTATCCTAGAAATTTCATGCTTTCTTTACAAAATGCACAATCTTATAGTATTTGGTGCTAAACCGCAGTACTACTACGAGTATTTTTTACTCTGACCGAAAGAATTTGAGTTTCATGAGTACATTATGACCTGTATTTACACGAGTACCAAAGTATTTCATCCTATATCTGATTAGAACTGAATAAGGTGTGAAGTGATAGCAATTAATTAAAGGTAAACATGTCTGGAGTAGGATACACTACACATGTATGCATATTTTAGGCTGGTATTGCCGACTGCATGTTAGCAGTTGCGCTCACACATGTGGCGGATCCATAGTTGAACCCAATTCTGGCAGGACATACAATAACTGCCAAATGTCCCCATAGTGCCACTGCTTTCTCTGGGTGTGAACGGCACACCACACCAGCTAACTGGGCAAATCTGGCAACCAGGGTGTCGCGATCTGCCACTGGTCGGAACTTGGGTCTGCTGGACACCTTCTGGTCCTCATCCTCAGATCCCCCCTTGAACTCCTTACGGAGGGCATCCTAGGATAGTTCTTCCATGTCCACAAACTCCCCAGAAAGTATTTGCTTGACCAGCCAGGGTGAGACAGTGGGGAGTGTGACTCCCATTGAAAACTTGTGGTACTGTTCAACCTTCTCACTTGATGGGGAACCGCCGGACTTCTTGGGAACACTTGCCGGCACCTGGGCATTCACGCTCACGGGCAGCCCACTGCACCGGCCTCAATGCCCAGGCCTGCAGCTATGGAGAATACCACAGGAAGGTACCATCAATAGTCACATCTGGATCTGACTCAATAATTTGCTCTTTCATGATGTACTTGAGTCTTTCTACTGGTCTGGAATTCCTTGATATGTTCTGTCCAAGACCATGACATGGGCATAAATACTTTCTGTTTCCTGTTCACCCATGTTGCCAAATCCCAGTTTCCATTTCTTGATCCAAGGGCCAACATGGTCTTCTAGTATGTGGAGTTTGGGAATGACTGAAGCACAAGGGAAGAACCTCTATAAAACTTCATAAAAGTTTTGATGTGAGTATCTGAGACATTATCATAGTAAATGTGATTACAAATGCAAAAACAAAAATTTACTACAATTTTACCCAGTTCACTGATGTCTTTCTCATTCAAGTAATGTGAGGGAGTTGAAACCATGATGGCACTGGCCATGAAGATCCAAGACCTTGCCATACTTCTCAGCAACCACAGTAGCTTGATCAAAAGGTTGTGATGAAGCAGCTTCCCTTATTCAGTTACGGATTAGATCGATACGTGTGGCCTGCCATATAAAGACTTTTAAAGTGAGCTTGTAAGTTTTTAATGTGAATTAAAAACACATAAAATGTTCCCCCATGATATGCTTGTCTTTCAACATGCAGACTGGCAAGACAATTCTCCAAAGTCATGTGAAACAGTCCTTTGGAGAAATTGATGTAGGTTTTGAGTGTGGTCTCCACCTTTGCTACTTCTTGGTCCTAGATGATAATATTTAAAGTGCAATAATTTTTATTTTATATTATTTGTACCATATTAGAGACATTTCTTTGAGCTGCAGACACACACATCCTCGCTTAGGCTCTACAAACACTATCAGTAGATGGGTCATTTACTGTGAGTAATAAGTAAACATTAGAGATGTCACTTCAGCCACTTTTTGCAGTGGTCTCCAGTTCAGTCTTCCTGACCATCTCAACACTCAAAGAAGTATCACCACAGACGGAGTGAGTACCAGGATTCTGAAGAGCCAACTTGAAATCCAGCTTATGGCAAGCATCTTCCAAAGGGTCCATAGCCTGTTGAAAATTCCCAGGGAAAGATAGAGACCAGGTATGCAAACCTATTCAATATAATAGAATGTTATTATTAAACATTTATGCCTTCTTAATCTTACATGATCCAGTGGAATTTCAAAAAGAATTTCACCAATTTTGTTATTGAAATTTTTGGCCACTTTGAGGTTGCCAAAGCCTTCTGACATAAATTTGGCTGATCTCTCTTCAAAGTTAGCAATGACCAAGCTGGATAAGGTCCCCTTTTTGACAAGGGCTCTTTCAATTTCAAGCTGGGTATATGACACAACAGTTATGGCGTCCTGTTAAAAAAATGATGAGATCGAAATTTATTCTTGATTTTAATTATTGACCACCTAACACTTGCACCACTGAGGCCATACATCTGGCACAAATATTCATAATCACCAGATAAAAAGAGACGAACAGTGCAATCCCTATGTGCAGGTACATATTTGAATATCTGCGATATATAATTATATAAATATCTTACTTGATGATTATTCCCTGTGATTCTAGTATGTGCTCTTTGTACATGCTCAGGGCTGTCTGCAAGTTGGTGGTGGTGTCACTGGCCTTAAAAAATGGAGAGAAGTACTGTTTGCTTGATAGAATTAGGATTGGCAGTGTTCACTAGTTGGAGATTAAGCTTAAGCTTCAATGTCCCTTATCTCCACCAATCTTAACCCAGAGCTCATCTCAGAGGGTATTGCACTGGCATGCCAAGTATATTATGAAATGAGTGTGTCAGACAAGGTAATTTAAACGTGTGCATCTTTGCCTATTTAAATAGGTATGTATTATTTTATACCTTGCATGTTTCTCTACTAGATCTGCTATGGCAGTGATAAAGTTGAGTCTACATGCAAATGGTGCTTCTTTGATCTCTTCCTTTCCTCATTCGGCAGAGAAAGTGAATGCACCCAGTTCTGCAATGAGGTTCTCGCCTACAATGCTCTTTGCAAGCTTCCTCTGCTGGCGCTCACTGGCGATAGAGATGTTGAATGATTTGAACCATCTAAAACATTTTTTGTAAGTTTAGTCTAGGCTAATTAAGATTTTAATTACCTTCTCAGTATTCTCAGTTTGCTCCAAGGCATTGCCAAATCAGCTTTGATGGCGAGAGCATGATCAGCAGGCACAGTTATGGGGAGCTGGACTTTCTTCAGAATATCTTCTCTTTGCGACCTTGACAGTGCGTGGATCTCCACTGTCATTGCCACTAGCTACTTTCCGGACAGCACTCAAAGTCTTACACCTTTGTTACACAGTCTTCTGGCAAGCAGTAAAAGAGTCCACATGACCAGCAGGAATTTGCATAATGTTGTAAGTGGCTTGAATAATAATAATTTGTTGCATTAAAAAAATTTTTTTAAATGTTTTTATTTTATTTTTTAATTTTATTTTATAGCTATGGGAGTTTATTGCATACCTGACCACCACTTTGATGACTGAAGATGGACCTTCCCCTTGATTGAGGAGTCTCTTCACCAGTGAATGGGCAATTCTGACTTCAGTGCGACTTGCTGGAGAGTGTTCTGATTTCTCCAAAATGTCTTTCAGAATCACTTTCGAAGGCGAGTTCATGTTTTCTGTGTAGTCACGACATTTGCTAGTCTAGTGCTTCTGGTAATCCTGTAGTTTCACTACACTGCCACAACCCTTGATGCATTTGACTAGCTGGTCATCCAACATTGACATCAACAGAGATGAAGGTGGATGAAGTGTGTGACTATTCAGTGCATGGACACTACAACATGGACAACTCAGTGAGTAACTGACTTGTATTGCTTTGCAGCAACAATCTGAGCACGCTATATGCTCACAGGGAAGCTCAATTGGAGGGAGTGCAACATCTAAACAAAGTGCACATTGCAGCTTCTTCAGAGTGGGTGAGGGAATAAAATAAGGATGAGTGTCTTCTTCAACTACTTGTGGTGAAACTGACCTGATGTAGTCTATGACTGACCTGGATGTTTCACCTTCAAGCCTTCCTCTGTCCTTGGTTCCTTTACAGTGTGCACCACCCTTGTATACTTGTTGGAACAGTAAGCAGACCTAAGAAAGGGCATTAAGATCTTCCTGAAAGATTACATCATCACTCATCATGTTGGGAACCCAAGCAGAGTGTAACCACTTATCATAGTAGTGGTCGGATGTGACCAAGCTGACTTTTGTTATTCTCACTACAAGCTAAAATTTCTTTGATATTTGTATTTCCAATTATCTTTTCACTGGCAATAAATTCATTGTTCAATTAATATTTTGTGAGGGGGGCTGCCTATAAGTCTGCCTGGTTACTGGGTGGGAGTAACATTCTATTCAGAGTTAACCACCTAGACTGCCTAATGTGAGATAGTTTTTAAAGTGGAGTTTTATTATTTATTTTATTAGTTTTTTTTTTTTTTTTTTTTTTGTTAAAAAAATTTTTTTTTTTTTAAAGTGATTGCATTGTTATCTGTTGAAAACTTCCTGGTATGAACTATATCAACTTTAAAAGGTCTTATCTCTAACTGCAATCTTCCTAGGGTGGGGAGTCAGAAATTCTGAACCTATTAAATTTTGGTGACCAGCTGAGGTAAGTTAATGAGTGTACTGGAAATCTTTACTTGGTAACAATTAATACAGGCTCATGCCTGCAACACAGTGGGCACAATAGAATGTATACTAAGCTTGTGTATCACCAACAGTATTGTTAACACTCAATGACCTATGTGGTGCCTGTCTGCCCTACCATGGAGATAGAGGTAATGGACTATATTCACTTTCCATAGACTACATACTGTACTGGCAAAACGTACAGCCCGAACATACCAGTTGAGGTTGTGTGAGCTAGAGAGCTCTCGAGGTTTATATTGACCGATATTGACCACATTTCAACCATAAGTAAAAAGCCGCCCCAGAAGGGGCATTAACAAATTCAGAGCATACTCATTAGAGTGCCCTCCTCCACGGAAATCTTTAGTAAAAGGCGAAAGATTTATTCGCTCTGAAGGAAGACCAGAGTTATCCACAGTAATATAAACTGTTCATATATAGGACTGATATGGAAAGACTAGCGATGGGTTCTACATGAATATCATTAGCGCTTACTTTCCTTTAAACCACAGTATCATGCCAGAGCGGTCGGTAAATGGCAACACTACAAGTCATGAATAATATTAACTTTTTGCAAGGTAAATCGATTGTACTAAAACACACCAGTACAAAAACACACCACAAAACATGATCATGATCTGGGTTGATGGTTATGAATGAAGTGATTAGGGACTGAACTGCCTGTAAACATCAGTGCTTGGCCAGAAGAAGCGGCTTGTCAGGAAGCTGGTAGCGGTAGGCCTTGAACTGGCATTCTTTGGTGCCATCTTTCTTGTAATGAAACTTCTCAAAGCACTCGTAGCAGAAGAAACTAGGGTTTCCAGGAGCAAGTTCGTCTTCACAAGTGAGCCACACAGCACTTCTATCACAAACGCAGCAAGGATGTTGTTTGAACTTGGTGAAGAACACAAGCCAAGGATAAGCCTCTTTAAAAAGTGGGTCAATCTTGGAGTTAAGCAACCTAAAACAAACAAACAAATAAACAAACATAATTAAGTTAACAGGCTCCCTGTATGGGGATCTGATGACAAAGTTCCAATACTTTTTGAATTCTAAAACTAATTATAGCACGAATTTATGAGGGACCAGCCCCACCCCTCAACTGATATTTCAGCATAGCATTAGCTGCTAGTGGACCAACCTATTGGTGTACCTTTTTCACAAGTCATCGAAACCAATTATTCTATTTAACTTTCTCATGCCTGCCATCTCACTCATCCTTATTCCATACCTATCTTATATGGTACACATTTTGTAACCCTCCCATCCTGTTCAGTTTTTCTTACTTTTTCCTTTATATACTTAAGTTTGTGCATACCCTTTCATAGTTCAGTGTACCATTTATTTTAATTTACTGTGTACACTAGGGAACTTGAGGATACTGGAAATAATTAATAAGCCTTAGTTGGTGTCTTTTTTCTTCTTCTTTGTTTATAGTTTGGCTGAACTAATAATATAGCTCTACCTGATTTCACACTTTTACCAAAATACAAACCTAATAGCTTAATGCCATACTTACCTAACTCACAATATCTATTGGCATCTAATGCTATGTTGTTTGCTAAACTATTAATGGCACCCTTTACCTAATGTCCCTAAACATGATAATATGATCACAACTGCCATGGGAGTACAGGTATGGGAATCCCAAACGGAATTGGATCTGGTCAAACCGAACACCATCCATGTCAGTAGATTTGTAGTGATCTAGTGCTGGAGACAGCTTGATGCGATCAGGCTTTTCTTTCGTCCACTCTATAATATGTCTAGTATGAGAGGAAAAAAAGTAAAATAAATAAATTAAAAAAGAAAAGAAAAAAAAGTGTATAAAAAAAAAAGGGAAAAAAAAGTGTATAAAAAAAAAAAGAAAAGAAAAAAAGAATGGAAAAAAAAAGTTTATCCAAATATTTGTTCCACACTATATACCTCTAAAACATGGAGAGCTAACTGACAACCAACCAACACCTACCTACTCATGTCTTCCTCACACGACTCTCCCATGTCATTATAAAAAGTGTTATTGATGAAGAAGAATATGAATTGTGAGGTGCTGATCTTTTGGGGCTTCTGTTGGATGTTCTGGTGGATCTCCACCTTGTCACTCACATCTTCAGTGCACATGTAGTCATTGGGACAAAAGATGGCATCTCTTAGCTCAGTCAGCAGCTGACTAGATAGCACAATGAAGCTGTGGTTCCGAATTTTCTAATTTCAAACAAAAGCATAAAAAACGGGTGATGCGTTAGGACTTGTATATAGTGACAATTTAAAAAGTTTGTAAAACAAAAAACAAAAACAAACGCAAACAAAACCATCCAAAACCAATCCAACTAAAAAACAAACAAAAACAAAACAAAACAAGAAGCTAACACAATTTATCAAGCTATACTCACTGCTTAGCACATGGCATGAAGAATAAACAAATTAATGAGCAAAAACCACAACAAAACAACATTTTCCAAGCCAAATATTACCTTAATGGGATGGAAGATGTCAACCCACAGGAGAATGGAATTCTCCGGCAGTGGTGTCCTAGCCTCTCCTGGCGTATCTTCCCTCACGTTGACATCTTTGTTAAAGTAATTAGGAAGAGCCACAGAGAACTCTTCACACCTAGAGAAATGTGTCATAACTTGAGTGGGGTCCTTGGAGAAATTCAAAGGTTGTGCTGAGCAAGGTTGGGGTGGCTCTCTGGGAACTTCCCGGGATAAGAGTAGCTCTGGTCTGGGAGAGAATAAAAATAATCAGCTGAGCAAATAAACTAAGATGAACTACTTTTTTTTTGTTTTATTTGAATAAGGTTAATTCTATCTACAGTTACACTTGCCAAATATACTTGCCTACACCTTAACAACAATGATGGTGATATGATTTGTCAAATATTCTACATTCCATGTTTTCCGTTACTATATACTACATGCTATTTTTTTTTGTGCTAGAAAGCTATGTCAAGTGAGAAATTACGCTCAGATGGACGAAGCCTTTTAAAAGTACTTTTGAAGCTAAATTGTAACATTACAGGCAGAATTTTTGTCGAACACAATTTATGATTGCTGTGAAATGCATTATTTATGAATAATCTGAGGAGTTAACAAAACGAACGCTTCAGTTATGGCTGTTTACCAGTTTCTATATGTTAAGTCAGATAGCCAATAAGATAATGGTATCATCTTTAATTTTTAAAAATTATTTAATTTAACCTTAAATTTAATAATAATAAATAATAACAATATGTACTAATAATATTAAATACTACTACTAATACTACTACTGGAATTATAATGTGCCTTAATCTGCTGATTACGTGTAAATTCTAACATAAGATTAGTTACAGTAGTCTAACTATTCAGGGACATAGTAATCATACTTGCACATTTCTTTCAATTCTTGTAGTCTTCCTTCAGATATACCCATCTTTTGAGTCACGTCAGACTCAAATTCTGACCGGTCAACTGTAGCATAAGGATGTTTTTGGAACAAAGAAGCACATTTTCTCTCAAACTCAGCAGTTGAAGTAAGTTCTGACACTCCAGGAGTTGAAATTCTATGTTCTTTTTGTAATGTCTCGTGAAAATCTACTTCATCACTAGAAGAAAAACTATCATCGTATTCAGCCATTCATCCCAAGAAGACTGCAGAAACGGTGTCGTCTCTCTAGGTAGACCTTTTACCTACTTGCATTGCGTAGTGGTAGGTAAAGGGTCTCATTATGCGAGAATACAATGTATACACCATTGGCAAATACATGATCCTTTACCAAACGATTTGTAAAGTTTCTTACGTTTTAAAATGAGTTGGTTATTTGGCCCCGCTAGTAACTCCAAGGGTAAGCCTAGCCCGAATGGAGCCCAATTTCCCTCCTCTACTGGGGTTTCAACTTCTAACATCAGAAACGTGGACGGGGACACTGACTTAATGTTCAAAGAGCATACTGTTGAAGAAATGAAGGAGTTAGAGAAGAAGACTAGGCTTGATATTGACAGGCGCCGTGAAGATTTGAGGCAAATGGTTGGGTAAGAGCATGTGTAAATATCATTGATGTGTTTGGAGGCTTAACAAAAACAAACAAACAACCTAAACGTTTAAGTTGGTAAAAGGTCATCAGCTGGTGCCGAATAATGAATAAACTAAATAGGCAATCCAGAAAAAGAACAGATCATTATTACTTACATTAAGCATGCAAACTGACTTTAATACATTTTTATGTCTAACAGTACACATTTATGACGCTTCAAATTATTACGATTTCATGCGCATGAAATCGTAATAATTTGAAGCGTCATAAACACAAGCACAGTTCACAGAATCAGAAGTAGTTCTTCAGCATGTACTGTTAGACATATAGAACATAGTAAAAGAGAAGTCCAGTCAAAGGTGGGCAGTGAAAGTCTCTGCCTTACACAGAGCAGCTGTAATTCTTGTACATTGCACAGCACACCCACTTCATTGTAATGTGGATATCAGATGTGTTTGAATGTACTTTAGTAATATTAATGGAGCACATATTATATATTATACTATGTTACTTACTATCTGTCTACTGAATATAGTAATTCATACTAACACCATTTTTCTTTCGATTCTTTTTGGTGGACCATAAAGAAGGCTCAGAAAGAATATGTTTGGTATATTTTCAGAGATTCCGGGAACTGGGAGGAAGCACGAGTTCAACTGATTGTGCTAATGTGTGCATGCATATGTGTGTGTGTGTGTGTGTGTTTTACAGGGAGCGATATAGAGATCTCATTGATGCAGCCGATTCTATTGTGGACATGCAGAAATGCTCAGAACAGGTAAAGGGATACATATTTAGTGCAACCCCTCATTAAGATGTGAGTGGGGAATGGTTGCAATTATAACCATATCTTGTTCTCCATTCCATATGCACGACATTCATGCAAAATTAGATGGACTTGATTAATAGGAGGCAATTTTTGTGAGGGCTTTTTGTTGTAAGTATTAAATGTGGTTGTGATGAGAGTCATCTCACTGTTCAGCAACACAGTTTATGGGAAGTGATTGCAGTTAGTGTGAGGCATTGCTTAGCGTTTACTTCAATGTGCAAATTATTTTGATTTTGATGAGATAAGTGTTTCGGGATAAGTCGAATAACAAAGTAATCAATACTAAGAATGTGCTTGTTGTAGCATAACAGTATGCAAGTAAGAAAAAAGAAAGAAAAGAAAAGTAAATGGATCCGGTAAATAGTCTAGTCCACCTGATATTGGAGTTGGTTTGCTCAAATAACTTCATTATTAATTAACTCAATGATGTTTTATGTTCCTTGATTGTGTGCAGGTGAAGAGGTCAGTGGAGCTGGTGGATGGGATATGCCACAAGTTGCAGCAGACTCACTTTCTAAGAGGTTCTGGGGGTGCTAGAGGTCCCTCTGTGAAGAAGTAAGAGTGTGATTAGGTCATGTAATCTAGTGTTAGGTCATGTGATCTAGTGTGCACGTACAAATGTTCATGTACAGGCTGTGCACACATAAGTGCTGTTTGAGGATGAAGTGATGGTTGGATCGCAGACCTACATTGCATCTCAATTATTGTTATTATTATTATATTATAAGTACCCTGCCACACAGTGGTGCCTGATGTGCTAACTTTTACAAATTAAGAATGTAGTAATGCAGTAGCACAAGGTTTTCTCTTCCACTTGGTTTCCTTCTCCTGCTCTCTTTCTTCCTTAACTATTTCAGCTTTTCTCCCCCTTCTTTCCTTTCTTCGGCTCTTTCTTCTTGAGTCATGGACTACCTTCTACTCCTTTGTCTATCTCTCATGCTTCTCAGTCTATCTGTACTTCTACATATGGATGTAGATAGGGGAGCTTAGGGTCCCCCCCCCCCCCCCCCCCCCCCCCCTCCCCCCCAAAAAAAAAAAAAAAAAAAAAACAAAAAAAAAATAAAAAAAACAAAAAAAAAACAAAAAAAAACCCCCCAAAAACAAAAAAAAAAAAAAAACCAAAAAACCAAAACCCCCCCCCCCCCCCCCCCCCCCCCCCACCCCCCCCCCCCCCCCCCCCCCCCCCCCCCCCCCCCTTCCACTTTTTTTTTGGATAGCATGTTCTAAACAAACACACAGAAAATTAAAAGCAGTTGCTACATAACAACTTCTTGAGTGAATTGACAGTATGTATTTGGACTGTTGAATTATTGAATTATCAAAAAACAAACAAAAAAACAAAACAAAAAAAACAAACAAAAAAACTCCAAATTTTTTTTTTGAAAGAGCTTTTTTTTTTTTAAAGTTTTCCTCAGCCCTACTGTTGCTCTGAATGAACAACAACCACTGAATGGTGCCAGTGATCAGCCTGTGTGATAAGGAAACAGTATAATATATTATTGTGGTTGGTCAAAGTACTGACAGATTTAAATTTCAACAATCTGGTTTCGGAAAACACTGTTGTTCAGTTTGTCAGGGGCCAGAAAGAGGCTGACGCTTTAAATAAACTAACCGTACCTGCCCTACAGTGAAACTGAGGATGTGATACTGATCAGTGACCAGCATATAGATTCAGATTCAAAGCAAGCTAGGGTCTTCATGCTGGCCAGTATCTGTGTCGTCTATTTCATTAGACTGATCTCTGGCATCATTCAGTGGTTGTCATTGGTTCAGAGCACCAGTAGATTTTAACAGTAACATTTTCCATGAGACATAGCTAACATATCTGTCACTAAATGGACAATTGTCTAGTGTTACTGCCAAATTCTCAGTCTTGCAGCTGCTTTTAAATAGGCCTTTTGGGTTTAATTTAGTTTGTTTCTTTTCTTTTTTATATTCTTTTACTGTTGTGGTTTGTGAATATAGAGAGTTCTATTAAAAGAAAGATGTAAAACTGAATTGGTACATGTTACTTCATCATGTGCACAGAAAGCTAACTGATGATATGTCCATTCCAGCAATAGAAGATTAGTCCAGTGAAACTGCTGCATGCGTTTGGAAGATCTCCCTTAAGCCCCACCCCCCCAGTTTGAAAAAGTTATCTACCCCTGTTCCGTTATGGTTGTGGACTTATGCTTGTTGCCTTCCCTCTTGAAACTTTTGCCTTCTGTTTTGAAACTTCACTGTCTTTCCACCTGCTTTTTAGCTACAATAGTTGTTAATCACCTTCGTTTCCTACCAACTTTTACTAGATGTGATGATACCTTTCCTATTCAATAGATGCCTACGCCTTACCCATTCAACAGATGATGACGCTTTACCGAACCATCTAGGCCATGAATTATTCATGAATACATGCACCTTTGTCATTGTTACTGGTAGACAAGCATATTATTGGCGAGCAAGCGAAGCGAGCGAGACACTATCAGGGGTAACTCAATTGAAAATCGGGATATTTGTTTATATATATGTTTGGACGTACGTAAGGCATTTTTGCACTTTGACCCTCGCATTTTTGTGTTAGTTCTGTGGTCGACCCCGTCCCAAACTTCACTAAACAGAATCCTACGGTTTGTCAATCAGTACCCGTATCACCCTAGAAATTGAATTGTTTACCGTTTTGAATTATTTTGCGGGTGCAGTTAAAACGTGAAAACTTACGGGACTTCCATTTCTATTCGAGTTAGTGGCGGTGGTAAGTCAATGCGCTCTTTGTCATGGTTATAAGCCGTACGCAACAGTATTTACTTGAAAATGCATTGTCCACTAGATTAACCGTGAAGGTGTAAGTCTCGTGTAGGTGTGTATGTCCAGTTGTGTCAAAGCATTGTGCTTTACAGCCACTACTTAGCTAAAGAATATCACAAAGAAAACGTTTAAATAACCGTTGTTGTTTTTTCCCCTTCAATTCAAACAGTTGCAGCGAGTTGTTGCTATGGCATTGAAATCCCTTTACCGTGTATGCGTAATTAAAAAACTCGACCTTATTTTCAGTAGCTTCAGTGTTAGGAGTCAAAATCATTCATATAAAAATAGTATAGTCTTTAGGCTCGCTCGCCATTTGTGCTCAAGCACATCACTAGTATACTAATAAAATGATACTGTAGTGATGATTAATAATAGTGTAGCTACTGCCTCTGCAGCAGTGCAGTGCAGCATTGCATGATAATGTTGGTGTTCAGGACCTGAACACATATATATTTCTTGATCACAGCCAGGGGATAGCATTTGTGATGTATAACTCTCCCTTTTTATTTCGATGAAGGGTGACTGTCTGTGGACAATGCTCCAAAATGGGAGCAAAGTGGGGACATATGCACTTTTCCTTTCTCACTCTCTGTTTAATTTTATAAAACTTGTGCTTAAATTCTTACTCTATTGAGTCACAAGGTCAATGGCAAAGGAGGCTTGAAATCACTTTTCCAGACTTGACATCGTTGATATGTGGGAAAGACTCAAGTGTAATCTTCCCCACCACATGGAACTCTATCTTTAGTTCGCTGTTATTTCTCCATTTATTCATTACTTTTGATTACCAAATTAACCCATAGCTTAGCGTGCCATGGGGCACGTGAAAATTAGATAATTGGCGAGCGAGCGAAGCGAGCGAGACACTATCAGGGGTAACTCAATCGAGATTTCGCTATATTTATTTATTTATTTATCTGTTTATGGGGTACGTGAGACCCCTGTTTTCGCCCGCGCTTCTAATTACGTAAGTTAGGTAAAGCGTTCACAGTTCCAGTATTTTTCAATTAACGAGCGCGGAGAATCCTGCTGCAGACGCAACTTTGTTTCAACCAAAAAGTTTACAGCTACTCTCTTCTTGAAACAATTGTGAAGTCTTTGTCAAGCTGCGCTTCTTTGCCACTGCTTTCGAAGTTTATTCAGGTAATTCTGTTAGTTTAGTCTGGGATCAGAGACTTTAGATTCTCTGATGCTAACTGAGAATGGAAAGGGTTACACTGTGCACTACAGTTAGATGTAATTTCTGTCCTATTTTTCTGTAAAAAGAGTCTGCTCGCTCGCCATGCATTTGCGCTATTCGAGCGCACCACTAGTAGTAATTCTTTTGTATCAAATAATTTTTTGTATCAATAATAATCAGTCATTGTTCAGTCTGATATAAAGCTTAAAACCTTTTATCGTGTACCTAGCACTGTGAGGTGAAGAGCTTACACGCATCAGAAGCGTCCTGGCCCCACAGATATGGAAAGTCCAAATGAAGACCTGCTGACAAGGACAAATTAACTCTGAGCATGCTTGTGAAGCATGTGGAAGAATTGTTAATACAGATTTCTAACCTGCAAATCATTATTAGTTGAGAAGTGTGCACACTGCCTTCAACAAAAGCTAGGTCAGGTGAAACTAAAAACAAAAACAAAAAAAAACTCAAAATATTATCACAGTTACTGTAGAGATCACAAGAACCATGCTCAATTTACACAAGTGAATAAAAATGAGACATATTGTCATACATGTAACTATTTAAGAGTGAGGTATTGATCCAAAAAATAGCTAGCCAAAATTGTCACCAGTTGTATATTATACCCAAAACTAAAATTGAAATCTGCAATTTTTGAATAAGATCATTTGAATTATTTACAGAAATTAGAAAAATATTGGACGAGTCCTGATCTCCAAATGATCATTGTGGCATATTAAAAACTACATACAAAAATTCATGCTTTTATCACAAAGTGCACATAGATGGTATTATCGTCCGCACTATGCAGCTTCACCAAATAAATGTCCCTTTGTCTGTGTGTGTGTGTATGTGTGTGTGTGTGTAGTGGTTGTGTCCTGGGCTCAAGGCCCGAGGTCCTGAGTTCAAGCCCAACTCAGACAATTTTTCCATCTGATTTTCCGTCTGCCTCCCACCAGCCCCACCAGTCCACCCAGCTGTGATTGGGTACCTGGCATTTGCTGGGGTGCAAATTCAAGGCCTTTCCTCATGCAACAGCAATGGTCCAGGTGGGACTTTGGGTGCCCACACCACTTGCTGTGAAGAAAGGCCTGTTCTCCTGCGAGTTCGTAGCCCGGCTCCAGGAGCTTTGCTTGCACGGCTCACAGTGCCTGCTTAGTGCACAGGCATCCTGGCTCTTCCAGGTGCGCGTGACCGCCTAGCGGCAGCAATAGAATTTGCAATTTGCATTTGTGTGTGTGTGTGTGTGTGTGTGTGTGTGTGTTCACAGTCCCCTCTTTAATGTTGTTGGCATACTTTTCATTTTTGAGGGTATAGATTCTCTCACAAATGAATTGCCACACAACTAAAATCACACTCACACTCCAAGGTGCAGCTCACCAGTAAGACTGTACATCTAGCCTTTGTTTGATCATACTGTGTGTACCCACACATTTGTGGGCACTGGCAGTTTGCAGTGATATAGAGGAACCTAGCCAGACTTTCTGTTGGCATCATACAATCACCAAATGTGAATGCATCGTAAATGATTGTAATTGAGTACAAATTGTACAGACTGGGTCATGTAAATACACAACATCCCGTCTTATCTGAATGACATGCTTGTATAATTTGCTGTCCTCAATTGTTATCATAAATCAGGCATCTTACCAAACACAATAACTATGCTACTATCTCCCTAATAAACCATAAACACTGTTGTTTCCTAAAATACAGTAAAAACACTGCTATCTCATTAAAAACAATAAGGAAAAACTGCTATCCCTTTTATTAATCATAAACACTGTCATTTTCTTAATTCACAAACCTGTAAACAGGCTGTAAACAAGAGAGGCTAGGGGGCCCTTCAGCTCCCCCACCCCCAACTTTGGCAAGAGTAAATATGGTTGACTAAACTAATAATAAGTATCGTAAAAAATGTTGTTTTCTTTTGGAAAAACGTTACTTTAGCAGTAAGGAAACAACAACAAAAATACCACAAGTGGTAGTGATGTTGTTAATTGCTCAATTCCATTGTTCATGTCACTTGTTCTTAATTTAAAAATGATGTCACCACATATACATACATTCCCTTCCCTTCAACCTACCATCATATTAAAGTAGTTGTACTACCATATATTAATGTAATTAATCTTCCACCCAATCTACCCCCATGTTAAGGTGTGTCATAAACATGCCTTTGCCTTATATAAAAATGTTGCAAGACTGGTTACCCGCTCAGTAGTTGTTCAGCTGGAACTAAGTTTTGTACCCTTTAAATGCATAATACCTTCATCTTTTCACTATCCCCATGTATGCGGGAGGCGTGGCAGTTGGATTTCATTGGCTCCGCCC